>ENA-OQIJ01000002-OQIJ01000002.1-human-gut-metagenome-genome-assembly--contig:-NODE-2-length-212193-cov-9.127866_pt1 | contig 212193 bp, 171 predicted proteins | sample MGYA00242582_ERZ504747 | MGnify/ENA primary metagenome ERZ504747 (study PRJEB26092, sample SAMD00036435) | human gut metagenome | host: Homo sapiens | study: EMG produced TPA metagenomics assembly of...
TCGACATGCGTGCTGGCCACCCAACCGCCCGGCGACAGCGAGAGCGTGATCCGGCGGCCATACCGCTTTTCCGCCTTCGCGATGGCATTATGGTAGGCCTCGATCTCTTCCGGGAAGAATGGCGTCTGCATGTCATCGACCTTCAGAAAATCCAAGCCCCATGAGGCGAACAGGTCGACTTGCGCGTCATACCAAGCCTGAGCGCCGGCATCACCACGCTTCAGACCGTAGTTGTCGTGGTTCCACACGCAGTTGTGCTCGATGTCGGCGACATCCCGCGCGGTGAGATCGGTGTCTTTCACCGGCAGATTTTCGTGTACTGCCTGACGCGGAATGCCTCGCATCACATGCACGCCGAGTTTCAGACCAAGCTCATGCACCGCATCGGCGAGCGGGCCGAACCCTTTGCCTTCGGCGGAGCTTGGAAAACGACGTTCGTCGGGCAACTGCCGGCCGTATTCATCGATGCATAGTGGCGTACCGTCGGAATATCCGTGGGCGTGGGCGTTGGGATCGAACCAACCGGCGTCGATTACCAACGTGTCCCAGCCGGCGGCCTTCAGATGTTCCGCCATGAATCGCGCGTTGGCGAGCACCTCGTCTTCGGTGATGGTGGTGCCGTAGGAATCCCAGCTGTTCCAGCCCATTGGTGGTCGCCAGGCCTTCAGCGATGTGTCAGGCAGTGTCGTCATCGAGCCGCTCCTTTGTTTGTCCGATCTGTGCGATCGCTCGGCATACGTTCCGTATTCCATGGTCGCAATCGTCGGTCCTTCCCGACAATCACTATATGTAACGGTACATATTCTAATAAGGTTTCAGCATCGCACAACTTGCGTAACCATTCGGTGAGTCTGCTGATTTTTCAGCATTTTTCAGATAAGAAACTCCGATTTTACAGCAACGAAAATATATAATATCGTTACATATAATCAGTAGTTCATTCATCGAGGAGGCCATCTATGGCAACCAGCAAGCCGACGCTGCGCGACGTAGCCGCCGCGGCCGGGGTCTCCCCCATGACCGCCTCGAATGCGCTGCGCGGCAAAACGGGCGTCAAGGAATCGACACGGGCTAGAGTGCTCGCTGCGGCGAAAAAGCTGGATTACCGCATCAATCTGACCGCCAGCATGCTGAAATCCGGCCGCAGCAACATCATCCACGTCATCGTCAACGAATTCGACTCACCGTTCTATTCGAAACTCACGCAGGCACTGAGCAACGAAATCGTGGCACGCGGGCTCACGCCGTTCATCGAACAGACGCGCTATTCCGCCGACGCCGCCGCGCACGCGCTGACCAGCAATCCGTTCTCCGGACAATTATTCGACGGTGAGATCCTGCATGCCACCGGCCTAGGTACGAATCTGCCACTCGCCAAGCTGAACGGCGGCAGGCCGTTCGTACTGGTGGACGCCTGCGAGGAGACACCGACCGTCGATGCCGTGAACTTTCCCAACGAGGAGGCCGAACGCGCGGCGGCCCAGCATCTGATCGACCATGGATGCCGCAAAATCGCAATCGTGGGCCATGCCTTTACCAAACGCGCCGACCTGGCCCACGCGCAGAACGCGTTTCTGCTGCGTCTCCGCGGCGCGTGCAACGCACTGCTGGACGCAGGATTGCCATATGACGAAACCACCGTTTTCGAAGCGGGCAGCGCCGAAGACGGCATCGCCGCAGGGCATGCGATTGCGCAGCAGATTCTGGCGACGCGCGGAAACGCCGACGTCGGAGAAGGGGCCGACCCGCCATTCGACGGCGTATGCTGCGCGAATGATTTCGCCGCGTTCGGCGTAATCCGGGGTCTTGCCGATCATGGCATCCGCGTACCGCAAGACGTGCAGGTGATCGGATTCGACGGCGTGACCAGCGGATCGTACGCCACGCCTTCGCTGAGCACCATCGAGGTGGATCTCAATCAGCTTGCCAAGTTCGCGCTTGACATGATCGCCGAACGCGTCGAACGCCGAGGAGAAGAGGACGCCGAGCCGTTACCGCCAAGCCGAGCCACAATCGGATACCAACTGGTGGAACGCGAATCCACCGCGCCTCACCTCCTCTAAACACCTTCCCCTGATCCTCGAGCCATCTTCCCCTGACGGGGAAGGCCACAGACAAAGGAACACCCATGAACACCACCACAGAAGCCTACATTTTCGTGCATTTCATCGGCGACGAGAAAACGCCGACCGATGAACAGCTGTATTTCGCGCTGAGTCGCGACGGCGTGCACTGGCAGGATCTTCGCCCCGCCGGCAAACCGGCATTGCAATGGCTGAACGGCGAACAGGGTGTGCGCGACCCGCACATCACACGCGACCCGCGCGGTGGGTTCCATATCGTGGCCACCGATCTGAGCATCTATTATCGCGGCGGCTGGGGGCCGAACGACGGCGCGACCACGAACGGCTCGACCGGTCTGGTGATCTGGGACTCCCCCGATCTTGTGCACTGGAGCGAACCGCGCCTAGTGGATGTCGCCTCCAAGATTCCGGGGGCCGGCATGGCTTGGGCACCGGAAGCCAATTGGGATCCGGTCCGCGAACAGTGGATCGTGTTCTGGTCCACCCAATGCAACATCGAGGAACCAGACAATCCGCTGGCTAACGAGTTGGGCGACCCGACGAACGTGTATTACGCGACCACGCGCGATTTCGTCACGTTTTCCGATCCGGTCAAATGGATCGACCGCAAGAACGTCATCATCGACTCGACCATGCTGCTCGACGATGATGGCTGGTGGTATCGCGCATCCAAGGATTCGGAAATCACCATCGAACGCACGCGCAACCCGTACGCGGTAACCTACGAGGTGTTGCGCACCGACGATCCGAATGAATGGTCATATGTGGGCACGCTCACCGACATCTTCGGCAATGGGCGTTACTCCATGCACTATCTGGAAGGTCCGGAACTGTTCCGCTACAACGATGCGGACATACATGAAGTGGCCGGAAGGAACATGCCGTTCGGCCTGATGTGCGATCAGTACGCGGAAGCCAAGGGTTATCTGTCGTTCCGCACCGCTTCGCTCGCCTCGCACAATCCCGCCGATTGGCAGCGTGCCGACGATATCGATTTCGGCACTTTGAAGAAGCGTCACGGTGCGATTCTGCCGATTACATCCGCCGAATATGACGCCGTGCAGGCCGCCTTCAACCTATAAGGATTGGAATGTGACGCTCGTCCGGGCATGGACCGGACGGCTGGGCCGTGCACGATTCGCCCTGAAAGGTCCTCAGGCGAATCGTGCACGGAGGCCATGGGACGAGAACCCCGATCCATAGCCCCCTAAGTGGAATATTCCTATTTGGAAGATATCGATTCACGTGATTCCAAGGAAAAACAAATGCACGATTGCCCGGAACGGTCATTCCGGACAATCGTGCACGACAACAAATCTGAGTGATGCCTTATCTGCGTGCCTTACTCATACATAGCCTGCTGTACATCATCATCGTCAATGTTATCTGCGTTGTACCAGAAGCACCCCGAATCGATGACCTTGTCGATCTTTTCACCGTTGAGGCTCTTGACCGCGTTCTCGATGGTCTTGTACCCGATCTGATACGGATTCTGCGACACGGAACCGCTAATCACCCCATCACGAATGTACTGTTGCTGCGCCTTGCCGGAATCCACACCTACGAGCAGCACCTTATGCCCTGACTTCAAGGCAGATTCGACAGGAGTGGCGGCTCCCACAACGGTGGCTTCATTCGTCGCGAAAATAGCGTCGAGATCCGGATTCGCTTGCAGAATGGCACTGGCAATGTCTTGAGCTTTCGCCTGATCGGCATTGCTGTACTGCACCTCACCGACCATCTCCATATCTGGAGCATTCTTCTTCATATAATCCAAAAAGCCGTCACGGCGTTCCGTGGATGTAGCGTCGGTCTGGCTGTGCGCAATCACAGCATACTTGCCTTTGCCATTCAACAGTGCAATCAGATTCTCAGCAGCGACCTTGCCGACTTCCCTATTGCTGGTTTTCACCGTGGAGGTGATGGCATCAGCATTCATTTCGAACGCGGTGTCGAAGGCGAACAAAGGAATGCTGGCACTCTTCGCGCTTTGCACGGCCGGCGTAAGGGCGGCTTCATCGAGTGGAGCGATGGCCACGGCATCCGGTGACTTATTGATCGCATTCTGCACCATATCGGCCTGCTTATCCACCTGACTGTCATTGTCTGGACCATTGAAGGTGACCGTCGCACCATACTTCGCCGCCGCATCGTCTGCGCCCTGATGCACCGAAACCCAGAAGCTTTGCGAAAAGCCCTTGGCCACCATTGCAATCTCATAATTCTTGGATTCGCTGCCATTGGACTGCCCAGCGCCGCAGGCACTGAGAGGAGCAACGGTGAAAGCGGCGACCGCAGCCAAAGCGATATACTTACTCTTCTTCATTGAAGTCTCCTTGTAGTTGTCAGGATGAATCTGTTTGATAATCGTTGTTCAGTTATGAATACCGTGTAGACAGCACTGTCATGAGTGCCGTGAACTTGACCGATCATTTGGCCTTTTTGGCATTGTGCTGCCGATAGATGTCGACCAGGACTGCGGCGATGACCACAATGCCGAGGAACACCTTCTGCCATGGGTCAGGCACGGACATGATTTGCAGACCATTGTTGATCGTGGTGATAATCAACGCACCGATTACGGTACCCGTAATGGAGGCCCGTCCACCGGCAAGAGAGGCACCGCCGATGACAGCTGCCGCGATGGCGTACATCTCATATCCGGAGCCAGTAGCTGGCTGAGCCGCAGACAGACGCGAAGTCATCACCACGCCGGACAGGCCGGTAAAGCAACCCGCCAGAACGTAGACGGCCCACTTCCAACGACGTACGTTCACGCCGGACATACGGGTGGCTTCTTCGTTGGAACCCATGGATAGTGCGTACCGGCCCAGTCGGGTCTTGTTCAGCACAATCCACGAAATCACAGCTACGGCAAGGAAAATCCACACTGCATTGGGAATTCCCAAAATCTGCGTGCCGCGTGCGATTTGGTCGAAGCCAACTTCATCAGTGGTATATACGGGCTTGGAACCGGACAAAATCAGTGCGACGCCTTGCGCAACCAGCATCATCGCCAATGTCGCAATCATGGGCTGAACGCCAAAACCCGCAATGAGCAGACCGTTGATCCAACCAAGCATCGCACCGGAAAGGATGCCGGCCAATACCGCCAACCAGATGGGCAGATGGAATGCCGTCATGCACATGGCAGTGATGACGCCCGTCATGGCCATGCCCAGGCCAGGAGTGATATCGATGCCACCCGTGGCGATGGTGAATGTCACACCAAGCGCCTGAATGCCCGTCACCGCGGAAGCCAGTAGCAGCGCCACGATATTGCCCATGCGCATGAAGTGTGGATCGGCGATGGAAAATCCGATGAGGAGCACAATCCATGTAGCGAAAATCAGCAACTGCTGCAACGAATTGGAGTTGAACCGCTTGCGCAAAGAGTTCTTCGCCATATCGAGGGTTTCATTGGTCGACGTCATTTTGACTCCTTTGTCTATTTACGGAATGTGGTGGCGAGCTCCATGATGTTTTCCTGAGTCGCCTCGCTATGGTCAAGTTCGCCGGTGATGGATCCGTTGCACATCACCAGGATGCGGTCGGAGACTCGAAGCAATTCCTCGAGCTCGGACGAAATCACGATGATGGCATGACCATCGTGCGCGAGTTCATCCAGAAGTTCATAGATTTCCTGTTTAGCTCCCACGTCGATGCCTCGGGTCGGCTCGTCGAAGATCAGTACGTCGCAATCGCGCGCAAGCCATTTTGCAATGACCACTTTCTGCTGATTGCCGCCGGACAGGTTTTTCACCAACTGTTTTGAGCTCGGGGTTTTGATACTCAACGCATCGATATATTGCTTCGATGTCCTTGCGATTGCCGTATCTCGGATCCAGCCAATCGCATTGACATAGTTCTTCAGCGAGGCGAGCGCAACATTGTCATCAATCGTTTTGTCGAGAACCAGACCATACTGTTTGCGATCTTCAGACAGATACGCTATTCCGGCTTCCACCGCATCGGATGGTCTGCGTATGTCAACGGTCTTGCCGCCAACCATCACCTGTCCTGCGCTACGGGAGTCAGCCCCGATAATGGCACGAGCCAGTTCGGTTCGCCCGGCGCCAGCCAAACCACCAAATCCTAGGATTTCTCCAGGATAGACATCGAATGATGCATCCTTGACCATCGCATTCGTGATGTTTCGCACGCTCATCGCGGCAGGTGCGCCTTCGACTCGAGCCGACGGACGGGAGTAGGCAGTGATGTCTCGGCCGACCATGAGCTTGACAATTTCATCTCTGCTGGTCTCCTCCGTCTTGACTTCTTTGACGAAGCGCCCATCGCGGAATACGGTGATGCGGTTCGATATGCGCATCAGCTCCTCCATACGATGCGAGATATAGATCACCGCAGTCGTTGGAGAGACGAAATCGTGAATGAGCTTGAACAGTGCATCTACCTCGCGATCGGTTAGGGCCGCCGTCGGCTCGTCCATCACCAAAAGCTGGGAATCAAAAGAAATCGCCTTGGCGATTTCCACCATCTGCTGGCTGGCTACCGGCAGATCGCGCACCAACACTTTGGAACTGAAAGTCACGCCGATGGATTTAAGCAGCTCGTCCGCTTTGGCAGCAGCCTGTTCCTCGGAGAGGAATACGCCTGTCTTGCCCATCGGTTCACGCCCGAGGAAAATGTTCTGGGCCACTGTGAGGTCCGGCACCAGATTGAGCTCCTGATGTATCAGACTGACGCCTTTGGATTGTGCATCGGCAGGCCCATCCGGCTGGTAAGGTTGGCCTTTGAAGGTAATCGTACCCCCGTTTGCCTTGTGGACTCCTCCGATGATTTTCATCAGCGTCGATTTTCCAGCACCGTTCTCACCCATCAGAGCATGGACTTCGCCGGGGCGGATCTTCAATGACACTCCATCAAGTGCAAGGACTCCAGGAAACTTCTTGGTGACGTTGGACACTTCCAACAGCAAAGAAGTCCGGTCAGTAGTGGAATCGATCATATTTGCTCCAGATTTGATATGGTCGGCGCAGGAGCCCTGCGCTTCCGCACCGACCAATTACCGATTGGATATAGAATGCATCAGTCGGTCAGCTTGGCCTGGCTCGGCGGAAGCACCAGCTTGCCAAGCACGCCGAACTTCGTCGCACCGCATGCCGCCGGAATGTTGTCGGCGATGCTGCGCTTCGTGGAGAAGGCGATCGTAGCAAACTTGATAGCCTCCTTATACTGCGGCGGAATGCCGATGACGTCGGAAGTTTCCAACTTGACGCCTTCTGGCAGGCGTTCGGCGATCATCGTCATCAATGTAGCGTTACGCACGCCACCGCCGGAAGCGATCAAGCGATCAACGCCCAAGCCCGTCGGGAGAATGAATTCACTGAACGCACGGGCGATGGCCTCGGCGCTGAACGCGGTGATGGTGGCCAGCTTATCCTCACTAGACAGGTTGGCGTACTTATCGAGCATCGACTGGGTGTACTCGGCACCGAAATCGAGACGCCACGCGCATCTTGGAATCTCGCGTTTGAAGAACGGATGCTCGAGCATCTCGGCAAGCATCTCCTCATTGACGGTGCCCTGTGCGGCGACTTCGCCGTTGGCGTCATATTCCTTGCCATACAGTACGCGCATGGCCTGATCGATCATGACATTGCCCGGACCGCAATCGAATGCGCGCATCTTGGAACGATCAGCGCAGGCGACATGGCAGTTAGAGATGCCTCCGATGTTCAGAGTCGCGGTTGGCTTGTCGTTGCGGAACAGCACATAGTCAAAGTATTGCATCAGCGGAGCGCCCGTACCCTGCAACGTATGGTCTACGCTACGGAACTGCGTTACGACTGGGGCATCGGTCAGCACGGAAACCACACCCGGTTCACCGATTTGCAGACCACAGGGATATCCGTATTTGGTCCACATCTCGTAGAATGGAGAGGATGCATCGTACTGCTTCATCTGATCATGTTCCGGCGGTTCCTGGTAAATGGTCTGGCCGTCGTACCCGATGACGTCGATATCCTTGCCGGTGAGGTTATGCTTCTTCATCAATTCAGAAGCAGCTTGCGCGAACACTGCGCCACATACATAGTTCAGACGGGTCAGTTTGAAAATACCTAGGGTATCGTCAAATGCCGCAAGCACCTGCTGTTGAATGTCTTCCGGCCAGTCGATGGACAAGGCATCGATATACTTCGGCGGCAGAACACTGCCGTCTTCAGCCTGATTGATCTCAATAAGTACGGCGTCGACACCGTCAAATGAGGAATCCGCTGTTCAGACCGATTGCATATGCCATGGTTGTACTCCTTTGTTGATAATTGATATGCTAAACGTTTATTTTCTCAGCATGGCAAACGTTGTACTGCCTAATGCCGATGAGAAGAGGAGAACCCGCCTCCGCCAATCGATGGCGTCAGCCCACAGTTCATCCCACACGAAGAATTCGTCGAATCAACTGGATTACCGAATTGCAACTTCGCAGTCGAAATCCTTCGACACTATCGAAAAACCTTGGTTGTTATCAACTGCTCCTCTCTGTGTTTTCATTCCAATTCACACACGAACGGCGCTCAATCAGCCTTACCGGAATGATGAGGTTTTGCCCGGCCAATGCATTGCCACGAATGGCATCCACCACGAAACGGCCTGCCTGTCGGCCAATCTCATCCATATTCTGCGAAATGACCGTCAGCGGAGGAGTGAGCATAGGAGCCCAGTCGAAATCATCCATGGCGATCAACGAGATATCGCGACCGATATGGAAGCCGTTCTCCTGCAAAGCACGGAAAGACCCCATTGCCATCATCGTGTTCAGAGCGAATACCGCATCGCAACGGGATGAACCGTCGCTCTCCTGAAGTTTGCGAGACATGTTTTCGTAAGCGGACTCAGGGTTGTTGTCGCACTCCACCACCGTCACATCAGCTCCGCAACGTTCGGCGGCTTCACGAAGACCTGTGATACGAGCCTTGCAGGTAGGCCAGGAAGACGGATAAGAGACCGCCGCAATATTCTTGTGCCCCAAACTCCCCAGGTAATCGCCGGCGATTTTTCCCGCCTGGCGATTGTCGCTTCCGACAAAAGGCCATTCTCCAGCCACTGCCGAAGGGGAATCCACAAAAACAACCGGCACATGGAACGATTCTATGATCTTCAAAGCGGATTTACTCAAGGCATACGTTGCCACAATTGCCGCAGGGCGCTGCTCGAACAGTAGGCGCAAGGACTGTTCTTCAGACTCACCCATTCCCGCACGGTCCTTCAACATGTCGCTGACCACGGCATAGTATCCATATTCACGCAGGGTGCTATCAATCACCTGAGCAAGCATGGAGTAGTACTGGTTTCGGCCGCTTGCAGTAAGAATGCCAACGGTGTGGCTGTTCTTCTTACGCAGACCGGCAGCCATTTCATTACGCACGTAACCCAGCTCGGAAGCCGCGCGCTCCACACGTGCCCGCGTGGATGCGGCCACTCCGCTTTCGCCGCGAAGGGCACGCGACGCAACATACACGGAAACGCCGGCGGCAGCACCCACATCTTTGAGTGTCGGCCTCGTATTCATCGCTCGCTCCTTTGCTAAACGTTTGTGATGATTCCAAGATATCACAAACGTTTAGCATGCACTATCAGCGTGTCGTTTCGGATTTCTCGTGCTTCATTGCACATATTCCGTCGTTCAGCAACTTTGCGATGACGAATTTCCGGCGAACGGCTCTTCTGCCCACCGCTGATTCCCTCTTTGTTGGGTCACAAAAACACTTCTCCGATGCAACAACACTCGTTCACCATGGCAAGGAGTGATCCGAACAGGCTTTCTTCCGGTAGGAATGGCACCGGGACGCACTGCCGATCGAACCAATGGCAGACACATGGGTTATGGAGAGCGCACGATTCGCCCTGAAAGGTCCTCAGGCGAATCGTGCACGGAGGCCATATGTTAGGGGGTATATATTCAGGTCTTTTGCCATCTTGCATGGCCGATTTCCCTATCATTAAGCCCTCCATCTCACATATGAAAAACATGATTTCCCAAAATGTCGATTCTGGGAAATCATGCATGCATCCTGTCTCCTATGTATGCCGAATGGCGAAGATTCGGGCCGAAGGACACTCGGTGGTAGCCGCGGTCAGACGAACGGTTTCCGGATCGAGCCGTTCAATGGTCCACGGCTTGGTTTCGGGTGCATGATCGGGATTGCCCGGATCGGGGAAAATCTGTTCGATCTCATCACCTTGGGCCAAAGGCATGCAGAGGGATGGGGTGCCGCCTCGACGCCAGATGATGATGTAATCAGTCTGAGGGCCCGTATCCGATGAACCGCCTTCCGTCTCGCTCCGCCAACGGGAGGCGGCTTCCGTATGGCGCAGGCCGGAGGTAAGCCACTCCGCGTTGAAACCAGGCAGACCGGCGGGCCAGAACGGCACAAGGGCGGACTGTTCGGCGAGAATTCGCCGATGTAGGGCGATGGCATCGCGCACCAAGCTCAGTCGCGGTTCGGTCATGCGATCGATGAATCCAGACAGATACAGGCGGCCCATCACGCCAGTCGCCAGCGTGAACACGGCCGTCTCATCGCTCATTTCCTCTTGGGCGTAACCCCAATTGCCTTGCTGTTCCGGTGGAATCGTCAACCCTGCCCCGGCCGCAATGGCGGCATACACCAGCGGATCGCACTGATCGGAAGTCGACTGCAGGTCCAGCCGCGACAGTTGCGCGTAATCGGCGCGCATGGCTCCGGAACCGCAATTCTCGATCATCACATCCGGATGGCGGCGGCGCAAGTCATCAAGCCAATCCAAGTAGGCGCGGCAATGCGCGAGCAGACCTTCACCGGCCGACCCGGCATCAACATCGGTGCCGACTCCGGGAATGGTGTTGTAATCAAATTTGAAGAAGACCGCACCGAAATCGTCGATCAGCCGATCGACGGTACGCGTGACATGCGCACGGGCTTCGGGCGAACGGAAATCAAGCAGATAGCGCCCGGAATCGCACACGCGCACACCATGACGCTGGAAGAAGGCGCTGTCCGGAAGCGTTTTGGCGAGCGGTGATTGCACACCGATCACCTCGGGTTCGAGCCACAATCCCAAACCCATGCCATGCTCGCGAATGATGTCGGCCAATCCCTGCAATCCGACTTCGCCGAAACGATTCGTGGAGGCCCGCCATTCGCCGACCATATCCCACCAGCCGCCGTCGGTGCTGTCATACCAGCCCGCGTCGATGCAGAAGATGTCGGCGCCGACGCCCGCTGCACCTTCGACCAGTGGCAGCTCCTTGTCGATGCGAGGGTCACCGAACAACGTATTCATATAATCGTTGTAAATCACCAAGCCTTGCGTTCGCTCGAATTCCGTGGTACGACCCAGCTCGCGGGCCTTGGCCGCCCGCAGGGCGCGACGTTGCAGCGTCATTTCCGCGACGGCATCCTGCCAGTCACCGGCAACGATGGCGAACGATACCGGCACGGATTCGAAATCGTTGCCTTCGCCTAGATTCGTAAACCACTGATGATCCTGATATTCCGGACCGAACGCGGCGATATGCAGACCCGGATCATCCTCGCCGACCTCCCATTCCCACGGACCGTTGTGCTCGATCTGCCACATCACGGAAAAGTCGCGGACCTTACGGGAACGGTGACGCTTCGATTCCTCAACCTGCACGATGCCCGCCGGTTCATGCATGCCAGTGCTCCATGTGGAGGTGGAGCTCAGTGCGAAACGGGAACTGGATTGACCGGGGTTGATGCTCTGATTACGATCGCGCACGCTGGTTTCACGAAGCGGCCGCATATGCCAGTCGTTCTCCACGGCCCAAGCCGCGTCACCCCAGAGCAGGTGGGAACTTTCCACCGTTCCGCCGTTAACGGTCAAGGGCACGGTGAGGTTCATGGAGGAGACCGCCTCGACGGAGAACGGTTCCGGCGAGCGCAACCTGGTGTGGGTGCGTACGGCCGACAGACCCGGATAAGCTTCAAAAACGCTGGTTACGGTCAGACCGGGTTGAGGGGCATCCGTAGCGTTGCCGGGAATCGTTGGCGATGCTTCGATGCCTTGCGCCCGTTCGCAATGCGGGGAAGGGGCAGCGTCTTCGGAAGGGCGGTCCCGTTCCGTGGCAACGGGTTCGAATTCGCGGCCCATCGGCTGAAGCGCATCGTAAGAGGCGAATTGGGTGATTTCCAAACGGTACGGATCGCCGGAATCCTCTGCCGGCTCGCTGGCATGGGCCGAAACGAAACGCAACTTGCTGCCGGCAACGGTGGCTATCAGCGATAGACGGTTGTCTTGCGATCCGGTGTTGGCGGCGCGTACCTCGACGATTGGCCGCGCATCGCGTTCTACCACCGCAACAGCCCCCGATAAGCCCCCTTCCGCGGCGGCCATGCCTCGACCGGCGACATTGGCAAGCCGGACCGGGGAATCCCCCGTAACATCAAACAGCATGGAAATCACGCCATTGCCCCATGCAAGACGACCGTCCGATTGAGGAAGCAGTGGAATCATGTTGCCATCGGCCATAGTGCAGCTCCTTCGCTCTCCAACATTCGTTGGACAATACGCATCGTTTTACGCAATAAAGACTAGCTTACGCAGTGCATGCGAGGGGGCGGTGCGCGTGTGTCCGCTCAACCGAGCATGCAATCCCCCGATATGAGGGCCGTATGGCCAGGCGTCAGCCTCTCTTCAGCCCGACAGCATGACGATCAGAGCGGAAAAGGCTGCCGCGGCACGGCCAACCAAGCCGAACGCTACTCGAATCGCAGATATTCGACGAATCTGACCGGCATCTCCTTGCTCTTGGTGACGTTGCTGAATCCGAGGATCATCTGCTGCTGCGGCAATCCTTTGACAGACTTCCACACCTTCGACTTGGACAGGTCAAACCCTACGGCCTTCTTCACATCCGTAACCGGATTGCCCTTGGCATCGACCAGCGAATCCCTGATCCGTTCCAGTTGCGCCTCGCCCATTATCTCCGCCGGCTTGGTAATGTCACCTCGATTATTGACTTCCGCGAACGTATCGGCATCGGTGACGATCATGTTGATCTGCCCGGCGGAGACCATGGCGAGCAGACGTGCGGAACCGTCCTGCGTATTTTCGGAATCACCGAGGGAGATGGACGTATCCATTTGCACCAGCCGGCTGTCGGAGATCTTCTCCGCCTTGACGAAGTCGGAGCCGAGCCGGTCGAGCTGGTCGGCGTACCCGTCCATATTGATGCCTTCGACGCTCAGTTCGGCGCGTGGCCCCTTGGTGAGGTAGGAAACGCCGAACGCGGCGACGATGACGACCACAACGGCGATAATGACGGCATAGGAAAGAAAGTTTTCCTTGAAATACGGCCATTTTTCAGCCATCGGCAACTCATGTAGCGTCTTCCATTTCGACTGCTTCGCGTACACGTTGGATCGGGAAAGCTCGGCTACGGCCGCCTTCTGCTCGTCGGAAAGTGCATAGTCATCATCATGCCGTCCATCGGCCATATTGATCCTCGTTTTCATCACTGCCATTTACGCATTCTGCGGGCAGTCTACACCATCGCCTTTCGTTTTCGCTGGGGGTATGGACTGCTCGCAGAATTTCGTATGCCGTCCAACGGGATGTTGGCCGTCAAACGTCAGCTGCGCAGGAACACCGTCATCTCGGTTTCGCCACGATTGGCCCATGCGAAATACGGGATCAGTGTGACTTCCGTCGGTTGACGTTGTGCCGGCTGCCACAGTGCGTACAGCGACTTGTCGGCGGCGCCCTGCGAGGACTCCCGCCAAGCGGGAATGGTCAGCGTGACCATCGGCAGATCGACCGGTTCCACTTCGCCCAAGCCTCGTTCGTCCTGTGCGGCGGCCTGCGCATGGAAGGTGATTTCGTTGACTTTGACGGCGTCCGGATCGGCGGCGATCGTCTCGGCATCAGCATGTAGCAGATGCAGATTGTCACCATTGTCGGTGCCTTCCGCACAGTAGGCCAGCGGGCCGCGGATGAAGGCGACCTTGCCTGCGTCTTCGCGTACGAGAGGATTGGCCGCAATCATCCTGACCGGCATGGGGAAGTCGAAATCGATGACGTCACCGTCACGCCAAGTACCGGTGAGGTAGAGGTAGCCGTCACGGATGGTGCGTGTGATGCGAGAATCCTTCTCACCCGCGGCATGGATGGAGTCGGCGGCCGACTCGCCACCGGCCCAGGCAGGCAGGCGAAGGGCCAAGGCAAAGGACTCCGGAACCTGCCCCTCATCGGAGGAAGGAAGGGTCACGGTGATGGCACCGGCGCCATTCCAAGGCATACCGGCCCACACTTCAAGGGAGACATCGGAACCGCCGAGTTTCGCGGACACCACGCCACCCATATACAGGTGCACATACAGCGTGGAGGCATCGTCGGCCACCGTGTAGGCGTACTGTTGCACGCTTTCGACCATGCGGGCGATGTTCGGCGGGCAGCACGCGCAGCCGAACCACTTCTGACGTACCGGCTTAACGTGGAACTTGCGTTCGTCGCGATGGCAGGCTTCGGGCACGACCTCCAACGGATTCACATAGAAGAAGCTTTTGCCATCGAGCGCCATGCCGGCCAGCGTGGTGTTGTACAAGGCCGATTCCATGACGTCCGCATATTCGGATTTCGGCTGAATCTCAAGCATACGGCGCGCAAAGAACGCGAGTGCGATGGCCGCGCAGCTTTCCGAGTAGGCGGTGTCGTTCGGCAGATCGTAGTCGAAGGAGAACGCCTCGCCCATATGCGTGGCACCGATGCCGCCGGTGATATACAGTTTCCTGTCGACGATGTTGCGCCAGAGCGTCTCGCAGGATTCCAGCAGTGTTGCTTCACCGGTGATTCTCGCCACGTCGGCCACGCCTGAGTAGAAGTAGGCGGCGCGCACGGCATGACCGAGCGCCTCCGTTTGTTCCGTGACCGGCTTGTCGGCTTGATAGTAGGCGTAGTTCTGTTCACGTGGCTCGTAGTTGCGACCGTCCTCTTCGGCACGGCGGCAATCTTCGAGTGCAAAGTACAGTGGTTGCTGGCCACGCTGCCGTACGAAGTATTCGGCCAGGCCGGCGTAACGGGTCTCGCCGGTTACCGCAGCCAGCTTCACCAGCGCCATCTCGGCGATCTCATGGCCCGGATAGCCGTGCAGCCTGCCTTCTTCCGTACCAAATCGGGAATCGATGTAATCGGCGAAACGGCAGGCCGCATCAAGTAGCTTGCGTTTGCCCGTGGCCTCGTAGTAGGCGACCGCACCTTCGACCAGATGCCCGAAACAGTACAGTTCGTGATGGTCCTTCAGATTGGTGAAGTGGCGGTCCATGCCGTTGAGAATGTAGTAGGTGTCAAGGTAGCCGTTGTCCAGCTGCGCCGCGCACACGATGTCGATGGCCGCGTCGGCTGTGGCCTCGAGTTCGGCGTCGGGATGATGGGTCAGCGAGTAGCCGACCGCTTCGATCCACTTGGAGAAGTCGGTGTCTTGGAACACGAATCCATAGAATTTGTCCGGGTCGGGATTGGCCGGGTCTTCCGGCAGCGCCTCGAAGCCTCGGAAGGTGTATTTCGGCGGCACGAAGGCCTTGCCCTGCTCGTGATGCTCGGCATTCTGCGCGGCCGCGGCCTTGAAGTTGTGCATGCAGTAGCTGGGGGCGGCACCGGGAACGTTGTCGTTCAACGCATTCCACTGATATGGAATCACCGCGGTGCGTACAAGCTCCTGCTCGGCGACCCAGAACGGGTCGGTGACGGTGGCGTCGCGCAGCGCGATTGGATGGCTGTGGCGGTTATGGATGTCGGTCACGAGAGATTGTCCTTCCGTACGGGGGTTGTCGTACCGGCAGAGCCGGCGTTCTGGTCTTGTCCGATGGGTTCGAGCACATGTACGTCCATGCCGGGCAGTCGGCCCCACGAGTAGACGGCCATCATGGTGGCGAAGATGGGCACGGCCACACCGAATACCATCATCAGGCCGGGCCACATGTAGTATGCCCAGACGGTGATGAGGAAAAGCAGCAGCACCATGAGACTGCAGAGCGGTCGAGCGATTACCATCGACAGCGAAGTGCGTACCACCCATGGCGCCTTCTCGTCGAAATTGACGTGCACGGCCCAGCTGAGGAATGCGAACAGGCCGTAGATCAGGTTGATGACCAGCAGTGCGCCGGAAATCGCGAATCCCACGGTGCCTAGGTCGTTGTGCTGCACGAACCAGTATTCCCAGATGAGGAGCGTCCAGATGAGCAATTGCGGCCATCCGAACAGGTTGGCGGAGCCAAGCTCCTCCAGCCATGCCTGATGGAAGGTGCTCCAGGTACGTTTGACCGTCCATGAGCGGTCGTCGACGTCAAGCAGCCAAGAGCGGAAGGTGGCATACGATGCGGCGACGGAGGGGAACAGGCCTCCGACGATCAGGCCGAGCAGCGTATGCGCCACGAAGGCGACGTTGACGACGACGATCATCATGATGATGCGGCAGAGGAATTCGTAGCCAACGGCGAATCGTTTCATGGCACTACCTCGTTGTATCGCAGTTTCGTTGAAATCCCAATATTTCTATCGTTATAACCATATACCATCCCAACTGCACGACGTGCGTAAAGATGGAGAATTCATTCCGGCACCAGGAGAAGATGGGAGCGTTGCCGGCATGAATCCACCTCGGGAACGGCGGCGACTAGAGGCCGTTGTCCCATGAATCATGCCATGTGAGCGCGGCGCGGCGCTCATGGATGGCAATTGGCAGGGTGACCAACTCGGAATTGCCCAAATCGTCCGGATTCCAGCGGTCGCCGACATACAGAAAACGGCTTGCGTGCCACTGATCATCGCCGTCGAGCGGCACGATGACGTCGCACTGGGACTGATAGGTATGCGATCCCTCCGGCGTGAATGGCCTGAAATCGCTCCAGGGGCCGTGCAGGTTGGTGGCTGTGGCGACCATGTTGTCGTTGCAGTCCCAGCCAGTCAGTTGCGAGCCGAACCAGTAGTAGATTCCATCTTTTTTGATGAGGATCGGACTTTCGTAACCGGCCCAGTAATCGGTGCCACGCAGGCAGATCACGTCTTCGACGATTGCCAGGTAATCGTCGGAAAGACGGTAGATATGAGTGCCGTGCGGACGGTCCTCGCTGATGATGTAACCGGTACCGTCCTCGTCCTGGAAGACGCCGATGTCACGTGATTCGTAGCCACGGAACTGCAGTGTGCTCAGGAATGTGAACGGGCCGGTCGGCGAGTCGGCGACCGCAGTGCCGATATGCGCATACGTGTAGTCATTTTCTCCGTCGACGTGCAGGTACATCACATATGCGCCGGTTTCGGGGCAGCGCATGACCTTCGGCCGTTCGATGATGCGTCCCGGCCCGGTGATCGTCCCCTCCTCGCCGACTTCCAGCACCGTGCCCTCATTCCTCCACTCCACGAAATTCGTGGTGAAATAACAGGCGACGCCCTGAAAAAGATTGCCATCGTTCTTGATTTCGCCATACGCATACCAGCGGTCGCCGAACCGTTGCACGCCGATGCCATGCAGTTGCGCGACGTTGCCGTCGGTATCCGTGAACAGCTGGACGCCTTGCATTGTTGCCATAATGGATTGTTCTTTCTTGGTGTGGCGGAAATGGGAATCAGATATCGTTGTCGGGGTTGTCGATGCCGTCGATGTCCCTGCGGTGCGGACCGAGCACCATTCCCCCGTCAGTCGCTTCGACGTTGTAGATGATGCCGTGCGAGACGAGTTCGCGGCCGTTTGAATCCTTTCTCGTCATATTGGTGTGCATGAGCAGCATCGACTGTCCGTCGAAAGCGCGGAACACCATGGCATGACCGGCATCGCGGTAATCCAGCGGGGCGAGCTGCTTCCATGGACCGAGCACCCTTCCGGATTCACTGATGGCCTGAGCCAGAATGTATTGACCTTTGCTATACGAAGTCCATAGGCAGACAAGCGCGCCGGACGGCGTACGGATGGCGTACGGGCCGTCCGTCACGTATCCGCCGGAGCCTTCGGCGATCAGCCGCAAGGCACGATCGGAATCGAAATCGCCATGCCACCCACCTTGCGGAGCATCGCCATCGGACTCATGCCAGACGCCTTCGCTGGCGGCCCACAGGTGCGACGGCTCCGATCGGCCTACGGACAGGTCGGACGCATCCAATCGAATGGCTTCCATCGTGCCGTCGAACAACTGCACCCATTCGTGCGCGTAGATCATCCACGGTGAACCGTCGGAGTCAACGGCCAGTGTGCCGTCCAACGCCATGGTCCCGGTCGGGGTGGTCGGCGATTGTGGATGAACGGGCACGAACGGGCCGGCGGGAGTGTCGGCGACCAGCACGAACACGCCCCGCTTCTCGCCGACGGTACGGTCGCGGCGGTACCAGTCAGGGCCGGCCTCCGGGCGGACCGGCTTGTCGCGACGGGCGTGCAGGGTCACGAACATCCAGTATCGACCCTGCCATTCGTGCACTTCCGGGGCCCATGGCGAATCACAATCGTCATACCAGGCCCCTACCGGCCGGTCGATCACGTCGAACACCGAGACAGGTTCGCTGAAATGCTTCAAATCCGGGCTGGTATACAGCACCACGGATTTGCCGAAACCGTGTTCGGCGGAACGGTATTGGAAATAGTTGGCGTTGTAGAGGTAGTACAGGCCCGTGCGCCTATCGGCGAGCATAAACGGGTCATGAAGGCTGAAGTCATGCATGCTCAGCGGATAATCGTCGTACATGGTTCTCCGAACGTGATGGATGAGGCGGCTGACAGGCCAACCGCTTGTATGGAACGGCCCGCGTGGCAGGGCAGAGAAGCACGCGGGCCGCTTCCGTCAGGCCTGCCTATGGCTCAGCCCTTGACCGCTCCGATCATGACGCCCTTGTTGAAGTACTTCTGCAGGAACGGATAGATGACCAGCAGAGGCAAGGTGGAGACGATGATCACGCCGTACTTGATCTGATCGGCGAGCTGCTGCTGTTGCATCACGTTCTGGCCACCGGAGCCTGAGCCGAGCTGGTTGGTCTGGTTGGCGAGCAGGATGTCACGCAGCACGTTCTGCAGTGGCTGCAGTCCGCTTTCGCGAATGTAGATAAGGCCGGTGAAGTAGTCGTTCCAGTGCCCCACGAAGTAGTACAGGCCGATTACCGCGATGATGGCGGAACTGAGCGGCAGCACGATCTTCATGAAATAACCGAACAGGCTCAGACCGTCGATCTGCGCGGCATCATGCAGGTCCTCAGGGATGGAGGTTTCGAAGAACGAGCGTGCGATGATCAGATTCCATACGCTCACCGCGCCCGGCAGAATGAACACAAGCGGATTGTCGAGCAGGCCGAGGGCCTTGAACAGCAGGTAGTTCGGCACCAGGCCGCCTGCGAAGTACATGGTGAACGTGAACAGGAACAGGATTACGCGGCGGGGTTTGAATTCAACGCGAGACAAACCGAAGGCGGCCGGGAGCGTGACGATCAGGTTCAACGCGGTGCCGAACACGGTGTACAGAATGGTGTTGGTGTAGCCGGTCCAGATGCGGGAATCCTGGAACACGCGGATATAGCCGGCCACGGTGAAGCCTTTGGGCCACACGGTGACGTTGCCCGCGGAAACCTGGGTCTGGTCGGAGAACGAGGCCACGACGATGAACCAGATCGGATAGATGACCACGGCCACGATCGCCACGATGAGCACCCAAATGATGATGCCGACGATCCAGTCGGAGATGCTGCGCTGTTGGCTCATATGCTTGTTCCACGGAATCTCGTCCACGCTGGTCTTCGGCGCGACGGATGGGGAAACGCTTGCGTTAGTCATGTTGTATTCCTCCTTGCGATTCCCGCGAGATCAGAAGATGCTCGTATCGGATACGCGCTTCGAAATCCAATTGGCGATGATCAGGAAGGCGAAGTTGATGACGGTATTGAACAGGCCGATGGCGGTACCGTAACTGAACTGGAACGATTGGATGCCGATTTTGTAGGTGTAGGTGGAGATGACTTCGGAACCCGGCATGTTCATGGCGTTCTGCATCAGCCAGACTTTTTCGAAACCGACGTTGAGCACGGAGCCCATGTTCATGATGAGCAGGATCACGCAGGTCGGCATGATGGTCGGCAGATCGACGTAGCGGATGAGCTGCAGGCGGCCGGCACCGTCCATCTTGGCGGCCTCGTACAGGCTCAGGTCCACGGACGAAAGGGCCGCCAGGTAGATGATGGCATTCCAGCCGACGTGCTGCCAGACTTCGGAAATCCAGTAGATCGGGGCGATCGCGTCAGCGTTGTCAAGCACGCTCTGCGAGCCGAGGAACCGGCCGATCAGACCGGTTTGCGGCGTCAGGAAGATATTGAGCATGGCCACGATCACCACGGTGGAGATGAAGTGCGGCATGTAAGTGATGGTCTGCACGAAACCCTTGATCTTCTGCGAACCGATCTGGTTGATCAGCAGGGCCAGGACGATCGGGGCGAGGAAGCCCAGCACCAACGTTCCAAGGCTGATCTTGAAGGTGTTGATCATCGTCGATGCGAACATCGGCGAGGTGAAGAATTGGACGAAATATTTGAATCCGACGAACGCACCACCAGTCAGGCCCTTGGACGGCACGAAATCACGGAAGGCCAGCTGGATGCCATACATCGGCACATACGCGAACAGGCCCACGAAAATCATCGCCGGCAGAATCATCAGCCAATTCTGCCAATAGTGCTTGAAATGCCAGCCCAGCCGCTTGAAGAACGGCCATGACCTGCGTACTGCGTTGTTGTCGACCACGCCGTTCTCATCGACGACGGAGACTGCTTTTCTGGACACCGTTTATGCTCCTTTTTCATCTGTGGTGCGAACTGGTGGGGCGGGACGAATTCCGCCCCACCGTCGGAATCGTCTGACTTACTTGACGTACTTGTCGTACGCCTTCTGCCAGATCTCGGTGTTCTGTTCGATGTTGTACTTCTTGAGGTTCTCCTGGAAGGTGTTCCACTGGGAGTCATCCTCGGCGCCGCCTTGGGCGACCCACTTGGACACGACTGGAATCGCGTAGTTGAACAGCGCGGTGTTGTTGTTGGCCACGGTGTTCTGATCGGCTTCGTTCACACGGACGTAAATCGGCATGAGATCCTTCTCGTGGTCGTAGTTGGCGTACTGTTCCTCATACGGGGCATCGGCCGCGGCGACGTGATCCATGCCGCGATCGCCTTCGACGGTGACGCTGTCCGAAACCCAGCCAGCAAGACGGTCTTCGAATGCCGGGACCTTGGAGGAATCCTGCGCCTCGTGGAACTTATCGGTGACCTTGTAGGAATGTTCGCCGGTCTGCTCGAGATAGCCGTCATCGATGGAACCATACAGCTGCTGGATGGAGTATTTCTCGGAATACAGCAGATCGATGACTTTCAGGCAGGCGTCCTTGTTGGCCGCACTGGCGGACATCGCCATGTGATAGTCCTCGTAGCGGTTGGCATCGCGGGAGCCGTCCCATACGGTGTCGGAGGCGGAGACGCCATCGGCCGACGGAATCGGGATGGAGATATACTGCTTGGCCAGTTCGGAATCGTACGCGCCGAAGGCGGATTCATCCCAGCCGAACACCATGCCGACCTTGGCGGTCTTGCCATCGGACTGGCTGCGCGCATTGTACTTGTCATCCTTCACGGTGACGAAGTCGGACGGAGCCCAGCCATTCTGAATCATCTCATTGTAAAACTCGATGACCTGGCGGAACTGCTCGGTCTGCATCCAGTTGCCGACCTTACCGTTCTTCACGTAGATGCCCTGCTGGGATGGGCCGGAGTTGAAATGGGTGGCGATGCCGGTGGCGTTCATCATCAGCCACGGACTCCACCAGTCGCCGATCTTGCCGGTGGACTGTTCACGTGGGTTGAAGGCGATTTCGTCGGCTTCGCCATTGCCGTTCGGATCCTGGGTCTTGAAGGCCTCCATGACCTTGCGCAGGTCGTCCCAGGTCTTCGGCACTTCGAGGCCGAGCTTGTCGAGCCAGGTCTTATTGATCATGAAATGCTGGCCGGAGGCAAGGAAGCCCTTGGTACGGCTGGACGGCAATACGGTGACCTTGCCGTCGACGGTCACGAATTTCTTGGCGGTCGGCTGTTCCTTGAAGAACGCCTTGACATTTGGCAGCTTGTCGAGGTCGTTGCCCAGCTGTTCGAAGGCGGAGGCGTTGCGGGAGGCATCGTCCGGGTTGAAGGCGCGGATATTCAGATCGGAGATTTCGCCCGCGGCGAGGGAGGCGTTCTTCTGCTGTCCCCACTGGTCGTCGGAGACCCCCTTCCACTGGATGGAGCAATCGCAATCGGCCTCAAGGTTCTTGGCCCACTTCATATCGCTCATCTTGGTCTGATTGGAGTTCTTCACCACCAGAATAGTGACGATCGGCTTGCCATTGGCGTCCGTGGTAGCCTTGGCATTCCCACAGGCCGCAAGCGAGCCCAGCATAGCGAGCGCACACAGTGAGGCACCGACCTTGGTTGCCGTTCCCTTACGTGTCATTTCAGTCCTTTCCCTGATATATCCGATGAAGAGCACCATTTGCTTCATATCGGCCGATCGATGGTAACGCTAACATTCTTGTCAGCGAAGACCTGTCGCATCGCGCTGCGACTCTCATCCTCGAAGAATCGCAACGATTCGATTATGAAACGATAAATTTCGACTGTCAAATCCCGCGACACGCAGGCGAAATCCCTAGATATCGCATGAATTAACGATTTATCAATCTTAAAAATTGCAAAAAATAATCGCAACGATTCGATTTTCTTCCGGATCCTCATTATAGTGAATGACAGCAATACAGCAGTTGCAGCGCAGCACACACAAGAAGGGGTATCCTATGGTCACATTGAAGGATGTGGCGCGGAAGGCCGGAGTCTCCATGTCTACGGCCTCAGCTGCGATCCGAGGCAAAGACATCGTCAAGCCCGACACCACGCAACGGGTGCTCGAGGCAGCCAGCACGCTCAACTACCGCATCAATCTATCCGCACGTGCACTGCGATCCGGCAAATCGGACATCTTCACCATGATCGTGCCGGATCTGGAAAATCAGTACTACGCGAAGATGGCGAACGCCATGTCCAACGTGCTCACGGCGGATAAAAAACGCCTGGTCGTACAGGTCTCCATGTACGACAGCCAACGGGAACTCGACCAGATCAGGCAGATCGACCCATCCACCTGCGACGGCCTGTTCATCTGCTCCACGCATAACAGCGGCAAAGACATACGATCCGCCGCCGGCGATCTGCCGGTGCTCATGTTCGACGACATGAGCACCGATCCGGAAGCGTGCTATGACTCCATCGAGACGCCTAGCCAGACAGGCATGTATGCGGCGATCAAACATCTGGCCGAACGCGGACGCAAAACCATCGGCATCGTCGGCACCTTGGGGAAAAGCGCCGAAGCGGAACACTCACTGTCCGTCACTCTGAGGCAGACCCGCTACGCCTACGCCTATCAGGCGCTCGGCGCTTACGGACTCAACACCGCCAACGCCTACATCCAATCCGACTGGAGCGTGGAGGCCGGCATCGAAGTGGCACACAAACTGGCCGCAAGCGGCATGCAATACGACGCACTATGCTGCATGAACGACGAACTGGCACTCGGCGTGATGCGCGGCCTCGCGGAATGCGGCGTGAACGTGCCCGATGATGTAGCGGTGATCGGTTTCGATGGCGTGGGCTGCGGGTCGTACACCACGCCGACGCTGTCCACCATCGCCGTGGATTTCGACGGCATGGCGCAAACCGCGGCGACGATGATGCAGCAACAGATCGAACAAGACGCCACCGAACGAAACAATTCCATACCGAAACGCATTATCGTAGGCTTCCAACTGCTCAAACGCGAATCCACCATGGGACGCACGGCCACCACCGGCTTCACCACCAAGACTCGTACAGAAGCAACCATGACGGCCGATGAATCGTAGGAAGGCTCGGCGTGAGACGCATAGCCCTGACATACGGACGTTACCGTCGCATCATCATGATGGCGCTTGCCGCGCATGTGACATTCATCGCGCACGCGCCGCCCAGACGACCAATCCGTTCCGAGTCGCAAAAAACAGTACGAAAGAAGGCATACGGTGCTGTATCCACAATCCAATGATTCCCGAATCGTGTTCCCACTTGATGGCGTATGGGACTTCCGCACGGCCGGGGAGGACTCATACCCCGCCGAATGGGCGGACGCTCCCCTGCCCGAGCCGTTGCCGATGGCCGTACCTGGCTCCTACAATGACCAGAACGACGAGCTGAACCTGCGCGCGCACTACGGTTGGGTGGTCTATCAGCGCAGCTTCGCCGTACCCTCGCGCCTGGTCGCCGGACAACGCATGATACTGCGGTTCGACGCGGCCACACACGCGGCCGACGTGTACCTGAACGGTCAGTTGCTTGGCTCGCATTTCGGCGGATTCCTGCCGTTCGAATTCGACGTGACCTCCGCACTGCATGCCGGGGAGAATCTGCTGACCGTCGCCGTCGACAACCGCATCGGGTCCTCGACATTACCTGTCGGCAATGATGCGGGAACCGCCTTCATGGGCTCCGACAATGCCAACGTTCCGGCGGTGGCCGAGGCGAAAAAGCATGCGAGACGGCAGAATCTGCCGAATTTCGATTTCTTCAATTTCGCCGGATTGAATCGCCATGTCGAACTGTACACGACGCCGGCCGACACATATATCGCGGATATCGCAATTACGACCGAACGGCTTGACCACATCGCAGGAGACGCATGCACCGCGGCGAACGCCCTGATCGCGTATGACGTGACGTTCGGAGGAGACTTTCCTTCCAACCCGACCGACCCCAACACCCCGATCCAGCCGTCCGATCCGGCAATCAATCATGCGGATTCGTCCGAATCGGCCGAATCGGACATCCAGCGCGCAGCGACCTACGGTCGTCAGGTACGCATCTCCATCCTTGACGGCGAAGGAACCGTCGTGGCAGGCGTTACGGCCGACATCGAGCGAAGCGGCGACGAGACGGCGAAGGCGAGCGGCGAAATCGCCATCCGCGATGCGAAACTGTGGAATCCCGGCGCGGCATATCTGTACACCGCGGTAGCGGAACTGCTGCCGGAGGGCGGAGCGGAATCATCATCACGCATCATCGACGCATATCGGCAGACATTCGGCATACGCACGGTCGAAGTGAGCGGCACAACATTCCTCATCAACGGCAAACCGTTCTATTTCAAGGGATTCGGCAAGCATGAGGACAGCTACTTCCACGGCCGTGGCACCGATGACGTACTCAACGTCAAGGATGTATCCCTGATTCACTGGCTGCACGCGAACTCGTTCCGAACCAGTCACTATCCGTATGCGGAAAGCATGTACGATCTGTGCGACCGCGAAGGCATCGTAATCATCGACGAGGTGCCGGCAGTGGGCATGAGTTGGCTGCAGTATGCGAATCCGCTGGTCGCGGAGCGGCATCGCGAGGCGATTCGAGGCATGATTGCACGCGACAAGAACCACCCGTGCGTAGTGATGTGGTCGATCGCCAATGAACCGGGATTGGATGGCGACGGGGAACGTCCACGGCAGGCGTATGACTACTTTCGTCCGCTGTATGAGCTGGCGCACGCCAGCGACCCGCAGAACAGGCCGGTCACACTGGTATGCTGCCAAAACGACTACACGACCGACATCACCGAACGAACCATGGATGTGGTGTGCATCAACCGCTACTACGGCTGGTACAACCTGAGCGGCGATCTTGATGCGGCCTGCCATGCGCTCAATATCGAACTGGACTTCTGGGAGAACATCGGCAAACCGGTCATGTTCACCGAGTATGGCGCCGACACCATCGAGGGCATTCATGGCACGCATGGCGAAATGTTCAGCGAGGAATTCCAACGCGATTATTATGCGCGCATCAACGCCGAAATCGATAAACGGCCATGGTTCATTGGGGAGCAGCTGTGGAATTTCGCCGATTTCGCGACGTTCCAGGGCATCATTCGCGTGGAAGGCAATCGCAAGGGCATTCTGACGCGCGACCGCCAGCCCAAGATGGCCGCGCATTGGCTACGCGAGCGCTGGGCCGGCATTCCGGACTATGGGTATAAGGGCTGAGAGCTGAGCGGTCGAATTCACCCAGTAGCTGGATGAATCACCCCGCCAGAGAGGCCTTCAGCGGGGTGATTCCGCCAGTGGCTGGCAAATTTACCCCGCTCAGAGGGGTGCCAGCGGGGTGATTCCTCCAGTGACTGGAAGGATTGCCCCGCTAGGAGGCCTTTCAGCGTCCCAATTCACCCAGTCATTGGAAGAAACGGGACGCTGCATGCGTCGGCAACGTACCAATTCACCCAGTAGCTGGATGAATCACCCCGCTAGGAGGCCTTTCAGCGGGGTGATTCTTCCAACCAGTGGATGAATCACCCCGCTCAGGGGGATATCAGCATCCCAAAACATCCAGCGACTGGAAGAAATAGGACGCCAAGACGCCATCTGACGTCCGAATTCCTCCAATCGCTGGCGGATTTACCCCGCTCAGACCTTGATCATGGCGTATTGCGACTCATAGAGGCGGTAATACGCGCCCTTCCGAGCCAGCAGCTCCTCATGGTTGCCGTGCTCGACAATCTGACCGTGGTCGATATAGCAGATCTCGTCCGCATTCTCGATGGTAGACAGGCGATGCGCAATGATGAAGCTCGTACGCCCCTTGAGCAGGTGGTTGAGACCGGCCTGCAACGCCTCCTCGGTGCGCGTATCGATATTCGAAGTGGCCTCGTCAAGGATCAGGATCCGCGGATCGGCGAGTAGTACGCGCGCGAACGCGATAAGCTGACGCTGGCCCGCCGACAACGTCGAGCCACGCTCCTCCACCACCGTGTCATATCCATCGGGCAGATCCATGATGAACTCGTGCGCATGCACCGCACGGGCGGCCGCCTCGATCTCGGCATCGGTCGCATCGAGCTTGCCATAGCGGATGTTATCGCGCACATTGCCGGAGAAGATGAACGTATCCTGCAACATCACACCCATCTGGCGGCGCAACGACTCCAACGTCACATCACGCACGTCATAGCCGTCAATCGTAACCGAACCTTCCGCAACATCATAGAAGCGTGACAGCAGGTTGATGATCGTGGTTTTGCCGGCACCGGTCGGGCCGACCAGCGCGATCGTGCGCCCCGGCTCGACATGCAGATCGACCAGGTTGAGGATGTTACGGCCGTCCGGTTCATAGCGGAAGACCACGTCGTTGAAGTCGACGCGACCTTCGATCTGCGGCAGATCCTTGGCATCCGGCGCATTACGAATCTCCGGCTGGACGTCGAGCGTTTCGAAGATGCGCTCAAGATAGGCGGAACAAGTGATCAGCTGGTTGTAGAAGTTGCCGATGCTGATCACCGGGTTCCAGAAGTTGTTCGCATAGCCGACGAACGCAATGAGCACACCCGTGGTGACGTTCACCGCACCGAAGCCGGTAACGCCCACATAGTAGATGAACGCGATGGTCATGACGGAAATCGTCTGGATGCCCGGCCACATGAGGAACTGGATGTGCACGGCCTTCATCCACGAGGCACGCACATCGTTCTGCTGCTCCTGGAAGGTCTTGAACTGCGCCGCTTCCTGCGCAAAGGTCTGCGTGGTCTTCACACCGGCGATCGACTCGTGGATATATGCGTTGAGATTGCTCTGCTTGTTGGACAGCACCTGATAGGCACGACGCTGAAAATGCTGCAATACCAGCACCCATGCGATCAGGAACGGGAACAGCACAAGGCTGAACAGCGCAAGACGCCAGTCGACCACGAACATGACCACCAACGTGATCAGGAACGTGAACACATCGGAGATCACATTGATCAGACCGGAGCTCAACGTATCCGAAAGCGTGTTCACATAGTTGACCACGCGGATCAGAATCTTGCCGTGAGGCCGCGAATCGAAATAGCTGAACGGCAGGGTCTGGATATGCGTGAAAATGTCGCGGCGCATGTCTTTGAGCATGAGCTGGCCGACCCGCGTGATTTCCACGGTCCGGTAGCGCAGGCCCAGTTCGTAGATGACGATCAGCACCGCCAGCAGTGCCGCCAGACCACCGAGTAGCGTGAGATTCTTGGCCGGAATCGCACTGTCGATCATGATTTTCGTCAGATACGGCACGACGACGGCGATGCAGCTCATCATCACCACTACGGCGAGGATGCGGGCCACACGTGCCATATATGGTTTCAGATAGACGCCGATACGAAGGATGTCATGCAGATTGATCTGCTCCTCAAGCTCCTCGTCTTCACGAAATGTGTTACGTTTTGCCATGATGCTCCTCCTCCCTTACTCTCCGAAGCCTTGCGAACGACCGGCTTGCAGGCCAAGCTGTTTGTGATAGATCTCCCAGTAGCGCCCGTGGGCGGCGACCAGATCCTCGTGCGTGCCGCATTCCACTACGCGACCATGCTCAAGCACCAGAATCAGGTCGGAATCCTTGATTGACGAAATACGATGCGCGATGGTGACGATGGTCTTGCGCTCGTCCATCTCACGCAGATGCTGCTGAATCTCAGCTTCCGTCTCCATGTCAACGGCGCTGGTGGTGTCATCCATGATCAGGATCGACGGATTGTCAGCCAACGCACGCGCAAGGCTCAGCCGTTGCTTCTGACCACCTGACAAGCCGACGCCACGCTCGCCGACGACGGTATCGTAGCCTTCCGGCATACTGCGGATGAAATTGTCGGCGCCTGCGATGGTGGCCATGCGGCGAATGTAGCGTTCGTCATATTCGCGTTGTCCGCCAGCGCCGAAGCCGATGTTGCCGCCGATGGTGTCGGAGAACAGGAATGTGTCCTGCGCGACGATGCACACCTGCGAGCGCAGGGTGGCGAGCGGCCAGTCGCGTGCGTCGATGCCGTCGATGAGCACGCGGCCCGCGGTCGGATCGTAGAAGCGGGAGATCAGATTGACGAGCGTGGACTTGCCGGCGCCCGTCTCGCCGAGAATGCCGAGTTTCGCACCGGCCGGAATATGGAAGTCGATGTCTTTGAGAATCGGCGTAGCCGGATCGTCGGGGAAAGCGAAGCTGACGTGCTGGAATTCGATGTCACCGCCGATACGTTCCGGATCGTCCGGAGCCGCCGATTGCGCGATGCCGGTTTCCGGCTCGTTGCCGACCTGATTGACGATTGCCACCGCCTGTTTGACGGTTTCCTTGGCGTCCGGCTTTTCCTGAATGCGTGATTGCGCGGTGAGCAGTTTGCGGATCTTGATGCAGGAGGCGTTGAAACGCTGCCAGTCGTTGATCAGCCAGCCGGACTGGCGCACCGGACCGTCGATCATCCACAGATACGAATTGAATGCGACGAGGTTGCCGAGGGTCATGTAACCCTTGATGACCAGGAAGCCGCCAAGTCCGAGCGTGATGAGCTGCAGCGAGAATCCCAGGCCATCGAGCCATGGCATGTATCGGCGGCTGTTATAGGCGAGGTCCATGTTGCGACGCATGTAGTCATCGTTGTGCCTGTCGAATTTTTCGGTTTCATACGGCTCGCGTACGAACGCCTTGACCACTCGGTTGCCCTCGATGTTCTCTTCGACCATCGAATTCATTTCGGCCAGCGAGTTGCGGATGGCGAAGAACAGCGGATGCGCGTGCGACGATAGGCCGCGCGTGAGGATGAAGATGAACGGCGTGACACAGGCGAGCGCCAACGCCAACCGCCAATCGATGGTGAACATCATGGCGAGCGCGCCGACGAACATGACCACACAGTCAAGCACCTGATAGCTCACCCAGCTCAAGGCGTGGCGGATCGCGTCGGTGTCGGAGGTCATGCGACTCATGATGTCGCCGGTGCGTGTGTGGTTGAAATACGTGAAGTCAAGCTCATGCAGTTTCTCGTACTCGTCGCTGACCAGGCGGAATACGGAGTTCTGTCCGAAACGTTCCATCCACATCTGGTAGCCGTAGCGCGAGGCGACTCGCACGACGGTGAAGACGATCATCATCACGCATAGTCGGGTCAGTTCGTCCACATGGCCTTGTGTGATGACGCGGTCTACGATGAGGCCGGACAGCAGCGGGATGATCAGGGCTATGACGTTGTTGATGCAGAACAGCACCACCGCGCCGGCCACACGCGGAAGGTCGGGTTTGCAGTATGGCAGGATCCATGTGAGGTTGCCTGCCTGTCGGTTGCGATTCGGATCGACGTACATACGTAGCGTTCCTTCGGATTGTTTGCTGGTACTTGGGTTGTGTTTGGGTTATGCGGCCATTCGTTGCCGCAACGATTCACGTCCGTCGTGTTTCGAGCGTCCCGTCACCGGCTCTCTCCGCCGGCCGAAACCCCTGTTCGGATTCGCAAACGCAGTTTATTCTATGCGAACCGTTTTTCAATGCAACACCTCTTATTTGGGCGTGTCGCAATCATAGTGATTCCAATACCTTTACCGTTACATTTTCGATGTGCGAAATACGTCAGAGACCGCACATCGAAGCGCTTCTCCGAGACTTGCGCGATAATGGGCGTCGAACCGATGCGATGCGCCGATGGCAACCATGGCGGCGCCGACACCACGTCAACGAAAGGACGGCAATGACGACGAACCTACGTGCAGCATATGCGGAAAAATATGGTTTGACCGATGACATGCTCAAGGATGCGGAAGGCTGGACGGAAGTCGACGGCGATCTCGGAGATCTGTCAGAGGAACGCATCAGAGGCATTCTCGACATGCGTTTCAGTGCGATTGCGGTGGATACTCCACGCTCCGAACTGTGGCACACTCCGGAAAGCATTGATGTGATCGCCGATATCCCGTATCTGCCGGATGGCGGCTACGACAAGGAGGCCGGGCAGTGCCGGGGGCATCTGCTCGACCTGTATCTACCGCATGACACGGTGTTGCGCGGAGGCAAATCGCTGCCGGTGTACATCGACATTCATGGCGGCGGCTTCACCTACGGGTACAAGGAGCTCAACCGCAATTTCAACGTGCATCTGGCCGACATGGGCTTCGCCGTGTTTTCATTGAATTACCGGCCCGCGCCACAGACCGATCTCAAGGGACAGCTTGCCGATATCGAAGCGGGCTTACGTTGGATCAGGGCTCATTTGGACGACTATCCGATCAATCCGAATGGCGTGTTCCTGACGGGCGATTCGGCTGGCGGCGCACTGACGCTGCTCACACTCGCCATCGAGAACAATGCCGAGGCGGCGGCCGCATTCGGCATTGACGAACCCTCCGGCATCGCATTCGCAGGTGCCGCACCGGTGTGCGGTGCGTACAGTTCGGCTTCGCTGGAAACGATGGGTTCGAAACTGACCGTAGGCTATGATCCGAATCGCCGCATCGGACTGGAACGGATGCTGGGCGTTGAGTTCTTCGAAGGGCTCGAGGCGGCCGATCCGAAGTTCCTCACTGCGGAGGGTCTGGTGTTCAATGTGGACCTGCCTCCACTGTTCATCGTGACCTGCGGCGACGATTTTCTCGAAGCGGACAATCTGGCATTGGCGGCGGCGCTCTCGCGCAAGGGAGCCGATTTCGAACTGTTCGATCCGAAGCCGTGCCGCCATGAGACCTTGGGCCACGTGTTCGTCATCGGCATGCCGTGGCTCAGGGAAAGCGTGGAGTGTTTCGAACGGCTACGTGCCTTCTCCTACTCCCGCTGCTAGTACGCTTCGGCGGATTCGCCTCATCACGGGAACCACTCGACTTGCGCATGGCTCCTGTCGGTTGAACAATCATGAAGCCCGTGTGCGATCGGCTGAATCTCAACGATCGCACACGGGCTTTCCCGTGAACATCTGCCCGGTATGCAATGGCTCCGGGGATGATGGGCGGTCTTTTAGCGGCGGACCATCTCCTCTTCAATCCGTTCGAGGGACTTGCCCTTGGTTTCGGGAACGAAATGCAGCACGAACGGGATGGACAATGCGGAGAACACGCCGAAGATCGCGAACGGACCGCCCACATTGTTGCCGAAGGCCGCAAGGAGCATGAGGAAGAACTGGGAGACCACGAAATTGCCAAGCCAGTTGGCGGCGGATCCGAAGGAGCTGCCGATGCCGCGCACGCTGAGCGGGAAGATCTCACCGATGAGCACCCAGGCGATCGGACCCCAGGAGAGCGCGAAGCCAAGGATATAGACGGCAATCAGAACCATGGTCGGCACGGCCAGAGTGGATACATCGCCGGTGAAGTTGAGGATGGCAAGCGCCGCAAGCGAGACGGTCATGACCACGGAGCCGAAGACCAGCAGCTTCTTACGCGGGAACCTGTCCATGATGAGCGTGGCCACGATGGTGGCGGCGAAGTTCACCACACCGATGCCGACCGACACCCAGATGGCGTGATTCTCGGGGAATCCAAAGCCCTTGATGAACACCTGCGGCAGGAAGTAGATCACGGAGTTGATGCCGACAAGCTGCTGGAAGAGCATGATACCGACCGCGGCGATGAGCGCCGGACGTGCGATGCGGAACAGTTCACGCACACCGCCTTTGGTGTCTTGCGCTGCGACTTCTTTGATTTCGTCGAGTTCGAGCTGCACTTGGGTCTGGTCAACATCCTTACGGATCAGCGTGAGCACCTTGAAGGCGTTGCGTTCATCGCCCTTGCTCACAAGGTAGCGCGGGGATTCCGGCAGCAGGATGCCGCCGATGAGCAGCAATGCGGCCGGGATGAGTGCGGAGCCGAGCATCCACCGCCAGTCGCGGACGCCTGCGATGTTATGGCCAAGGAAGCCCAGATTGGATGCATAGGCCAGAAGAATGCCGAAGGTGATCATGAGCTGGAAGAGCGTGGAGAGCGATCCACGGCGCTCTTTCGGCGCAAGTTCGGCCAGATAGGCCGGGGTGAGCGCGGAGGCTGCGCCGACGGCGAGGCCGAGGATGATGCGTGCGGCAACCATCATGAGGAATCCGGTGGCGGTGGCGCACATGCCGGAACCGATGAGGAACAGGATGGCGGAGAGAATCAGCAGCTTCTTACGTCCGAAACGATCGGAGAGCGTGCCGATCGACAGGGCTCCTACGCAGGAGCCGATGAGCACCGATGAGGTGATGAAGCCGGTCTGCGAGACCGACAGGCTGAAGTCGGATTCGATCAGCGGCGAAGCGCCGGAAATGATGCCCGTGTCGAATCCGAACAGCATACCTCCCAGTGCGCCGAATGTGAAAATGAACGCGCTGTTGAGCGGGAATCGCGTGGAGATGTTGCGACCCACGGCCTCTTCAACCGTTTCGATGGCCTCCTTGGCTTCCAATGGTTCGTGAACTTCTCGAGTTCCGGCGATTGTTGCGGAGCGTTGTATTGACGTCATGATTCACCTTTCATCTTCCTTGACGCTAGGTTCACACAAAAAAAGACCTGGAACAGTACGATTCCCGTACCGATCCAGGTCTTGCCTCGTGTGAGTAGCAACCCTGCCAATAACGTTTGTATTGACCAGTGTAAACCTTGCAGACCCGCGACACTCCGAAAAACAGAAAACGTTTTCCAGCTATTTTTCGCGTTGAACGGGAGTGATTTGAAGCAGTCTCATCCGGTTCGCCTTCCGATGGGACCGCAAATGGCCGATATTATGGGCCAATCCCACCACGACTCGTCGTGGGGACTCGAGCGATCCCCTCATCGCAAGGAGGAACAAGAGTGAAAAAAGAAAGCCGGCGGAGAGAAGGCCGCCGGCTGAGAGAGAAGAGAGAAGAAGGGTTCAGTTATGGGGTTCGATTGGGAACCTCGCCAACAGCCGTAACCGTTGACATGTTCTATATAACCGCCCGACCCTTGGAAGAACGATGTTTCTACCTGCCAATTTCCTGTGAATCGCGTAATGGGAATGTCATGACGTCCCACCACACGAATCAATGCAAGCGATTTCCAAATCAACGAAATCGCGATTCTTCTCGTTACAATGGGGAACGTCGAGAGAGTGCAGTGCCGCAGGGAGGCTCCCATGTTGGATATCAAACGCGCATTGAAGGCCTCGCCCAAGAAAAGGCGTTCCTCAGAGCCGCTGAAACAACTATGGACGCCTTGGGGCGAACGAATCCGCGATGAATGGCTGTGCGAAAACGCCGGAAACAAGGCGTTCCGCCCAATCGAAGAGGGAGAGCGCAAGCTGGAGGTCGGCCGAACGCCGATTCTTGGCGAGCATCCGCGCCCGACGATGATGAGGAACAACCATACGATGCTCAACGGCATGTGGGATTATGCGATCGTGCCGATTCCCAATGACGAAACCGGCTCGCGCTGGTCGTTCTCCCGTAACAAGGCCACGCCGGCGCTCACTCGCGATGAGGCCGTGGAGGCTGTCAAAGAGGCCGCCATCCCGGAAACGTTCGACGGGAAGATCCTCGTGCCATTTTCACCGGAATCCGCACTTTCCGGCGTACATCAGACCATCTACCCCGACGACATGATCTGGTACCGCACCGTCGTGCATCCGGTGGCGCTCGGCAGCGAGGAAACCGTACGGCAGATCGGCGATGCGAACCGTCTGATCCTGCACTTCGAGGCGGTCGATTGGGTGTGCGCCTGCTATATCAACGGCCAGTTCGCCGGCGTGCATGTCGGCGGCTACCTTCCGTTCGACGTCGATATCTCGGCGTTCATCGACCCTGACGATGTGTTTGAGATCGCATTGTGCGTCTATGATCCGAACGATTCAGGCACGCAACCGCGCGGCAAGCAGAAAATCGAACGCGATGGCATCTGGTATACCGCGCAGAGCGGCATCTGGCAGAGCGTCTGGCTGGAAATCGTGCCGGACGCCTACCTGCGCACGCTCATACTGAAAGGCAGTGCCGATGGCAAGCTGTTCATACGGGCGGAAATCGGCGGTGACCGGCCGAACGCGAAACTGCGAATCGTCGTGACCGAGCCGTCGGATGGTTCGGTCGTTGCGGACACCGTACTGCCGGCAGGCGCGCGCAAGGTGCGCACCGAAATCGAGACGAAGGCCGAGCATATGTGGTCTCCCGCGGACCCGCATCTGTACGATGTAACGGCGACGCTGCTGTTCGGCACGACGGCGAAAACGGCAGAGGCTACGACGAAACCGCAATCCGCAGACGTAGTGAAATCGTATTGCGCGTTCCGCACGGTGGAGGTCAAGCCCGACATGAAAGGCGTGGCGAGATTCCATCTCAACGGTAAGCCGGTGTTCCTGAAGGGCGTGCTCGACCAAGGATATTGGCCGGACGGACTGCTGACCGCGCCTTGCGACGACGCGCTGATTCATGACATCACCGCTATGAAAGCATCCGGCTTCAATATGCTGCGCAAGCATATCAAAATCGAATCCGCGCGCTGGTACTACCATTGCGACCGTCTCGGCATGCTCGTATGGCAGGATGCGGTTTCCGGCGGCGGCGAATACAACGCTTGGCAGACCAACAAAAAACCGACGCTACTGCGCTCCAGCTGGAACAGACTCCGCGACGATACCGCACAGCATTTCGACGCGCTCGGCGCCGACGATTCGAATTACCGCCGCGACTGGTCGCGTAGTGCCGACGCGATGGTGCACATGCTATCCGGCCATCCGTCGATCGTGACGTGGGTACTGTTCAACGAGGGTTGGGGCCAGTTCAATGCGTGTGATGCCGCCGAACGCATCCACGCACTCGATCCGACCCGTCCGATCGACGCGACGAGCGGTTGGTATGACCAGCATTGCGGCGACTATCACAGCGTGCATAACTATTTCCGTCCGCTGGAGGTCTACCCCGACAAAGGGCCGTTACGCGGATACGCGGCGGAATATGAGAAACGGCATAGAAGGCGTCGCCGTGCCGAGCATTACGCGGTGTTGCCGGTAGCGCAGCATGGCGTACGCGCGTTCATGCTCTCGGAATTCGGAGGATTGGCGCAGCTGATTGCCGACCATTCCGCAGTGTCGCGAGCCTACGGGTACGGCGAATACGATTCGATTGAGGGTTGGCGATCCGCGGTACGTTCCGTTTTGGCGTCGGCTGCGGCATTGGAATCCAAAGGATTGGCCGGCTATGTATACACGCAGGTTTCCGACGTGGAAGAGGAACTCAACGGGCTGCTGACATACGATCGGCGCGTGGACAAGCTCACGGAATGACTTTCGGCCATCTTGCCTGTGCGGTACGTACGCAGACAGGCAGACCGATGCCCCCACAACAAGACCGGCGGACACCGTGGAGCCCACGCGATGCATGGGCAGGTGGCGGGATTCTCCGGTCGGGGGCCTTGCCCGTGCCCGCATGTGCCGGGTGATGCGTGGGATGCGACTGGATGATGTTCCGGGTCGCAGCTATGCATGATTCGTGAAAAGCGTCGGCTGTGAGGAATCGTGCACGGTCCCACCCAGCCTTCGGGAACCACTACCCCAAGGAACGGCGGAATCCCAATGGCTCCATCCCCATAAAGAATGGGTGCCTCCGAGGTGGATACCCATTGGGCACGAAAATAACAACACGATCCCGGAAAAGCGAAGTTTTCCGGAATCGTGTTCTCGTCAGAAGAGCGGATCAGGCTTCAATCCGACTCAGCCCTCCAGCTTGGCCTTCTCGGCAGCCAGACGGGCGGCCTCGGCCTCGCGGCGGGCGGTCAGCTCGGCATCGAAGCGGGCGAGTTCTTCCTCAACGGCCTCCGGCGGAATCTTCGCGAAGATCGGATGCGGCTTCGGCACCGGGGTACCGGCCACAATCGGTTCGGAAGCCCATGGATGCACGGTCTCGCCCATCTCGTAGTCACCGGTGATAATCGGGTACATGAAGCCCGGTTTGTCGAGATCCTCAACCTCTTCAAGACGTGGCAACGGCGAGAACGTGCCAGTACCGCCCAGCGCCTCCCACACTTTCTGCGCGGAGTGCGGCAGGAACGGAGCCAGCAGATGGTTGGCATCGGACACGGCTTGGGCGGCGACATGCAGTACGGTGCCGAGACGGGCCGGATTATCCTTGATCTTCCACGGTTCGGTGGCGGAGATGTACTTGTTGATGTCACCGACCACGCGCATTGCTTCGGACAGCGCATTCTTCTGGCGATGGTTCTCGATCAGCGAACCGATGGAGTCGAAGGCACCTGCGGTCTCGGCCAGCAGGGCACGGTCCTCATCGGTCATCGAAGCCTCATCAAGCGCTGGAATCTCACCGAAGTTCTTGTTCATGAGGTTGGCCACACGATTCACCAGATTGCCCCAGGAGGCGGCGAGCTCCTCATTGTTATGGCGCACGAACTCGGCCCAGGTGAAGTCGGAGTCAGAGCTTTCCGGACCTGCCACGGAGATGTAGTAGCGCACGGCGTCAACCGGGTAGCGCGACAGGATGTCCTTCACGTAGATCACGATGCCACGGGAGGACGAGAACTTCTTGCCCTCCATGGTCATGAATTCGGATGCCACGACCTGCTCCGGCATGTTCAGTGGGCCGAGCTTGCCGGTTTCGCCGCCTTTGGAACCCTGACCGTTGTAGGCCAGCATCTCGGACGGCCAGATCTGGGAGTGGAACGTGATGTTGTCTTTGCCCATGAAGTAGTAGCCCGGGGTGGTCGGGTCGTTCCACCAAGCGCGCCACGCGTCCGGCTCGCCCTTGCGGCGGGCCCATTCGATGGATGCGGACAGGTAGCCGATCACGGCATCGAACCACACGTACAGCTTCTTGTTCGGGTTGTCGATCCAGCCGGCGACCGGAATCGGAATGCCCCAGTCGATGTCGCGCGTGATGGCACGCGGCTTGACTTCCTTAAACAGTCCGATGGAGAAGTTGATGACGTTGGTACGCCAGCCTTCGCGGGTCTTGAGCCATGCGAGATTGGCCTCGGCGAGCGCCGGCAGGTCGAGGAAGAAGTGTTCGGTCTCCTCGAAGCGTGGGGTTTCGCCGTTGATCTTGGATACCGGATTGATCAGCTCGTCCGGGTCGAGCTCGTTGCCGCAGGTATCGCACTGATCGCCTCGGGCACCGTCGGAGCCACAGATCGGGCAGGTGCCTTCGATGTAACGGTCCGGCAGGGTACGTCCGGTAGACGGCGAAATGGCGACCTTTTGCGTGCCTTTATAGATATAGCCGTTCTCGAGGCACTGCGTGAACAGTTCCTGCACGACCTTTTCGTGATTGCCGGTCGTGGTACGGGTGAACAGATCGTAGCTCAGGCCCAAATCGCACAGATCCTTGGCGATCACACGGTTGTAGCGGTTGGCGAGTTCCTGCGCACTCACGCCTTCCTTGTCGGCTTCCACCAGGATCGGGGTGCCGTGCTCGTCGGTGCCGGACACCATCAGCACGTCATTGCCCTTCATGCGCTCGTAACGCGCGTACACGTCGGACGGCACGCCGAAGCCGGCGACATGGCCGATATGACGGGGGCCGTTCGCATACGGCCAAGCAACATTCACCAAAATATGACTCATAAGGCACGATTATCGGCTCAGATAGCGACAGGAAGGCTCTGCAGCGCACCTATGCTCGCATGACGACCACGTCAGTGCGCAATCCCCCTGATTATGCACATTGTTGTATGATGAAACAATCGTTGTCCACATATCCACGGATTTTCGTAAGCCGATGGCGCAGACGCCGGCCATCCGTTACGGTACCGTCATGGATATCGCAATGACGCTTGCCACGGGACCGCTCGCACCGCTGCTGCGCGACGGCGATCTGCCGGGACCGATGAATCTCAACAGATTGGCCGATTTCGGCACACTGTGCAAACTCGACAGTGCCAATGCCTATACGTTGCAGGATTCGACCACGCTGTATGGCCGTGCCACCATCGTCGCGACCGTGATGCCACGCAATGCCGTAGCCTGCGGCTTCACGGCCGCATGGCTGTGGCTGGGCGGATTGTTTCCGGAAACCATTGACATTCTGTCCTCATCGCATTTCCGCACGTTGCGGCACGGGCGAAAGGTGCGGGTGTTCAATCGCAAGGCACCCCCGGACCATGTCATTCAGGTCGGTCCGGTACGCACGACCACGCCGGTACGCACCGCCTGCGATCTGGCGTTGATCGCCACCGACGAGACGAAAGACGTCATGCATGAAGTGATCTGCATGCTCATGCAGGAATATCGTTTCCGGCCCGACGACTGTCTGCAGGCGCTGCAGCAGAGTCGGCATATCAGGAATGCGTCGCAGGCACGCACCCTGTTTCATGGAATTGCGGGCAGAGCCAATGAGCATCCGACGGCGCAATAAGCGGCATCGAAGTCCGCCGGAGTACCGGCCGGAGCCCAAGCCGAGGGCTCTGGTGGAGCCGCCACGCCCGCCACTCGAATTGACGCCGCTCATCGCCTGCAGTCCGGAAACCGACCCGGAAGTGCTCTGGCATATCGCGCGGGAGTCTCCGTCGCTACGCAAGTGGTTGGTGGCGAATCCGGCGGCCAGTCCGGCGATGCTGGAGTATATCGGGCAGGTCGGCGGCCCAGGCGTAGGCGAAGCGTTATGCATACTGCTCGATTCGCTGGATGGCCGGGCCGACTCCGCCATCAGCCTTTGAGAGCGAGCACTGCGTTGTAGACCTGCTTGCGATTGGCGAGGGAACCGTCGGCCAGCGGATGCTCAGCCACGACCTGCGCAATGGCGTCCTTGATGCGCAGATTGTCTTCCTGCGCACGGTCGATCGACAGCACGGCCAGATCTTCTACGGATAGCGAGGCCGGCGCGGCCGCGTCGGCCTCCTCATCGGAGGCACCGGCGATGACCAGTACCATTTCGCCGCGAGGCGGCTCGTCGATGACGCTTTGGTGGATTTCGGCGACGGTTCCACGGCGGATCTGCTCATAGTCCTTGGTCAGTTCACGGCACAACGCCATGCGCCGATTCGGCCCGAGCACTTCCAGCAGGTCGGCCATGGAATCGTCGATGCGATGCAGGGTCTCGTAGAACACGATGGTGCGGCGCTCGGACTGCAGTGCGCGCAGATGCTGCACGCGTTCGGCATGTTTGCGTGGCAGGAATCCCTCATAGCAGAAGCGGTCGGTCGGTAAGCCGGACAATGCGAGCGCATCCAGTACGGCAGAGGGGCCGGGCGCGCAGGTGACCGGCAGGCCGCGTTCGATAGCGCGGCGCACGATGGCCAGTCCCGGATCGTTGATGGTCGGCATGCCCGCATCGGAGACGACCAGCACGGTGGCACCGGTTTCGACCTGGTCGAGCAGACCATCGGCCTTATCCCGCTCGTTATGGTCGTGATAGGCGACCACACGACCGGACACATGGATGCCGAGACGGTTGGCGAGCGCATACAGGCGGCGCGTGTCTTCGGCCGCGACGATGTCGGCTCCTTCCATGAGCGCAATCAGTCGGGCGGAGGCATCGGCGGTATTGCCGATCGGCGTTGCGGCAAGAATCACCGTACCGCGCGGAATGCCGACGCCGTCCACCAACGCATCGAGCGCGCCGGCGGCGGTAATCCGGCCGCCGTCATCCGTCCCGTCCGTGAATTCGGTTGGCTCCTGTGTTGATTGCGCTTGTATGCTCTCCATATCTTCCAGTATCTCCTACTGTGTATCCAAGGGCATGTCTTGCGGGCGAAATGAGGCGACGATGAGTATACAGACGGTCAAGGCGAATGCGCGATACGCCGCACTCCGACGACGGCGGCATCAACGTGATGGCTCCGATGCGCTCGGCGCTCCCGAACCACGTTGGACCGCCTCCAAGCCTTTCGCATGGCTGATGACGATTCTTGTGGCCGCTTTCGGCGGAATCCTGCGCTTTGTGAGACTTGGCTCCCCTGCGCGGTGGTATTCGACGAAACGTATTAGCCGGACACCTGCGCCCGTCGGAGGTACGCAGCCGGGTGATGCCCGCATGGGCACGCTGACGCGTCCCACTTGCGGGCTCATGCCGATCATGCCGTCATGGGGCAACAGCATTCTCCAGGACTGGTTCGTCGCGCTCACCGTCCGTCACCCCCATCCGTGTCGTCGGTCGATCCCTGGGCCTGGCCGAAGACCTTCGTCAGTTGGTCTCCCTCAAGGCTCGCGGCGCAGCCCGACGTCGCGGACGTGAGGTCCTGCTGGGCTTTGGTCAGCGCGTCGTAATCCTGGGATTTGCCGTTCACCAACGATTTCGCGGTCTCGTACGCGTCGCGCAGGCTCTTGCAGGATGCGTCGGACGAACCCAATCGGTCGAGCCGGTCGGCCGCCCTGCCCGCACCGGACAGTGCGGACTCGAGATCATCGAGTCTCGCGTCTATGGCCGCCTGCATGGCCTGCGGATACCATTGCCGTGCCAGCGCACGGATCAGTTCCACCGGCCTTTCGGAGCCGATGGCGTCGTACAGGTCGCTCGCCTCCGCGAGATCCTGATGGTCGTGACGGTACAGCAGGTTCGAAAGCGTGTCCACGTTGGAGTCCTCCGGGGCGTTGAGCAGTTCGCGTACCTCGTCGGCGATGCTTTCCGCATCCCCGGTGAACATCGTGGCCGCCTGCTGTTCCAACGTCCCGTTCCGCACCTTTTTCGACGGGTGTCCGGACGAGGTGGCGGACGATGATGCGGAAGCGGACCCCGTGGCCGTGCCACCGGTGGAACGCCACGGGTTGAACGCGAGGACCATCAGCATTACGCCGATGACGGCGATGATGATCCATACGCGTGCCTGACGGACCTGGGACGGTGTCGATGCGGGACGTTTGCTTCCTGACATGTGATGCTCCTTGTCGTTCACAGGCTCGAATCGGATTCGGGCAGGCCGTCATCGGTTTCGGGTGCGGGTACGCTCCATCCGCCGGAGTTCCCGGAATCCGCCTGTCCGGAGGAGGAGCCGCTACCGGAACCACTGTGCGAGCCTCCGATATCGCCGCCGGAGGATGGGGCCTGGTATTGGGGCGTCGTGGTCTGCTGGGACTGCGTCTGACGGCGTACCTGTTCCTCCTGTTCGGCCTTGGCCTTCGCGTCCGCCTCGGCTTTGGCCTGTTCGTCCGCCTTGCGTTTCTCCTCGACGAGCGTGGACACGCTCCCGTATGCCTTGTCGAGTCGGACACGAACCCTGTCGATCCGGTCGGCCGTCGCGTCGTCGGACAATGATTCGGCCTGCCCGATGGCCTTGTCCAGATCGGACAGGGCCCTCCTGACGTAATCCTCCGATTTGACGGAGGATTTCAGATTCCTGGCCTTTTTAAGGCTCTCCCGCAGCTTCTTGGAGGCGGTCTCGCGTTTCCTGTCGGCGGCGGACGTCCTGACCTTCCCGTTCAGTGAGAGGGTGCGTTTCGTGGCCATGTCGGCCTTGCCGGCCAATGATTCGGCCCGCTTCGCGTCCAGTCCGTCGTGGGAGGTTCCGAGGATGACGCGATTGGTCTTCACCTGGGCGGAGAGTTCGTCGAGCAGATCCGGATCGGACAGGTCATCGCTCCCGTACGAGCCGAGTATCCCACGCGCCTTGCCGTTCGCGCCCTTCAACGCGTCCATCGACGATGTGACGTGCCGTGACGCCTCCAGAAGCGCGTTCTCCCGGGCCTTTCCGCCGACGACGGCCAGGCCGGTCAGAAGGACGGCGAGCACGCACACGGCGATCAGGATCCGATGCGGCCATTTTCCCGCGCGGGCGGGTCCGCCGTCGGCGGGATCGTCATGGTCCGCCACGGCTTGCAGGCTTTCCCTCATGCCCTTGCACGTCTCGGCCGGCGTGATGGACGAAGCGTCGCCGGCGGGCAGGGGAACGTCTACCGTCGGCGTGATGGACGGGCCTATCGGCGGGTTCGTCATGCCGTCCGCGTCTTCGGATGCGCTCACCGGCGACGGCACGGCGGACCCCGGCGGAATCGTGGGCCGTTCCGGCCCTGACATGCTCCCATCCGCGACGGGTCCGCCCGTCGTGGCCTTCCCCGCGGGCATCGGTAGGGGAGCCGTCTCCGGTACGGTCGGATCCGTTTCGGCCATGGCGATCCCATGCCCGTCCGTCCGGCTCCTTGCGCGCCGGCGTCGGGAACGTTCCTCCGTCCCGCCGTCCCGCGTGCCGGAGGCCTTCATCCCCTCGAACCAGTCGAGATCGTCCTGCCCGTCGCCTCCGCCCAGTTGGTCGAACAGGCTCGGCCGCATGCCCTCATTCATGCCGCTCATCGTCGAAGACCTTTCCGATCGTCCCAAGAAGCCGTTCGATCCGGTCGAACGTGCCGGTGCCGTTGTCCGTCAAACGTTCCAACAGTTCCACGTCGTCACGCTGCAGGTCCAACGGCAACGGCGTGTACCCGTCGTCGGACGGGCTGCGGCCATGCTCGCGCAGTACGTCGCGGATCCGTCGCGTCTCGTCCATGAGCCGTCGGCGGTCCTCCCCGCGCATGCTCCCGTCATCGTCGCGAAGACGCAGGCCCGCGGCGGACAGGGCGCGGTCGAGCCGGTCGCGTTCCTTCGATTCCAGTGACCGGTATTCCAGCCAACGGCGTCGCGCCTTCTCCTCGAGCAGGCCCGCATGCTTCAACACGTCCCGTCGGGCATCGTCGTCATCACGGGCCAACGCCCGTTCGAAATCATGGCGTGTCGCCTCCAGTTCGACACGCCATGCGGCCAGGTCGGAGCGTAGGCTCCCGTCACTGACCTCGGCCTCGTATTCGACATGATGGCCCGTGGGCAGGTGTGCGATGTCGTCCAACGCGTCCTGATCCGTCATGAACGATGCGGCCGGCGTCATCTCGCCGGTCATCTCGTCGATCTCCTGCATGCGGTAGCCCCAGTATCCCGGGTCGAAGTCCTGCCGTCGGATCGCTTCGGCCCGTTCATGTTCGTCAAGACCCGGATCCACGACCGGAGCCCATTCGCCCTCGTGCCGGTACCATTGCGCGTATGCCGCGCGACGCGCGGCCTCACGTTCCCGGGCCTCCGTATCGGAAAGATGATGCCGGTGATCGTCGGATTTCGCGTTGGAATCCTTCAGATCGCCTTGACCCGGTCCAACGCCTGATGGATCAACGCCTGCAGGGTCGGCATGTACAGGCCGCCATTGCCGCTGCCCACCACGAGGTCCATGTAGCATTTGAGGCTGAACACCTCGTGGACGATGTCATCATGCAGCAGCCAGCAGGAAGGCAGCGTCTGGTCCCACGACGGATAGTGCGTGGTCAGGAACACGCCCATGCGCACGGTGTGCAGCATCATCAGGTCGATGTCGCGACGGGGCGGGGCTCCCAACAGGTCCACCGGACGGGCGACGGTCATCTCCTTCTTCAGGTCGGTCTGGCGCATGTTCGCCCACCGGCCCGGCCCGTACTCCGGTTCCACGGGAGCGGGGTCGAACATCTCGCGGGCGAGCGTGATCAGGTTGTTCACCATCGGCCCCGGCATGCTGGCGCCACGGATCCGGGCGAACCGTTCCCGTGCGAAATCGACCAGATCCTGCACCGCCTGGTCCTGGTCGGAACGGTAATCGGCTCCCATGGGAGTGTCAGGCTCCAGGTCGTCGGCCTTCACGGACCGTTGCCGGCGGGCGTCCGCGTCGGCCACGGCTTCCGGTTCCGTCCGTTCGATCTCGTCGCCGAAATCGAACGTGTCCTGCGCCATGTGACGTTCCGTTCCCGGATCCCGCCGGCCCTCCTTGGAGCCGGCGGCCTGCATCATCCGCCGGTAATGCTCATCGACGTCCATCGACCCTCACGCCTCCGTCCCTGCCGGTCCCATGCCCTTGCCACGACCTGGCCCGCGGTTGGATCCGTTCGAGGCCCGGACGCCACCAGTTGCGTCTCATGAACTGGATCGTCTCGACCAGGGCAGGCTGCTGTCCCAACGGTTCGACCATCGCATATCCGCGCGGGAGCATGCTCAATTCCCGTCTCGTGACGGAATCCTCACGTTCGTGACGGCTTGAGAAGCCGCCGATCGGCCCTTGGCCCGGATTCCAGTTGCGTTCCTCCCTGATGCGCCCATGCCGGCCGATCTGGCTGATCCACCAGTCGAGCGTGTCATCGTCGGACACGCCCTTGAGCATGATCCGATGACAGTTCTCCCACACCGTCCGTTCGGTTTCCCGCCCATAGCCGTCCTTCTCGTCGGCCATCTGCTGGCGGGACTGCTCGACGATGATGACCTGGTAGCCGTTGCCGCCGCCCTGCGTGATCGCGTTACGCAATCCGCCCCATTTCTCGATGTTCGACAATTCATCCAATACAAAACGGGCGGGAGGTTCGATCTTGCCCCGCGAACCCGAGGCCGGGTCGAACGCGAGATCCTGGCACGCCTCCTGGAACGTGTCCAACAACAGGCTCACGAACACGCCCGCATTGCCGGAACTGCCGCCTTCACGTTTCGGTTTGGACAATACGAACACGGTGTCTCCGCGCATGACCATGCGTTTGGGATCCATCAGACGCGGGTCGGACGGGCTGAAATCCATACGCTCGCGCACACGCGGGTCCGCGAGGATCGCGAACGCGTTTCTCACGCCGAACCATTCCGAACCTTTCTGTCGCGGATCCACATGGGGCAGCGCGTTCAACGTCGTGGCCCACTGGTTCATCTCACGCTGCGGCGTGTTACGGCGGATCAGGTCGGCGGCCTCCTGCGCGGCCTCGGGACTCAGACTCCACTGGTAGCAGTCGCCGATGGTCCTATCCGAGATCGCCGCCGCATACAACATGGCCTGCACGTACATCGCCGCGGATACACCCCACTCCTGATTGTTCGATCCGGAACCCATGCCACCGATGCCCACCAGAGTCTGCGCGCGGCGCATCGCCACGGACGGATCGTCGCAACCCTGCAAAGGCGTCCAGAACATGTTGTGACGGGTCAGCGGATCGTTCTCCGCGACGCCTTCCGGGTCGAAGATATGGGTGGTTCCCTCGCCGCGCGCCCCGTACACGGCGCCCGTGGCACGGTCGGTCACGCCAAGCTCGCGTAGGAGACGGGTCGCCTTGATGATGTCGCCGCGCGTCGAGGTGGCAAGGACGAAACCCGGGGCCTCGACCACGGCGGGAATGACCACGCACACGGTCTTGCCCGAACGGGTCGGCCCCAACACGTACAGATGCCGTTCGCATCCCAACCATACTTCCATGCGATGGCTCCACCCCACGAGCATGGCGGCATGCCATGGCTTCGGCATGACCGCGCCCGGCCTGCGCTCCTGGAATTCGGACAATGTGCGCGGCAGGACCGCCGGCACCACGTCGCGCATCACGCTGCGCGGACCATAGGAGTCCGCGATCTGACGCCACGAGGCCATGCCCGGACGCGAACCAAGCCAGTCGGCCGCACGCTCGCCCGAATCCCGGTACGAATCCCAGAAGATCCACAATGAAAGAATCGTGACGAAACAGCCCACCCACCAAGGCAGACAGGCGAGGACCGTCATCAGGGGATCGCCCCCGGCCATGACGAACGAGAACAGGGTGGCGATCACGGCGAGCAACAGTGCGATGGCGCCCACGTGCTTGACCAGGACGCTTTCCTCATCCGACAATGCCTCATACAGGCGCGTGTGCCGGTCGAGCCAGACGCCCAGATCGGAATCCTCGAACCGTTTCCATTTCGCCATGGCCTCGCGTCGGTTCTCCGCGTTGAGTTCCTCGGCGTCGTACCGCAGACCCGTGCGCGGGCCGTCCGCAAGGTCCCCGTCGGGTGCCAGCGTCTCGTACCATGGTCGTTCGTCCATCATGCTCCTCCGTTCTCGATGGGTGTCTTCAGTGGTGGCATAATCGTTCTTCTTCAGTCGTTTTCCATCTCGTCCTTCCGTTCCCGATGCGATGATCCGTCCACTCGGTCGGACTCGTCATGGAGAAGCACGTCAAGCAAACGCAATGCAAGGGAAAGCAGGTTCAACGCGAGGGCGAGCAGCAGCAGGCCCATGGTCAGCCCGCAGCCAAGGTCCGAGGCCATGAAAGCGTTTATGAAATCCATGGGAAACCTCCAAATGCGGAAGAACGGAAGCTCAGGACGCCTTGCGCAGTCCGGAGGTGTCGAACGTCGCGGCCCAGCGGGGGCCCGCGACGGGAAGGATCATGCGCGGATGGGACCGGCCGATACGCCAGATGCCGAATCCCTGCGCCAATTGCGGGATCATGTCCAGCTCGTCCTCGCTCAGATCGGGAACCAGCTGGTTGAGCAGCGTAATGTTCTCGCCTCCCTGACGGTAGATGATCTTCGTTTCCATCAGGTTCATCAGCTGTTCGACCTTGCCGCGCAGGCCGGATCCCTGGTTGAACACCTGTGTCATGTCCGCGACGCCGTGCACGATCAGCCATGTGGCGCAACCCCAATGGCCGGCGGAACGTTGCCTGGTCTGTAACGAGTCGACCAGCTGCGGGTTGCTCAGCAGGTCCCACGCCTCCTCGCACACGATGATGCGGCGCAATCCGTCGCGCGCCTGCAGCAGACGGTCGATCCACGAGCTGACCGCGGCCGTGTACACGCGTTTCAATGTGGGATCCTGGAACACGGGGCCGGAAGTGTCGAACACGATGATCGGCGCGTTCGGATCCAACGTGATGGTGCTTTCCCGGTCGAACATGCCGCTCATCGTTCCCCCGTGGACCATGGGCGCGAACACTCGCGCGGCCTCGCTGGCCTTCTCACGCGCCAGATCCCGGTAATGCTCGAAACCGCGGATGTTGGCGTATACGGAATCCACCCACTGCCAGTCGCTCAGACGGTCCACGGCCGCCTCCAACGTCATCGGCCCGGTGTCGTACGAGGCGATCAGCTGGTCGATCAAGGACAGCATGTCCTTGTCCAACGGGAAGGGCCGATCCTGTTCGCGGACGGCTTCGGCCAACGCCATGACGGCGCTCTTGCGGCCGGCCAGGACCTCCTGGCGGAACGCCTCACGCTCCTCCCTGCCGGTCAGATGGCTCGCGTCGGGCATGGCGAACGGGTTGAGATAGTTGCCCGCGCCCGGGGAAACGACCTGTCCGCCGGGAATGTCCCGTGCGATGCGCACCCATTCGCCCTGACGGTCCGACTGGACGATCACGTGCCGGCCGTAGCCCATCTCCCTGACCGCGAGGGTCTTCATGCAGAAGCTCTTGCCCTGGCCGCGCAATCCCGACGTGAAGATGTCCGGACTGGTGGTCAGCCTGGCATCGTACGTGCCCCAACAGTCGAAGGTGAACAGTTCACGGCTGAACACGTCTAGGCCGACGGGCGGGCCGGGGATCAGGGGAGCGCCGCTGCCGGCGACGAACGTGGTCAATACGCCCGCACGACCCGTGCTGGTCTGATGCCAGGGGATCAGCGGACGGGCGTTGAAGTCCTTGGTGATGAAATCGATGGGCGTGGGCGAGCCCAACGGAAGCTGGCCGGCGGCGTCGCCCAGACGCTCCCTGCGCGCCTTCCGGGCTTTGCGGATCTGCCCGGCGACCATGCCCGACAGGCGGTTTCTCGCATCCGATACCGCGTTCCCGTCGGCCCGTGTGAACGCGTGCGGGGGAACGGGCGGCAGATCGATGCCGTCCAGTCGTGCCTCGGCCGATGCCTGCAGCCATGCCAGTTCCAGGAGCGTCGGCCGGGTCGGGCGGGCACGAAGCCGATGCAGTCGACGCCGCGACGTGCCTGGGAGCCGAGACGATGCCCGTCATCCTCCAATGCGGGAATGGCGTCGTCCCCGGCGATCCCGTCCGTGTCGGCGTCGTCGGCGTTCTCCCATCGTTCGTTCTCTTCCGTCATCATGTCCACATCGGTCCGATCCTTGAAAAACGTTCGGAACGCGGTCCCGTCCGGTGAAGCGTTCCACCGGACGGGACCGACGGGCAGGCCGGGGGAGCCGGCCCGTTCTCCCCATTGCCGCGGCCGTCACACCGAATAGCCCGAATGGGCGAGCACGATGCCGACCGTGATCATGAGCAGGAAGCAGACCACGGCGCACACGAGCATCACGATCGCCCTGGATCTGCGTTTCCTCATACCCATGGCGAGCACACGGTCCTTGGCCCTGCGACCCACCGTCGTGCTGTTCTCCTTGACGGTCAGCAGCACGAACGCCCTGTACAGGAACGTCGCCGCGCCGGCCATGAGAACGACCATGATGATTGCTGGCATTTGGATCCTCCCTCACCGATGAAACACGTCGGAAGACGCTCTCGAGGATCGTCTTCCGTCCAATCCACGTGAGGCCGGACCGATATCCGTACGGGACGGCGCGATATCATTCTAGGTTCCGTCCGGCACGGTCCCGTTCCGAATGCAGGCGCCGCGCCTGCATGTCCCCCATACGCGCCGCGACGCATAGGGAGACGACCAACATGCCACCGGCCATGCCGGCGACGAACAATACGATGTCGATGACGAGCCCCATCACGGTTCCTTCCCATAGGCGAGAGGTCTTCCGGAGGAACCACCCCGCACGCCCGCGATATCGCGGATGGGACGGCCACACCATTCCCTTTCCTTGCCCATTCGGCGATTCCCGCATGAGGGAGGGATTGTCAAGGAACGCGGCGACGGAAGGCCATGCTGCCTCCGACCGGTCACGGGACCGCATTGACGGGGATCGGCCCGGCCGTCTTCCGGATCGGCGATCGGATCGGTGGATTATGCGGTGTCGGATGAAAAACGTCTCGCCGATCTCTGATGACCGACGAACGTTCCCTCATCGCGGAGACGATTCGTTCCGTGACGACGGGGAGAGACGCTGGTCGGAGGAAGGCTGGTCATGGATGATGGCGGGCACGTCCGCCAGCCGGTCCGGATCGTATTTGCCCTGATCGTCGATGAGGGACAGCCGCCAGTACGCATTGTTCCCGTCGTCCTAATCGTCGATCCGGAATGGTTTCGTCCGACAGTCGCCGTTGTTCATGGCATCGGGTTCCATGCCGTTCCGCGGGCTCGCCCCGCTGTCGAAGATCGGCGCCGGTCTGATCGCGAAGGCCTCCATATCCCTTATCAGGCCGAGATCGTTGCGGTGCCGGTCCGTGTTACGCAACGGGAAGTCAGGGAAAAGGAAATCATCGGTGGCACGGCGGGCCGCGTCACGGTCGACTCCGAGCCGTTCGCAGGCATCCGCCCAGCCATCATCGGCCTCCGTGACACGATGATCGGATCCGGACCTTCCATGGTAGCAATGGAGGCATTGCCGTCCCTCCGTCCGGTCCGCTTCGATGACGGGCCGATGGGAGGTCACATGTCCCGCACATAGGGATCCAGGTAGTCTGGACGCTCGCAGAACACGAGCCTCCAGTTCCCATCGTTACGAGCGACGCCGTTAAGCTCCTTGAGCAGCCTGTGGCTGATCGATCTTTTCTCGAAGGTATGCCGGCCGTCATCGGCGAGCATGACCGCCACCCGTGAGCTCAGCGGATAATACCAGGCTACGCATTCGTCGGGCAGGGTTGCATGGATCGGCGCGTCCAGGCCGATGAACGGATGTCCGACCGAAGTGGTCATCACCAGCAGGCTGCAATCCCCCAGATGGTGCATCGCATCGCATAGCGGGGAGGACTCGAAGGCTTCGCCACTGGGAATCATCTGCAATCGCAGTGAAACATATTCGGACAGGGATCGCGGATCGAATACCAGGGCCTCGTCGAGCTTTTCATCCGGAGAGACCTCGCGATACGCTTCCCTCAGGCTCCCGCTTGAACCGATGCCCGCTTCCCGCATCGCTTCGAGGACATAAGGCGCGTTGGCGGTTGCGTAGTCCACGGACCGTGGACTGCGTGAAACGATATGCGGGATGAACAGGGAAACGAACATCATGATCCTGGACAGGTCCTCGTCGTCGAGATGATCGCTCGGCCTCATCGTCAGGGCGACGTCGAGGGTCCATCTCAGTTCCCGGCTCAGGAAATCTTCCATGTATGACAACGATTTCTCGTTGGAGTTCGGGAAATAATACCTACCGTCCCGATCCCCCGGATACGCGGTCTCGTACAGGGCTTTCCTCAACGCGATGTTCTCCACACGCGTGTTTCTTTGGAGTCTCGGCCGCCCGTCCCGTCCCATCCGTGAGACGACCGCCATCGTGCCTTTGTCGTTCACGAACCGTTGCAGGAAGAATCTGGGCAGGTAATGCTCTCTTTTCGTGTCCAGCGTCCCGACCAAAGGCATCGTCCGCGGTCCGCTCATCCTGCTTCCCCCTGAATCCATGACGGCGGCATCGACCGGCGGGACCGGGTCGATGCCGTCCGACGCGTCCCTGCTCCGTTTCGCCATCGACACCCCTCGGAAAAAAGAATCAAAGCCGGAACGGTGCGGTTTGCGTTCCGGCCCCGCATGGGAACCCGTGTTTGCATTACCCTCCGCCAGACGACCCGGCTCACTGCGATGAAACGGCATGAGCGGCGCGACGGAAAGTTCCCGTACGGTAAGACATGAACCACATGCCCGGCCTCCCGGACGGAAGGAAGGGCATGAAGTTCAAGCCATGCCCCCAATGTATCCACGATTCCCGCAACACGCCAAACGGACCCCTGAGCGGACCGGAGCCGGAAAGGAAACCGGCCGTTCCGGACGGAGGGACCGACGTTGGGGTATGGAATCGAGAAAAAAGGAGGGGTGGAGGATGGCCGTTCGCCGGATCATCCTCCACCCCTTCACGGTGCCAGGCCCGTGGAATCCCGTTTCCCGTCCCATGGCGTGGGCTGGGAAACGGGATCATTGACGGGATCTTCTCGCTCACCTGCCGAAGTGTGCGCCGTGCGGGGCGGTTCCGGCCGCCTTGCGGCGTGCCAGGAGCAGGCCCGTGCCAAGAGCGCCGACCGCGACCACGGCGAGCAGCATGCCGCCGATCGCGGCGCCGGTCCGGGCGAGGGACGGACGGTAGCCGCTCCAATCGTCGGTGTTGGACTCGACCTTCGTGTCGGAGCACAGGGTGACGGTCTTGTCGCCGTCCTTGACGTCGACGGCGTTGGACGGACGGGTCCCGTCGTTCTTGCCGCCGAACGGGTCGGTGTCGGTGACGGGGCATTCGACGAGCGGCGTGCCGGTGACCTTGACGCGGTCGGTGTGCTTGCCTCCGGTCTGGACGCCCTTGAGCGTGCCGGTGATGATGGTGGACTCGCCGGGCTTGAGCACGAGGGTGTCCCAGTCGGCCGGATACTTCAGATCGACCACTTCGCCCTCGCCGGCGATGGTCCTGTCGACCATCTTGAGGTCCTTGGCGAGATACCAGGCGCCCTCACCGTTGTCGGTCTTGGACGTGTTGGTGATCTTGAACACGATTTGCTGGCTGTCGCCGGCCATCTTCAACGCGTCCTTCACCTGGTCGCGGTCGCCGGCCTGTTCGCCCGAGGCCACGTCGTACTTCTCGACGTGGATCGACGGGGTGGTGTCCGGAGTGCGGGTCCACACGGTGTTGGACGGGAGGATCTTGTCGTTCAGATACTCGGTGAACTGGTTCTCGATCTTCTCGCCGACCTTGACGCGCTTGGCCTGGATGTACGCGCGCCAGCCGTTCTCATGGTCGTTGTCCGCGGACACGAGCTTGCGATAGGCCTCGGTGGCCTCGACGGTCACAACGCCCTTGTCGTCGGCGGATGCGTCGAACAGGTCGCCGCCGAACTTCGAGGAGTCGAAGCCGTTGCCGGCGATCCGCTCGCCCTTGGACGCGACGACCTCGCCGCCCGAGACCAGGTCGCGGGTCGCGTACACGGCCCACTGGCCGGTGTATTCGTCGAAGGCCGGGTCGAGGGAATCAACGATGTCCCACTGGTCGACCTGCGGGTAGGCTCGGCCGGCCGGCAGGATGGAGCTGTCGAGCTGGTAGAGGAAGGTGCGGTTGAGATACACCGACTTGCCGTCGATGCTTTCGCCGCCGACCTTGACGGTCACGTCCTTCTTCGGGTTGATGGGCTTCAACGGGTTGGACACCTCGTTGGTCTCCTTGCTCAGATCGTTGGTGACCTGGATGGCCTTGTTCATCACCGTGTAGCCGTCCTTGACCTTGGAGACCTTGTACGGCATGATCACCTGGTATTCCTGGCCGAGGAGGTTCTGGTCGATCGCCGGATCCGTCATCGCGTCGAGCTTGCGGGTCGAGTACTCCCGCAGGTCGGAGGGCTGCGGGTCGCCCTTCACGGTCTCGCCGGTCGCGGGAATCTCGGTGTCGACGGTCTTCGCGAACACGTAGGCGACGCCGTCCTTGATCTGGACGTTGAACTTGCCGGTCACGTCCTGTCCCTTCTCGTCCAACACTTCGATCTTGGTCTGGTCGACGTCCAGGTACTCGTCGTCGAAATCATCGACGATGCCGAGACGCTGGACCTTGTATGCGGTGGAGTCCTTGGACAGGTGCTTCGCGTCCAGGGTCACGACGTAGTTGCCGGTGTCGCCCAGGAGCAGGGTCTTGCCGTCGATGCTGACGGTCTTGTCCTTGCTGGACACGTCCTCCTTCTTCGGAACGAGTTCCGGGGGCGTGTTGTACACCCTGTTCGACGGGGTCAGGCTGTTGTTCAACGTGAGTCCCCACTGGTTGCCGACCCTGTGGTCGGTCGGGGCCTTCTCGCTCACGGTGCCCTCGAAGCGGACGAGCACGCGCGGGTTCTGGCCCTTGCCCCAGTTCGCCTTCACGTACGCGGCCGTGAAGTCGAGGCGGAAGCTGTGGGACTTCTCGTCCCACTTCGTCGAATACTGCTTCTTGGAAATGGTCTTGCCGGATTCCAGGTCGCGGACCTCCAGGGTCTGCTTGTCCGGCACGAGATACTGGTCGTACGTGTCGGTGAAGACGACCTGCTCGACGTCGTACGCGAGCTGGGACGGGAGCTTCGGCGTGGTGGCCAGCTGGTATTCGACCTTCTGGCCCGGGAACACGACCTTGCCCTGCACGCTTTCCTGCTCGCCGCCCTGGCTGGCCTCGGACACGACGTCCTTCCTGACCGGCGGCACGTAGCCGCAGATCTTCGGCTCGTTCGTGCTGATGGCCTGGTTGTTGACGATCTCCTTGCCCGCATTGGTCAACGCGTGCCCGTCCTTGCCGGCGGTGCAGAACGTGGTCTCGTCGCCCTCGGCCACGCCCATGTCCTTACGGACCTGGGCCGCGCCCTTGCCGTTCGCGAAGTTGATCTTGCCGGGGATCAGGAGCGTGACCTGCCTGGCCTTCGCCATGCCGGTGAGTTCCTTCAAATGGGCGGCCTTCGCGGTGGCGGTGACCTTGGTGCCCTCGACGGTGATTGTGTACTGGTCGGTCACGTCCTCGCCGACGGTGTTGATGCCGTTGACGCTGGACTGGTCCTCACGGTCGGCGTCCGCCTCGTACACGCGGATCTCGGACTTCGCGTCCGCGTCGAACAGGTAGTCGGCGTTCGCGTAGTCGTCCTCGATCTGGAAGGTGGCGAGCTGGTCCTTGACGAGGTTCTTCGCGACGGTCGCGTTGACCGCGCTGGCGGCCTTGTCGCCGTCGAGGAAGACGTTGTCGTCCGCGCCGGTCGTGTTGCTTTCGGTCGGGTCGATGACGGTCTTCCAGGTCTTGGACTTGGCGTCCCACTTGACCCAGCTTTTGTCCGGGTTCGGCTTCCAGGTCGGGAACTCGTGTTCGGGCGTGTCCTTGTCCTGGCTCTTGGTGACGCCCTTCCAGGACACGTGGCCCTTGTCCTTGACGAGGCTGGTCTCGGGCGTGTGCACGGTCACGTCGAATGCGAACTCGAAATCATGGTCGTCGGGCAGGCTTCCGCCGTTCCATGTGGCGGTCAGCACGTTGCCGGACGGTGTGGCTCCGTTGGCGCTGTTGAACGTGTAGGAGCCGGTCATGTCCTTGCCGGCGGTCTTGTCGGTGACCTTCAGGTTCGACACGGTGTACTGCTGGCCATGCGGGTCGAACGTGTCCTTGAAGTCGAGCTTGGTGCCTTTCCTGCCGGTCTTGGATTCAATGGTCGTGGTGTTCGTCATCGAGTCCGCGCTGACGCCGTCGCTGATGCGCTTGGTCGGAGCCGCCGGTGGAGTGTCGACCGGCGGCTCGTCCTGGTCGAGGACGATGGCGATGACGGCGCGTGGGGCCTTGCTCATCTCCCTCGCGGCGAGACTATTGATGGTTGTGGTCCCATCGCTAAAAGCATCGGAAGTCTTGTAGTTGACTCCCTGATAGGAATAAGTGTTGTTCGGAATGCCGGACGCATTGTATGCGGCCTTCCATTTTGCGGCGTCGAAGGTGCCGTTCGCGCCCGTGTACCAGTCGCCGGACGCGCCGGGCGTATGCACGAAACCCACGGACACGAGGCGGCAGTCCGGGCTCTGGTTGCCGGAGGCCTTCGCGCGCGCCACGCATTCGTCCTTCGCGCCGGTGACGGCATCGTCGATGGCCTGGTTCGAGTCGGCGCCGTCCATCGACCGCACGCCAGCGGACGCCATCGCGGCCTTCACGGCCTCACGGGTCGGCGCGCCGAAGGAGTCCTTGTACACCCAGCTGATAGTGCCGTTGCCGCCTGCGGTGCCGTCGCCCGACCCGGAACCGGATCCGGATCCGACGCCGCCGTCAGCCGCGAACGCTCCGGCCACCGGAGTGCACAGGGTCGCTGCGGCGACTATGGTCGCCAGAGCGGTTTTGCCCCATTTCTTGTTTGTGGAACCCAATGTCCCGTCTCCTTTCAGAGATTTCTGCCTGCAGATTCGTTCCCCGCCTATGCGGTCCGGGAACGCCGGATGGCGGAAACGCGTTTCCCCTCCATCCAATCCGTTCCACGTGCGCGCGCCTCGATGAGGGGCAATATCGATTCGGAGCGTATGCCGTATGGACGAAAACGGCCCCGTCCAAAAATGGACGGGGCCTGCGAAGGACAAGGGGAAAATGAGTCATCCGATAGGGCAGAAACCACCGGACGCACAAGAAGGATTAATGGTTACAGTGCCTTCCCAGTCGTAGTGGATGTCGTCAGAGGCAGAAGACGAGGAAGAGCCCGCGTTTGAGGAAGAGCCTCCCTGGGAGCCGCCTGAATACGATCCGCCGGAATAGGACTGTCCACCGGCGGAACCGGACCAGCCGCCGGACGAATACGAACCGTACGAGTACGAGCGTTGCGCCTGCGCCTGCTGTTGGGCCTGCTGTGCGACGGCCGCCTGGGCCGCGGCCTCCTGTTCGGCCTGCGCCTTCGCGGCGGCCTCGGCATCGGCCCTGTCCTTCGCCGCCTTCGAATCGTTCACGGCCTTCACGGCCTTGGCGATGGCGTCGGCATCGCGCTTGGCGATGGCCTGCCTCAACGCCTCACGGGTCTTCTCGTCCTGGACCTTGCCATCCGTCGACGAGTACAGTCCGTCCGCGTCGGCCACCGTCTTGTCGAGCTTCGACGATTCGACCGCCCTGACGGCCGACTCCAACGTCTTCGCATCCGCCTTCACGCCCTTGGTCGTCTTGTCCGCCTTCGCGGCGGCCTCGTCCAGACCGGTCTTGTCGGACGCGTCGCACCTGACCATGCCGGGCGTCTCCACCCCAACGGCCTGCTTCAACGCGTCAAGGGTCTTCGCGTCCTTCACGCTTGTCGCATCCGTCTTCAACGCGGCCGTCGTGGCGTCCGCGTTGAGCAGCGCCTTATACGATTTCACGGCCTTCGACTGATCCGCGACGGCCGATGCGCACGCCTGGCGCGCCAGAGACACCCGATGGTTCTCGTAAACCCTGTATCCGCACACGCCGCCGGCAGCCAGGACGGTCGCCGCGACGGCCGCCACGGCGATGATGATCGGCCTGCGGTCCTTCCTCGTTGGAATGTCCTCCGTGCCGGCCGGTGGAATGGCTGCCGGGACAGTGTTCTTCTCTTCCATGACGGTTCCTCCTTGATGTCTTTTCGATATGCTCATACTACCCACATAACCCCCTGACAATATCGGCAGGGGAGAAGCATGGGTTTTTCGGTCTGGCGGCCCGGAAGGAACGTCCGCCCATGGAGTTCGGAATCCGGGAAACGGTTGCGGATGGAAAACAGGAGTCGCGGAACGCCATGGGAGCACCACGTAGCAGTCAACTCAGAAGGTCGATACTCCGGACATAGTGGAGGCTTGTTCCCGGTTTCCTTTCATCGGACGTCGGTCCCTTCTTCAACGACTTCGGATAATACAGTCCGTTGTCATCCCGTCCCAGACCAAGATGCCATGCCGAGCCACCGAAATACAATCGGACACGACTATTGCCCGACTCCACCACGAGTTCGGCCTTATCCAATTCGAATGCGCCGGCAATCACATCGGCCTTGGCTTTCAACCAGTTCGCATCACCGGTCGGCGCGACCCTCTTCGGAGAGATACGCTTCCGCGCGAGCAGATCGACATACAGACGACGTGCGGGCAATGACCGCCTGCGATGGTCGTCGGCATAATAATCCAAGCCACACAAGTGAGCGAAGTTCTCAGCCCTCCACCGTATCGCCACCTCGAAACCGTCGTCACAGACGATTCGCGTGGTCCGGCCAACGAGACACTGGTACGACAGGGCGGCCTTGCGCGCCTCGCCAAGCATGCGCTCCTTCTCCCTGGTGACGTTCAAACCCGATCCTCCCGCGAAAAAAGAAGGGGCGTCGAACCAACGCCCCTTCGGAAGCAGACGGCAAGTCTTTTTACAGTCTTCTGCGTGACTTGACGCTCCCTTGTCAGGGAGGATGAACGGCTTCGGCCCGTTCCGGCCATCTGGTCCAGCCGCTGGACGAGACGTCCCGCTATCGCGGATGACGCGGCCATCGTCATCGGACGCCTGCGGCAGCATGCCATCTGTTCCGGACCCGAAACCCCGCCCACGACCAAAACGGGGTCAGGCTTCAAGGTCTATACGATTCTATTCACAGACCATGGACGAGTCCATCCAAAGGATTCATAGGCTCCTGCCATGTGTGCGGACGAGCAGGTACGCCCAGACCATCAGATTCACGGCCTGCACCACCAGCAGAATCACATCCACGCCGGAAACGGTGCCGGTCCAACCATCCCGTATGCGCATGAGCCCATGACCCAACCCGTACGAGTAGGCGAGCACGCCGATCCACCCGGCCAATCGGCACACCGAGTCGCGCCGCCGTTGTTCTTCCGAACATCGACGGGAACCGTTCGGGATCATGTATGGTCCGACCAGTCGGACGCACGCCACGAGATTCAGCACGCATACAAGGCTTTTCAACAGGTTCACCCAATTCACTGAATGTCTCCTTCCCACCATCCGGCGCTTTCGCGCACCTGTTCCATCAGATCCTCCAACGTGGCCTGTTTCGAGGCATGACTTCCGATGGTCCGACCATTCCACGTCTCTTGACCATCGATATCATGAAAGGCGCGGTCACCTTCCCGGACCGTCGAAACGTATCGGAGCGGAGGACGATAAGGACACGATGGAAGGATCGGGATCGGGAAGAGGTTCGGATGGTTCCGGCCGGGACGGGAAGCCCACGGCGGGATGCAGTTCCCGCCACGCCTCCACGAACGCATGCTCGTACCGGTAGTCGCAGACACGGCGATGATAATCGTGGAAACCCTCCGGCGCGACGGTGAGACCATGCGACGTGGAGGGTATGGAGTCGAGAAGATCATGAAGGGAACGCGGATCGTATCTTTCCATGAAACGATCCAACGCCTTCGTACATTCCTCGTCCTGCCCCGACATGATGTACTTCAAGGGAGCGATGGGAGTGCCCTTGTCCGTCACATAACAGGAGCGGACATCCAACGCGTCCTGCCGGATGAGATCCGGGTTGGCGAGACGACGTTCGATTCCTGATTCCGTTCTCTTGTTGTTGAACGAATTGCCGTTATCATAGACCGGCGCGAGGGAGAACTCCCCACGTGGATCTCTGAGAATACCCCAATTCGTGTTATCCCGGTCTATGTTGCGGATGAACGCGTCCACCACGAACATGTCCCAGAACCTGTCCGACACGCCATCGATCGCCCGGAGCACGGGAATGCGGTGGATCGCGGAACGCACGTCCGCGAGGACCACTCCGGAACCGGTGGATGCGTCCTCCGTGAACCCGGGCTCGTCATCGGAAAGGGAGTTCCTCAGATCATGGAAGCTCACGAGCGTCGAATCCGGAAGGGTGAAATCCCTGCAGGCGCACACGACGCGCCCGTCACGGATTCCCAGAACGGTTTCATGCACCGGAATGCCCAGCATCCCGTAAACGTGGGAACCCAACCATTCGGACAGTGGCGCGGTCGTATATGACGGTACGTTGCCATGGAGCTTTCCGGTCGGACCGGGAAACTTCACCAACCAGTCATCATCCCGCCAGACGAGACCTATCTTCCGGCCGGCGTTCCCGCCATAGAACCTGCCGGACTCCTCGCATGCCTCGAAATCGTGGATATTGATCATACCGGCCCATCCTAGTGGAATTCCATGGTGGACACAAAGAGGTTACGGGCCCCGGAACCGGCCGTCAGCGTCCGCGATGCCGCCAGGCGAGAATGACCCACACGAGCGTGTTGGCCGTGACCAATGCCAGATTCACGTAATCGACCGGCAGCACATCATCATCCCACCCGAACCGCAGGTACATCAGGCTCTTGCCCACGCCGCACGCGTACAACACCGTCAACAGCCATCCCGCCACACGCAGTCCACGGGCCATGCCCGTGGACGGGTCGGAACCGCGACGGCCCGCCGGCATCATCCGATCGCCCAGCACCTTCACGCACAGGACAAGCTCCACCGCGTACATGACGCCTCTTGCCAGATCGGTCCAGTTCATCCATGCCTCCCCGTTCCGGCGGAACGCGTTCCCGCCGTCATCCGTCATCTTCCTCCGACCCCTGGCCGGCACGTATGGAATCCACGGTCTGTTCCGACAATGATTCAAGGATGGAGGCCATGCGATCCAATTCGTCCGGATCGGCCGACCCCGCATCCATTTCCTTCGCCTTGTCGTACTCCTGGCCGAGTCTCGTGCGCAGATATGGCAGGTTCAGGTTCGCGTCCCGCGTATCGTCCAACGTGCGTTCGGCTTTTTCCAACGCCGTATGGAACCGTTCGCGCCTGTCCTTGTCGGCCTTGCGGCCCAGCACGTCCGACGCCTTCCCGTACAGGGACTTCAGGGTCCTGCGGGCCTTGCGCATCCGCGTGGCTTCACCGTCGGCCTTTTCCTTGGCCCTCTTCAACGTCGCATTGTCATGATCCGCGTCGCAGCTGATCTCCGACACGCTCGGACGGTTCCTCGCCTTGACCCAGCGTCGTGCCAGGTCCTCGTCGGCCTTACGCAACGCCTCCGCGTCGATGCTTTTCCCGTACCGTTCCGAATCCTTGTCGAACAGGCCGGCCTGACGGTCGCGCGACAGCACGGCCCGCTCGCATGTTGTCACGTTCCCGTCATGCGTCATATCCATCCGATCAACGAGGATGATGCCGCCGACACCCGCCACCGCGCATACGGCCGCGCCTATGGCGATGATCCTCACCATGGGAGAGTCGCCGGGACGACGATCACGACGATCATGCCTCCCGCAGTCATCGGGGCCGGCCGCAGTGTCATACGCCGTCGGCATCCAGTCGGCGTTGAATCCTTCCATTCGCGTCTCCTCCTTCGGGGTTCGTCGTGGATTCCGCCACGGAAAACGGCCGGCCCCGACGCTCAGAGAGAGAAGAAGGGGAAGAGACGCGTCGGGGCCGGCATCCATGCCCGAACGGAGAGAACCTTCGGACACGGCCTGTTCAATTATCCGAGGACGGGAGCGGGGGAGAGACCATGAATGGCCAAGGGGAAATGATCCCGGACAGGGGGAAGCGTCCGGAGAAAGGAGCAGGCGTCCACGGACCGGCTCTCCCGTCCCGTCATGACCATCACGCGACCTGTATCCGATATCGTCACGCGAAACGATGCGACGGGGCGGATGCCGGCGATCCACGATCGAAACGAATCCGCCGATAACCTATCCCAGCACGTCGGACGCCAACCCCAACAGGCGACGGTTCTCATGCCAATCAGGCATGTTCAATATGCGGCTGAACCATTCCGGATCCGTACGAACCTGGATGAAACCGCCGATCTGACGTCCCTCATGCAACAGGCATAGCGGGAAGTATTCGACCATATGCTCGCCGTCCTTCCGTTTGGATGGAGGACCGAGCGTGAACGTGACGTTGGTGAAACGTGTGGTGGAAACGCGAACGTATTCCTCGGAAAAATCCACGGGTTCCAATCTGACGTCGTCAAGAGTGGAAAGAGCCGCACCGACCGGACCATCCTTGGACACGCATTGACCGTACAGGTCCTGTTCCGGCAATCCCATGAACAACATCTGCGGCAGGTTGCAGTAGGTGGAATCGTAATTCAGCCATGCCTTGTCGTTCCGCCATAGGATCAACGCCCTCTGCAGTCTCTTGATGCCAAGGCGTATTCCCGAAGCGCGCCGCCACGCGTATTCCACCCGGTCGAACCGGTCCCTCATAATCCGGTACAAGGCCAATGCCGTGGGATTGGACGGGGGACGACGCGAACCGGGATCACGATGATATCCCGGATTCGAATACGAGCATTCCAGATACGCCGTCTCGTCATATACGGCCACTCCAGGCACGTCATGCCCGACGTGTCTTCCATACGGGCGTCGATGACCGGCATCCAGTTCGCGACGGTTCAACCCGATCAATTGGATCGGATTGTCACATTCGGGACAGACCGCATAGAACGTCCTATGCCCATCCCGTTCGACCACATACGGTTCCATGCCTTTGGCCTCCATGAAATAATTCTCCCTGCTGATGGCGATGGCCCTGCCCTCGCCGACATGGGTCTTGAACACATCCATACGACACCTCCGATGGAACCGATATCGGTTCCAATCGTAACGCCGTACGATATCGAGGAAATGGTTCCGGCACCGTTAGTATCTCCTGGATACCTTCAGCCACCATTCCGTCGGGAGGGGTGGCACCGCGCCCTCGCGTTCGGCGAACGCCAGGCACGCGAGGAGCGTGGTCAGTCCGATGCCGAACTCACGATCGCCCTGGCGCATGAGGAACACGTAGTCCTCCGTGCAGTCGTCGCAGTCCATATGGTCGATGATCTCCTCACGCGCCAAGCGCGCCAGATCGGGTTCGACCGTATCGTTCGTCATTCGTTCGCTCCGTTTCCGTATGATGTCCGGGCCTATCCCGGACAGACCTTTCGTCATACCCACATGCACCGCAGACGCGGATAGGCGATGGATGAGGCATCAGGACACGATCGCCTCGCCTTCCCCCCACATGGATTCCGAACACGTTCAGCGGAAAAGACCCTCACGGTCGGAAAACCGAGAGTCTGAACCGGCCCAATAGAATTGCGGCATAATTATTCCCGTGATTATCTTCGGATGGGAATGGATGACCGACATGATCGACATCTACGAACGGCTGGCCGACGAGTCCGAACCGGCCCCGACGACGGCTCCGGCCGCGCAGTTCACGGGCGACCGGGCTTCCGGCCTGATGGCCTCGCTCATGGCCGAGGACATTGATGCCACGGCCATCCTCGCCACGCCGGACTAATCCAGCACGTCGGCGGCCAGACGGGATACGAACGGGGAATCCTTCGAAACGCATTGACCGTACAGGCTTTCCCGCGGAAGTCCGAAGAACAGCATCTGCGGCAGGTTGTGATACGTGGATCCGTAGTTCAGCCGTCCCTCGTCGTTGCGCCAGACGGTAAGCGCATGGCGTAGGCTCTTCGTTTCCAACAGAAGTCCGGAGCTTTTCCTCCACGCGTATTCCATACGGTCGAACCTGTCGCGCATGATCCGGTACAAGGCCCGGCCGGTCGGATCGGATGGCGCGCGTCTGCCGTCTTTCCTCCGATATCTCGGATCGGAGAACGGGCGGGACAGGTAGGGTTCTTATCATATTCGGCCAATCCCGGAACGCTGCGGGCCACGTGTCTTCCGTATGGACGATGGGAAAGAAGGTCCTGCTGCCGGCGCAGCAGTCCGATCAGCTGGACCGGATGTCGCAGGCGGGGCACACGGCGTAGAAGGATCTCATGCCGTTCCTGTCGATGGCATACGGTTTCGTTCCTCTGGTCGCAAGAGGGAAGTTCTCCTCGCTGATCATGAATGCCCTACCTTCACCTATATTCATCCTCGTCGTCTCCCATATTGGTCACTCCTTGATGGGGTCCTGCATCCGCGAAAGAGGGTTCGGTATTTTCGACGGAACACCGTTCGAGGTCGCCTGTAGCCGGTTCGGTCATCCTATGGTCGCCCAGTCCTCGGCTTTTTCCGTCAGCCCGTTGTCGCACCAATCGTTCGCCAGTTCGAAAGGGATGCCGAGGAAGCCTTCAACTCCGGCCCTGGGCACCATGGAGCGCCCGGTGTTATCCAGTCCTCCGAATGCGCGACCCAGCATCTGTGCGAGGAGGATCGGGTGCTCCGCTTCGACCTCTACCGGCTCATGTTTCGTCCAGTGGCGCTGCGCCATGCGAACGTACAGGGATTTGTATTTGTTCCTGTCTATCAGGCCAAGATCGAAGGCGCGGCGTACGGTCGCGGCGATGGAGATTCCCCAACCGGACTTCACATACCGGTAGTCCTCCAGCATCATGCTCGGACTGAGAACCGCTCGCGCGTCGGATTCGGGAAGGAGGAATTCGCCCGCGAATTCATTGGCCTCCCTCTCCAACAGGGACACGTCCTTGGGACGGCGGTTCCGATGCAGCACCAGATGCCCCAGCTCATGGGCGATGGTGAACCTGAGCCGGTCGCCCGGCTTGTTCTCCGGGAAATAGCCTATGAGGGCCTTGCCCGGGTAGGTTATGCCATCGCTGACCGCATCATCCACCTCCACCGCCAGAGGCGCGATGACCACTCCTTTGCGTTCCACGCTTCGGATCACGTTGCGCACCGCTCCGGTGGGTGGGAGTCCAAGTATGGCGCGCGTGTTGGCCGCGATGCGCCGGACTCCCTGCGCTTGCGGATCCGAGGCCGGCGCTATCGTATCCAGCCAGGATGCCGTTTCGTCGGGCACGTCCGACATCGACCTGACCCTGGAGATCGTGTCCGACAGCATCTCGAACTCCGCGCAGATGCGATTGTCGAGGGTCCTGGTGATTTTCTTCTTGCGGCGGAAGGCGAGTCGTTCCCAAGCCATGCCGTTCTCACTCAGCATGAAGAAGGATAGGGGAAGATTCGTCGCATAGGCGACTTTCTCGATGCTTGATTCGGTCAGATGGGCGGCGGAGCCCGCGATCAGTCGGCCGATATAGGTTGGGGTCATGCCACAACGCTCGGCAAGTTCCTTCTTGGTCCATCCCCGGTACCGTCTCGCAAGCTCGATACGTTCGGGGTTGAACTCGTTCATCGGACCGTCTCTTCCTTTCTTTCCTGGATGATGATGTTTGACTGCGGAACCAGCAGCTCGTTCTCCTCGTCGCCGCCATTGAAGGCCAAGGTCTCGAGGTCTCCGTCCATCGGAAGGACCATGAGGGCGATGCAGGGAGCGCCCTTGGGGAATCGGCCGGTGCCGGTGGGTTGGTAGGCGGAACAGTGGAACGTGCCGTTGACCTCGGTCCAGGCGAGGACGATTTCGGAGTCCTTGAGCGGCTGTTTGCCGGAAATCTTCTGGTCAAGCATGGCTGGCTGAGTCCATGCTTCCCTGCGACGCAGGTTCGGACCGGCTGGCGGTACGCTCCCCTCGAATTTGAATTCCTTGAGGAATCTGAGCTTGAGGCCGGAGGTCGTGTTGCGCAGATGGAGGCAGGAGGCGCGCCCCGTGAGCGTCCAGCCATCGATTGGGTCGTCGGCGATTTCGGCACGGAGTGTCGCGTTGAAGCTGTCCGCGTAGAGCTTCGAATATTCGGTACGAGGGGTACCGAGGGTTTCCATGGCGGAGAGCGAGCGATGCCTGGCCTGTGGCAGCAGCGTCGGAAGAGCGTCGCTGATCGGCGCGAGGTTCTGACGAATCAGTTCAAGTCGTTCCAAAAGACCTCCTGACAACGGGCGACCATGTTTGACTTTTCGGTCGCAGTTTGATTCTCGGAACCGAGTTTGAGTTTACTACCCGAAAATTAATCCATCAAGTTACTTGCGCCCACTGGGAAACCTTCAACGGACGAGAATCGATGCTCGTGCAGAGATTCCCTTTTCCGGGTTCTTATTGGTATCTGTTCGCCACGCGGATCCACCATTCCGGTGGCAGTGGTGGTATTGCCTTTTCGTGTTCGGCGAACGCCAGTGCGGCCAGCACGGTCGTCAGTCCGATGCCGAACTCACGATCGTCCTGGCGCATGAGGAACACGTAGTCCTCCGTGCAGTCGTCGCAGTCCATATGGTCGATGATCTCCTCACGCGCCAAGCGCGCCAGATCGGGTTCGACCGTATCGTTCGTCATTCGTTCGCTCCGTTTCCGTATGATGTCCGGGCCTATCCCGGACAGACCTTTCGTCATACCCACATGCACCGAACGGGTCGAAAGACGATAATAAGGACACCGGAAACGGAGAGGAACGCTACCGCAGCCCGGCATCGTCGGCGACGGAAAGGGACGGTCCGGGGAAAGGATCCTCCGCATCCGAGGGCGAGGGCATGGGAAGATCGTCCGTCGACCGGTCCGGCGTAGGCCGGGAGATGGTGAAACATGTGGTTCCATGATTGGATGAGACCGTCTCGTCACGGACCGTCACGGCCGTTGCGACACGCTTCACGAGGCTCGACCTGATCGCTTCGATACGGACCGGGGAAAGCATGCCGTTGGCCGTCAGACGGTGGGCCACCTCGTCGGGCCAATCCGCCAGAACGCCAAGATCGTACCTCGACCAATCCGCGATGAGACGCAGCTGACGCAACGCCGTAGGGGTCTTATAGGTCGAATAGAACGGCTTCGTCCTGTAATCGGCGTTGTCCACCCTCAACTCGCCGGCCCACAGGCTCATCCCCGTATCGAACAACGGGGCGGGCCGCACCTCAAGACTGTCCACGTTCCTGATCAGGCCGAAATTGTTGTAATGCCTGTCGATGTTACGGACCAGCCAGTCCACGAGAAGCCAATCATCGGTCGCGTCGCTGACGGCTTTGCGCGCGCAACCCAGCGAAACCGCGTCCGACAGCCATTGATCCCGCATGCTCAGCCTGTTGTCACGCTTGATGGATCCCATGAGCTGCCATGCGGAGATCAGTTCCTCGTCACGGGAGAGCATCTCGTCGCACAGGCTGACGGGACGGTTATCGTATTCCCCGAGCCGGTACTCCACGGCCCGGATGCCCAATCCGCGCGCGAGACGTGAGGCTATGAGCTCGTTGACGGGTTCCTGTCCGGTCCTGCCGCCCTTGACAAGGACCCTCACACCGGACGGGCCGATGGTCCAACGTTTGGGCAGGTCGCCGCCGGTGGACGCGTCCGGCACGTTGAGGCTGAACCCGTGGGACGAGGAGACAGGGGTGAGCAGCATTCGCCCGAACTCCTCGTCGAATGGATTGTCGAAGAAGTTGACGTCCTCCCAACATACCGGGTCGGCAGCGTCCCTGACCCAATACTGGTCGGATAGACTCAACCCGTACGACCGGTTCAGGAGATCCACCGTGGAACGCACCCCAAGGAGATCCAACGCGCGACGGATGCCGTCCCGCGAGGAGGGGATGGCCCGCCGGCGCCACCATATGTCGACCCGTTTCGCGTAGACCGCGCTCTTGCCGTGCGTGGTCAATTCCAACGGAAGCCTCGCCCTGTCCAGGATCGTGCCGGTCCCGACGGCGCAGGCGCGACGTCGGTCGTAATCGAAGGAAAGCACCGGGCGACGTGCGCACATCAGAAGACGTTCAACGCTCATCAAAACCACCTTCCCGCCCAACGGGCCACGACGGACACGACCACATGCCTCATACTACCCGCCAAAACCCGGATCGGCCCCGCCCCACGGGAATCTCAGGCGTCCACAGGCAGGACGAACGGCGTAATAGACGTTGCGTCCATCCCCGCGGACCGACTTGTAGGGTTCCCTTCCTCCCGTCGTCCTCATGAAGTTCACGGCGTTGATCTCAAACACCTCCCCTAGACCAGTGCGGGCCTTGAACACGAACATCGGACGGCGGCCTTCCGTTATGAATCATTGATACTGGTTCCTTACCTTAACCCACCAGTCCGCCGGCAACTCGGGCACCGCGCCCTCGCGCTCGGCGAACGCCAGTGCGGCCAGCACGGTCGTCAGTCCGATGCCGAACTCACGATCGCCCTGGCGCATGAGGAACACGTAGTCCTCCGTGCAGTCGTCGCAGTCCATGTGTTCGATGATCCGTCTGCGGGCCAGACGCGCCAAATCGGGTTCGGCCGTATCGTTCGCCATTCGTTCGCCCCGTTTCCGCATGATGTCCGGGCCTATCCCGGACAGACCTTCCGTCATGCCCACATGCACCGCAGACGCGGATAGGCGATGGAATGAAGAACTTGTTTCCGCGGGAGCTGTCACGCCGAAATCTTCGTAATGCTCACGGCATCATCGCTTGAATCAGGAATCTCATCGTGAGCACGTCCAAGAGGAACGAGCTCAATCGACAACAGCTCAGATACCCAATGGCAGGATCGTGGTCAACGCGGCCCGCTGCTGGCCCTTCATCGAGGAGAGCCTCATATGCCAGTTCTTGGCCTTCTGCTGCATGTCACGGTCGAACACGTCCAGGTCCGGCAGGCTTTTCGCGAACAGGGCGATAAAGCCCTGATGATCCGTATCGGGCCAGTTCGCTTCCTGTTCGAGCTCACGTAGCCGCTGTTCCTTCTCCTCACGACGTTCGTCGCGGTTCTTCTCGCGCTGGTCCTGCAGCCTGCTGCGTTGGCGGATGCTGCTCTTCCTGTTGCGCAGGTCCGCTTCCGACTGGTCCATCGTCAACGGACGCCAGATATGACAGAACGCCATCATGCGTTTACCGGCGACCAGGTCACGGATCCAACCGGCCTGCACGTCGGTGTCGGGCCATTGGTAGACCCAATACGTTCTCGCGACGCAGGAATCCAGGGTGATGTAGTCATGCTCCTTGGCTTCCTCGCACCAGGTCACCGTCGGATCATCCCTGTTGACGTGGACGCGATCGGCCGCATGCTCGGGATCCGCGACCGTGCGGATCAGATAGCGCAGGTCGTCCACATCGCACCAGTGGATGCTGCCGCGTCGGGCGCCGCAATCCAGCAGGTCGGGCGCCATGGTCCGTTTGACGAGCTCGCCCAACGCGATGCCCACGCTCGCGCGTTCCGTCTTCGCGTGACGGTTCACGCCCGCAAGCCGGTCGGCCGACACGCTCGCGCTGATGTAGTTCACGTTCTGCAAAGGAGTGAGGATGTCGGGCATGCGCCACAGGTCGGCCAGATCGTCACGGGCCCACTGCGGGGTCGACTCATCCCGCAGATACGCGGGTTCCGGGGGAGTGGGTCCCGGCAGGACGAAACTCGTCTCCTTCAGTTCGACGAACCCGTCCGTTTCGGACAGGTCCTTGATCATCGTGTTCAACGCCATCGCACGGGAGGCCTTGCTCTCGTCGGATGACATCGTCCACTCCTCGACGTGCGCGGTCAACGTGGCGGTGGCCTGACGCTTGTCGGGATCCCACAGATAACAGGCGCCCATGAACGGCGTGCCTATGACCTCCACGTCACGGCCCTCGATGGCCTGCGCCCGATCCTCGGCATGCCCATACAGGCCGAGCACGCCCAGCGGGCGGCCCGCGGCGAGGGGACTGTAGGCCCAACGGTTCGTACCGTCCTTCAACCTGGCCCGCCATCGCATCCAGATCCACGTCCACGACAACAGGCTCAGCCCATGCACGCGCACCACGCCATACACGATGGCCAGCCCGCCGACGATCATCAGCGGGCCGTTCAATCCCATGGCGCCTCCCGCGACCAGCAGGGCGACGCCCGTGACCGTGACGATCAGCTGCGCCTTGTCCAGGCCGAACAGCACGTTCGTGGCCGACAGTCGACTGAACGACGCGGCCGGGATCTTGGTCTTTTCCTGTGCAACCATGGGAATCCGACACCTCCAAAAAAATATGCGATCATGGCATGATCCGGACTAAGGGGAAACGGGCCGCGCCTAGGATTCCACGTGGAATCCCGAGGACGCGACCCGAATAAAGGGGAACCAGGTCAGCCGACGGTCGGACCCGACGGGCCGCCATGCGACGGCGTGGGGAAACCGACGCCGCCATCGCCGCCACGGCCTCCCGTGCCGCCATGCGCGGTGGCGTCGCCTCCCCGGCCACCCTGTGACCGGGACTGCGACGACGAACTGGAATCACCGCCCTGCCCGCCGTCCGCGCCACGGCCTCCCGTCCCTCCGGAAGCGGTGGCGTCGCCTCCCCGGCCTCCGGGCGCGCCGGGCATGGCTTGGGAAGGTGACGTGGAACCGGAACCGTCCCGTCCGCCGTCCGCGGCGGGAACCCCGGAAACGGGTTCGGGCTGCGGCATGCCGGACGTTCGGACATCGACCCCGTCCATATCGGACCGGTCCGCGTCATCGATGCCGGGAACACTATCCGGTGACGGCGCTTGGGAAGGCATGGTTGCCGGCAGACCGTCCTCCGTACCGGTCCGCCCTGACGTGTCGGACGCGTCCGACTGGTTCCGGCCGGCTGCGTCCACGGTGGGTGAGGAGTCGGAATCCGAATGCTTGCCCTTGCCGTCGGATTTGTCGTCCTTGCCGCCCAGCATGTCGCCGATGGTTTCGCCCGCACCGGACGCGTCTCCTCTGAGCATGCCGCCGACCATGTCCGCCAGACCGGACGTGGCGCCGCCGACGCCCGACAGGCCCGCCGTGGCCGAAGCCACGATACCCGCCGTGACCTGGGCCGCGGTCTTGACGGCGCCGGGACCGACCTTGCCGCCACGCTCCTGCATCTCACCGGTCACGTTGGCGCCGATGAAACTCACCGCGGGCATGACGAGACGCGGACTGAAACAACACATGAACAACGTCGCCAAACCGATGAGGGTGGGAAAGAACGACGAGGAGAAGTTCGTATCGTTGTTCGCGACGTTGAGCAGTGCGCTGCCGACCATGAGGATCAACGCCGACAACGGTTTGACCAGCATCACGCCGGCCACCGCCTCGACCCATTTCAAAGCGGCCGGGCGGGTGGTCCTCCAGCCGGACATCATGATCGGCAGCGGAGCCACGGCGGCCAGAAGAACCAGGCTCAGCAATCTGGCCGCGAGCATGCCCGACAACGCCAGGGATGCGATCCACACGAGGACATAGACGGCCAGCCGGATCAGCATGTCGGCCTGCGCACCGTATTTCGTCGCGGTACCGACCAGATTCGACACGACACTGTCACTGAACTCGCCGGAAGCCGTGTCGCCGGACAACTGCACGTTCAGGATCTTCGCGCTGACCGTCCCGACGATGCCCTCCAACGTGATCATCACGCTCACGCTGACCGCGGTCAAAGGCCAGGCGAGCACGCACATCGCGAAACTCTTGACCGATTCGGCCACGCTGCCCTTGACCGCGGCATGCAGCGAGCCGATGATGCATATCGCCATGTTCACGAAACCCATGATCCAGCCGATGCGGTTCGCGGCGGTGATCGCGATGTTCCACTGACTGTTCGACACCGTTCCGGCCGTGCCGGTGAACGCGCCCGTGATCATGCTGCTGGCCGCGTTATCTAGGGGTTTGAAAAGCCAGTCGATGAAATTGCTGAGAACGGTCTGGACTATCTCGGACATGCGCGCCTCCCCGCGTCATTGCAGAAAGGTGCCATGACCGTGGCACGGCCACGGCGCCCATCGGATTGAAAGGGCATCATCCTTTTCAGAACAGCGCCTGCGTCGCGAAGAACTTCACGATCGCCATGGAACTGCCCAGGATCATCGTCGCCAGAGCGCACCAGATGAACACGGTGCCGGAATACTGCTGCATCGGACCCGAATGGATCACCCTGCCCATGATCCATGCGATCGCGGCGCAGATCCAGGCGGCGATGGCGATATACAGGCTCATCGCCCACAATCCGCCGACCATGTTCTGCACAAGCTCCATGAACGGGAAGAAACTGAAGTTCGGGCTCACGTTCAGACTCGAGAGATCCGAATCGGTCAATCCGGCGGCGACGGTCAGGAAACCGTTCGTCGTTGTCAGGGAAGAGACAGCGGCGACGGCCGTAATATGGTGAAACATGATTCACACTCCTTTCAAGCAGACCCACGCCGAGCCCGGACATAGCAAGCCGATAATCGGATAGGAGGGACGGTTCAACGGCCGCTGCCCGACCCGTTCGTCTTCTTGGAGGTGGTCCTCTTGGTCTTGGACGCCGGCGACGAATCCCCGGAGGTGTCCGAACCATTGCCGAACACCTCGTCCCACGTCTTCCTGATGTAATCCCAACCCTTTTGGAACACGTTGCCGTCACCGTCGCCGCCCGTAAGCCACTTCCAGCCCTCCAACGACTTCTTGACCGTGGATGACACGGCATCCTTCACCGTGTCGCCGATGGAGGAGGCGATGTCCTTGCCGAGCTGGGAGGCCAGGGAACCGAGACTGTCGCTGCCTTTCTCCCGACCGTCCTTCAACGCGTCGCTATCGACCTTCCGTCCGGCGACCGAATACGAGGTGTTCGACTTCAACCCATCGCTGCCGAACAGGTTCGCGCTCCACGCCCAACCGGTACACGCCGCACCGATCGTGAAGGGGACCATGAGCGCGGCGGCCAGACGCTTCCAGGAGAACGCCCGTTCCATCATGTTGTTCGTGATCAGTCCCGGTACCATGCTGATGCATCCGATGACGATCACGCCCACGGCGAGGACGAGCGCGACCGCGACGACGCCGCCGACCATGTCGCGTACGCCCTGGACATCCCAGGAAGCGTCGGGCACCAGTCCCTTGAGTTCCTCGTCCGCAACGATAACCATGCCGATCATCATGTCTCCTTCCATATATGTCAGTACCAGTTCCGCGTCTGCCAGACGGCCCACGCGCCGCAAGGCGTCTTGTATCGTTGGAGGATGTAATCCAAACCCCATTTGATCTGCGTCGAGGCATTGTCCCGCCAATCCTGTCCGGCCGACGCCATCTTGCTTCCCGGCAACGATTGGGGGATGCCGTACGCTCCCGACGACGTGTTCTCCGCGTTCCACCGCCAACCCGACTCGCGGGTCCAGATCTGCACGAGGCACTCATACTCGTCGTCGTCATCCCACCCATAGGCCTTCATCCTGCTTCTGGCGATCTTCTTCGCGTCCTCCGCGCTGGCGTGCGTGCCGTCCACGTCACCGTCCGGATCGGACGACGACGCCACGCACTGCTCCACGTCGGACGAGCCCGCCGTGCCGGCGCCGGTGATCTTGCCATCGGGTAGTACGTAGGTGCCACCGTTAACGATCGGCATCGTCCGTGAATACACCTTGTAGCCGGCACCCTTCTCGCTCGTGGTGATGGTGCCTTTCGCGGTGTCCACGGATTCGACGACGCCCACATGACCGTATGTGGAATCCGATCCCTGCACGCCGGCCGGCCAGCTGATGATCGCACCGGCGACGGGAGCGTCCTTGGTGGTCCTGAAACCGGCCTTCGCGCCGCTTGAGGCCCAGTCCTGACCATTGCCCCAATACCGGCCCACACCCGTCCAGCCGAGTTTCTTCGCCCTCATGCACGTCCACCAGGTGCACTGGCCGTACGCGTAGGTGGCGCAGAAATCGTCCGGTCCCTGCCGGCCGTCGAACCAGGCCATGGCATCCTGTTCGCTCATGCCGACCAGTTCGGTCGATCCGGTACCGCCCGAAACGGCCTGCCCGTTCGACGTGCCCGACGATCCGATGATGTTGCCCGTACCCTTATAGCGGAAATAGGCGGTGTATCCAGCCGCATACGAGGTGACGCTGATCTCGTTGCCGGTCTGGTCCCCGGCTTTGCCTCCGCTGATGCCACCGTTCTCGTCCTGATGGGCGCCAACGAACCTGCCCTCACCGATGTAGATCTCCGTATGAGCGGACTGCCAGACCACATCACCGGTCTGCAGGTCGGCGACCTTGGTCCAGTCATGACGTTCGAACCCGGCCTTCTCCAATATGGCCGGCTCGCCGGTCGTGTTGAACGCGTAGGAGCCGACGTCCAATCCCGCGGCCTTCAACGCGTAGTACACCAGGCTCGAACAGTCATAGTCCGGATCGCCGTTACGATTCGACTGGCTGTACCCGTGGGAATCGTCATCCGCGATCCGTTTCGCCCACGCTACCCATGAAGTCGATGACAGCGAATCCGAACCGCAGGTCGTGCCATATTGCGATTGGACCAACACGACCAGGATCGTCATCAATGACACGACGATCACCAACGGGATCACGAAAACCGCCACCGGCGCCACGATACCGGCGATGACCATGGTGCCGGCGCCACGCCCGGCGTTCGAAGAAGCCTTGGATCCGGCCATGAGATCTTCCCTCCCGCACGACGACGAACGGCCCCGTGGAATGGACCCTGGGACGCGGCCCGACGTGCGCCGATACGACAACAACGATTTACAACCAAGGTCACGCGTCCGAAGAACGGAAAGCGGCCGATAATCGGCCGAACGGGGATTTTCGAACCTAGGAGCCGGAACCGGCCAAGGGCGAGAGGATGTCCAGGATCAGACTGAGTTTCCTGCCGAGATCCGAATCGGCCGGATCCCGTCCCCCGAACGAACCATCGGCCGCATGCACGTCAAGGATGCGCTGCAGGCCGACGCTGCCGGACACCATGCCACCGGTCATGCGATTGACGACCTGCCGCTGATGTTCGGGCACGGTACGTGTGTAGTGACGCACCACGACCTCCTGGGTCGAGTCGCCGATGCTGTCCATCGCCTCACGGATCGTGCCGCCGGATTGCATCAACAAAGTCGTATGGGTCACCCTCAACGTCCGGAACGTCGCGGTCGGGCATCCCGCAACCTCACGCGCCCGACGGAAATGGTTGCCCAACGTCTGCGGCGGCAGGATCATGCTCCTCTTTCCCTGGAACACGTAAGGGCTTGACTGGTCGCGACGCGTCCGGATATGCTCACGGATCAAAGGGACCAGCAGATCGGGCAGCACGCACACCCGTTTCGAATGATCGGACTTCACCGGCCCCAACCTCAACGGTCCCGAATCCTGATCGCCACGGCATACGGAATGGTTCACGCTCATGGTCCGCGCCTCGAAATCGAAATCATCCACCGTCAACGCGCACACCTCACCGATCCTCATGCCACCGGCCCACGCGGCCAGCAACACGCTCAACCGGTCGGATTCCGGCATCGACTCGTACAAAGCCGCCAACTGCACGCCCGTCAACGGCGGCACGCTCCATGACTTCGGTTCCGGATCCGGCGGTATCGGCAACACGAACGGATTCGACTCCAACAACGGCATACCCGTACCAAACCTGTCCGAACAGGCGATATCCAGAATCGCCTTCAACCGTTGACAGGTCCGGGGAAACACCCACGCACCCTCGTCATGCGGGCCGAAATACCATTTCGAGACCACCTCCGGGGTGATGTCCGTCAGACGCATCCCGCCGAACACATCCTTCAAATGCTGCACATCCGTCTTCAGGTTACGTTTCGCCGCGCCCCTCAACGCGGTCCCGTCCGGTTTGCGATGCGTGTCGACGTACCAGTCGGCCAGCTCGTCGAACTTCATGAGGGAAGCGCGGGCACGCCGGGAACGCGCGGTGGGGTGCACCCATTTCTGTACGCCGCGCCGATGCAGATTGACAAGCATCTCCTCGCCGTTAAGCCAGGCCTGCGCATCCTCCGAGGTCCTGAAGGAACGCTGCACACGCCGCGAGGGATCCAAAGGAGACGCGTAGCGAGCGAGCCAGGAACCTACGCTTCCATCGGCTCTTTTCCTTGCGATCACTGTGCCGAATCGGCGGCGCCTATCCGCTTCCATCCACATCTCCTTCCAGGGATTCCAATTCGAGACTAGTCCCGGAATCCCTGGAATAGTGCACCCGAATTGGAACCTATCATCACGAGATCAGGGGAGGCTTCTTCGCCTATTCTCCCAGTTCGGGCTTATTATCCGTCCCTCTCATAGGGAATCTCGCGAGTGTCCAGGACGCTATCCCTCGAGGGTCTCAACGTGATTCCCGCTCTTCTGGAACTGCAGATGCAGCCAGAGCAGGATGAGAATCATGAGAATTTGATTCGAGTCCCACCGGGGGCACCATCGCGACGAACGGCCTTGGCAGGGCAACACCGGCCGAGGCCGTTCCGTTATTCCCGGCCTTGGGCCTGACCGGATAAAGGGGTGTCCCGGCGCCTACGGGAACGCCTTGCCGGTCTTGATGCTTTTTCATTCCGATCTCATTCATGAACGCATCATTCATGAGTTCGTCGGGTGTGGCGTCCAGGAAATTCGCGGCATTGACCAGATCGGAGACGGACCAGGCGCTTTTCCTCGCGAGCTTCACTGAGATTGTCGATCTTTTCACACCGGGGAACATGTTCGAGACCCGCCCTCGCGGTGTGGGCGTCGGCGGGATCATGCGTGTCACCACGGCCACGAGTGCCGGATGTCCGGATGACGGATTCCTTTCGGAATTCACCCAGTCCCGCCGTCACCCGGACGGGGACGCAACTCCCGTCGGATTTAGGAACGGCATCCGGCACGAACGGTCCGGTGGATGGCTGGTGTAGACTTTTCGGGAGAGGAACGGTCCCGCCGCCGGGCGGGAACTCCATTGGAATCAAGACCAGGTGACGCATGGACTTCTATGACCTCGACTACATCGTCTCGCATCAGTCTTCCGATTCGGCGCTGCGCGTGGCCGCGATACTTGTCCTGCTCGTGACGGGCATGGTCTTCGGCGTGCTCTACCTACGCGACAGGATACGGACCCGGTGGAGGGACGTGGGAGTGGGCGCCCTCGTCCTCTCGCTGATACTGATAGGCGTGCAGGCCGAACAATACCTCCAGGTGAGTAATCGGATATCCCAGTCCCAACTGCTCGTGAGCTTCATCAAGGGCGTCGCCAAGGATCAGCACGTTCCGGAGGACGAGGTCCTGGTGAATTCCACGAGCCTGAAGGACGGCATCATCGTGCGTTTCAATGAAAGGGATTACCTCGTCCACCTCAACGACGACAACAACTCCTACACGCTCGAACGGACGCACATCATTGATCACAATGTCTACGTGAACGGGAATCGCTGACATGGGTTTCTATACATTGACGATCATCAAGTTCTCGCTGGGCATGCTCGTGATGATCCTCCAGATCAACATTCTCGGGAAACGCGAATTCTCCCTCAACACCCCGCTCAACCAAGTCCAGAACTACGTGCTGGGCGGCATCATCGGCGGGGTGATCTACAACCCATCGGTCACGGTGCTCCAGTTCCTGATAGTCCTCCTCATCTGGTCGCTTGTCATCGTGGCGGCGAAGCTCCTTTTCGGGAGCAGCGGGACGCTCAGACGGGCCATCGCCTGCCAACCCGAGCTCCTCGTCTGCGACGGGAAGGTGGACATCGCCCGATGCGCGAAGGTCGGCCTCACCGCGGAACAGCTCAGTGGGAGCCTGCGTGAGAAGGGCATCCCCAGCGTGGCGGATGTGGAGGCGGCCGTCATGGAGACCGATGGCAGGCTCACGATTCGCGTGGCCGGCACACGGGATGGGAGCCCGCTGCTGCCATTGGTGAGCGACGGACATCTGGTCCGTGATGGTCTGAAGCTTGCGGGCAGGGACGAAACATGGGTGACGGAACGGCTCAGGGAACAAGGGTATGGCTCGGTGAGACAGGTCTTCCTAGCTGAACTCGTGGATGGGAGCCTTGAAGTGGTTCCGTTCTCGGACGCGGCACGCTCGATGGCCTAGTTCCCATCGCCATCACGCGGGTCCCATCCACATGACCGACGGCCCACGCAAAAACGAGTGGCATCCGCACTTTGGCAATCGTGTTTTAGAAAATCGCCGGCCTCGCCGCCGGCCAGAGCAGACAGGTAAATCGCAATCCGTGTGTATGCGGGTGTCGCAACGTATCGCATCCTTAATGTTTTGCCGTCCACTGGTCGGATTCGCCATGATTCGGGTTGCGGATCCGGTGGAATGGGCAGCATGAAAGGATTTGTCTCGATGAGAGGAGAGGCGCCGTCGCTTGGTTTCGTGGCTTCTTCCAGGATTGATTTGAGTCGTTCGCGTTCCTTCCAAGGTCTACGAGGAGCTTTTCCTCCTCAAGCCAGCTTTGTGCCTGGATCCTGCCATCCTTGCCGAATGAGCGTTGGCAACGGATTCCCCTGTAGGTGTATCGTCCGATCCATGTCTGGGTCTTGCCACTGGGGTGCCTTCTGAGCAGCACGGTCCCGAATTGGCGTCTCTTTTTCCTCTTCTCTGTCATGCGGCCGTCCTTTTTTCCGATTATAGAAACAGCCCGTCGGAAAATGTCATCCTTGGGTTAATGTGTCACCCTAGGAGACGCCTTCGCGACGGGCTGAAACGGGGATTCAGGCTCAGGCTTTGTAAGAGATGCGTATGCGGGCTGCGGTCGTCATGCTGTAAAGCAGCAGGAGACAGGCGGGGTCTGGGATGATGGGGTCCGACTCGTCAGTCTGGCCTATGGTCATGGGTTCGAGTTCCGCCGGGGCACCTGAAACGACGAAGAATCGCGGATAGGCCGATTGGGAAATGATCGTGTCCGCGAGATTTCGATGATTATGGACGATGCATATCCTCCAAACTCAGCGCAGGTGATGGTTTTCGAGGAATATGCATGTGCTGGATATCGCATGCGAAGATGAGGTGGACTATCTCACACGCTTAAGCGTTTTTGGTGTAATTCTTCTTGAAATAGTATCATGTTGATGTCATATTTTCAGTTTTAGTACGTGTGATTGCGGTACGGGAGGGCTTGATGGATTTGTTCGTTCATACGCTCGTTTCCGGGCTTGTCCAGTTTGCGCTGGCCGTGCTCATCGCTTTCGTCTGGTGGTGGTTTAGCGCGCGCCATCAGCGGCGGTTCACTCAATGGATCGGTCTTACGAAGATCAAGGGCGGGACGAAGACCTTCTCGTTCATGCTCCTTACGCTTCTGATCCTGTTCGGGTGTGGCTGGCTTGTCATTCAGGTGATACCGAGTACATATACCTATACCGCGTCCACGCAATTCGGAGGTTTGGGATGGGCGGCTCTGCCATCCGTTCTCGTACATGCGTTGCTGAACACGTCGGGGTGGGAGGAGATCTTCTTCCGGGGACTCCTGTTGAAGCGTCTGATGGGCAAGTGCGGACTGCTCGTCGCCAATGCCCTTCAAGCCGTCCTGTTCGGTCTTATGCATGGTGTCCCTTTGTTTCTCATGACGGGAATGAGTGTCGTTCAGGCTGCCGTCATCACCCTGTTCACCGGATTGGCGGGCTGGTGCATGGGGTATATGAACGAAAAGCATGCGCAAGGGTCCATCTTCCCGAGCTGGACGGTGCATATGCTGTCCAATGTGGCGTCGGGAACGCTATCAGCCTTCAACATGCTCTAAAGCATGAGCATGACTTGCAAAGGTATGGAAGAATCGGCGCATCTCATCACATAGCAGGATGGGAACGTTCCTCCGGCGTCCGGCGACTGCGTCATGTTGGAACGCAAGCGCAGACTTGGTTTACGCGACACGCATATATAGGCGGCTGCTATTATCATTTCAGAAAGAACAAGGAGGCAGGCTGGCTGGAGCCGTCTGCTGCCGGCTTTATGCGGATTGAACCAGAGCCTTGCGGAGGTGGTGTTCGAGTCCCGTTCGGGGCGCGTGACACACGTCGAATCAATCCGGGTCTAGGTGGGATTGGCATCGAGCCGGGCATGGGTGCGATAGTGAAAAGAGACTGATATGGCTGCAAGGAAGAAGACCACTGATTCGGCTGAAGTGAGCGAGGTGCTCACTGACGAAGAGCTCAAGGCCGCTGCGGAGCCTGAAGAGGCCTCAACCAAGGAAGGCGAACCGCATAAGCGTACCGTTGTGGTGGCCGAAGATGAATCGGTGAATCGCATGGATCTGGTCGCCATGCTTGAAGACAACGGCTACGAGGTCGTCGGTGAAGCGGCCAATGGTGAGGAGGCCATCGAACTGACCCGTAAGTACCGTCCGGACGTGGTGTGCATGGATGTGAAGATGCCTCGTACCGACGGCATCACCGCGGCCGGCGTGATCTGCGATGAGAACATCGCCCCGGTCGTCATGCTCACCGCATTCTCTCAGCCTGATTTGGTCAAGCAGGCCACCGGCGCGGGTGCCATGGCATATGTGACCAAGCCATATGAGGAATCCAAGCTGCTGCCGGCCCTCGAAGTGGCCATGGGTCGCTTTGCTGAGATCAATGATCTGCTTGACAATGTGGAGCGTAGCGAATCCAAGTTGCGCGACACTGAGGAGCAGCTCAAGAAGGCCGAGGAACAGCTTAAGAAGGCTGAGGAGACCCTTGAGGAACGCAAGCTTGTCGATCGGGCCAAGGGCCTATTGATGGACAAGGCGGACTTCTCCGAGCAGGGCGCCTTCCGTTGGATTCAGAAGACCTCCATGGATCAGCGCATCCCGAAGAAGCGTCTGGCCATGGCCATCATCGCCAAGTATGGCGAGCAGAAGTCGGAAGCAGAGGATGAGCGCTAACACAGCAACTGTGGAAGGCACTTCACGCGGAACGCTATTGGTCGTTGATGGCCATTCCTTGGCGTTCCGCGCTTTTTTTGCCTTGCCCGTAGAGAATTTCAGCACTTCGGCCGGTCAGGCCACCAATGCGGTATGGGGCTTCGCCACCATGCTGTCGCAGGTGATTGACACTGAGCATCCCGACCATTTGGCGGTGGCGTTCGATGTCAAGGGCGGCACCTTCCGAAATACGATGCTGCCGCAGTACAAAGGCACACGGGATGCCGCTCCGGAGGATCTGCTCAGTCAGCTGCCATTGATTCAGAGGATGCTTTCCGCCCTAGGAGTCACCTATATCGAACAGCCCGGCTATGAGGGCGACGATGTGATCGGCACCTTGGCGACCATGGGAGACAAGGCCGGATACCGTACGTTGGTGCTTTCCGGCGACCGTGACGCCTTCCAGCTGATCAATGACAACATCACCGTGTTGTATCCAGGTCATCATTTCAAGGATTTGAAGCATATGACCTCTGAGGCGGTGGTGGAAAAATACCATGTCACACCGGAACAGTACCCCGATCTGGCCGCATTACGTGGTGAAACCGCCGACAATATCCCGGGAGTGCCGGGCGTGGGTGACGGGTTCGCCGCGAAATGGATCAACCAATATGGCGGACTTGACCAAATCATCGAGCATGCCGACGAAATCACGGGCAAAAAAGGCGAAGCCCTGCGTGAGAACATCGAACAGGTCAAGTTGAATCGTTCCGTGAATGCGTTGGTGCGGGATCTCGAACTTGATGTGACTCTTGACGATTTGACGTTCGGAACCGTTGACACCGCGCGACTCAATGACTTGTTCTCCAAACTGGAATTCGGCATTCGCACCAGAAATCGCGTGCTGAAGACCTTCAATGCGGGCACGACGGCGGCGGGCGTCACGGTCCAGCCGGAGTCCAATCGGGTCGTGCTGCCGGAAGTCATGACGATTACCCATGGAGACGAACTGCGTACATGGGTGGATGCGAACATGCCACCGGCCGATGAACATCTGCATGGGGATGATGAGGATGCGAATCCGGCCATTGATGCCGGATCCCTCATTGAGAACACCATGACATGCACCAATGCCGTCAACCACTCCTGGGTGCTGCAGGCCGAAGGCGTGGCCAAGCCAGGAAACGCAAGCATGGCTTCACTGATGCTGATGGTGAACGGCAAAGGTGCCCAGATCGAGCATGTCGATGACTCGATTGCGAACGAACTTCAGCATATGCTCGACGGATACCATCGTTCTATGGTGGTGCATGGCTACAAGGAACAACAGCATCTGCTCGAATCCGCCGGCATCACCTTGCCTACGCCGCTGTTCGACACCAAGCTGGCGGGCTATTTGGTACACCCGGATTTCCACGCGGAATCGCTTGAACAGGCGGCCGGCCACTTCCTTGACCTGCACTTCGAGGAGCAGTCGTCCGAGGCCACGCAGGGCACACTTGATCTGGATGATATGGACGGATCCTCGAATACGCAAGCCGATGAACTGCAACGTCATGCGGCCATCGTCGACATGCTGGCGAATGTGCTGGCGGACCTGCTGGATCAGCGTGCACAGTTCGGGCTGCTCAAGTCCATCGAATTGCCGGTATCGAAGGTACTGTATGGCATGGAGCATGCAGGCGCCCAAGTCGACATGATACGTTTGACCGAAATGCGTGACCAGTTCGCCGCCGATGCGCGTCGGGCCCAGGAGATCGCTTGGGAAAGCGCCGGCGAGCGTGTGAATCTGCAAAGCCCCAAGCAATTGCAGAAGATCCTGTTCGAAGACATGGGCCTGAAGCCCACGAAGAAGACCAAGTCGGGCTCCTACACCACGAATGCGGCCGCACTGCAGACACTGTACGAGCATTCCCTCGATAATGACCGCGCGAACCAGTTTCTGGGAGCATTGCTGAGGCACCGCGAAACCAACAAGCTCAAGCAGATCGTACAGACGCTGATCGACGCCACGAACCCTCGTGACGGTCGTATTCACACGACGTTCGAGCAGACGGTCGCTGCGACGGGCAGACTCAGTTCCGTGGATCCGAATCTGCAGAACATTCCCAATCGCAATGCGGCAGGCCGGGAGATTCGCTCGGCATTCGTGCCGGGGGAGGGATACGAGTCGCTGCTCAGCTCCGACTACTCGCAGGTGGAGCTACGTATCATGGCCGATCTTTCCGGCGACGAGGCGCTGATTGAAGCATTTCGTTCCGGTAGGGACTTCCACAAATATGTGGCCAGTCTGGTCTATGGCATTCCTGTGGAAGAGATCACCTCCGACCAGCGTAGCCACGTCAAGGCGATGAGTTACGGTCTGGCCTACGGCCTGAGCACCTATGGGTTGGCTCAGCAGCTCAAAATCTCCCCGAAAGAAGCGGAGTCATTGAGGAACCAGTACTTCGCCACTTTCGGCAAAGTACATGAATACCTTGAATCACTGGTCTCCACTGCACGCGAGAAAGGCTATACCGAAACGATTTATGGTCGTCGCCGGTATTTCCCCGGATTGAAGTCACCGAATCGTGCGGTTCGTGATGCGGCCGAACGTGCCGCGTTGAACGCTCCGATTCAAGGATCGGCCGCCGATATCATGAAAATCGCCATGATTCGTGCTGCGGATTCCTTGCGCGACGCGTGCCTGAAGAGTCGAATCATCCTGCAGATTCATGATGAACTCGTCGTGGAAATCGCTCCGGGCGAAGCCGAACAGGCCACTGCATTGGTCAGGAACGCGATGGAACACGCCGTTACGATGGCCGTGCCGTTGGACGCTTCCACAGGTATCGGTTCGGATTGGCAGCTTGCAGCACATTGATCACAGCGAGGAAGGGAATCATTCAATGGCAACCCTCAAACAGGTCGTCGACGTATTGGAAACGCTGTATCCGCTACGCTATGCGGAGGAATGGGACGAACCCGGTCTGATTGTGGGCGATCTTCGACATGAAGTCTCCAATATCGCATTTGCGGCCGATCCTTCCATGGCGGTGATCGATGAGGCCATCGTCAACCACGTTGATCTGCTGATCTGCCATCACCCGCTGTTCTTCCGTTCCGTGCATGCGGTTTCCGGACTTGGATTCCGTGGTGAAATCGTACGCAAGCTCAATGAGGCGGGATGCGCCCTGTGGGTAGGGCATACGAACGCCGACGCCTCATATCGAGGTGTCGGTCAGGCGGCTGCCGATATGTTCGGTTTGGAAGATCAGCGCCCGCTGGTGCCCATCGATGATACGAAGGCCGAGCATGCGATCGGATTGGGACGCGTGGGGCGTTTGCCGGAACCGATACCTCTGCGCGATTTCGCCCGTCGTGTGGCGGATGCGTTGCCTTATACCGAGCTCGGTGTACAGGTTTGCGGCGAACTCGATGCCCCGGTGCGTACGGTGGCCGTGCTCCCAGGTTCCGGAGACTCGCTGTTCGACGAGGTTCGTGCCGCGGGAGTGGACGTGTATGTGACCAGCGACCTACGCCACCATCCGGTGACGGATGCTATAGAACAAGCCCAATACGAAGCCTCCATGCGTGCTCAGGGAGTGTGCATCGGCCAAGGCGACGATCAGGTACGTCCCGCGTTCATCAATACGCCTCACAGTGCCATCGAATCGATGTGGTTCCAGTATGCTATGGGCGACGTGCCCCGTGCCGTAGCTGAAGCCACCGGCGACATTCCGGCGGTGCGATGGATCTCCATGAACACCGATCCATGGAATCTAGTGCTACCGTCAAGCGGTCAGGAACGTTGAATATGAATATCGACAGCGTGAACAAAGCGCTGGAGCGTTCCGGAGACGGTGTCGATATGGAACGTCCGGTCACGGTGGTGAGTCGCGAGCTGGTATATCAAGGGGCGATTTTCAGCGTCGAGGATATGCGGCTTGGACTCCATCTGCACCACGGCGGGCAGACGGTAATCCGCAGACAGGTCATGCGTCATGCGCCTTGCGTGGTCATGCTGGTGCATGACCTGAAACGGGACCTGTACCTGATCGAACGGGAATACCGTGTCGGCAGCGATATGTTTGCTTACGGTCTTCCCGCCGGTCTCATCGATGATGGCGAAGACGTCGAACAGGCCGCGTTGCGTGAGCTCGTCGAGGAAACCGGTGTGAGGCCTATCCGTGGCGACGATATGGCGTTCGATCATGTGGGGGAGTTCTATTCATCGGAGGGCATGACCGATGAGCTGGCCCACATCATGATCATTCATCTTGGCTCCTGGCAGTCCGTTGAACGGCATTTCGATGCCGACGAACATGTCGAATCCGCGTGGATCACTTGGGAGCAGCTGCGGAGGACGCGTATCACGGCGTCCAATTCCATGATTGCGATTCAATACGAGCAGATTCGTAGAATGAAGGAAAACGGGCGATAAAATTTCAAGTCGCACTACAATCGCCGGAAAAATCGCAGATAAACCGGTTCCGCCCGAAGTCGTGAGATACTTGAAGGTATGCAAATCAGACCTGGTTCGATGTATCCACTCGGAGCAAGCTATGACGGGGCGGGAGTGAACTTCGCCCTTTTCTCTCAAGTCGCACAGAAAGTGGAGCTCTGTCTCTTCGACGAAGAAGACAATGAAACCCGCATCGAAATGACCGAACAAAATTCTTATGTCTGGCATAACTATCTGCCGGGCATACAGCCCGGGCAACGATATGGATACCGTGTCTACGGACCATACGACCCGTCACGCGGCCTACGGTGCAATCCGAACAAGCTACTGCTTGACCCATATGCGAAGGCCATCGAAGGCAACATCGACGGCGACGAAAGCCTGTTCTCCTACTGGTTCAGCAGTCCCGACGACCTAGGGAACATGAACACGCTGGACTCGTCCGCACACACCATGAAAGCGGCCGTGGTCAACCCGTATTTCGACTGGGGCAACGACCAGCATCCGAACATCTCATACCACGATTCCGTCATCTACGAGGCCCATGTACGCGGCATGACCAACCTCAACAAGGACGTACCTGCGGATATTCGAGGCACCTATGCCGGACTGGCCTATCCGTCGGTCATCGAATACCTTAAGAAACTCGGTGTCACGGCCATAGAGCTCATGCCGATTCACCAGTTCGTCAACGACAGTTTCCTACAGGAAAAAGGACTGAGCAACTACTGGGGCTACAACACCATCGGCTTCTTCGCACCGCATAACGCCTACTCCAGTTCCGGGCAACGCGGCGAACAGGTCAACGAGTTCAAATCCATGGTCAAGGCGTATCATCGCGCCGGCATGGAAGTGATTCTCGACGTGGTGTACAACCATACCGCCGAAGGCAACGACCGTGGCCCCACCTTGAGCTTCAAAGGCATTGACAACGGTTCTTACTATCGACTCGTCGACAACGATCCACGACACTATTTCGATACCACCGGCACAGGCAACTCCCTGCTGATGCGCTCGCCGCACGCGCTGCAGCTCATCACCGACAGCCTGCGCTACTGGGTCACCGAAATGCACGTTGACGGCTTCCGCTTCGACCTGGCAGCCACACTGGCCCGCCAGTTTCAAGAGGTCGACAAGCTATCCGCATTCTTCGACATCGTCGAACAGGATCCGGTCATCTCCCGCGTCAAGCTCATCGCCGAACCATGGGATCTTGGTTCCGGCGGCTATCAGGTGGGAGGCTTCCCGTCCAGCTGGTCGGAATGGAACGGACGCTATCGCGATTGCGTGCGTGATTTCTGGCGCTCGCAGCCGTCCACGTTGCCGGAATTCGCCAGTCGACTGATGGGCAGCTCCGACCTGTACCAGATGAACGGTCGCCGCCCGGTCGCCTCCGTGAACTTCATTACCGCCCATGACGGCTTTACGATGAACGATCTGGTGAGCTACAACGAGAAGCACAACATGGCCAACGGCGAAGGCAATAGAGACGGCGAAAGCAACAATCGTTCGTGGAACTGTGGTGTGGAGGGCCCCACCACCATCAAGGACGTGAATGACCTGCGCCAACAGCAGATGCGCAACATGTTCGCCACGTTGCTTCTGAGCCAGGGAATTCCCATGATCTGCGGCGGCGACGAGGTGGCGCGCACCCAGCAGGGCAATAACAACGCCTATTGCCAGGACAATGCGATTTCCTGGACGAATTGGGATCTGGACGACACTCAGAAGGACCTGTTCGAGTTCGTTGCGAAGCTGATTCATCTGCGTCTGGAACATCCGGTGCTGCACCGCCGTCGTTTCTTTACCGGGCGTGAGCCTGGCGATGCCAGCAGCATGATTCCCCAAGTCGAATGGATGGATCATACCGGTTCCATCATGGACATGGACGATTGGTCGAATACGCACGCGTTCTCGGTGATGATCTACCTGAACGGTTCGGACATTCCGGAAACCGACTGGTATGGCAATCAGATGGTCGACAACGACTTCATCCTGATCTTCAACGCACATTACGAGCCGATCATGTTCACCCTGCCGGACGAGCAATATGGCAAGAAATGGCGTCTGGTCATCGACACGCATAATCCGAAGGGACCGGAGCTCAACTATGAGGCCGGTTTCGCGATCACCGCGCAGTCGAGAAGCTTCCTGCTGCTCATGAGCGACAAGAAGCCGGATAAGAAGGTAAACGAGTTCTAACGTTTGCCGCAGGCAAAGGCTGTGGGCCACCCATATCCAACATGGGCGGCCCACTACTTTTGATGCAGCCGATCAGCGTTCAGAAGCCAGACGTGAGGTTATATCCGGAACAACTGCATTTGCCTCGACGATGTCCTCGACGTTCTTCGGTCCGCTGGTCTGTGCCAGCACCAGCTGCGTTTGCACGCGATCTGCTTCGATGGCGGCGATCTGGCGGGAGAAGATAATGAACCAGCCGAGGAACATCAGACCGGCCAATGCCTCGACGTTCGTCAACGTATTATGCCCGCTCATCCACTGGAATCCAGCGAAAGCACCGACGGCGATCGCGAGATCCGACACGACATACACCGCTTTGGAAAGCTGCGGGGCGAGCCAAGGCAATCCTATCAACAGTACGCTCATCAGGCAGGGGAGTCCTCGCGCGAACACGTTATGCAGAATCGGATGCGGCGTATACCGAAACATGCCGATACCGATGAAGGCGACGCCCGCCAGCGTCAGCATGAACGCCAATAGCAGGATTCGTATTTTGAAATGCCTGGGGGATTCGTCAAGCCCGGTCTGCTGCGCATACTCCCGACGCAGTCGATTGGTGGTGATCAGCTCGGAGATGGCGAAGTAGCTGATAATGATGATGCAGATGCCAGCCAGCATCAGCGTGGAGTTGAACATGCGCGCCGCGAACGTGGTGCGGTCACCCAGCTGGGAGAAGTTGTTGTTATACCAATACGGATCGTCCGAGGTAAGTCCGGCGATGCTTACGCCCGACACCACGAAGAACGGCAACAACGCGGCGATGGTTTTGGCATCCATCAGTTCCGCTTGCACGAAGGTAATGTAACCTACGATGCCTGCAATGCCGGCGCAGAGCATCGGCAGATAGCCGTTAAGCGTACGTGTGCCCATGATGCTGTTGATGATGGAAAGCATCATGAATGAGGTGACGAAGATCGTGGAGGCGTAGACCACCGAGAGGGCCAGGATTTCGAATATACGGCGGATGGGGACCATCCAGCCGTGTTTCAGCGTGAGCGAACGGGACTTACGCGCATAGCCCAAGCTGAAGGAAACCACGCCGCAGGCGGCCACGATGCCGGAGCAGATGGTGAACAGGCGCTGGCTGACACGCCAGATGGCCGGGGCGTACTGCGTGTACAGATCCATTGCAAAACCTGCGACCACGGCGCAAATCATGAAGGAGATAATGCCGGAGGTCTCGGCTTGTTGATGACGTCCCATATCTGCCCCTTCATGCTAAACACTCGCCATTCTAGCCTGTCGTTGTCCAAACATACGCTACAATGGTTCCTTGTGCTCATACGCTAATTGCGTTTCGTGCACGAACGGGCTGTAGCGCAGTTTGGTAGCGCGTCTGCTTTGGGAGCAGAATGTCGCAGGTTCAAATCCTGTCAGCCCGACCGAAAGCCCGGAATTCCAACAATTGTAATACCTAGGATTCCGGGTTTCATTGTCCTTGGGTACAGTGGGGCACAATGACCGCGCAACCTCCTCGATTGCAGTCATCCGTTCCGTGCTCGCGGAACGCACCGATCTCGTTCACTATGTCATCCAAGGCGAGACGAACACGATGTTTTCCGCGGGCTTTGGCTACGATGGGGGACATGAACGCACCTCAAGAGAACCTGTGGCCGGCACCGTTCGCCGGCAAGCCCCTGAACGCCACCGTAGTGGTGCCGGGCAGCAAATCACTGTCGAATCGTTATCTCATTCTCGCGGCGCTTGGATCCGCACCCGTCCGTCTGGTCGGCTTGCTGCGCTCGCGTGACACCGAGCTGATGATGGACGCGTTGCGTGCGCTTGGAGTACGTTGCGAGATCGATGCCGCTGCCGATACTACGGTTACGGTCGTTCCGCCTGCGAATGATCGGTTCCGAGGCAATACAAAAGTATTCTGCGGTCTTGCGGGTACGGTGATGCGCTTCGTGCCAGGGCTTGCGATGTTCGCCGACGGTCCCGTCGACTTTGATGGCGACGAGCAGGCGTACGCCCGTCCGATGAAGCCGGTGTTGGATGGTCTGCAACAGTTAGGTGCGACCATCCAATACCACGGTGAGGAAGGCCGTCTACCGTTCACGATCACCCCGCCTACGGTTGACCCGGCCGCACGGGCGACGCCGAGCGTGGTCTCCATCGATTCGTCCGGCTCGTCGCAGTTTATCTCCGGTTTGCTACTGGTTGGCTCGCGTGTACCGGGCGGTCTTGAGTTGCATCACACGGGGGAGAAGACCCCAAGCCTGCCGCATATCCGCATGACGGTCGCTGACCTTCGAGGTTCCGGCGTGAGCGTTCAGGCTGACGAAGAGGCACGTGTATGGACCGTGCGACCAGGCGCCGTACAGTTGCCGAATGCGGTGACCGTCGAACCTGACTTGTCAAACGCCGCGCCATTCCTGGGAGCCGCACTGATTGCGGGTGGAACGGTTCGTGTGCCGCATTGGCCTGAAAACACCACGCAGCCTGGCGGACTGCTTCCCGGATATTTGGAGCGTATGGGGGCGAAGGTGTCGTTCCCTTCGGAGAACGGAATCCGCTACTGTGAAGTGAGGGGAGACGGCCATATCAAAGGCCTTGGCGATTTTGATTTGACTGCAGCCGGTGAAATCGCACCGTCACTTGCCGCAGTGTTGGTGTTTGCTGATGAGCCGACCCGCATGTTGGGTATCGGGCACCTGCGTGGCCATGAGACCAACCGTTTGGAAGCGCTGGTCAATGAAATCAAGCGCATAGGAGGAGAAGCCCGTGAGCTGTCTGACGGGTTGGAAATTGTTCCGGTGAGTAGCGAAAACCTCAAACCGTCTGAAATGGAAACCTATGCCGACCATCGTATGGCTACGTTTGCCGCCATGCTGGGCCTGCGCATCAAGGGAATTCAGGTTCATAACGTAGCCACTACCGCGAAGACCCTACCGGATTTCGTGAACATGTGGAACGGCATGCTTGCGTGAATGGCTCAGGGCGTTCCAATAGTGGTTATGCCGGCCACCAGATGCGGGTGAGCGGAAGGATTGAGCGGGTTTCTTCGTCGGCTTTGTCGTAGACTTCAACATAGTGGCGTACGAACGAGTCAAGATCGAGCAGACGTATGGGGATGGTGGCTCGGTCGGCTTCGTAGCGGGCTTCCTTGGTGAATCCGCCGGTAGACACATACAGGCCGCGATCCCCGGCTCGAAGTCCGCCGATGAACGAGCGTACCGCCGGAGCGCCCATGGCGCCTTTGCGGTGTTTGACTTCGGCCACGATGCGTGGAGATTCCAATCCCAGCGCGTCAGGCGATGCCACTACGTCGCGGCCGCCATCGGAGCCTTTGGGCGTGACACGTGCACAGTAGCCCATGGCCTTGAGCAGACCTGCTACCAGGCGCTCCATATCTTCCCACCCGACTTGGTTTACACGATCCTTGATGAGTTCGATGCCATTATCGTAAGTGGCGGCACGGGCATCGTCATCTGCTGCATCGTCCTCGGTTTCGTCGGGTTGGCTGCTCGTTTCGCTCTTTGATGCTGATTTAAGGTCCGCTACGACTTCATCCGATATGGAGAAGATGGTCTGGATGCCGCCAAGGGAGTTCTTAGACGATGTTGTGAGCGCATCGCGTTGGGCGGTCTGCTTCCATTTGACCGCTCGCGTGAAGGTTGCTTCTTCGATATCGGTGGCAGGTTTGCAAGGGCCTGCGATGGTGCCGATATGGTAAAGGCGTGTCTCCGGGTCATACATGACGACGGTCGATCCTTGTTCCATATCATGAGCAAAACGGTAGATCTGTCCCACTGCGGCGGCCAATTTGTTCTTGCTGTCGTTGGGATGTTTGATTGCGTAACCGGAACGAATCTGTTCCCGGCTCATGGAAGCGATATCGGTGGCGCCAAAGTCCCAACCGATGCCCACAAGTCCGCGGTTGAGCCAGTCCGCCGCGTATATGCCTCCTCTGCCTGCACGAATCATCCAAGAGCTCATGATTTCCCCCTCCAAGCTAATTTACATATGTATTATTCCACCGTGCTGCATTTCTTACCGTATTGAATGGCGTGGTTTGTCGGGCTGTGGCGGGTGTCTGCAATCTGATGGCAACGGCAACGTCTGGGCTATCATTGCACTCCGGCGAAACCGCGTGCCTCAACCGCAACTTCGTATTGGCTACGGTCAGCGGGTTCATCGTCTTATTTGCCATGATGGCCGCCATGTCGCACCTGTCTACCTATCCCCAACTAGCGCACAGTATTATGGGTCCCACCGCGGCGGCCTCCGGTTATGGCACGCGCGAATGCTACGTGTTCTCGGCAACTGGCACCAGGGATCTTGCGTATCAGGCTTTGACAGCGCAGATAAAATGCATGAAAACACTGGCGAACGCTTTTGATGCAATGTCTGTTTTCGTGGTTTGAAAAGAGTTGGGACCTATGTCCCACGACATGCGCCCATACGGGCCGTAGGGGCATTCTCTCTTCACCCGTGCTTTTTTAAAATCAGGATAACGGATTAGCTCGATGATGAGAAGGGAGACAGCCATGGGTGTAGAGAGCGTCAATTACCAGTGTCCGGCATGCGGAGGCCCCCTACGCTACGACGGTGCGAAGGCGCTACTTGTTTGTGACCACTGCGACTCGGAATTTGCGTTGGCCGATATCGAGGCCCGCTATGCGGCCAAGCAAGAGAGCGCGGAAGAGAGAGCCCAAGCAGTTGCAGGCAACGCTGGCGGTGCGGCGCAAGCAGGGGCCGCAACTGAAGCCGAGAGCCTTAACGGCGCCTACGTGTGCTCGTCTTGTGCAGCCGAGCTTGTCTGTGATGATACAACCGCCGTTTCCGAGTGCCCCTACTGCGGAAACCCCGTGGTTGCGGCCGGGCGCTTCTCAGGAGATTTCCGTCCCGATCTTGTGATTCCTTTCAAACTTGATCGCAAGGCGGCCGAGAGTGCATTGGCCGAGCACTACAAGGGCAAGGTGTTGCTTCCCAAGAGTTTTGCCGGCGGCAACAGAATCAAAGAAGTCCAGGGCGTTTACGTTCCCTTCTGGCTCATGGATGCCGACGCTGCGGGCTCCGCGACCTTTGAAGCCACGCGTACGCGTCGGCATTATGAGGGCGATGACGAGGTTATCGAGACCGATCACTTCAACGTTGAGCGTGAGGGCTCCGTATCCTTTGAACGTATTCCAGTGGATGGCTCGAGCAAGATGCCCGATGCCCATATGGATGCCATCGAGCCGTTCGACTACGGTGCGCTTGTGCCGTACTCGGTGGCCTATATGCCGGGATTCGTGGCAAACCGCTACGACGAAGACGCTGAGACCTGTCGCGGACGTGCGGAAAAGCGCATTGATACGAGCGTGCGCCAAGCGCTCGAGAACTCTATTGAAGGCTATGACGACGTTACGTGCGATAGCTGCGAAGTCGAGAAAAACTGGGCTGATCCGGTCTATGCGCTCATGCCCGTCTGGATGCTCGGTACCATCTGGGAAGGCGAGCAGTTCCTCTTTGCCATGAACGGCCAGACGGGTCGTTTGGTGGGTGACCTGCCGGTGGACAAGAAAAAGCGTACGTTCATAGGCGTGGGTATTTTTGCCGCTTTCTTCCTCATCTGCTTTGCCGCGGTCAACTTCGGTGGATTCCTTGCCGAGAATGCAGCGGCTTTGCAATGGGGCTTCATGCTCCTCACTCCACTGTTGGTGGCGCTTATCGTATGTGCGGTGCTAACGGGTCAGATGAAAAGCGCGGTCGAAGCAACAGAAGCTGACCGTTACCTTGACGCCTCTTCGATAAACATCACGCGCCAGCTCGACACCTTTACGCATACCACCACCAAGCGCATCCATCACGAGAAAAGTGACAAGGATTAATCGTTTGATTTCCGGTTCGTCATAACGAATGCGAACTCGGGGTCATAAGTTTTGACGAAACGGTTTTTCATGAAAGGAGAAGATCATGGGACTTCTGAAGGCAGGCGTCGGGGCGGCTGGCGGCGTATTGGCCGATCAATGGCGTGAGTACTTTTATTGCGAGGCTCTGGACGCCGATACGTTGGTTGCCAAGGGCGAGAAGCGTGTCGGCAAGCGCGGATCCAACACCAAGGGAGAGAACAACGTTATCTCGGACGGCTCGATCGTGGCGGTAGCCGACGGCCAGTGCATGATGATCGTCGAGAATGGTGCGGTGGTTGACGTCTGCGCCGAGCCCGGCGAATTCGTCTACGACACGGGTACTGAGCCCTCGGTGTTCTCGGGCAAACTCGGCGACATGGTCAAGAAATCGTTCGAACAGGTGGGGCGTCGCTTTACTTTCGGCGGGGACGCTGGCAAGGATCAGCGCATCTACTACTTCAACACCAAGGAGATCGTAGGCAACAAGTACGGCACCGCAAGCCCTGTGCCGTTTCGCGTGGTCGACGAGAAAATCGGTTTGGATGTCGACATCACCGTGCGCTGTAACGGCGAGTACTCCTACAAGCTGGTCGATCCGCTGATGTTCTACAAGAACGTCTGCGGCAACGTCGAGAGCGCCTATACGCGCGATCTTATCGACTCGCAACTCAAGAGCGAGCTGCTTACGGCCCTGCAGCCGGCTTTCGCCCGCATCAGCGAGATGGGCATTCGCTACAGTGCCGTGCCCGCCCACACCAGGGAGCTGGCCGATGCGCTCAACGAGGAACTTTCGCACGAGTGGAAGGAGCGGCGTGGCATCGAGATCGCGGCCTTTGGCGTAAATACCATCTCGGCGCCCGAGGATCAGGAACAGATGATTCGCGACCTGCAGAAGGCGGCCGTCATGGCCAATCCTGCGATGGCGGCGGCCAACATCGCCTCGGCGCAGAGCGATGCCATGCGTACCGCTGCGGCCAATCCTGCCGGTGCCGCCATGGGCTTTATGGGCATGGGCATGGCCAGCGGTATGGGTGGCATGAACGCCGCGCAGCTCTTTGGCCAGGCGTCTCAAGCACAGCAGGCTCCCGCTCAGGCGTCTCAAGCGCAGCAGGCTCCCGCTCAGACGCAGCCTGCTGGTGCAGCTGGCGGAGTCGCGGCGGGTACCGGCACGGCGGCGGCGGGCGCCGCCTAGACCTGTTCGTGTGGTGCTCAGAACACCGGAAAGTTTTGCGGCAACTGTGGGAGCCCTAAGCCCGAGGCTGCAGGACCTTGGTTCTGCACCAACTGCGGCACCCAGAACACGGGGAACTTCTGCTCTGGCTGCGGGAGTAAACGCCCGTAGCAAGAAGATGCGGGGTCACAGGACGATGGCATGATGCCGCGCGCATAAGTCGCCGTCGACAGCCGGCTTGGCTGGAGTGTTAGGGTACGTATCCCAGTCCAAAGTGGCCGTCGGCGGCCCTGTGATCCTCAATAAAAAGCAAGATCACGTGAGAAAGGAGCACGCCATGAAAAAGAAACTCAACTCCCTTATTGCTGTGGCCCTGTGTGCGCTTGCTACATGCTTCGTGCTCGTCGGTTGCTCACCCGTTTCCGGTGGCAAGAACGCGAAGATGGTCGGTTACTGGGAGCTTGTCAGCGGTACTTCCGGTGGTCTTGAAATTACCGAGGACGACGTCAAGACCATGTCGGAGGAGGGGTCACAGTGCATCCTGCATCTAGGCGATGACGGTAAGGCTACGCTCGATCTCTTTGGTGATATCGAAGACGCGGCGTGGGACATGGACAAGGCGACCGTGGACTTCGATGACGAAGATGGCATTTTGGTGCTCTCCGGTGATCGCCTGACCCTCTCCAATAGGAATGATGATGACGAGAAGCTCGTCTTTAAGAAGGGCGACGACAGCCTGAAAGAAAAGATCAAGAAGGATCGCAAGTCGCAGGAGGAATCCAACGAGAGTGCCGATGTTGCCAGCGGAAACGACGCCAAGACCGAGAGCGTGGCAATTGACCCGGTGGTGACCATCGCCGACGATGAGACCGCGACCATTACCGCAACTGCCCGTGTTGTGGACGAAAACGGCATGGCCGGCATCATGTTCTCGATTACCAACAACAGTGAGGCCAGGATCTGCATGCATATGCTCGATGATTCCACCGTCAACGGCGGCACGTATGAAAACTACTTCTACGGGGACGTCTCACCGGGGGAGACAGCCAACGAGATCTGCGCTTACGACGGTCTTACTTCGATAGACGAGTTGAAAGACATTCATGCCCAGCTCAGTGTGTACGACAGCAAGACCTTTGCCGACATCGCGATCTACGATATCAACATCGAGTAAGAGATGTGATGGCATTGGCTGGCTCGTGAGATAGCAAGGCGACGAGGCGGCCGGGGATGGTAATCTCCCGGCCGCTTTTTGCTGGGGATACTTCGATTACGCCTCGTCGTTCAAGCCGGGAACGATATTGCCCTCGGCCACCGCATGCACAGCCAGGCGCAGGATGTTGTCGTAGCCGGTCTTGGCGAGAATTTCGCCGATACGCCGCTTAACGGTTCCCTCGCTCATGTAGAGCTCGGCCGCGATCTCTTTGCGCGTTTTGGCCTCGCACGTCAGTCGTAGGATCTGAATCTCTACGTCCGTGAGCGAGGCTGTGCCTGAAAAGATCGAGTCAGGCGTTTTTTGGGGAAAGGTCTGGTAACCCGAGGCGGTCGAGCGCATGACGGCCATGAGTTCGCCGATGCCGACGTTCTTGTATACAAAGCTGTCGACGCCGGCGGCTTTTGCCTGCTCGACAAAAGTAACTTCGGGCATACCCGTCATGATGACCACGCGCACCGTGGGGTCCGCCTCCTTGATGCGCCGGGCGGCCACGATGCCGTTGGAGCCGTTCTCGGTGCAGACGTCCATGAGCACGAGTCCGCATCCGAGTCTGGCTGCGCGCTCAGGGGCCTCAGTGGCGTCTGCGAGGCTAGCTGCGACGTGCATGTCTTCCTGGACGTTTATCGCGCAGGCCAGGCTCTCGCGTAACATCGCCTGATCCTCAACGAGCAGAACTTCAATCATTGCCAGTCCCCCCTCTATGCAAGCGGCTCCATCGTAGGCTGTTGCGTCGTGCGGCACGGTGTTGTTGCCCGTTCCCTCGTGCTCCCGCTAACGGGGATTTCGACACGAACCGTGAACGTCGGCTCCCAGCCCACGCTCAGCGTACCGCCCAACGATGCTATCTCTCTTCTCATTCCCGTGATACCGCCCCGTTCAATAAGCGGTTGTGGTGACGACTCGCCATCGTCGGTGATGACGAGGTGGGCTGTGCCGCCGGTACACTCCAGCTCAACAAAAACCTGTTTGGCATGGGCATGCCGACATGAGTTTGTGCAGGCCTCTCGGATTATGTGCGTGAAGACTACGCCGGCACTGCCCTCCGGAAGCTCACCGTTCATCTTGATCGCGACGCCCACCAGCGCAAAAGCCGATACAACGGCTTCGAGCTCGGTGGAAGCGTCGGCTTCCGTGCCACGGCGCAAATCGACCATGACGGATGAGAGGAGCCGCTCGAGTTCGGCAACCGATGCGGGGTCGGTCATGCCCATCTCGAGATAGCGATGGAGAATCGAGAGCCGCTGCCCAATGACGTCGTGCACACGCGAGCGCATGCTCAGGTAGGCGGAGGCTTGTGCCACGCGCTCGATGTCGGCAAGGCGCATCCGTAGCTCGGTGGCGGCCTCCTCAAGTTCGCGGTTGGTCTTGGCGAGGGCCGCATTTGCACGCGCTGCCTCGGTGACGTCGAGGCATACGATTCTTCTCAGGGGACGGTGGCCGCCGGTTGTATCTCGGACGAATAAACACGTTGTGCTATCGGGAAGATTGACCAAAAGGCGGTCTTTATCCTCCATTAGCGTCTCGGGCACGCCTAGGAAGTCTGCTTCAACGGCCAAGTCGCGGCCGATTTCGGAAAGGCTTGCCCACAGCTGGGTCTGATCTCCGAGGTCGCAGGGCAACTCCAATGCAGAGAGGCATTCCCTCATCCGCACGTTCATAAAGGTGGATCCGCCGGTGGGGCCGATGACCAGTACGCCCGCGGGCATTCCCATTAACGTTTCGGCCGTGCTGAGTTCCGAGAGGCCCTCTGAGCGTCTGACGAGATCGCGAGCGATTCCAGAAAGTCCGCGGAACAGGAACCAGGTTAGGTCGAGCAAGGCAATTAGGTTCCATAACGTGCTGAGCGCGGTGATGGCCGCTGGCGTGCACAGGGCCATGAGCAGGGCGTCGAACATAAAGTCGATGCGTCTTGCACGTAATGCGAGGGCAAACGTCCATGCTGCAAAGAGCGCGTTGATCCATAGCACGTCAAAGGCGGGAAAGGATGCCAGTGCCCGGGCCAGGACCGGCGCACCGATGAGCCCTGCACCGACGGTGAGGATTAACGCAAGGGCCAGGTGACCCAGAATCGCAGCCTCGAGGATGCACATGAGCCGCCTTGATTTCGGAGCCGTCTGAAACGCAACCAGGAACAGGTGGACCACCTGAAGGCTTGCGCACACGAACTCGCCGGCAACCACGAGCATCAGGCAGGGCTCGTTGAGCAAGAGCGGGTTCATACGCACTCACCGCCCTTTACGCGGGCGAGCAACACTAGCTGTCCGGTATTGCCGGTCAGCGCGTAGATGACGTCGCATTTGTCTAGGCGTTCCCGCAAGGCCTGCGTGCGGGGTAGTGAGCTAAGGTCTTCTTCGTCGTCGGATTGTAGATGGGCCCGTAGCTCAATCAAGCCGTCATCGCGTTCGCCAAGATGATAGATGAGTGCTGGAGACGAGCATTCGAATGCCATAAAGGCCATGTCGTAGATGCAGTCGTAGAGCGTGCTCGCCTGCTGGGCCGCAACGGGATGGTCGAGATTGACGAGAGCGGCGCAATCGATACCGACGGCGCGCAGATCACAGGCCAGCTCGTTAGCGATAAGGCGGATACGGTCGCGGTCAAGCTCCGGGTCGGCCGCTTCTGCAAGGACGAGCGAGCCCTTGCGCTTGCAATAGGCAACGAGCATGCGCGCACGTTCCAGCTGTCGCTGGCGAGCGTGTGGCTCGGTCGGCAGGTTGTTCAACAACGCTGTGACCTCGGCCATGGACGCGGATAGTGCGGCGTCGACATCGTCCACAAGGCGCGACTTCACCTCGAGTTCCGTCAGTAGCTCGACAAGCTCACGGTCGTGTTCGAGGGCCTCAAGGTCGCGTTTGAGTTCGGTGCCTTGTTTGCCCAGGGTTCGGTTGAGCTCGTTGAGTCCGCTCATGTCTTGGGTGAGGAGCGCCGTTCCGCCAGAAAGCGGCCAGACGATGAACAGACTGTCGGGGAGGCCTGGCAGTCTGAACGATCCTGGCGCGCCGTGATTTGCGCGGTTGACGGCGTTTGCATTCAGCGGGCCGGCCACTTTGGTCTGGTGATACAGAGAGCCGTTGCGTGACAAGATCTTGAGATCGAAAGGAAGATCGTCGAATACCTTTTTGAACGACCTCGTGGAGGGGATGAGCCCTACGTCGAGGCAGAGTTCGAGTGTCACCATGACGATGATTCCGTACACGAGGGAGAAGTTGAACGAAACCGCCCATTTCGCACGGAGGGCGTAAGCGGCGCAAAAGAGGAGTCCTGCCGTTGCGACCGTGGCTGCTGGCACCACGAGACCGCGCATTGCGCTTCTGCTCGAGCGCCACAAAACGCAGAAAAAGGCGAGGTAATACAGGGTATTGTAGGCAAAGAAGGCCCAGTAGGCAGGGCCGTAGGAGTACATGCCCACAAGGCCCGGGTTGGGTACGTCAAAGGTAAAGAAGAGCCGGTGGACGTCGTTGGTGAGCGCGAGCACGGCAAGCACGATGCCGAGCGCTATGCAAGCGGTTTTAAGCCGTACAGCCGTTTTGCCAAGCTCAATGCCGGCTGACTTCAGCGCGCAGGAAAGGCAGAGCGGTGGCAGACAGGCCATGGGGATGTAGTAGCCGTACCAGAGGTAGCGCGCAAGCTTGAGGTCGGTCGTGTTCCATTTGATGGTCACGGCCGTGAGCCACAAGGTGAGTATCACGGCTATGGCGGCAAGGCGACGTGAGATTCGCGGGTCGAGGCAACGCAGGTAAGCCATGACGCCCCAGAACGAGAACACGATGCCGAAGATGCAGTTGAGAGCGGTGCGATCGATGAAAGAGAAGGCACTGGCGTTATCGGAGGACGGCACGGGGGCCGAGGGAGGCCAGGCGCAGGCGAGGGCGATTACCAACGCAAGGTAGAGGAGGGTGACACTCGCGCATATGGTGGTCAGGAGGCCGCGGCGTGAGCGTGTGAAGATGGACAAAACGGTGCCGTTGGGCATATGAACATCTCCCCGTTACAGAAAAGTTGATAGCGCGCCGAAAGTGAGTGCTGGCACTTGGCATCTATCTGATATCCTGCCCATGCACATGCGAAATAGGCCCGCATGGCATCTTGACTTACGGCTAAGCGCGACGATGGCATCCATGACAGCATGCGTCATGGATGCCATCTATCGTATCGTGCACGTATATCGCACGTATTCCTGTTACTCCCACTCGATGGTTGCCGGCGGCTTGGAGGTGCAGTCGAGTACCACGCGGTTGATTTGGCGGCATTCGTTGGTGATGCGCGTCGAGATGGTGGCCAGTACGTCGTACGGAATGCGAGACCAGTCGGCGGTCATGGCGTCTTCGGAAGACACCGGGCGCAGCACGATCGGCGAACCGTAGGTACGCTCGTCGCCCTGCACGCCCACGGAATGCACGTCGGCGAGGAGCACGACCGGGCACTGCCAGATGTCGCGATCCAGACCGGCCTTTGACAGTTCCTCACGGGCGATGGCGTCGGCTTCGCGAAGCAAGTCCAAACGTTCCTTGGTGATTTCGCCGATGATGCGGATGCCCAGGCCCGGTCCCGGGAACGGCTGCCGCCAGACGATCTCGTCCGGCAGGCCAAGTTCGGTGCCGATGGCGCGCACCTCATCCTTGAACAGGGTGCGCAGAGGCTCGACGAGCTGGAACTTGATGTCATCCGGCAAACCGCCCACATTGTGATGCGACTTGATGTTGGCCGCACCGTCGCCACCGCCGGATTCCACGACATCCGGGTAGAGGGTGCCCTGCACGAGGAACTTGACTTCCTTGCCGGAAGCGCCGGCTTCCTCGATGATCTGACGCTGGGCCTTCTCGAAAGTACGGATGAACTTCTCGCCGATGATCTTGCGCTTCTTCTCCGGCTCGCTCACGCCCTTCAGCGCGGTGAGGAAGTCCTCGGAAGCGTCGACGGCGATGAGTTTGATGCCCGTGGCCTCGACGAAGTCGTGCCTGACCTGCTCGGCCTCGCCCTTGCGCAGCAGGCCGTGATCAACGAACACGCAGGTGAGCTGGTCACCGATGGCCTTATGTACCAGCGCCGCGGCGACGGCGGAATCCACACCGCCGGACAGACCGCAGATCACCTGGGCGTCGCCGACCTTGTCGCGAATCTTCTTCACTTGGTCTTCGATGATGCCGGAGGCATCCCAGTTGTTCGGCAAGCCGGCGCACTTGTGCAGGAAGGTTTCGATGAGCTGCTGTCCCATCGGGGTGTGCTTGACCTCCGGATGCCACTGCACGCCGTACAACTTGCGGGATTCGTCCTGCATGGCTGCGACGGGGGCGCCTTCGGTGTGTGCCAGCACTTCGAAGCCTTCCGGAGCGGTCTTGACGGCCACTCCGTGGCTCATCCATGTGTTCTGCTCGGCAGGGGAGCCTTCGAGCAGGCCTTCAGCCTCATCGATGGTGGTCTCGGTCTTGCCATACTCGCCCAAAGCCGCCTTGTCGACATCCGCTCCCAGCGCATAGGCCATGGCCTGGAAGCCGTAGCAGATGCCCAGCACGGGGACGCCAGCCTCGAACAGCTTCTTGTCCACGCGCGGGGCGCCGGGTTCGAACACCGAAGCCGGGCCGCCGGAAAGGATGATGGCCTGCGGATCCTTGGCCAGCATCTCGTCTACCGGCATGGAATGCGGCACGAGTTCCGAATAGACGTTGGCCTCACGCACGCGACGTGCGATCAGCTGGGCGTACTGGGCTCCGAAATCAACAACGAGCACAGGACCTGTCGCCATAACACTCTCCCTTGGTACGAGGTAATTAGAAACCGACAATGATAATGGCTCCATTGTGGCGGTGCAAGGCGACATTGGAAACGCTGTAAACACAAGGTGAACGAATCTCACAATTGCTTACTATGTTCGACTCAACACGCCGCGAGTGAACATCGTAAAACGAACGTGGCTATATGTCTCAATCGATTGAAAATCGTTGATATTGAGCCGTTTATAACCCCTTTTCACGATACTGCGAGTATTCACAAAAGCCCCGATAAAAGCTCTCAGTTTGTATCAAAATAACAACATTTGCGCACACAGTCGCAAAAAAACAGCCAAAAGTCGCACCTCGCTCGTAATATGCTCAAGTGATTGGGAATGAACCAGCCGCGCAACCGCAAGGTTTTGCGAGGTTCAGGACCTAATGAAAATAAACAATCGCACAACACAGTGCAGGAGTACAGGAGTACACATGACGAGTCCTGTTATTGGCACCCCTTGGAAGAAGCTGAACGCTCCGGTTTCCGAGGAAGCTATCGAAGGTGTGGATAAGTACTGGCGTGCAGCCAACTACCTCTCCATCGGCCAGATCTATCTGCGTAGCAACCCGCTGATGAAGGAGCCCTTCACCCGCGAAGACGTCAAGCACCGTCTGGTCGGCCACTGGGGCACCACCCCGGGCCTGAACTTCCTCATCGGCCACATCAACCGTCTCATCGCTGATCACCAGCAGAACACCGTGATCATCATGGGCCCGGGCCACGGCGGCCCGGCTGGTACCGCTCAGTCCTACCTGGACGGCACCTACACCGAGTACTTCCCGAACATCACCAAGGATGAAGCTGGCCTGCAGAAGTTCTTCCGCCAGTTCTCCTACCCGGGCGGCATCCCGTCCCACTACGCTCCGGAGACCCCGGGCTCCATCCACGAAGGTGGCGAGCTGGGTTACGCCCTGTCCCACGCCTATGGCGCTGTGATGAACAACCCGAGCCTGTTCGTTCCGGCCATCGTCGGCGACGGCGAAGCCGAGACCGGCCCGCTGGCCACCGGCTGGCAGTCCAACAAGCTCGTCAACCCGCGCACCGACGGTATCGTGCTGCCGATCCTGCACCTCAATGGCTACAAGATCGCCAACCCGACCATCCTGTCCCGCATCTCCGACGAAGAGCTGCACGAGTTCTTCCACGGCATGGGCTATGAGCCGTATGAGTTCGTCGCCGGCTTCGACAACGAGGATCACCTGTCGATCCACCGTCGTTTCGCCGAGCTGTTCGAGACCGTCTTCGACGAGATCTGCGACATCAAGGCCGCCGCTCAGACTGACGACATGACTCGTCCGTTCTACCCGATGATCATCTTCCGCACCCCGAAGGGCTGGACCTGCCCGAAGTTCATCGACGGCAAGAAGACCGAAGGTTCCTGGCGCTCCCACCAGGTTCCGCTGGCTTCCGCCCGCGATACCGAGGCTCACTTCGAGGTCCTCAAGAACTGGCTCGAGTCCTACAAGCCGGAAGAGCTGTTCGACGCCAACGGCGCCGTGAAGCCGGAAGTCACCGCCTTCATGCCGACCGGCGAACTGCGCATCGGTGAGAACCCGAACGCCAACGGTGGCCGCATCCGCGAAGAGCTGAACCTGCCGGCCCTCGAGGACTACGAGGTCAAGGAAGTCGCCGAGTACGGCCACGGCTGGGGCCAGCTCGAGGCCACCCGTCGTCTGGGCGTCTACACCCGCGACATCATCAAGAACAACCCGGACTCCTTCCGTATCTTCGGACCGGACGAGACCGCTTCCAACCGTCTGCAGGCCGCATACGACGTCACCAACAAGCAGTGGGACGCCGGCTACCTGTCCGCTCAGGTTGATGAGCACATGGCCGTCACCGGTCAGGTCACCGAGCAGCTCTCCGAGCACCAGATGGAAGGCTTCCTCGAGGCCTACCTGCTCACCGGCCGTCACGGCATCTGGAGCTCCTACGAGTCCTTCGTGCACGTGATCGACTCCATGCTGAACCAGCACGCCAAGTGGCTCGAGGCTACCGTCCGCGAGATCCCGTGGCGCAAGCCGATCTCCTCCATGAACCTGCTCGTCTCCTCCCACGTGTGGCGTCAGGATCACAACGGCTTCTCCCACCAGGATCCGGGTGTCACCTCCGTCCTGCTGAACAAGTGCTTCAACAACGATCACGTGATCGGCATCTACTTCCCGGTGGATTCCAACATGCTGCTCGCCGTGGCTGAGAAGTGCTACAAGTCCACCGACATGATCAACGCCATCATCGCCGGCAAGCAGCCGGCCGCCACCTGGCTGACCCTGGACGAAGCTCGCGCCGAGCTCGAGAAGGGTGCCGCCGAGTGGGAGTGGGCCTCCACCGCCAAGTCCAACGACGAAGCACAGATCGTGCTCGCCTCCGCTGGCGATGTCCCGGCTCAGGAGATCATGGCCGCTGCCGACAAGCTCGATGCCATGGGCATCAAGTTCAAGGTCGTCAACGTTGTGGATCTGGTCAAGCTGCAGTCCACCAAGGAGAATGACGAAGCCATCTCCGACGCCGACTTCGCTGACCTGTTCACCGAGGACAAGCCGGTCCTGTTCGCCTACCACTCCTATGCCCGCGACGTGCGTGGTCTGATCTACGATCGCCCGAACCACGACAACTTCAACGTCCACGGCTACGAGGAGCAGGGCTCCACCACCACCCCGTACGACATGGTGCGCGTGAACAACATCGATCGCTACGAGCTCGTTGCCGAAGCTCTGCGCATGATCGACGCTGACAAGTACGCCGACAAGATCGACGAGCTCGAGGCCTTCCGCAAGGAAGCCTTCCAGTTCGCAGTCGACAACGGCTACGATCACCCGGATTACACCGACTGGGTGTACTCCGGCGTCAACACCAACAAGCAGGGTGCTGTCTCCGCTACCGCCGCAACCGCCGGCGATAACGAGTGAGCCTAGGCGTTACAGCCTGATCGCTTGAATAAGACCCCCGAGGGACTTTGTTCCCCCGGGGGTCTTTACATTGCGCACGTAAGATGGACCCCGACACCCCGATCCACATAGGTGCACTCATAATCGTTCACGCATTACAATTGCTGATGGTGTGAACAACGCAGTCACCCATGCATATGAATGAAGGAATAGGAGACACCGTGAGTCTTACCAGCGTCACCATCATCAGCCCTGAAGCCGCGAACGGTCGCAATGTCGTGGCCCTAGGAGTCGTCACAGCACTGGCGTCCATCAAGAAGACCGCAGTGTTCCGCCCGGCCGTATGCCGTAAGGATACGTTCACCGACATCCTGCTTGAAGCCAGCAACACCGGTCTGACCCGTGAACAGTCCGTCGGCGTCTGCCCACGCCGCGCCCGTGAAGACAAGGCGGGTTCTCGCGCCGACATCGTCGCCGCATATACCGAGGCCATTGAGGCCGCACAGCCCGAAGCCGTCGTCATCGTGGGCACCGACAAATCCCCCGTCAATGATCCCGCTCTTTTTGCATTCAACGCCGATGTCGCCGCCGACCTTAAGGCCCCCGTTCTTTTGGCCGTCTGTACCATCAACCGTACTCCGGAACAGGTGAGGTTCACCGTCGAAGCTTCCACCGCCACCATCGAGGCGGCCGGCACCAAGGTCGTCGGCGTGTTCATCACCGGATGCAAGGACGATCAGCCGGAAGCCCTGCATGCTGAATTCGCGGATTATCCGGTTCCCGTATGGACGCTTCCCGCAGTCGATTTCAGCGAGGAAGGTGCCGTCGCAAAGGCCTCCGAAGCGTTCTCCTTCAACGTCGACACCGCCGACCTTCTGGCGGCAATCGACGCACCGTTCGAGGTGCCGACTACGCCATATGCCTTCCAGTACAGCCTACTAGGCAAGGCCAAGGCCGATAGGAAAACCATCGTACTGCCGGAAGGCGAAGAGGACCGTATCATCAAGGCGGCCGATTACCTACTGGAGCGTGACGTCGTCGACCTGATCATCGTGGGCGACGAGAACGCGATTTTGGCCCGAGGCGAGGAACTGGGCCTGAAATCCCTGAGCAAGGCGAAGTTCCAAGCCATGGATGATGAGGAAGTGCTCACGCCGATGGTCGCCAAGCTGTGCGAACTGCGCGCCAAGAAGGGCATGACCGAGGATCAGGCGCGTAAGCAACTGACCGATGCCAGCTATTTCGGCACCATGCTCGTGGTGCTCGGCCTGGCCGACGGTCTGGTGTCCGGATCCGTCAACTCCACCGCCAACACGGTTCGCCCGGCATTGCAGGTCATCAAGACCAAACCGGGCACCTCGTTGGTTTCCGGTGCGTTCCTCATGTGCTTCAAGGATCATGTGGCCGTATTCTCCGACTGTGCCATCAACCTGAATCCGAACGCCGAACAGCTGGCGGAAATCGCCATCCAGTCCGCCGAAACCGCCAAAGCATTCGGTTTGGAACCGAAAGTCGGCATGCTCTCATACTCTACGCTCGGCTCCGGCAAGGGCCCGGATGTCGATTTGGTCGAGGCAGCCACCGCAATCGTCAAGGACAAGGCTCCTGAACTGGCCGTGGTCGGTTCCATCCAGTTCGATGCCGCCTGGTCGCCGACCGTAGCCGCAACCAAGGCTAAGGGCGATCCGGTTGCCGGACACGTTAACGTGTTCGTGTTCCCGGACCTGTGCGCCGGCAACATCGGCTACAAGGCCGTGCAGCGCTCTTCCGGCGCGGTGGCGGTCGGCCCGGTGCTGCAGGGGCTGAATCGTCCGGTCAACGACCTGAGCCGTGGCGCCACCGTGCAGGACATCATCAACACCGTTGCCCTGACGGCCATCGAAGCCCAGTAATACGGCATTTTGTAGCAAGCAACGAGTAATCTAAGGTTTTGGAAAGTCGCGTAAGCGGCACATCGATATAACACATGGAGGATGCCCACAATGGCGAAAACCGTCCTTGTCATCAATTCCGGTTCCAGCTCTATCAAGTATCAGCTGGTTGATCTTGAAACCGGTGAAGGTATTGCTTCCGGCCTGGTCGAGAAGATCGGCGAGCCGGTTGACGGCCACTACAAGCACGAGTTCAACGGTGAAAAGCATGAGCTGGAAGAGCCGATTCACGACCACGAGCAGGGTCTGAAGCGCGTTCTCGGCTTCTTCGATGAGTTCGGTCCGAAGCTGGACGAAGCCGGCATCGTCGCCGTCGGCCATCGTGTCGTTCAGGGTGGCTCCCTCTTCCCGGATCCGGCCCTGGTCACCGACAAGACCATCAATCAGGTCAAGGATCTTGCCGTGCTCGCTCCGCTGCACAACGGCCCGGAGGCCAAGGGCGCCGAAGTCATGCGCTCCCTGCTGCCGGATGTTCCGCAGATCTTCGTGTTCGATTCCTCCTTCTTCTTCCAGCTGCCGAAGGCGGCCAGCACCTACGCGCTGAACAAGGAGATCGCCGACCAGTACCACATCCGTCGTTACGGTGCCCACGGCACCTCCCACGAGTTCATCTCCTCCGTGGTGCCGGCCGTCATCGGCAAGCCTGCCGAGGGCCTGAAGCAGATCGTGCTGCACATCGGCAACGGTGCTTCCGCCTCCGCCGAAATCTCCGGCAAGCCGGTCGAGACCTCCATGGGTCTGACCCCGCTGGAAGGCCTCATGATGGGTGGCCGTACCGGTGACATCGATCCGGCCGTCGTCTTCCACCTGATCCGTAACGCCCACATGAACGTGGACGAGCTGGATGCCCTGTTCAACAAGCGTTCCGGCATGATGGGCATGACCGGCTACGGCGACCTGCGTGAAGTGCATCGTCTGGTCGGCGAAGGCAATGAGGACGCCAAGCTGGCGCTGGACGTCTACGTGCACCGCATCGTCGGCTACATCGGCAACTACACCGCCCAGATGGGTGGCGTGGACGTGATCACCTTCACCGCAGGCGTTGGCGAGAACGATGACATCGTGCGCAAGATGGTGTGCGACAAGCTCGCTCCGTTCGGTGTCAAGCTGGATGAGGAGAAGAATGCGACCCGCTCCAAGGAGCCGCGTATCATCTCCACTCCGGATTCCGCAATCACCATCTGCGTCATCCCGACCAACGAGGAGCTGGCCATCGCCCGCAAGTCCGCCGCTATCGCCGATACCGGCCAGGACACCTACGGCAACACCTTCTCCAAGTGATGAGAGGCGTTTCCTCACAAATATAGGGGAGACCCCGTTCGTAAAACCGTGTTTCGAATGCAGTCGCATTGTCGATCGCATTCGAAACACGGTTTCGTTTTTTCGGATGATTGCCGGTCCGATGTGAGACCGCTCGTTGCGTTCATCGCATCGTATGAATGAGGGACGCATGGTAGTACGATACGAAGGTCACGCTTGATGGCGTGCATGTGTTCTTTCGAGGGAAGCGGTTTTTCGTGGTTGGACGACGATTTGTCGGTTTGGATGGGCTGAAGGGCATCGCCCTGATCGCGATAGTGCTCTACCACTGCGATCAGGGCGTCCTGCCCGGAGGATTCCTTGGCGTCGATGTGTTCTTCACCATTTCGGGTTTCCTGATCGTCTCTTCGCTGCTACGACGTATCGATGCCGGCAGGGGCATCGGCTGGGGCGAGTATTATCTCAAACGGTTTCGGCGAATATACCCGGCGTTGCTGGCGCTGATTCCCATCACGGTGGCCATGGCGTGGTTCATCAATCGCGACATGCTCGTCGGTATACGCAATCAGATACTCACCGTGTTGCTCGGCTGCTACAACTGGTACGCCATCAGCAACGGAAGCAGTTATTTCGCGCAAATGAATCCCGACATGTTCCGGCATATGTGGTTCATGTCCGTACTCATGCAGTTTTACCTGCTGGTGCCGATTGCGGTGTACGTGTTGTTGAAAAGCCTACATCGGTGGATTCCCGTATTCGTATTGACCGGATTGGCCATATGCAGCGCCCTGTCCATGGGACTGCGGTACCACATCGACGACGATCCCACACGCGTGTATTTCGGCTCCGATACGCATGCCATGGGATTATGGCTCGGCGCCGCATTCGCTTGGGCGCTGATGCTACTCAGGCACGGCAACGGCCGTGTCTCCGAAACACAGCTGATGGACCGTATTCACGCACGTTGGGGACGGATCGGTCCGATTGCCGCATTCGTAGCGTTATTGGCGTTGCTGTGGATGATGCGTCATATCGGTCAAGGAGCCATGTCTTTCCGCTTCGCTATTGCGTCGGCTTCGACACTGTCCGTAGTATTGATAGCCGGCTCCATTCCCTTCGGATCATGGATGCAGGACTTGCTGGTGTTCAGACCGCTTGCCATGATCGGCCGTTATTCCTACGGCATCTACTTATGGCATTGGCCGTTATGGCTGCTCGTGCGGGCCGTGTTCCCGCAGTGGGGTGCGCGATATGCCGATCGTACACTGGCGGTGACCGTCATGCTGACCGCCGTATTCGCGGTCCTTTCATGGATGCTGTTTGAGCGCCCGGTGGCCCGTGCCGGTTTCATCGCGCTGATTCGCCCGACAGACACATTTGATTCGGATAACGGCCTACGATTGTGGGCCACCGTGCTCGTATTGACCTGTACGTGGAGTTTTGCCGGATATGCCGTTGCCAATGCGCCTGCGCAGACCGGCGTTCAGACTTCGTTGGAAGCCAATGCCAGAATGTTGCAACGTCAGCGGCGACATGACGTCTTGGACAGACGTAAGGTTCCAAGGCCGAAAAGGCCCGTGCATACGATGCCGTCCGGGCACCAAATGACGGCAATCGGCGATTCCGTGATGTTGGCTTCCAGCAAGGGTCTGCAGTCCGTATTTCCTGGAATCGCGGTGGATGCCGAAACCTCGCGTTCAATGCTTAAGGCACAGGGTCTTATCGATCAGGCAAAAGGGCAGTCCGATGGGCTGCGCCAGTGGGTGTTGATCGGGCTGGCCACCAATTCCGTGGTGACGGATGACCAATTGAATGACATTCTTGACGATATCGGACCGGAACATGTACTGGTGCTTATCAATGCGCATGCGCCGGTGTCATGGGTTCCTGGCACCAATGACACGCTGCGGCGATTCGCTGAGGCGCACAGCGACGATGTGGTGTTGGTGGACTGGGATGCGGCGATTTCAGCCCATGCCGACGAGCTTGCCGGAGACGGCATCCATCCGGGAGTGACCAACACCATCTACGCTCAAACCGTCAAGGATGCGATTCAGCGCTGGATTAAGCAAGGCCATTGATCGGTGAAAAACAGCGAAGCCCCCGGTCCGAGGTCGGATCGGGGGCTTCATATACTGATCGTTGTCGATGGGCTGAGCCTTAATCCTCCTGATGCTGCGGAGCGGACAGGAAGTGCTCCTCACTCGGTAGCACCGCGTTGAGAATCACGGCGACCACGAACGCCACCGCGATGCAGTTGGATGCGAAGATCGACTGGAACAGCGGAGGGAAGTTGGTGAAGATGTCGCCGACCTGCGTGAAGCCGATGCCGATGGTCAGGCTCAGCGCGGCGATGGTGATGTTGCGCTGCGTGTACCCCGCTTCGGAGATCATCTGGAAGCCCGACAGGATGATGTTGCCGAACATCATGATGGTGCAGCCGCCAAGCACGGCCTGCGGCAGGGAATTGAACACTTCCGCCACTGCCGGCACGAAGCTGGCCAGCACTAGGATCAGGCCACCCGAAAGAATCACCTTGCGGTTGATGACCTTCGTCATGGCTACCAGACCGATGTTTTGCGCGAAGGAGGTCAGCGGCAGGCAGCCGAACAGTCCGGAGACGGAGGAGATCAGACCATCACCGGCGATGGCGCCGGCGGTTTCCCTGTCGGTGGGCTGACGGTCGAGACCCACCTTGGTGAGGGCTGCGGTATCACCAAGCACTTCCACGGAGGAGACCACATACAGCAATGCGAAGGAAATGATCGCACCCGGATCAAACTCAAGCTGGAACGGCATGAAGTGAGGGACCGACACCACCTGCAGGCTCGAGAAACCGGAGAAATCGACCTTGCCCATGACAATCGCAACCACGTAGCCGACAACCAGGCCGAACAGCACGGACAGCTGCTTGGCGGTGCCCTTCATCAGCAACTGGAACGCGAGGCATGCCACCAGCGAGATCAGACCGAGCGTAAGATTTTGCCAGCTACCGAAATCCTTCGCGCCGGAACCGCCGCCAAAGCTGGTGGCACCGACGGACAGCAGGGAGAAGCCGATGGACGTGACCACAATCGCGGATACGATCGGAGGCACGAAACGACGCCAATATTTGGCCGTCAAACCGAGCACGACCTCCAACAGGCCTCCGAGCACGACCGCACCGGCGACGGCGCCATAGCCCTGATTCTGGGCGATCGACATGGCGGCGGCGACATAGGTGAATGAAATGCCGGTGACCATCGGCAGACGGGAACCGATCAGCCACAGGCCATACAGCTGCAGGCAGGTGCCCAGGCCGGCCACCAGCAGACCGGCCTGAATGATCGTGGCCGACTGCGCGGCATCCATCTTGGCGGCCGAGGCCACCAGAAAAATCGGTGCCAGATTGGCCACGAACATGGCCATGACGTGCTGCAGGCCGAACGGAATGCCCTTCCAGAACGATACGGGTGCGTCCAGGCTGCTCAACGCCTCGAACGAGACACTCGTCTTCGTGATGTTCTTCTCTTCGCTCACAGTAAATCCTCTCTTAATTCATGAATGAGCGTTGTGCAGTGCAATCGTATGAGTCGAAACGACTATGCGCGGAATGTAATGGAACCGGTCTGGGAATCCATCGATTCCACGATCGCCAGCGAATCGACGTCATAGCCTTCCTCGCGGAGCTTGTCGCCGCCACCTTGAAAACCCTTCTCCACGGCGATGCCGATGCCCTCCACCACGGCACCTGCCTTATGACACAGCTCAATCAGACCTCTCAATGCTTTGCCATTGGCCAGGAAATCATCGATAAGCAGCACATGATCGCCCTCATTGAGGTAACGCTTGGAGACGATGACGGGGAATTCCTTCTGCTTGGTGAAGGAATAGACGGTGGTGGTGTACTGATCGCCGTCAAGGTTAATGGACTGCGCCTTCTTGGCGAACACCACCGGTGCATTGCCGAAATGACGGGCCGCCACACAGGCGATGCCGATGCCGGAAGCCTCGATGGTCAGAATCTTGGTGATGGTCTTGCCTTGGAAATGCTCGGCCCAGGCGGCGCCCATATGATCGAACAGTTCCACATCGCACTGATGGTTGAGGAAGGCGTCGACCTTCAACACGTCGCCCGACTTGACGGTACCCTGTTCGCGAATGCGCTCTTCAAGCTCCTTCATGAATCCCCTTAGGTGTTGTCGGCTGCGAACGCAGCATGGTAGGTGGCATGCGGCGAGCCGCATATGGCAGTCAATATACGCGCGTCAATTGACTATCCGAACGTCTTCCTCTGACCTGCGCGTGTGGTAGATATGTATTCCGCGAATATACGATGTCGAGAAGGAAAGTGGAACCGGTGCAGCAGAACATGGGACCCGTCTTGTGCGATCCGCAAACGTTGATCAAGGATCTCAATCCGCGGCAGAGCGAAGCGGTGAAGTACTACGGTCAGGCATTGCTTATCGGCGCAGGTGCGGGATCAGGCAAGACCCGTGTGCTGACACGCCGTATCGCATGGCTTCTGGCTCATGGCATCTGGGCAAGCCAGATTCTCGCCATCACTTTCACCAACAAAGCCGCGGCCGAGATGAGGGAACGTCTCGCCGCAATCGTCGGACCGGAAGCCGAACGCATGTGGATTTCGACGTTCCATTCCGCCTGCGTGCGCATCCTGCGACGCGACGGCGACCAGATCGGCCTGAAATCCGGATTCTCCATCTATGACACCGCTGACAGTGAACGACTGATCAAGCTGATCGGCGCCGATCTGAACATTGACCTGAAGCGCTATACGCCGCGCATGATTCTCGGCAAGATCTCCGACTACAAGAACTCACTGATCTCGTGGAAGGACCAGCTCAAGACCTATGCCGCCGATTACCGGCCGGGGCAACGCGGCTACCAGCTGGGACGGTTCGACAACGTCGAGGAACTGTTCGCCGTGGTGTACTCCGAATACCAGTACCGTCTGGCCCAGGCCAACGCCGTGGACTTCGACGATCTGATTATGCGCACCGTCGAACTGCTCAGAACGTGCCCGCAAGCGAGCGATTATTACCGGCACAAATTCCGTTACATTTTCGTGGACGAGTATCAGGACACCAATCACGCCCAATACGTATTGGTGCGTGAACTTTCCGGCATCGATTCGGGCGAGCAGGCCGATCCGCATGCCACGGGCGCGGGCCGGGTCGGACCCTCCTGGGTTACCGTCGTCGGTGACTCCGATCAGTCCATATACGCCTTCCGCGGCGCCGACATCCGCAACATCCAGGATTTCGAAGAGGACTTCCCGAACGCGAAGACCATCATGCTCGAACAGAACTACCGTTCGACGCAGACCATTCTGGATGCGGCGAATGCGGTGATCGCGAAGAACGAGAACCGCAAGCCGAAGAAACTGTGGACCGCACTCGGCAAAGGCGATCCGATCATCGGCTATGCAGCCGACAACGCGCAGCAGGAGGCCGGCTATATCGCATCCGAAATCACAAGGCTGCATACGGAGGAAGGCATCGCCTACAGCGACATGGCCATCATGTACCGGGCCAACGCGCAATCGCGTTCGCTGGAAGAGGCGATGATCAACGCCAACCTGCCATACCAGTTGGTAGGAGGCACCAAATTCTACGAACGCAGAGAAGTCAAGGACGCCATCGCATATTTGCAGGCCATCGTGAACCCCGCCGACGACGTGAACATGCGTCGCATCCTGAACGTGCCGAAACGAGGGCTGGGCGCCCGTGCGGAAGGGCTGGTCGCCATGTATGCGGATCGGCATGGCACGACGTTCTTCGACGGCATCGAACATCTTGACCAGATCGAAGGCATGACCGGACGAACGGCGAAGCCATTGGGAGCGTTCCGCGACCTGATGCACGAATTGGTCGACTTTGCGAAGGCGCATGACGCCAAACCATCCGAAGTGGTGGCGGAGGTGCTGTCCAGAAGCGGACTTCTGGAGGAACTGCAACGCTCCGAAGATCCGCAGGACGCCTCACGCGTGGATAATCTTTCGCAGCTGCAATCCGTAGCGGCGGAATTCGAACAGAACACGCCGGACGCCACATTGGCGGGATTCCTGGAAACCACCGCATTGGTGGCGGATTCCGATCAGTTGCCCGGTGAGAACGAGGATTCCGGCAAGGTCACGATGATGACCCTGCATACCGCCAAGGGCCTTGAATATCCGGTCGTGTTCCTCACCGGCATGGAGCAGGGTACCTTCCCTCATTCACGAGCCATGGAAGATACGAGTGAGCTTTCCGAGGAACGTCGTCTTGCCTATGTGGGCATCACCCGTGCGAAAAGGCGTCTGTATGTGACCCGAGCGGCGGTGCGTGCGCAATGGGGACAGGCCAACGAAATGATGCCAAGCCAGTTCCTCGATGAGATTCCGGAGGATCTCATCGATTGGAAGCGTAAGGAAGCCGGCATGGAACGCATGCGCGGCGGTTGGCAGAGCGGCTTCGACGATGACGACGAATTCGGCGGTTGGGGCGATGACGACTTCGGCACCTCGTCGTTCGGCGGCTCCGGATATGGCTCACGTGGCGGATCCTATGGTGGAACGACCTCATACGGTTCTCGCTCTTCGTATGGAGGATCGTCATATGGCTCGTCATCCTCCCGTGGTGGCTCGTCCTACGGTTCGGGCCGTGCCGCGTACGGTTCGAGTTCGCGATCCTCGTACGGATCGTCTTCCTACGGTTCCGGCAAGTCCGCTAAGGCCGGCAAGGTGACCACCCGTCACACCAAACCGAAGGCGCTTGACAAACCGAGAACCACACCCGCCTCCGCACTGAGCAAGGACAATAACCTCAATATCGAGGATTTCCATATCGGAGACAAGATCACGCACGACCAGTATGGCTTGGGCACCATCGTCGATACGCAGGACAAGGGCCGCAATTCCGTTATCACCGTGGATTTCGGCACGGATGGCATCAAGCGGCTGATGCTGCGCGTGGCGCCTATCGAAAAGCTCTGAGAGCTTTCGACAGGCGCCCTTCGCGGCGGTGCCGCTCACTTCACCTACGTGGAACCCACTGGGTTCCCCGTTTGACGGTTCAGCTATCGAAAAGCTCTGAGAGCTTTCGACAGGCGCTTTATCACTACGAACGTGAAAAGTCAAGACTTTTCTTTCATGGTCAACACTGCGATAATCGGGCGTTGCCTGATTATTTGTCGAGAGGAAATCATGAACAAGAAACTTTTCGCAGCCATTGCGCAGTTCGTCCTTGGCGTGCTGATCGCCGTCGCCCCGCGAACCTTCGCCCATGTGTGCGAGGTCACGGACATGCCGATGGCCTGCCATTACACCGCGCAGGCAGCGCTCGGCATCGGCATCGTCATCGCACTGCTCGCCATCATCGGTCTGTTTGTCGCCGAAGCGACCCGCGCCGGTCTGGACATCGCCAACGCCGTACTGGGCGTGCTGGTGATTCTGGTACCGACCGTGCTGATCGGCGTGTGCAAGGGCGCGATGATGCATTGCCACATGGTGACGCTGCCTACGCTGATCGTGCTGGGCGTACTCACCACGGTATTCTCCGTCATCGCCGCATACCTTGACCTGAAGCCGGCAAAGCATCGCTGATATGAATCATGTCACCCTTGCCGGCCTGCCTGTGACGAATCTCAGGCGCAAGCCGTTTCGGACCACGGCCCTCGTCATCGTGGTCACCATGCTCACCGTCGCCTTTTACGGAGGCTCCCTGCTGTCGATGAACCTTGAAGCGGGATTGAACAGCATGCAGGAACGTATGGGCGCCGATCTGATGGTTACCCCGCAGAATACGAAAAACGAAGCCGAGGCGTTGCTGACGAATGGCGGATCGAGTACCTTCTACTTCACCAACGACATCGAAAACGAGGTATCGAAGGCCGACGGCATCGACGAAATCACCGCACAGACCTACATTTCGTCGCTGGCCGCCGCATGTTGCGACGACAAGGTGCAGATCATCGGCTTCAACCCGCAAACCGATTTCGTCATCACCCCATGGATTGGCTCGCAATTCGACGGTGTGCTCGAAGACGGCCAAATCATCGCCGGAGCCAGCATCAACGTATCCGGAAACAACACCGTCAAGCTGTATGGGCACGAATTCCCGGTCGCCGCGCAGCTGGCGAACACGGGTACGTCACTTGACAATTCCGTATTCGTCAATATGAACACTGTCCCCGACGTCGTTTCCTATTCCGCGAAGGTCGGGCATCCCGCCATTCCGCAGGAATATGCCGACAAAGCGGTCTCCGCCATCCTGATCAAGGTCAAGGATGGCTATTCCGCACAGCAGGTCGCCTCCAACATCACCAAAGCTACGGGACTCAAAGGCCTTGGCTATGTCTATCCGGGCGGCATCACCGCAACCACCAAGAACAATCTGACGGTCATCGTGGGATATGTGACGATTTTCGTGGCCGTGTTCTGGATCATGGGGCTGATCGTACTGCTTGCGGTATTCGCCTCCGCCATGAATGAGCGCAAACGTGAATTCGCCGCGTACCGCATCATGGGGGCCACACGCTCCACATTGGTGGGCATCATCATCAGGGAATCCGTCATAATCGGCGCATTGGGCGGTGCAATCGGCGTGGCGCTCGCTTCGCTGGCGATCTTCCCCTTCAGCACGCTGATCGGCAGACAGCTGCAACTGCCTTATCTGCAATCCGGCGTGTGGAACGTAATGCTGCTGATCGCCGTGAGTTTCGTATTCGCGGTGATTACCGGTGTGATCGCATCCATCGCCACCGCGGTGAAACTGTCCGCACCGGAAACCTATCTGACGTTGAGGGAGGGGGAGTGAGCATGAACGTATTGGAGCTGCACGATCTGACCCGTGAATTCACGCGCCGTGGCAAGCCGTTCGCGGCGGTCGATCATGTGAACCTCATTCTGAGGGAAGGTGAATTCATCGCCATCGTGGGGCGTTCCGGCAACGGCAAGAGTACGCTGCTCAACCTCATTACCGGATTGCTGCGTCCTACTGACGGCACGATCACGCTTGATGGGCGGAATATCGTCGCCTTACGTGACAGACAGATGTCGGCGATACGCAACCGGGTGATCGGATTCGTGACGCAGAGTCAGACGTTGCTGCCGAATCTCACCGTAATCGATAACGTGATTCTTCCGGCGGTACTCGAGCCCGGCAATCAAGAGATCGATGGCAACGATGATGCTCAGGAGAACGATGATGCCGAGAAGATGCCTTCCGGCCAGACGCAGGTGGACGACGGTCTGCCAGATGTAATCGCGGCGGCACCGATCGCCACGGATACGGCCGTCCGTTCTTCCGACCGTCTTGTCGGGCGTGCCCGTGAGTTGCTGGAAATGCTGGAAATCGCCGATCTGGCCGACTGTTATCCGAAGGAGCTCTCCGGCGGTGAGATGCGTCGCGTCTCCATCGCACGCGCGCTGATGAATCGGCCGAAGTTGCTCATTGCCGATGAACCCACCGGTGATCTGGATGCGGCAAGCACCGCGATCGTCATGCGGCTGCTACGGGATGTCGCGAATGGCGGTACCGCTGTGTTGATGGTCACGCATGACCCGGACGCTCTGGCATATGTGGACTACGTATTCCGCATGGATAGGGGAGTGCTGAGCGAGGCATAGGGCAAGACATGCCGAATGCCAGGCTGTTCGATGCTAGTCCCGCCCCTGTGTGTATCATTGACGATTGGTGTGCGTCTTGTAGACGTATGCCGTCTGGAGTCTTAGCCCATCAGTGGGTCGGCGGCCGACCTTGTCGAAGGTTGCCGTTCGCGCTTGCCGCGAAGGAAGCACTGGAGAGGCTGGCTCAGCGCGGGTCGAGTGATCGACGCGCGTTCCGTTCAGACAACGACAGAACAAACAAAGGATTAAACCAATGACGAACGTTCAGCGTTCTCGCCGTCAGGTGCGTCTTTCCCGCGCCCTCGGCATCGCTCTGACCCCTAAGGCTCAGCGCATCTTCGAAAAGCGTCCGTATGCTCCGGGTGAGCACGGCCGCACCCGCCGCCGCACTGAATCCGATTACGCAGTGCGTCTGCGCGAGAAGCAGCGTCTTCGCGCTCAGTACGGCATTTCCGAGAAGCAGCTTCGCGCCGCTTACGAGAAGGGCACCCACACCGCAGGCCAGACCGGTAACGCCATGCTGACCGATCTCGAGACCCGTCTTGACGCCCTGGTTCTGCGTGCAGGTTTCGCTCGCACCACCGCCCAGGCCCGTCAGTTCGTGGTCCACCGTCACATTCTCGTCGACGGCAACATCGTCGACCGCCCGTCCTACCGCGTCAAGCCTGGCCAGACCATTCAGGTCAAGGCCAAGAGCCAGACCATGGTTCCGTTCCAGATTGCTGCCGAAGGCGTGCACCGCGATGTGCTGCCGGCGGTCCCGGGCTACCTGGACGTCAACCTGCCTTCCCTGAAGGCTACCCTGACTCGTAAGCCTGAAGCCGAGGAAATCCCGGTGCAGGTCAACATCCAGTACGTGGTCGAATTCTACGCCCGCTGATCTGGATTCACATACTGTAAGAACATACAGTATAAGGACATACAGCAAGAGCCTCGCCGCCGTTATGGCCGCGAGGCTCTTTGCTATCTGCGTTATCTGCGGGGATTCCGCAGGTGCTGATCAGTCCGCGAACATGCCGCCGATAATGCCGCCGACGATGGTGGATACGATCGACATGATCAGCGAACCGATGACGGACCACCAGAAGCCGTCGATGACGACGCCCACGTCGAACAGGCTCATGGCCAGCCAGGAGGCGAGCTGCATGAACAGCCAGTTGATGATCAGGGCGATCAGACCGAACGACAGAATGGAAAACGGCAACGCTATGGCATGCACGATCGGTTTGATCGAAGCATTGATCAGTGCCATGAACAGTGCGAACGCCCCGATGCCAAGAATCGGAGGGTCTCCGATGGCATGCATGCCGGGCAGCAGGGCGACCATGACCCCGGCCGCTATGGTCAAAACCAGCCAACGTGAAATGAAATGACTCATAATCCCATCGTAGTGCATGCGTTTCTCCCACTTCAGCGGGTAGCATGAAAGCATGTTGCTTCATCTCCATCTCGTCCGTCACGGACAGACGTTCTTCAATCGATACAACCGTCTGCAAGGGTGGTCGAATTCGCCACTGACGCAGTCCGGCATCGCCGATGCCGACAAGGCCGCAACCAAGTTGCGCGATTACGATTTCGCCGCCGCCTATTGTTCCGACACCACGCGCGCCCAGATAACCGCGCAGCGCATTCTCGACATGAATGAGTTGGCAGGGCATGTCCGTCCGGCGTTGATCAGCGACATGCATTTGCGCGAACAGTTCTATGGATATTTCGAGGGACAGGACATGAGCGTCGCATGGACTGCTGCCGGCGGGCCTCACGGGGCCAAGAACTACAATGACATCGTGGCGAAGTTCGGCCTTGCGGCCACCCGTGACTTTCTGAAAGAGGCCGATCCGTTCCATGACGCCGAGTCCGATGCCGAATACTGGGAACGCGTCGAGGGGGGATTTTCGCTGATCGCCGCAAATCCGTTGCTGAAGGACGGCGATCATGTGCTGCAGATTTCTCATGGCAATACCTTGCTGAGTCTGATGCATCGTTATGCGCCCGAAGGCTATGACCTCAGCGAACGACCGGCAAACGGGTCGGTCACCAGCCTTGATTTCGACACGGAACAACCAATCGATCAGGCAGTGACCGTCATTTCATATAACCAGTGAACGAATTTGCCTTCCGTCGTGGCTTTTGACTACTGTTAGACGGGTATTGTGTTCGCGGGTCACCGTGGGACAGAAAAGAGGTACATGATGGGTGTTGGAGAAATCGCCGGTCTGATTGCGGCAATCGCGTTCGCGATTCTCGCCGGTTTCATGATCTACCCGTTGATCCGTCTGGGCAAGCTGTTCGATCAGATCGCGCAGACCGTCAAGGACACCGGAGACCATGCGATTCCGGCGCTTGACGAAAGTGTGACCACCGTACAGCAGGTCAATAAGTCACTGGAGGATGTCAACAAGATCTCCGCGGCAGCCTCGACCACGGCCAACAATGTGGGCGCCCTGACCGACCTTTATGGATCCTTCCTTGGCAAACCGGTCATTAAGATCGCTTCGGCCGTCTATGCTCTGAAGTCCACGGCACAGTCCTTCATGAACAATCGGACCGCCGACCGTGCCCAGAACAAGGGGGAGTGATGTTCAAACGTCTCTTTTGGATTTCCCTGGGTGTAGGCATCGGGGTCATGGCCGTCACCAAGGCGCAGGCCTATATCAAGGCCAATACGCCTGACGTGGCGCGCCAGTTCCTGCTCGGCCCTGATCAGGACCACGTGACCGTACGCACGCTTGAAGGATTGGTCAACGAGTTCAATGCCACGCGTCGAGCCCGCGAGGCTGAACTTAACGCCAGATATGCCGACAAGATCGACTGATCTTCGCGCTTCAATCCGTATAGGCAACATTTGTACAAGACGTTCGGAGGGCATCAGACCCTCCGGCAATAAAGGAGCTCAATCTCACATGCGCACTTCTGAAATCGCGAAGCGCTACCTTGATTATTTCCAGAAGCATGATCACCTTATCGTGCCTTCCGCGTCGCTGATCTCGCCGAATCCGACCACCCTGTTCACCATCGCAGGCATGGTCCCGTTCATCCCGTACCTCATGGGCGAGCAGACTCCGCCGAAGAACCGTATGGCCTCCAACCAGAAGTGCGTGCGTACCCTGGACATCGACGAGGTCGGCAAGACCACCCGTCACGGCACCTTCTTCCAGATGCTCGGCAATTTCTCCTTCGGTGATTACTTCAAGGAGGAGGCCATCCATTACGCATATGAGTTGCTGACCACCCCGCAGGACCAGGGCGGCTACGGCTTCGATCCGGAAAAGCTGTGGATGACCACCTTCACCGATGACGAGGAAGCCCGCTCGATGTGGAAGAACGAAGGCGTCGATCCAGAGCATATCCAGATCATGGGCATGGAAGACAACTTCTGGACCACCGGCGGCCCCGGCCCAGGTGGCCCTTGCTCCGAGATCTACGTTGACCGTGGACCTCAATACGGCGTCGAGGGCGGCCCGATCGCCGATGAAAACCGTTATATCGAGATCTGGGATCTCGTGTTCGAAAACTATGAGGTCGACAACGTCAAGTCCAAGACCGACTTGCATATCGTCGGCGAGCTCGAGAACAAGAACATCGATACCGGCGCCGGTCTGGAGCGTCTCGCCTACCTGTTGCAGGGCAAGCAGAACATCTACGAGACCGATGAGGTCTTCCCGGTCATCGAGGCCGCCCAGAAGCTGTCCGGCCGTACCTACGGCGACGATGAGGCCATGGACGTCAAGTTCCGCGTGGTCGCCGACCATGTGCGGTCCGCTCTTATGATCATGTCAGACGGTGTGCGTCCGTCCAACAACGGCCGTGGTTATGTGCTGCGCCGATTGCTGCGCCGCACCGTCAAGGCCATGCGCGCCCTCGGCGTGACCGATCCGGTGCTGCCGACCCTGTTCCCCGTCTCCAAGGAGGCCATGGTCCCGAGCTATCCGGAGCTGGAGAGCACATTCCACGAGGTATCCGAATCCGCCTACGGCGAGGAGGACGCATTCCGTCGTACCCTCGAGTCCGGCACCGAGATCTTCGACCTGGCCGTGGCCAAGGCCAAGGAATCCGGCAAGACCGTCGTTTCCGGTGATGACGCTTTCAAGCTGCACGACACCTACGGCTTCCCGATCGAGCTGACCCTTGAAATGGCCGAGGAACAGGGCGTGAAGGTCGATGAGGTCAAATTCCGCGAGCTCATGGCCGAACAGAAGGGCCGTGCCCGTGCCGATGCGTTGAAGAAGCGTCACAATGTGGATCTGTCCGTCTATGACGATTTCAAGAAAACGCTTGTCCAGCCGATTGACTTCCTGGGCTACACCGATATGTCGGCGCGCGCCCGCGTGATCGGCATCATGCAGGAAGGCAAGGGTTCCGTACCTGCCGTCACCGGTCCGGCCAACATCGAGGTCATCCTCGACCGTACTCCGTTCTATGCGGAGGCCGGTGGCCAGCTCGCCGACCAAGGTGAGATCCTTTCCGACGACGGTGCCGTGCTTGAAGTCGATGATGTGCAGAAACCAATCAAGGACCTCATCGTGCACCAGTGCCGCCTGACCGAAGGCACGCTGGTGGTGGGCGCCGAGGTCAACGCCAACATCGACCTCGACCGTCGTGGTGCCATCGCACGTTCCCACACCGCCACCCACATGGTTCATAAGGCTCTGCGCGAGGAACTCGGCCCGCAGGCCACCCAGCGTGGATCCGAGGACGCTCCGAACCGTCTGCGCTTCGATTTCCAGTGGTCCAAGGCTCCGGCAAGATCCGTGATGGACGCCGTCGAAGCCCGAGTGAACGATCGCATCCGTGATAACCTGTCCGTTACCACACAGGAAATGAAGTTCGATGACGCCATCGCCTTGGGTGCCATGCACCTGTTCGGCGAAAAGTACGGCGACGTCGTGCGTGTGGTCTCCATCGGCGAGGATGGCTGGAGCCGTGAGCTGTGCGGTGGTACGCACATCGACCACGTCGGTAAGATCGGCGCCGTCAACATCATGTCCGAAGCCTCCATCGGTTCCGGCGTACGCCGTGTGGATGCGCTGGTCGGACAGAGCGCCTACGAATTCAACGCCCGTGAGCATGCCTTGGTTTCCCAGCTTTCCGATCAGCTCAACGCCCGTCCGGATGAGCTGGCCGAACGTGTGAATACGCTGTTGGCCAAGCTTAAGGAATCCGATCGTCGCCTAGCCGCCATGTACGAAGGCCAGCTGGCCGCTTCCGTGCCGGCTCTCGTCGCCGATGCCAAGGCCTCTCAGGCTCCCGTCAAGGTGGCTTCCAAGAATGTGGGACATTTTGGCTCCTTTGATGCCCTGCGCAAGACCGTGCTCGACGTTCGAGGGCAGCTTGGCGAGGATATGCCGGTCGTCGTGGCTCTCGCCGGCGTGAACGAAGACGGTAAACCGATGGTCGCCGTGGCCACCAACGATGCCGCACGCAAGCAGGGCATCAAGGCCGGCGACCTGGTCCGTGGCGCCTCCAAGATCCTTGGCGGTGGCGGTGGCGGCAAGCCCGACTTCGCTCAGGGTGGCGGCTCCGATGACACCAAGATCAACGCCGCGCTCGAGGCTCTGGTCGATCAGGCCATGAAGGGCTGAACCTCCGGGCATGGTATGGCTTGGAGTTGACTTGGGTGATGCCAGGGTCGGGCTTGCACTGTCCGACCCCGAGCTCACCCTTGCCCACCCCGCGGGCAATATTCAGGTTTATGGGGATTCATTCCGGGCATTGGATGAGGTCATCGACGTCATTGAGGACGAATCGGTGGATCATGTGGTGGTGGGTCTGCCGTTGCTGTTGAACGGCGAAGCAGGCAAAAGTGCCAAGAAGGCACGACGTTGGGCTGCTAATCTGGAAAAAAGAATGCAGGCGGCGGCACAGGATGAGTCGGAACCGCTCAATGTCATTCCGACAATTGAATTGGTCGATGAACGTTTGACCACGGTGACCGCGCACCAGCAACTGTTCGATGCGCAAATCGGTGGTCGCAGGCATCGTCCGATGGTTGATCAGCAGTCTGCCGTAGTGATTCTGCAGACAGCATTGGACCGCGCAGAGAGGTACAGAGGAGCGATCGATGGCTGAGCATCTGGATGATTTTTTCTCCGACAACGCACAATGGGTTGAACCTGCGCAGGAGACCTTCACCTCGGCGTTGCCTCCGGAACCGCCGAAATCTCGTCGTGACATGCGCAGACACCGTGCGAAACGCAAACACCGTCGTATCATCACATGGATTGCGGTCATCGTAGTGGTCGCCCTGATTGCGGTCGGATCGATTTTCGGCATTCGCATGCTGAAGCATTGGAAGGCGATCAACACCGCCGATGAGCAGATTCAGGTTGAGGATTATTCAGGTCCTGGAGATCAGGACGTGAGCTTTACCGTGGAATCCGGGCAGGGTGCTTCCGAAATCGCGCAGAATCTCGTCAAGGCCGACATCGTCAAATCCGTCGACGCGTTCACCAATGCCGTGTCCGCAGGCGATTTCACACTGTATCCGGGAACGTATTCGCTGAAGACGCATATGAAGGCTTCCGATGTGGCGAAGATCCTTTCCGATCAGAGTCAGGCCGGTGGTTTCGTGGAGGTGAGGGCCGGCGAACGCGTGTCCGATGTGATCACCGCCGCCGCACAGGCTTCCGGCAAGGATGTTTCGGAATTCCAGAGCGTCATCGACGGTGGTGGCGATGGCATTCTGCCGAGTGAGGCGGGCGGCAAATTCGAAGGCTGGTTCGAACCGGGAACCTATGATGCCCAGAACAAATCGGCCGAAGACATCATCAAGGCCATGGTGGAGGCGCGCATAGCCAAACTCGACAAGCTTGGCGTGCCCACGGGAAGCGACCGTGAGCGCATCCTGATCATCGCGTCCATCGCCGAATCCGAGGTCGGCAGCGAGCAATACTACGGGAAGGTCGCGCGGGTGATTCTCAACCGCATCGATGCGGGCATGCCCTTGGGCATGGATACCACCGTCGCCTATGGTCTGGGTATTTCCGCCAGCCAGCTGACGGACGACCAGCTGAACGATTCCAGTAATCCGTACAACACACGAATCAACAAGGGACTGCCGCCGACTCCGATCAGCAATCCGGGAGACGGTGCCATCACCGCGGCCATGGACCCACCGGAAGGTAAATGGCTGTATTTCGTGACCACCAATCTGAAGACCGGTGAAACGAAGTTCGTCGAAACCGAAGACGAGTTCTGGAAGATTCGCGACGAATACAAGAACAACAACGAAAACGCCAATTAGTCGCGGTTCAGGTGCTACAGCAGGGCGCAGATCGCGATACTGATCGCCCCGGCTACCACGATTGCCGGGGCGAACGGCGTTCTGCCGGCATATTGCGTATGCCTCTGCGGGTCGAAACGGGTCCAGAAGGCGATCCACAGCAGGCCGATGACGGCGATGAACAGCCACCACAGCACCATGGCGTACAGGCCGAACATGCCTACGCCCAATCCCATGACCGACGTGACGGTCACATCACCGAAGCCGAGTGCCCCCGGTCTGATCAGGGCGAGTGCGCACTGCAGGACGGCGGCGAGCACGGCGAAGAGGAGGGATTGCAGTGCGAGGAACAGCGCATTGACGGATAGCGCGTAGATGATGTTCACGATGATCTGCGCCATGCAGCCCACGGCAATCCATGCGCGGGAACACGGCGCACGCGAACGTCCTCGACGCTGACGGCCAGTCCACAAAGCAGACTCGGCAGGCAAATCATGTACCACATACCGTTAAGATAGTCCACTAGTTGCATTCGGTAGAAAAGGAGAGGGCATGTTGCGCTGGCAGACAGCAGGCGAATCGCACGGCGAGGCACTTGTCGCCATGATCGAAGGGCTGCCTGCGGGCATCCACATCACCACGGAGGATATCGTCGGCGCATTGGCGCGCCGTCGTCTCGGCTATGGCCGTGGTGCACGTATGAAGTTCGAACAGGACAAGGTGCGCATGCTTACCGGCGTACGTTTTGGCGAGACCATCGGCTCCCCGGTGGCCATCGAAATCGCCAATACGGAATGGCCGAAGTGGACGGAAGTGATGAGTGCGGATCCGCTTGACCACGACATTCCTCGCGAGGGACGCAATGCGCCGCTGTCCCGTCCACGCCCGGGCCATGCCGATCTGACCGGCATGCGCAAGTACGGCTTTGATGACGCGAGACCGGTGCTGGAACGTTCCAGCGCACGTGAAACCGCTTCTCGTGTGGCTTTGGGAGAAGTGGCCAAACAGTTCCTCGAGCAGACGTTCGGTATCCGTACGGTCTCCCACGTGCTATCCATCGGCGGTGCGGGCATTACCGACCCTGCCGAGGCGGTGTTGCCCAAGCCGGAAGATCTCGAGGCTTTGGACGCCTCGCCGGTGCGTACGCTTGACAAGACGGCCGAGGAACGAATGATCGCCCGCATCGACGAGGCCAAAGACAATGCCGATACCTTGGGCGGGGTGATTGAAGTCGTGGTGTACGGCGTTCCCGCAGGCGTCGGCACCTATGTGGAGTCCGATCGCCGCTTGGATGCGGCTCTTGCCAGCGCGGTCATGGGAATCCAGGCCATCAAGGGCGTGGAAATCGGCGATGGTTTCCTTGAGGCCATGCGGCCGGGTTCCGAAGCCCATGATGAGATGGTGGTCGGTGAAGACGGGCGCATTGCACGCCTGAGTAACCGGGCAGGCGGTATTGAAGGCGGCATGTCGAACGGTCAGCCGATCGTGGTGCGTGCCGCGATGAAGCCGATTCCGTCCATTCCGAAGGCGTTGAGGACCGTTGACGTGACCACCGGCGAAGCCGCGCAGGCCATCAACCAGCGTTCTGACAACACCGCGGTGCCGGCGGCAGCGGTCGTGGCCGAAGCGATGGTGAGGCTCACCATCGCCGCATATGTGCTGGAGAAGTTCGGCGGCGACAACGTAGCCGAAACCAGGCGTAACGCCGAGAACTATCTGGCCTCTTGGCCGGAACACATGAGGTGATGCGTCGTGACGATGCATAGGCCCGTTGCCGTGATCATCGGCATGATGGGGGCGGGAAAGACCCGCGTCGGCAGAGAAGTCGCGCAGATGATGAATCTGCCGTTCCTGGATGCCGACAGCGAGATCGAACATGACGCCGGCATGAGGATTCCGGAATATTTCGAACGCTATGGCGAACCGGCGTTCCGTGATCTTGAAAGCGATGTCGTACTTGACATCCTTGAGGATTTCGACGGTATCTTCTCGCTGGGTGGGGGTGCGCCGATGACCATATCCATCCAGAAGGGGCTTACCGACTACATCGCGGACGGAGGCAAGGTCGTCTATCTGATGGCCGACCCCAAGGAAGCCATGGAGCGAGCCAATCGTGGCGGTGGCCGACCGATGCTGAACGGCGATGCCAACGAGCGTTGGAAGAAGCTGTACCGTGATCGTGATCCGGTATTCAGGCAGGTCGCGAACGTGCATGTGCGCACGCATGGTCAAACGCCGCAGGCCGCGGCGAGAAAGCTGATGGATATGATCGCTCAACGAACCGTACATGTCACCGGTGCCACGATCGAGCCTTACGACGTGAGCATCGGCGAAGGTGCGATGAACCAGCTTGCGCAGGTATTGGGGGACAAGCCCTCCAAAGTGGCGCTTATCCACACCCAGCCGGTGCAGCGTCATTCCGACCGGGCACGCACCTTGTTGCGCCAGGGCGGATACGAAGTGTATGACATCGTGATTCCCGACGCCGAAGCCGGCAAGACCATCGACGTGGCCAACGGCATCTGGCAGCGTCTGGGAGACGAGGGATTCACCCGTTCCGATGCAATCGTCGGTCTGGGAGGTGGTGCGGCCACCGATCTGGCCGGTTTCGTAGCCGCCACATGGATGCGTGGCATCCGCTACGTGAACTGTCCGACATCCTTGCTGGCCATGGTGGATGCCTCCACTGGCGGCAAGACGGGTATCAACACGCCACAGGGCAAGAATCTGGTCGGTTCGTTCTACACGCCGGCCGGCGTGCTCGCCGATATGAAAACGCTTGTCTCCCTGCCCAATGACATCTTCATCGAAGGTCTGGGCGAGGTTGCGAAGTCCGGTTTCATCAAGGACCCTGAGATTCTGAGGATTCTCGAAGATCATGCCGATGAGCTGCGTTCCTTTGACGGCGCTACCTTCCTTGATTCCAATTTGAAGGAAGTCGTCGCCGAGCTGATCGAACGCACCGTGACCGTGAAGGCCTATCATGTATCCGCCGACCTCAAGGAGGCGGGATTGCGTGAATTCCTGAATTACGGACACACGCTCGGCCATGCCATCGAGAAGCTCGAACATTTCCGCTGGAGGCACGGCAACGCCGTCGCAATCGGTTGCATCTATGCCGCCGAACTGTCACATCTGCTGGGCTACATCGATCGGGATCTGGTGGACTATCATCGTTCACTGCTTGGCTCGCTGGGCCTGCCGACCTCGTGGAACAACGGAACGTGGGATGATGTGCTCGCCCTCATGCACCGTGATAAGAAGGCCCGCGGCAACAAGCTGCGTTTCGTGGTTCTCGACGGCATCGGCCATCCGATTCATCTTGAGGATCCGCCGGCGGATGCCGTCGAAGAGGCATTCCGCCGCATTCAGCACTGACATGGCCGGCGGAAAGCGGCAGACAAGAATCGTAAGGAAGTGATCATGACCAAAGTAGTGGTTGTCAACGGACCGAACCTCGGTCGCCTCGGTGTACGCCAGCCAGACGTGTATGGCAGGCAGGATCTTGAGACTCTGCGCACACTGTGCACCGAATGGGGCAAGGAACTCGGTCTTGACGTGGAAGTGCGCCAGAGCGATGACGAGGCCGAGATGATCGGTTGGATGCATCAGGCGGTTGACGAGAAAACGCCGATCGTCATGAACCCGGCCGCCTTCACGCACTACTCCTACGGCTTGGCCGACGCCGCCCATATGGTGATTGATGAAGGCCTGCCACTGATGGAAGTGCACATCTCCAACCCGTCCGCACGAGACGAGTTCCGTAAGCGCTCCGTGATTTCGCCGGTCGCCACCGGTACCATCACCGGTATGGGATTCTACGGTTACAAGCTTGCCCTCGACGCCGTGGCCCATCTGCTTGAAGACAGGTAGAATCGCCTGGTTGCACATGATGTCGCAGTCGGATGCCGGAGGAAACGGCATCCGACTTTCATTATGCCGTCACGGCTTTCCGAAGTTCCGATACGTCTCGGACAATGAGTACGAAACCGGATGGCAGAATGTCGAGAATTGCGTCAGTTCATGAAAAATAATCGTGTTTGCAGCAATACGGCAAGAATATATTGCCATGATTGCATACACGAGGGGAAGTGCTTGTGACGGATTGCATACGGGCGATTCGAAGTTTGGCTTACGGCACAAGGGGTCACGCTGTTTCATTGCCTTACGCAGCTTTTTCGGTACTATAAAGCGCAACTTAAGGTGCAAACGTATGCACATTCATCGCAGAGTGTGTCTTGGGTTGCTCGCTACCGGCGAGTGCAAATGACGCATACGTTGTCAGACGATGGGGTTCTGTTGAGGAACTCGTTCGCTGATCTCGATGATGAGAACGGAGAGTTATGGCCGTCCAGAATCGACCGATTGGCCGGGTGGTGGCGATTGGCGTCGCCGTGGCCATGTCGTGTGCCGCGCTTGTGGTGCCGACAATGGCCCAGGCCCAGTCTGAAGCGCGGACGAGCGCGAAGAAGGATGTGCAGGTCATCGCCTTCCAGCAAAGCTGGAACACGATTGCCAAGGAATGCACCGACACCTATGGACCTGAAGGCGTGGCATATGTGGAAGTGTCGCCGCCGCAGGAATCCATTCAAGGCACACAGTGTGGACGAGTTACCAGCCGGTGAGCTACAGACTTGATTCCAAACTCGGCACCGAGGCCGAATTCAAGAACATGATCAAGCAGTGCAACGCCGCCGGCGTAGACATCATCGCCGATGTCGTAATCAATCAGACCACCGGTTCCGACGTCGCAGCCGGAGAACAGAAGGGCGTGGCCGGCAGTGATTACAACGGCTCCACCGGATCCTATCCGGGCTTCGCCACCAAGCGGTATCCGGACGGCATCACCGCCTCCGACTTCCATAGCTGCACCAAGAACATTTCCGACTACGGCAACCAGTGGGAAGTTCAGGAATGCCGCCTGAGCTCCATGTGGGATTTCGACTCCGAAAGCGAGAAGGTGCAGGACATCCAGTCCGATTACCTGGTATCGCTGTGGAATGCCGGCGTGCGCGCGTTCCGGATGGATGCCGTCAAGCACATCAATACCAGCAGCATGAAGGCGATCAAGGAGAAGTTCGCGCAGAAGATCGGCAAGAATGCGGATGACATCTATTGGATTCAGGAAGTCATCGGCAACTCCTCAGAAGCCGCGGGCATTCAGCCAAGCAATTATGTGCAGAACGGCACCGTAACCGAATTCGGCTTCAAGTCCGAGATGAATCAGGCTTTCAAAGACAAGATCGCCAATCTCAAAGGACTGGATGAACGGCTGAGCAAGGATCTTTCCTCCGAAGACGCCAACGTGTTCGTCACCAACTGGGACACCGAACGCAACGAAGGCGCACTGACCTATAAGGACGGTGCCAAGTACCAGCTGGCCAACGCCTTCATGCTGGCCTACGATTACGGCACCCCACGTCTGATCTCCGATTACAAGTGGAGTAACGGCGACGACGGTGCGCCCGGAGCGACCGCAACCTCCGTACCGGACGTGGACATGGACAAGGTCTGCTCCACCAATGATTCCGACTGGAACTGCGAGCAACGCTGGACCTCCACCCGCGGCATGATCGCCCTGCGCAACTACGTCAACGGCACCGAAGTGACCGACTGGCAGGACGACGGTGGGGACAACATCGCCTTCTCCCGTGGCAACAAGGGCTTCATCGCCATCAACAACGGCAAGAACGACAAGGACGCGTCATACGCGACATCCCTCGCGGACGGCGAATACTGCAACGTGTACGCCACCATGGATTGCTCCAAGACCGTGACCGTCAAGGGCGGCAAGGTGGAGGCTACCGTACCGGCGCATTCCGCCATTGCGTTGTATGCCGGATCCACCAAGGACTCGCACCCGGCCTCCTCCGCGACCACCGATCCGTCCGATCCCGACGTGAGCCAGGAGGAAGATGACGCACTGCCCGATGACAGGAGCGTCACCATCTACTACAAGCCCGCCGACTCCAGCTGGAAGACCCCGAAGGTCCACTACGGTCTCGGCGACGAATGGAACCAACCGGACGCCGATATGATCCTTGATGCGCAAGGCTATTACACCGCCACCATCAGCACCAAAGGCAAGAAGATCGACTTCGTGTTCCACGACGCGGATACCGACCAGTGGGAGAACCCGAAGGGCGGAGGCAATTACTCCGCCAACGCGGGCATCACCTATGTGGGCGTGGCCGACCAGACCTCGACCGTGGGCAACCCCGAATCCATCGGCGGGCAGACACGTCTCGTCGTGCACTACAAGCCCTCCGGAGACTCGGACAATCGCGGCGTGTACGTGTGGGGCACCGATGCGAACGGTGCCGGCATGAGCGCCGAACACCACGCATTCACCGGCACCGATTGCTGGGGCAAGGTCGCCGTGCTCACCTTCGACGGCAAGTATGACAAGTTCGGCTTCATCATCACCACCAGCGAGTGGAACAAGTATGGTGCCGACCGCAGTGCCACGGTAAACGCCGATGGCACCGCCGAGGTGTGGATCGATGGCACCAAGTACCAGGATCAGGGCGAATCAACCACCATCGAGACCCTGGATTCGGCACCATCGGACTATGCGTGCAAGGCCAACGCCGTCACGGTAAAGGTCCACTACAACCGCGACGACGGCCTGTACTACAACGCCGAAGACACCAGCGTCACCGTTCCGCAGTGGGACATCTGGACCTGGGCCTCCAATTGGAACGGCGGGGCCGCCACCTTCGCCTCTCATGACGATTGGGGAGAGGTGGCGGAATATTCCTTCACCAACTACACCTACTACAACAACGACGGCGTTTCCGATATCGGCATGCTACGCCGTTACGGCAAGGACGCGTGGAAGGCCAAGGATCCGGATGATTCCGATCATAAGATCCCCTCCGACGCACTCGTGTTCGATGCCGACGGCAATGCCTCCGCCGAGGTGTGGCTGATGAGTGGCGACGCTACGGTGTACTCCTCACGCCCATCCCTTGGGGCTTCCGTGAAGTCCGCCGAGATTTCCGACACTAACCAGTTGTCCGCCAAACTTTCCAAGAAGGTCTCCGCGGACGACTTGGACGGCAAGATCTCCGTCACGGACGCCGGCGGCAAGAGCGTCAAGATCAAGAACGTCAAAACCGACGGCAACAAGGTGATCGTCACCACCGACAAGGATCTTGACGTTCGTGGCAGGTACACGGTCGAAGTCAAGGACTTCGGTTCTCAGGACGCCATCGCCGGCGCGGTGGTCCGTACGGACGCCTTCGACAAGAAGTACGCCTACAGCGGCGATGACCTGGGCGCGACGTTCCAGAAGAACCAGACCGGTTTCAAGGTGTGGGCTCCGACCGCCACCAACGTCAAGCTCGTTACCTACAGGTCCGCCGATCCGAATGCCGAAGTCGACAAGACCATCGACATGACGGGCGAAGACAAGGGCGTGTGGAGTGCCACCGTGAAGAAGCTGGCCTCCGGCACGGCCTACGCCTACCAGCTCACCTTTGCGGACGGCACGGTGAACGTCTCCGCCGATCCGTATGCCACCGCCGCGGTGGCCAACGGCGAGCGTTCCGTCGTGCTTTCCCAGAAGGACATGGGTTCCGCAGGCGATCGCATGCCGGCCTTCGGCAAGACCACCGACGCCACCATCGCCGAGATGAACATCCGTGACTTCTCAATCAGTCCGGACTCCGGCATCGCCGCCGACAGGCAGGGCAAGTACCTCGGTGTCGTGCAATCCGGCACGAAGACCGCCAAGGGTGCGACTTCCGGCCTGGACTATCTGAAGTCCCTGGGCGTCAGTCACGTGCAGATCATGCCGATGTACGACTACGGTTCCGTCAACGAGACCGGTGACCTGAGCTACAACGCCGCCGGCGCGCAGAACTGGGGCTACGATCCGGAGAATTACAATGTGCCGGAAGGTTCGTATTCCTCCGATCCAAGCAATCCGAGCACACGTGTCGCCGAAATGAAGCAGATGGTCAAGGAACTGCACAAGAACGACATTCGCGTGATCATGGATGTGGTCTACAACCATGTCTATAACGCGGCCAGCCACTCGTTCAACAAGACGGTTCCGGGCTACTACTTCCGGTACGATGCCAACGGTGCGCTCGTCAACAATTCCGGTTGCGGCAACGATACCGCCTCCGAACGCAAGATGATGCGCAAGTACATCGTCGATTCGGTGACCTACTGGGCCAAGAACTACAACGTAGACGGCTTCCGATTCGATCTCATGGGTCTGATCGACCTTGAGACGATGAAGGAGGTCCGTGCCGCGCTCGACAAGATCGATCCATCCATCATCATCCTCGGTGAAGGCTGGGATATGAACACCACGATGGATAAGAGCAGGATGACCATCCAACCGAACGCCTATGAAGTGGCCTCCGATGGCAAGAACAACGGTATCGCCTTCTTCAACGATTCCATTCGCGATGGGATCAAGGGTTCCGTATTCTCCGACACCGACACGGGCTTCGTCTCCGGCAAGGCTGGACAGGAGGGTCTCATCGCGCACAATGCGCTCGGATGCCGGTATGATGCGGATGCGGATACGACCTGTTGGAACGGCAATGCACAGGATCATTACGCGGATGCCGGTCAGGTGGTCAACTACGCCGAAATCCATGACAACATGACCCTGTATGACAAGCTGCGCGCCTCGGTCCCGACGGATGACGATGCCACCACCGTGGCCCGTGCCAAGCTCGCCGATTCCATCGTGTACCTGTCGGAAGGCATCCCGGCCATCCAGCTCGGTCAGGAATTTCTGCGCACCAAAGGCGGCAACGGCAACAGCTACAACACCGGTGACGCCATGAATGCCATCGATTGGGACCGTACCACGCAGTATGCCGACTCCGTCGACTACGTCAAGGGTCTGATCAAACTGCGCAAGCAGATCAAGGCGCTACGGCTGACCGACTACGATGATATCGGCAAGGATGTCAAACTGATCAAGTCCGCCGACGGCGTGGTGGCCTATCGGGTCAAGGACGAGAGCGGCACGTACGTGGTGATCTTCAACGCCAATGCCGATGCCGCCAAGATCGAAGGCCTTGATTCCGGCTCCTACAAAACGCTGATCGCCGATGGCAAGGTGAATGCCGATGCCGCCACCGTGACCGTGGACAAGGACGGTTCGTATGCCGCCGGCGCGTTGTCTGCCACCGTGTTGCAGCTTGACACGGCGAAGAAGGACGGCGGCAAGGCCGACAATGGCAAGACTGACAATGGCAAGACCGTCCCGGTCAAGCCATCCGCCAACAAGCCGTCTTCCAACGGCGCGAAGGGCGCATCGGCCGCATCGGCCGGAGTCGCCGCGACCGGCACCGACATATCCGGCATCATGCTGGTGGCGGTGTTGCTGGCCATCGTTTCCGGAACCGTGCTGATCGTGAGAAGCGGAAAGGAGAACAGCCTATAGCCAATATGATCGTTTGAACGTTGTTCCACTCCTGCAGGGTGGGGTCGTCGTAATGGAAGGCGACCCCACCTTTCCCATATGGTCGAAACACGCCGCGTCATGCGTCGATGATAGGCTGGAGTTCCATGGTTAGAAGACAACATGGCAATTCTCAAGAGCACGTTACCAAGCATATTTTCGTCACCGGTGGCGTGGTTTCCTCTCTCGGCAAAGGCCTGACCGCCTCCTCCCTCGGCCGCCTGCTCCGTAGCCGTGGCATCAAGGTTTTGCAGCAGAAGCTCGATCCGTACATCAACGTGGATCCGGGCACGATGAATCCGTTCCAGCATGGTGAGGTCTACGTCACCGAAGATGGTGCCGAAACCGATCTCGACATCGGTCACTACGAGCGCTTCCTCGACGTATACCTAAGCCAGAAGGCCAATGTCACCACCGGTCAGATCTATCAGGAGGTGCTGCGCAAGGAACGTGCCGGCGAGTATCTCGGCCAGTGCGTGCAGGTCATTCCACACATCACTAATGAAATCAAGTCCCGCATGCGTGCCCAGGCCTCCGATGACGTCGACGTGATCATCACCGAGATCGGCGGCACCGTCGGCGATATCGAATCGCAGCCGTTCCTCGAGGCCGCACGCGAAGTGCGTCGCGACCTGGGTGCCGACAACTGCATGTTCGTGCACGTCTCCCTCGTGCCGTACATTGCGGCCGCCCACGAACTCAAGACCAAGCCGACCCAGCATTCCGTGATGATGCTGCGCCAGCTCGGCATCTCCCCGGATGCCCTGGTGCTGCGCTCCGACCGCCCGCTCAACCAGTCCATCAAGGACAAGATCTCCCTGATGTGCGACGTGGATTCCGAAGGCGTGGTCAACTGCGTGGATGCCCCGAGCATCTACGACGTGCCGAAGACCCTGTTCGACGAGGGGCTCGACGCCTATGTCGTGCGTGAGCTCGGTCTGCCGTTCCACGATGTCGACTGGGATGAGTGGGAGGATCTGCTCGAGCGCGTGCACCATCCGAAGCATGAGGTCAACGTGGCCATCGTCGGCAAGTACATCGACCTGCCGGACGCCTACCTGTCCGTCACCGAGGCCATCAAGGCCGGCGGTTTCGCCAACTGGGCCAAGGTCAACGTCAAGTGGGTGGCCGCCGACAAATGTGCCACCGAGGAAGGTGCGGCAGCCGCACTCGACCAGGTCGACGGCATCGTGATTCCCGGCGGTTTCGGCATCCGTGGCATCGACGGCAAGATCGGTGCACTGCGTTATGCCCGTGAAAACGGGCTGCCTGCCCTTGGTCTGTGCCTCGGCCTGCAGTCCATGGTCATCGAATACGCCCGTGACGTACTCGGCATCGAGGATGCGAATTCTTCCGAATTCGAGCCGGACTGCGCAAATCCGGTCATCGCCACCATGGAGGAGCAGAAGGATATCGTCGCCGGTAACGGCGACATGGGTCACACCATGCGTCTGGGCTCCTATCCGGCCGAGCTGGAGGAAGGCTCCATCGTTGCCGAACTGTACGGCACCACGCATGTCACCGAGCGTCATCGTCATCGTTACGAAGTGAACGTGGCCTACAAGGACCGTCTACGCGAAGCCGGACTGCGTATTTCAGGCCAAAGCCCCGACGGTGAGCTCACCGAATTCGTGGAACTGCCTCGTGAGGTGCATCCGTTCTTCGTGGCCACTCAGGCCCATCCGGAGTTCAAGTCCCGCCCGACCAAGCCGCATCCGCTGTTCGCGGGTTTGGTCAAGGCCGCACTTGACCACCAGCAGGCACGCTAAGTGAAGGCATTCGGGGGAGTCGATAAATCGGCTCCCCGTTTTGTTATATACATCACGTTGGTCGGAAGCCGAATTTCGAATGGGTCACTGGTATTTAGCCATGCATTCTGTTAGGTTGTCATAGGTACTAATCAGTGAATGGAGGCAGCGTACGGTGGCAGAAAACCAAGCGCCTAACGCCGCGGCTGACGTGGAGATGAGTCAGTATGTGGCTGATCGTTCGCGTGTGAACGAAGACAAGATCAAACAGGATGATGAAATCATCCAGCAGTTCGGTGACTACACCTATGGCTGGCATGATACGGACTTCGCGGGCGAAGCGGCGAAGAAAGGCATTGACGAGAACGTGGTACGTGCCATTTCCGCCGATAAAAACGAGCCGGAATGGATGTTGGAGAAGCGACTTGAGGGGTATCGTGACTTCATCAATCGTCCGATGCCGCAATGGGGCGTCGATCTGAAGGATTTCGACGCGGACGATTTCAAGTACTACGTCAAGCCGATCGACAAACAGGCCACGACCTGGGACGAGCTGCCTGAGGAAATCCGCAGCACCTATGACAAGCTGGGCATTCCGGAAGCCGAAAAGAGCCGCCTTGTTTCCGGCGTCGCCGCACAGTACGAATCCGAAGTCATCTACAACTCGATCCAGAAGGAGCTTTCGGATCAGGGCGTGATCTTCGTCGACACCGACACCGCCGTGCAGCGGTATCCGGAAATCGTCAGGAAATACTTCGGCAAATGCATTCCGAGCAACGACAACAAGTTCTCGGCGCTGAACACCGCCGCATGGTCGGGCGGATCGTTCGTATACGTGCCCAAGGGTGTGCATGTCGACATCCCGCTGCAGGCTTATTTCCGCATTAACACGCCGAATATGGGCCAGTTCGAGCGTACGCTCATCATCGCCGACGAAGGCTCCTATGTGCATTATGTGGAAGGCTGCACCGCTCCGATCTACTCCACCGACTCGTTGCATTCCGGTGTGGTGGAGATCTTCGTGGAGCCGCATGCCCGCGTGCGCTACACCACCGTGCAGAATTGGTCGAACAACGTGTACAATCTGGTGACCCAGCGTGCCTACGTACGTGAGGGAGGCACTATGGAGTGGGTCGACGGCAACATCGGCTCCAAGGCCACCATGAAATATCCGGCCTGCATCCTCGCCGAACCGTACGCCAAGGCCAGCACCATGTCCCTGGGATTCGCCGGCAAGGGGCAATATCAGGATACCGGCGCGAAGATGATCCATCTCGCCCCGCATACCAGCTCCACCATCGTAGCCAAGTCGATTTCCCGCGGCGGCGGCCGTTCCGCCTACCGTGGGCTGGTCAAGATCGTCAAGGGCGCGGAGGGCTCCTCGAACTCGACCGTGTGCGATGCATTGCTGGTCGACGAATTCAGCCGTTCCGACACTTACCCACATGTGGACGTACGTGAGGATGACGTGTCCATGGCGCATGAGGCAACCGTCTCCAAGGTCTCCGAAGACCAGTTGTTCTATCTGATGAGCCGTGGCCTTTCCGAAGACGAGGCCATGGGCATGATCGTGCGTGGCTTCGTGGAGCCGATCAGCCGCGAGCTGCCGATGGAATACGCACTCGAGCTGAATCGACTGGTGGAACTGCAGATGGAAGGATCGGTGGGCTGATCACCATGGCACAAACTCAGGAAATCAACATTCCCGTCGCGGATCCGAACGATTCGTATGCGAATCCGGCGGCCATGCCGTCCTCGGCCGACCGCGCGCCGCGCTCCTTCGACGTGGAGGCCTTCGCCAAGCCCGATCGCACCCAGGAGGATTGGCGTTATACGCCGGTTGAACGTGTTGAGGAATTCTTCGACACGTTCCAGCCCTCCGGCGATACCGAAATCTCCGTCAGCATGATTGACGGAGCGCCATTGGCCGATGGCGCGACCTTCGAGCGGGTCGCATTGGGCGATGCCGGTACCGGCATCGTCTCCAAGCCGAATGACCGCGTCTCCGCCGTGGAGTGGAATTCCGGCAAGCAGGCGACGGTGCTGAAGCTCGAAGGTGAGATCGAACAGCCGGTACTAGTCAAAGTGCACGGCAATGGCTTTGATATGGACGCCTTCCATCTGGTCATCATCGCCGCGGACCATGCGCATGCCGATGTGGTCGTGGAACATGACGGCGACGCCCGCATCGCCGAAGGCGTGGAAATCTCCACCGGCAGGGATTCGCACATCTCCACCACGTTCATTCAGGAGTGGAACAAGGGTTCCAAGCAGGTCGGCAATCAGCGCATTCACATGGGGGAGGGCGCCTCGTTGCGTCATTCCGTGGTGACGCTCGGCGGCGACGTGGTCCGCATCCGCATGGATCAGGACTTCGGCGGCGAGCAGGGTGATCTCAACATGCTCGGCATCTACTTCGTGGATCCGGGCGAACACATCGAACATCGCACCATGATCGTGCACAACCATCCCGAATGCAGAAGCCGTGTGGTCTATAAAGGTGCGCTTGACGGCAAGGATGCGCACTCCACATGGGTGGGCAATGCCCTGATCGCGCCGACCGCGCCGGGCACCGATTCCTATGAGCTCAATCGCAATCTGGTGCTTACGCCGGGCGCGATCGCCGATTCGGAACCGAACCTCGAAATCGAGAATGGCAATATCATCGGCGCGGGCCATGCATCGTCCGTCGGACGGTTCGACGATGAGGAGCTGTTCTACCTGCAATCCCGCGGCATTCCGGAGGTCGAGGCACGCAAACTCGTGGTTCGCGGCTTCTTTGGCGAACTCGTCGAGGAGATCGGCATTCCCGCCATCTCCGAGCATCTGATGACCGTCATCGACAGGCGTCTGACACGCGGCGAAAGCGACGCGATGGCGCAGGTATTGGAAGAGAAGTAAGGAATCGTAGGAGCATAACATGTCAACTCTTGAAATCAAGGATCTCTATGCGCACGTCGAAACCAAGGATGGCATCAAGCCGATCCTCAAAGGCGTGAACCTGACCGTCAACTCCGGTGAGACCCACGCCATCATGGGCCCCAACGGTTCCGGCAAATCCACGCTGGCCTATACGTTGGCCGGCCATCCGAAGTACATCGTCGATTCCGGCCAGGTATTGCTCGACGGAGAGGACATCCTCAAGATGACTCCGGACGAGCGCGCCAAGGCCGGCATCTTCCTCGCCATGCAGTATCCGGTCGAGGTTCCGGGTGTGTCCATGACCAACTTCCTGCGTACCGCCAAGACCGAAGTCGACGGCAAGGCACCGGCCATTCGCACGTGGACCAAGGAACTGACCGAAGCCATGAAGCGTCTGAGAATGGATCCGAAATTCGCCACCCGCTCCGTGAACGAAGGCTTCTCCGGTGGCGAGAAGAAGCGTGCCGAAGTACTGCAGCTCGAACTGCTCAAGCCTAAGTTCGCCATCCTTGATGAAACCGACTCGGGCCTTGACGTCGATGCGTTGCGCATTGTCTCAGAAGGGGTGAACCGCGCCAAAGAGGCCAATCAGTTCGGCATTCTCATGGTGACGCACTACACCCGAATCCTTAAGTACATCAAGCCTGACATCGTACATGTGTTCGCCGCGGGACATTTCGTCAAGACGGGTGGTCCGGAACTTGCCGATGAACTCGAAGAGAAGGGCTACGACGCATATCTGCCGGAAGGCGCCGATTCCGAAAGCGCGCTGGCATGACGGATTTTGCATCGATCCGTGAGGAATTCCCGATTCTGGACCAGCAGATTCACGGGCATCCGTTGGTGTATCTGGACTCCGCCGCGACCTCGCAGAAACCGCAGTGCGTGATTGACGCGGAAGCGGAATTCTATAGGACAATCAACGCCGGCGTGCACCGCGGTGCCCACGAACTTGCCGCGCGCAGCACCATGGCGTTCGAGGAGGCCCGCGCCAAGATGGCCCGGCTGGTCGGCGCCAATGCGGCGGAAGGCGAGGAGGAGGTCGTCGTCACCTCCGGCGCGACCGCAGGGCTGAATCTGCTGGCCACGGCCTTCGGCAATGCCTCGCTCGGTCGTGGAGGAGCGGCGGCCAAACGCTTCGCCCTCAAGCCGGGTGACGAGATCGTGGTGTCCAAAGCCGAGCATCATTCGGTGTTGCTGCCATTCCAGGAACTGGCGGCCCGCACCGGAGCCAGCCTGAAGTGGTTCGATTTGGACGATGAGGGTCGTATCCGTTCCGATAGCGCCGACGAGGTGATTACCGAACGCACGAAAATCGTCGCCGTCACGCATGTGGGGAACACCACCGGTGCCATCACCGATATCGCACCCATCATCAGGCGTGCGCATGAGGTAGGCGCGGCGTTCATACTTGACGCATGCCAGTCCGTACCGCATCTGAAAGTCGATTTCCATGCTCTGGATGTCGATTTCGCCGCGTGGAGCGCACACAAGATGTACGGTCCGACCGGTGTCGGCTTTCTCTATGGCAAGCGGGACATGCTCGAAGCCCTGCCGCCGGCGAATTTCGGCGGATCCATGGTAGAACTCGCATGGATGGACCAGGAAGCGCGGTACATGGAACCTCCGGCACGTTTTGAGGCCGGTACCCAGCCGGTCGCCCAAGTCGTGGCCGCGGGCGTGGCCGCTGATTGGTTGATGTCCATCGGCATGGAGAATCTCGAAGCGCATGAAAGGACCATCACCGACGAACTGCTCGCGCTTGGCGACATCGAAGGTGTCCGCATTCTTGGACCGCGCAGCAATGAGCGTCGCATCGGCACGATCGCGTTCGAGGTGGAGGGTGTGCATCCCCATGATGTCGGCCAGTTCATCGATGCGCAGGGCATCGCCATCCGCGTCGGCCACCACTGCGCGCAGCCGGTGCACCGGCATTTCGGCGTGTATGCTTCCAACCGTGCGTCCAGCGGCATCTACAATGCCGTTGAGGATGCGCAGGCGCTTATCGAAACGGTGAAACAGGTCCGTCCGTTCTTTGGAGTTAAGTAAACCAGTATGAATGAATTTGCAATGTCCGGCGACGATCTCGAGCAGATGTATCAGGAAGTCATTCTTGAGGCGGCCCGTGATCCGCACGGCAAGGAGCATTTTGCGCCTGATTTGGCGTCGGAAAACGCCTCGCAGGCAGGGGATACCATTGTACAGGCTAGTCACGAGTACTGCACGCCCGGCGAATCCCACCAGTTCAATCCGACCTGCGGCGACGAAGCGACCGTGCATGTCGAGGTTTCCGACAACGAACCTCACACTATCGAGCGTCTGGTATGGGACGGCCACGGCTGCTCCATTTCGCAGGCCAGCCTGTCGGTAATGGTCGACCTCGTCGAAGGCAAAAGCGTTGACGAAGCCATGCATCTGGCCGATACCTTTCATCGGTTGATGGAGTCACGGGGCAAAGGTCTTGACGATGAGCATGCCGAGGAGGAATTGGAAGACGGCATCGTGTTCCAAGGTGTTTCCAAGTATCCGATGCGCATCAAATGCGCATTGCTCGGCTGGGAAGGCCTGAAGGATTCCGTGGCCAAGGCTTTGGCGGACAAGAGCTGATACGGCGGCACGTCGGCGTCCCCGGTGGGGCTGTGTTCGGCGATGAACGAAACGCCGATGACAAACCCGCCCCCGAAGCGATAATCTACTCAACAGCATTATCCGTGAGTGTAATGGAGCGACAATGAGCGAAAACCTGGTGCCCGAGCCGCAGGCCTCCGTGTTTGATTCCGTGGCCAAGGCTTTGGACAATGACGAAGACGCTGCGCGTCGCGTCATGCTTAACCCTAATCTGGCCAAAGGATTCAAGGATGGCAAGCCGGTGGAAGTCGAACATAAGGAGACTCCGCAGCAGGATGCCTGCGGATGCGGTGACCATGCCGGAGCTTGCGGCTGTGAAGACGGGCAGGATGACGGGATCTCGCTGAAGGCTTTCGACGAGATCGGCCGCGCGACCGCAGCCGATGTGAAGGAGGCCCTGCACCAGGTCATCGATCCGGAACTCGGTATCGATGTGATTGATCTGGGATTGGTCTATGGCATCGAAATCGATGAACTTGGTCGTGCCATCATCACCATGACGCTGACTACGCCGGCATGTCCATTGACCGATTTGATTGAAGACGAATGCGCCAGCACCTTGGCAGGTCTGGTCGAGGAATTCCGCATCGATTGGACCTGGCAGCCTCGCTGGACCATGGAGAAGATTACGCCGGAGGGCCGCGAGCAGCTGGCGGCCATCGGTTTCAGCTTTGATAATCTGCCGAAATACTGATTGTTCGCCGGTGATTTCCGGAACAATGTGATTGCGTTGCGGCCTGTGCCATGATGCAATGGTTTGTGCAGATGAAGAAAGGCGTGCTCCCGATTGGTTCGGGAACACGCCTTTTTGTTCGTGTTGCGGAGCGTCAGTCGTCGACGACGGTGCCCTTCGGAACCACGGTGATGCCGTCCGGCGTGACCGTGAAGCCACGGGCCAGATCATGCTCGGTATCGATGCCGACGGTCGAATTCTCGGTCAGCACGACATTCTTGTCGAGAATGGCCTTGTATACACGTGCACGACGGTTGATGGTCACATTGTCGAACAGAATCGAATCGACGACCTGCGACCACGAGTGGATGCGCACATTCGGCGACAGTACGGAATGATGCACCTCGCCACCGGAGACGATGACGCCCGGGGAGACGATCGAGTCGGTGGCATGACCCAGACGATCGCGACCGGCATGGACGAACTTCGCCGGCGGCAGGTTGCCGGACAGCGTATAAATCGGCCATTCGGTGTTGTACAGGTTGAATTCGGGCACATAGGAAATCAGGTCCATATGTGCATCGTAGAACTGCCTCAACGTACCCACATCGCGCCAGTAGGCGTGATCAGTCGGCGTGGCCCCCGGAATCTCATTGGAATTGAAATCATAGACGCCGGCCTCATGGCGGGCCGCGAAGTACGGGGCGATGTCACCGCCCATGTCATGCTTGGTGTCCTCGGCCTTCTCGTCAAGCGACAGGGCCTCGAACAGAGCATCGGTGTTGGCTACGTAGTTGCCCATGGAAGCGAGGATGGAATTCGGGTCATCCGGCAGACCGGTGGTGGTCTGCGGCTTCTCCTGGAAGCTCTTGATCATGTTCGGATGCTCCGGGTCGACCTCGATCACGCCGAACTGGTTGGATTGGCTGATTGGCTGACGGATGCCGGCCACGGTGAACTCCGCGCCGGAATCGATATGCTGCTGCACCATCTGCTGGAAGTCCATGCGGTACACGTGATCGGCACCGACGATGACCACGATGTCCGGCTGTACGTCCTCGATGATGTTGATGGTCTGGTAGATGGCGTCAGCGGAACCCAGATACCAGTGCTTGCCAAGTCGCTGCTGAGCCGGCACAGGGGAGACGTAGTTGCCCAGAAGCGGCGAGAAGCGCCACACCGTCGAAATATGGCGGTCAAGCGAATGTGACTTGTACTGGGTGAGCACGACGGTCTGCATGTAACCGGAATTGACCAGATTGCTCAACGGGAAATCGATCAGACGGAACACGCCGCCAAACGGAACGGCCGGCTTGGCCCTATCCCGGGTCAGGGGCATTAGACGCGTGCCTTCGCCACCTGCAAGTACGATGGAAAGAATTTTCGGATTCTTCGCCATGAGAACTCCTCTCTTAGAGCGTCATATCGACACCGCACAACTTCGTTCGGAATGCTTCTTCGCAAACCGCCTACGCACACAATAATTGCATATTTTCTGCAACTTGCAAGGCATTCGCCCCGCGAGTCTCGAACTTTTTCAAGACTTTTCAGCGAATTGCGGTTGAATAGAAAGCCACGGCGCTCGAAGCCGCCACGTTGAGGCTGTCCACACCGTGGCTCATGGGAATCTTCACGGTGAGGTCCGCACGGGATATCGTATGATGCGACAGGCCATCCCCTTCGGTGCCGAAGATCAACGCCAGCCTGTCGATATGGTCGGTCTCGGCCGGCCCGTTGTTGAGTCTGCGTACCAGTTCGTCCAGGGAGACGGAATCATCCTCCAATGCCATGGCCACGGTGGTGAAGCCAAGATCATGCAGTTCCCGCATGCCGGTGAATGGCCAGTAATGTTTGTCATCGCCGCCGATGCGGGTCCACGGAATCTGGAACACCGTACCCATCGACACACGTGCGGCCCTTCGATACAGCGGATCGCCGCAGGAGGGGGTGACCAGCACGGCATCGACATCAAGGGCCGCGGCCGAACGCATCAGCGCACCGACGTTCGTGTGGTCGACGATGTTCTCCATCACCGCGATGCGCCGCGCCCCACGGCATACCTCTTCGACGCTCGGCAGGGTCCAACGCCTCATGGCAGCCAACGCGCCACGGTGCAGACGATAGCCGGTCAGCCGCTTGAGCTGTTCCGGAGACGCCACATACACGGGAATGTCTCCGCCCCAATGTTCGTCGATGCAGGCGAAGGTCCGAGACATGCCATCGATCCACGGTTCCTCGACCAGCAGTGAGATCGGCTCGCGTCCGGATGCCAAGGCGCGGTCGATCACCTTGGGTGATTCGGCGATGAACAGTCCCCTGCTCGGCTCCAACCTGTTGCGCAACTGGATTTCAGTGAGATTGGTGTAGGCGGCGACACGCTCGTCGTCGATGGAATCAAGATGGATGAACTGCATTTCGCCGGCTTTCGCTAGATACAAGAAAACCCCTTGTTTCCAAGGGGTTTATCCGGTGTCCGGAGCGGGACTTGAACCCGCACGCCTGTATAAATAGGCACTAGCACCTCAAGCTAGCGCGTCTACCATTCCGCCACCCGGACAGGTGCTTGTTGCTCGCGGCAACGAATGAAAACTATAGCAGCTGATTTCAGCCGTGCAAGTCTCGGCGTGTCGCTCGATTGTCGCCGGCATTGCATGGGGTGATGATAGGCTCGGGAGCTATGACTGAAGCCCTTTTCCTGCTTGATACGGAACATGATGACGTGCCGGTGAACAGCGACGAGCTCAATGCCGGTTGGAAGTTGACGTTGCCCGCTTCGGTACGACGTCATGCGATTCAGGCCATGCGTTTGGAGGACGGCGACGAACTGCAGCTGTCCGATGGCAAAGGGCTTCGCATTCATGCCGTGTTGCGTGATGCGCAGCAAGGCATAGCGGAAGTGCTGCGATTCGGCAGGGAATCCCAGCCGACCATCAGGCTTGCATTGGTGCAGGCATTGGCCAAGACCGGCCATGACGAACAGGCCATCGACACCGCCACGCAGATCGGCGTGGATGAGGTGATTCCATGGCAGGCCGACCGTTCCATCGCCAAGTGGAAAGCGGGGCGCACGGATAGGAAGTGGCGTCAGGTACTGGTCGCGGCGACGGAACAGTCGCGTCGTTCCTGGTCTCCCGAATTGGGGGAGTGCGTGACCAGCAAGCAGGTGGTCGCCATCTGCAGGCGCGCCTGCGTGCACGGGGACTTGGTGATCATTCTGCATCAGGATGCCACGAAAACCTGGATTCAAATCGAGCAGGCCATTGCCGGTCTGTCGGATAAGTGCCTGGAAGACGGCCGTCGGCGTACCATCTATGTGGTGGTCGGTCCGGAGGGCGGCATCAGCGATGCCGAAGTCGCTTCCTTCACCGAGGCCGGCGCCGAAGTGTGCGTGTTGGGGAACAACATTCTGAGGGCTTCGACGGCGGGGTCCGTCGCGTTGTCGTTGCTTGCCCGCGCGCTGGGTCGCTTCGCGTGACGCCGCTGTATGGGGTTTATCCCGGTTGGGCAATAGCATGGAGGCAAAGGTTCGCAAACGAAACGAAGGAGCGTCATGAGCGATTCGGATTGCCTGTTCTGCAAAATCATTGCCGGTGAGATTCCAAGCGAAAAGGTGTATGAGGATGACACCACCTATGCGTTCAGGGATATCAATCCGAAAGCCAAGGTACATGTACTCATCGTGCCGCGTGAGCATTATGCGAACGTCGCCGAACTGGCTGCCGATGATGCCGATCAGCTGGCGCATATGGTCAAGGTCGCGCAGCGGATTGCCGACGACGAATTCCATGGTGACTACCGTCTGATCTTCAACACCGGTCTCGATGCCGGCCAGACCGTATTCCATGTGCACGCCCACGTGCTGACCGGTGAGAAGCTCGACGAATAGTTCCTGTTCCGCTTTCCGACGTCAAAGCATAAGAAGAGGTTTTGTGGCTACCACTACACGTACCATCACGATTCCCCGGCAGCTCGATCCGGTGACGGTTCTCGGCCCGATCGACGAGGTGCTCCGCGAAGTCGAAAGGGCATTTCCCGATCTGACCATCATCGTGCGGGGCGATCGCATCGCGATCATGTCACGTTCCAAGCAGTCTGAGGCGCAGGCGGCGCAGGCCGAAGATGTGCTCGCCGACATCATTCAGGCCGCGTATACGGCCCCGATGGATGCCGATACCGTGCGGCGCATGCTTGACCAGAACGTACTGAAGAATTCCGTGCGGCAATCCCATCCCGGACACGGGCGTGTGGTGGAGGAGTTGCGTCTGCAGAAGCATGCGCAGGGCGCGGCCATTGCCCGTGACGAAACCGCCGATCGACGTAAGCCGCATGTTCCGGGAGTCATCACCTTCGCCTTGGGCAAGCCGGTACGCGCGAAGACAGCCGGGCAGATCGCCTATGTCAACGCCATCGAATCGCATACCATCACCTTCGCCATCGGTCCGGCAGGCACCGGCAAGACCTATCTGGCTGTGGCCAAGGCCGTACGAGCCTTCCAAGATCGGCAGGTACGTCGCATCATTCTGACGCGACCGGCCGTGGAGGCGGGAGAGAACCTCGGCTTCCTGCCCGGCACATTGAACGAGAAGGTCGACCCATACCTGCGCCCATTGTACGATGCGTTATCCGACATGCTTGGGGCCGACCAGCTGAAGCGGTATATGGATGACGGCGCCATCGAAGTCGCTCCGCTCGCCTACATGCGTGGACGCACGCTCAACGATGCGTTCGTGATTCTCGACGAGGCGCAGAACACCACGGAACAACAGATGAAGATGTTCCTCACCCGACTTGGTTTCAACACCAAGATGATCATCACCGGAGACGTGACGCAGGTCGATCTGACCGTGCCCAAGTCGGGACTCGCCACCATCGAACGCATCTTGGACGGCATCGACGACATCGCTTTCGCCCACCTTCAGCCGGAAGATGTGGTAAGGCATGCCTTGGTAGGCAAAATCGTCGCGGCCTACGACCGGCATGCGGCCATCGCCGGAGATCACAGCAGACAGGGACGCAGGCACGGCAACGAGATCGAAACAACCGAAAGGAACGAACACGCCGATGAGCGTTGAAGTCACGAACGAAACCATCTGGCAGGTCGACGGCAAGGTCTTTTCGGACCTCGGCGTCTGGGTGATGGACCAGATGCGTGTCAGCACGCAGTCCGACCTGACCATCATGTTCGTGGATCCCGATCCGATCGCCCAGCTGCACATGCGCTGGATGAATCTCGAAGGTCCCACCGACGTGATGAGCTTCCCCATGGACGAACTGCGACCCGGAGACGGGCGGACCGTCATGGAAGGCGTGCTCGGCGACATCGTAATCTGTCCATGGGTCGCAGCGCAGCAGGCGCTCGCAGCCGGCCACAGTACCATGGAGGAAATGATGCTGCTGACCATCCACGGTATTCTGCACCTGCTCGGATACGATCATGTGACCCCGGAGCAGGAACGTCAGATGTTCGGTCTGCAACGGCAACTGCTACTGACATTTTTCGCACTCCGGCAGGGTGTCGGCGCACAGGCGACATTACCCGCCGGCGCATCGGATGCGCTTGCCGAATGGGACCGTGAGCATGGTTCCGGCCGGCAGATCGCCAAATAGCCCATGCAGGCATAGTGGGAGGAACGACAACCATGGAAGGCATGACCATCGTCATCATCGCCGTGCTGATTATCGTGGCGTTGCTGCTGGTATGGCTGTCGCTGTCGATGGCGGCAACCGAAGGTGCGGTGGCGCGTGTAACCAGGGCCAGCCTGAACAATCTCATTCTTGAGATTCAGACGGACTCCGAAATCTCGCCATTCATCAGGGGCAAGAAGATCAAGCGCATCCATAAGGTGCAGCGACTGGTTTCCGATCGATACGCGACGGCAGGATCCTGCGCGTTCTTTCGTATCACTTGCAATGTGCTCGACGGCGTGTTAGTGGCATGCATCGCGGTGATGTTCGATGCACCGTTGTGGTCCGAGCTGCTATGCGGATTCGTCTTCGCGTTGATCGTGGCCGTGATTTCGTTGCTGGTGCGTCCGCGTAGCGCGGGAGCGTCCAAGCCTGTGGACATCATGCTGCAACATGCCAATGCGGTGTCGGTCGCGACCATGCTGACGCCATTCGCCAAAATCGGAGGGCAGCAGGATTCCAAGCGCCGTAATGGCGACCTTTCCGACGATGAGGAGTTGGAGAAGATCCAGCTCGAACAGGGACGTGCAACCATCGACCGCTTGGTCGAAGCGAACGATTTCGATCCAGAGGTTTCCGAAATGCTACGCAATGTGCTCATGCTCTCGGAAACCCTGACCCGCGAAATCATGGTGCCTCGCACCGATATGATCTGCGTCGAACGAGACGAGACATTGGAGAACATGCTGAAACTCTGCTCCCGTTCCGGTTTCTCCCGGGTGCCGGTCATCGGCGACGACGTCGATGACCTGGTAGGCATCGCCTATCTCAAGGATGCGGTACGGGCGACCGCCTTCAATCCGGCTGCGCTGTCCCGCGATGTGGAATCGATCGTACGCGATCCGATGCTGGTGCCGGAATCCAAGCCGGTCGACGATTTATTCCATCAGATGCAACGCACGCGTCAGCATGTGGCGGTCGTGGTGGACGAGTATGGCGGCATCGCCGGTTTGGTCACCATCGAAGACACCATCGAACAGATCGTGGGCGAGCTTGAAGACGAACATGACCGCACCCAACATGCCGAACCCGAAAGACTGGGGGAGAAGAAGTGGAGCATGCCGGCCCGTACCACCATCGCCGATCTTGAGGAGATCTTCGAAATCGACATCGATGAGGATGATGTCGACACGGTGTATGGCCTGTTGACCAAGCTGTTGGGACGCGTGCCGATCGTCGGCGCATCCGCGGTGACCCGTGGCCTGAGACTGACTGCGGTGGACTCCGCCGGACGGCGTAAGAAGGTGTCCACCATTGTGGTGGAACCGGCGCACGTCGAGGGCGTGGACGAAACTGAACACCAGAACGAAGAACCGAACGACGCTGCCGATCAGGCGTCGAGTAACGACAAGGATTCCAAGGACAAGCATGACTGACCCACACGATATGACCGACTCCACCTCCACCTCCGCGGATTCCGCAGCGCCTGTCCCATATCGTTCCGGATTCGTCGCCGTGGTCGGACGTCCGAATGTGGGCAAGTCCACGCTTATCAATGCATTGATCGGCACGCAGATCGCCATCGCGTCATCCCGTCCGGAAACCACGCGTAAGGCCATTCGAGGCATTCTCACCACCGATAACGCGCAGATTGTGCTGGTGGATACCCCTGGCATTCATCGACCCCGTACGCTGCTCGGCCAGCGTCTCAATGACGTGGTCGACGAGTCCCTGGCAGACGTGGATGCCATCGCGTTCCTGTTGCCGGGAGATCAGGAGATCGGCCCCGGCGATAAGCGTATCCTCAGCCGACTGCGTTCCGAATTCGCGGCGAAGCGCGATGACGGCACGTTCAAGTGGAAGGTGCCTTTGATCGCCATCGTCACCAAAATCGACGAGCTTTCTCGTGAAGGGCTGATCAACAAACTCATCGAAATCAACGAATTCGCTGATTTCACCGATATCGTGCCGGTCAGTGCGCTGAAACACGACAATCTGTCCGAAGTCAGGAACGTGCTTGTGGAGAACATGCCGGAAGGCCCACAGATGTACCCCGCCGAGCAGATTACCGAGGAACGTCCGGAAGACACCATCGCCGAACTGGTGCGTGGCGCGTTCCTTGAGGAGTTGGACGACGAGTTGCCGCATTCGCTGGCCGTGGTCGTGGATTCCATCGAGTATCCGGAAGACAACGAGAGTGGCATGGCCTATGACGGCAAGGCGCAAGTGATCGTATCCATCTATGTGGAGCGTGATTCGCAGAAGCCGATCATTATCGGCAAGGGTGCGGAGCATCTGGTACGTGTCAAGAAGAAGCTGCGCACTCCGGTCAACCGCATCGTCGGCCAGAAGGCCCGGCTTGACCTGCATGTCAAGGTCGCCAAGGGCTGGCAGTCGGATCCTAAGCAGCTCGAGAAGCTGGGCTTCTGATCTGCTTTGTGGCGCTCGGATAACGTGTCGCCTACTACTGAAGAATGTCGTTTCGCGCGGGAAACATGGTGGTGGTCCGCACGAAACGACATTTTGCGATACGACAATGTCGTTCCGCCGCGATTCTTTTCATGTTTTTCGCGGCGGAACGACATTGCAGGGTGATCGTCATGTCGTGAAGGCCTCCATCTTGACGATCACAACATGATACGAAGTGATCACTTCTTCTTGGTGTACATCTGCGTATTGAGCAGGGTGGAATAGCGCTTGATCACCTTCGGACGGATCACCTTCATGGAAGCGGTCATCAGACCGTTTTCCTGAGTGAACTCCTCCGGTAGGATGATGAATTTACGCACGGATTCGGCGCGGGATACGCCCTCGTTGGCCTGGTCGACCCACTTCTGCACTTCAGCACGTACCGCCGCATTGTTCGCGGCTTCCTCAAGCGGCATGTCGCGGTTGAGCCCCTTGCTTTCCAGCCACGGACGAAGCGACTCCTCATCCAGCGTGATCAGTGCGGAGATGAAGGGGCGCTTGTCGCCAAGCACCAACGCCTGCGACACGAACTCACAACGCTGAATGACCTCTTCGATCGGGCCGGGGGAGACGTTCTTACCGCCTGCAGTGATGATCAGGTCCTTCTTACGACCGATGATATACAGGAAACCATCATCATCAATGCGGCCAAGGTCGCCCGTGGCGTACCAGCCGTCTTCGACGAAGGAATCCTCGGAAGCCTCCTCGTTCTTGTGGTAGCGCGGGAACACGGCGGTGCCTCTGACCTGAATCTCGTCGTCTTCGGCGATACGCAACTCAAAGCCGGGGAACGCGATGCCGACGGAGCCTTGATGGTACGGTACACCCACCGGATTGAAAGCGCATGGCGCGGTGGTCTCGGTCAGACCATAACCCTCATATACCGGCACGTTTGCGCCGCGGAAGAACGCCATCAGTTCCGGATCAAGCGGAGCGCCGCCGGCTACGATCCACTTGGCGCGGCCGCCGAGCACTTCGCGCAGCGAGGCATAGACCATCGGGTCGAACGCCGCTCGACGTGCCTTGGCCAACGCTCCGGCCTTGCCCTTGGCGCTGACTTCCTTCATATAGTTCTGCGCGGCGACCACGGCCGCGGCGAACGCCACGCCCTTGGCACCGTGACCGGCTTTCTGGGATGCGGCGTTATACACCTTCTCCAATACACGTGGAACCACGATCATCACGGTCGGCTTGGCCACCTGCAGGTCGGTGATCAGCGTCTTGATGCCCTGCGCGATGTAGATGTGCAGCTGGCTGGCCACGCAAATGTAGTTGATGGCACGTGCGAAGGAGTGCGCCTGCGGCAGGAACAGCAACACGGTGTGCCTGCTGTTGCGCAAGAGGTCGGGCATGTATTCCGGCAGGTTCAATGCGGTGGTGCAGTAGTGCTCGTGCGTCATCTCCACGCCCTTGGGGGCCGCCGTGGAACCGGAAGTATATACGATGGAACACAGATCGGTTTTGTGAACGGAATCAATGCGTTCGTCAAGTTCTTCGTCGCTTACGACGGAACCGTATGCCTTGATCTCATCCAGGCCACCGTTTTCGAAACATACGATATGCTCCAGCGTCGGGCACTCATCTTCCGCACCGTCGGCCTTGTCGCGCATGTCCTTGGTCTCGACAACCAGCAGACGGGCATCGGAATTGTTTACGATGTTACGAATTTGCTCGGCGGAATCGGTATCGTAGATGGTCGCCAGCACGCCGCCGCAGGCCATGACCGCCGCGTCGAAGATATCCCACTGATATGAGGTGCGGCACATGAACGCCACACCGTCGCCTTTCCGCAGGCCGTAGTGCAGCAGACCCTTTGCGGTTTCGCGGATTTCGGCAAGGACCTCGTTGCCGGTCTTGGTGATCCACTCGCCGTTCTCCTTATAGGTATAGAGAGGCTCGTCACCCATGCGTTCGGCGCGATCCGCGTAGATGTCGTAGATGGACATGCCATCATCCAACGGCGGGTTGCCTTCCGTTTTCGTGGTCAGCAGGCCCGTTTCGGGGTCAAGGAAGGTCGTTGACAGGAAATTCTGCCCCCATTGCGCGGTATGAGGCAGATCGATATGGTCGTCGGTCGAGACGAGGGTGTCGGGATCGTTGTAATCGGGGGTGTTGCCGGAGTCGTCGCTGACCGGATGGACGAAATCACCTCCCAGACGCAACGCCTTCTGCGTGAGATTGGCGGCTTGCTTGCTTAACGAGGTGATGACAGACACGTAACGCTCCTTGGCCCTACTTACAATATATGACTTAGTATCTGTGTAGGAATGATAATCCCTCAACCGCGACACGTCACCTTACGGTAGCGTAAGGAAGTGTTATGATTGCGCCGTTTTGGGCCATATCCGACAGATGCCTCATATTCGACAGATGAAATTTCGCTCCGGGATCGGTGTGACCTACGTTACACTGTTGCGCTGTATCTGTTCAATAAATTTCTTTAACGAGGAAGAAAGGGCACCTATGGCTGAAACACCAGAAGCCACCGTGGCCTTCGGAGTGCTCAACGAGACCTCCGAACACGAGTCCCGTGTTGCTCTGACACCGGATATCGTAACAAGATTGCGTAAGGCAGGCGTTACATGCCTGATCGAATCCGGTGCGGGAGCCGCATCGCATTACGTTGATGCGGATTATGTCAAGGCCGGGGCACAGGTCGTCTCCGCCGCCGACGTGATTGCACGCGCCGATGTGCTCGGTTTTGTCGATCGCCCAAGCAATGAGCTGCTGAGCCGCATGAAGAGGGGCACGTGGGTCATCGGCATGCTCGGATCGTTCACCGACGCCGATTACGTGGCCGCACTTGACAACGCCGGCCTGGTCGGCGTCGCCATGGAAAAGCTGCCGCGTCAGCTGAGTTCGGCTCAGTCCATGGACGAGATGACCTCGCAGAACTCCGTGATGGGCTACAAGGCCGCCATCGTCGCCGCCGACGCGTACGGCTCCTTCCTGCCGATGATGACCACCGCCGCCGGCACCATACGACCGGCCAAGGTACTCGTCCTGGGTGCCGGCATCGCCGGACTGCAGGCCATTGGCACCGCCAAGCGTCTTGGCGCGGTCGTGACCGCGTATGACGTCCGTCCGGCTTCCAAGGGTGAAGTCGAATCGCTGGGCGCTAAATTCCTGGATCTTGGTCTTGATTTCTCCAAGGGGCAGGGCGAGGGCGGTTACGCCCGTGCACTGAGCGCCGAGGAGCAGGCTCAGCAGCAGGCCGCCGTCGACCAGAAGGCCGCCGGATTCGATATCGTCATCACCACGGCCAAGGTTCCGGGACGTAAGCCTCCGGTCCTGCTGACCCGCGCCGGTGTGGCGGGTCTGCACCGCGGTGCCGTGATCGTCGATTGTGCCGCCAGCGATCTGGGCGGCAATGTCGAGGGTTCGGCGGTCGGCACCCAGGTGACCGAAGGCGGCGTGACCATCATCGGTGCGCCATATCTGGCAAGTGGCGTGGCCACCACCGCGTCCAACCTGCTGAGCCGCAATGTGGCCGACGTGCTCGCGCACTTCGTACGTGATGGCAGGCTCGTCATCGATCTCAATGAGGAACTTGACAATGCCATGGTCGTCGCCGGCCGCGGCGAAGAAGCCAAGAAGGAAGAAGAGTAAGGAAGAACGATGGATATCGTCGTTGCAATCACGCTGTTCGTCCTCGCGCTGCTCATCGGCGTAGAGGTCATCGGCAAGGTACCTGCCACCTTGCACACCCCGCTCATGTCGGGCGCCAACTCCATCCATGGCATTGTCATTGCCGGCGTCGTCATCGTCGCCGCGCATGCCACCAGTCCGCTCGCCTGGGTATTCATCTTCCTGGCCGCCGTGCTGGGCACCATGAACGTCGTAGGCGGTTACGTGGTCACCGACCGCATGCTGGAGATGTTCAAGTCCGATAAGGGCAAGAAGAAGGAAGAGGAGGCCAAATAAATGGGTACTCTGGCCGAAATGCTGAGCACTCCGCTCGGTGTCGTCGAATGGTTCGTCTACCTGCTGGCCGCCGTGATGTTTGTCATCGGTCTGCATCTGATGAATTCCCCGAAGACCGCTCGCAAGGGCAACATGGTCTCCGCGATCGGCATGGCCATGGCTGTCGTCATGGCGTTCATCGTGCTGTTCGCGGGTGAGGTCTCCAACGGATTCAAGCACTCCGTGGCCGTAGTCGTGCTGATCGTAGGCATTGTCATCGGTGCCGTCGCCGGCGTGGTCTCCGCAAAGAAAGTGCAGATGACCGACATGCCGCAGCTGGTCTCCGTGTTCAATACCGTAGGTGGTGGCGCCGCGGCGCTCGTGGCGTTGAACGACATCCTGACCTCCGATGGCGCTCCGTCCCTCGTGGTGTTGATCACCGCAGGTCTGGGCATCGTCATCGGTTCCGTCACGTTCTCCGGCTCTCTTATCGCAGCCGGCAAGCTGCAGGGCATCAAGTTCATCAAGAAGCTCACCCTGCCGGGCAAGAGCGTCTGGAACGTCGTGTTCATCATCCTGACCGTCGCCTCCTTCGTAATGCTGTGCGTGCAGCCGGAACAGCGTCTGCTGTGGTCGATTCTCGCCACCGTGTTCGCTCTGTGCTACGGCCTCGTCTTCGTCATCCCGATCGGTGGCGCCGATATGCCGGTCGTCATCTCCGTGCTCAATGCATGCACCGGTACCGCAGTGGCCATGTCCGGCCTTGCCATCAACAACATCGCCCTGATCGTGGCCGGCGCCCTCGTCGGCGCGGCCGGCGTGACCTTGTCCATCGCCATGTCCAAGGCCATGAACCGTCCGTTGCTGTCCGTGCTGGCCGGCGGTTTCGGCGGATCCAGCTCCGTCGCCGCAGGCGAAGGTCCGGAGGGCACCATGAAGGAGACTTCCGCCGATGATCTTGCCGTGCAGCTGGTCTATGCCGAGAAGGTCATCTTCGTGCCGGGCTTCGGTCTGGCCCAGGCTCAGGCGCAGCGCGAGCTCGCCGATCTTGGCGTCCTCCTCAAGGACCATGGCGTCGAGGTCTCCTATGCCATCCACCCGGTGGCTGGCCGTATGCCCGGTCATATGAACGTGCTGCTCGCCGAAGCCAACGTGCCGTACGAGGAGCTCGTCGATCTGGATGACATCAATCCGCAGTTCCCGCAGGCCAATGTCGCCCTTGTCGTCGGCGCCAACGATGTGACCAATCCGGCCGCCCGCAAGCCGGGCACCCCGGTCTCCGGCATGCCGATCCTCGACGTGGACAAGGCGCAGAACGTGGTGGTCATGAAGCGTGGCCGTGGCACCGGTTACGCCGGCATTCAGAACGAGTTGTATTTCGAAGACAACACGCAGATGCTGTTCGGCGACGCCAAGGCGAGCCTGCAGGCCGTCATCGCTGCCGTCAAGGAACTGATCAACTAGCATCATAACGAAGCGTTATCCGCTTGGGGATGCATATGCCGATCATGCAAGGTCTCCCCCTAGGGGGAGGACCTTGTTGTATCTGGGGGCTATGACTCGAGCTCGTCGAACATCGGACGCGCCATTGCGGCGAACGGCAGAATCGCCAGTGACGAACCCAAGAGGATCAGCCAGACTGGCAGGCATCCGTGCAGCCAGCCGTATGCCATCTGTCCAAGTGGTTGGGAGCATGTGGCCACGGAGGTGACCAAGGCCATCACTTTGCCGGTCATGGATTCCGGGGTCTTGAATTGGATGGTCGGAAACGTGATGAGGTTCAGGAAATCAACGGCGACCATGCCAATCGCCAAACAGCCGGTGAGTACCAGCAGTCGCGTCCATGCATCGACCGGCATCATGAACGAGATGGCCGGTGGCAGGATCAGAAGACCTTCAATGCATAGCGAAAGAGAGGCATGCCGGGGCCGTAGGCGCGTTGCGCATACCCCGGCGACGAACGTGCCGATGAGGCCCGCAATGCCGACGATGCCGTCGCAGGTGCCGTAGACGGCAGCGTCGAAACCGAGCGTGTTCCGTACGATGAACGGGAAACTCACCGAACTGAAACCGACCAGAATGAAATTCAGCCACGCACACAGCGCGATCAGTCTCAGTAGTGCCGGTTGCTCGCGAATCAGGAACAGGAAGGCGATTCTCAGGTCGCCGATAGGCGAAAACGGCTTTTCCCCGTCAGACTCGGCACGTGGGGATTCGAGATGGATGCGGCATTCGACGAGGGCCGCCACTGCGAAGCAGAGCGCGGTAATGGTCATCATGAGACGGATGCCGAAGCATGCATACAAGATACCGCCTATGAAGCTGGGAATCAGATTGCTGAGCTGCTGCACCTGATTGATGACGGCCATGCCTTGCCGCAAGGTCCCCGCGCCATAACGTTTGAACATCTGAGGGAGCGCCGCCTGTACGGTCGGCGTCTCCAAAGCGTCCAGAACGGCCAAGGTGATCTGCACGCCCGCAATGACGGTGATGCTGAAGCCTACCCGGGTGATCCAGATCAGCGAGAGAACGGTGACGATACCGGATAATACATCCAGCCCCACCATCATGGTGCGTCGGTTGATGCGATCGGCCAGTACGCCGCCAAAAGGGCCGATGATGATCGTCGGGATGACGGAAACCGCAAGTACCGTCGCGAAGGCCGTCGGGGAACCGGTCGCATCCAGCACCCACATCGACATGGCGAATCGTAGCATGGTGTTGCCGAATAGCGAGATGCCTTGACCTGCGACCAATGCAATGAACGTAGAGGTAAGTAGAGGGGATCGGGTTTCTCTGAACATGGAGGACCTTTCTGGTGAGGATGTGATTGATACCGACCGACGGTATGTATCAATGAGAAGGCGAAACGCATTGCGTCGAGGGATAGGCTGAGTGGCGTTTGCGGCGACTATGGTTCGGCGATGTGCTCCGGTTTTGCGTTGAGCATGGCGATCCCTTTCGCCAGGGCGTCGATTTCGGGGGAATCGGGATCGAATAGCGGCAGTCCGATCGCGGTGAGCATGGTCAGGAGGCATCGGATGCGGTGTTTCAATTCGTCCGTAGTGGCTGGATAGAACATCGGTGCGAGCCAATAGTTGGACAGCAACGCCAGTAATTCGGCCGCCTCTCTTGGATACTGCGTGGTGATGGAACCGTCCGTGATGCCATCTTCGATGCATTGACGGAACATGTCGGCATTCGTGGTTCGCCAGTACTTGAGGTTTTCGGACAGCATCTTCGGGTCGTTAAGCAGGGGAAACGCATCTCGCATGAGCAGCATGTGCTCCTGGTCGGTGGCGTTGGCAAGCAGCCAGTGCTGAATCTTCTGCAGTCCGTTCAGGGAATCGTCGTCAAGCGGTAGGGTGGCGTTGACCCGTGCGGTATCGACTTCGGTAAGTGCGTAGAGGATGGCGGCCTTACTGGGGAAGTGGTGGTAGATGGCGCCCTTGCTCAGGTCGCCGAGTTCGTTGATGATGTCTTGGATGGAGGTGCGCTCGTAGCCCTGCCTGGCGAACAGCGTTCGTGCGGCGTCAAGGATGCGCTGACGTGTTACTTCGGGGTGTGCGTTGCGTGCCATCTGCCACCTGCCACATGATTGATCGGTGATGTTGGCACAATTATACATACCAGCGGTCGGTATTGATGACGAAGGCATTGTCCGAGGTGCGGAAGAATGGGACACGCAAAATTGTAACGCTACAATTGTAGCGCTACAATTTTATGGTGACAATGAAGTGCGTGCGACTGGTAAGGAGCAACATCATGACACGCGAAAACACCGGAGTTACTTTCACCATCGACGATGACGCATTGAACTGGACCGGCGACGGCGAATATCTTCGTATCGAACCGTGGGGAACGAACAGCGTGCGCGTGCGTTCCAGGCTCATGCAGCCTGTCATCGATGCCGATTGGGCGTTGCTGGAAGCGAAGGCCGACCCGCAAGAAGTGAAGATCGCCATCGATGGCAATCGAGCGGAATTGACGAACGGACTCATAACGGTACGGGCCGAACAATATGAACAGTCTGCGGATGTCAGCATCTGCCGATTAGCGTTCCTCAACACCGAAACCGGTGAGAGTCTGCTACGCGAATGCACTGATGGCGGTGCATTGCGTCTGCGTGCACGCGCGCACAATCCGCGTGTGGACGGGGCGGAATCGCCCACCGTCATGTTCGAAGCGAACGCGGGTGAACATATCTACGGCATGGGCGAATACCAGCAGCCGGTCATGGACCTCAAAGGCTCCACTTTGGAACTGGCGCATCGCAACTCCCAAGTGTCCATCCCGTTTATGATTTCCAGCAAAGGGTACGGATTCCTGTGGCACAATCCGGCGGTCGGTTCCGTGACCTTCGGCAACAACCGCACCGAATGGAAGGCGGGAGTCGCGGACCAGATCGACTATTGGATCACTGTCGGCACCAATGCGCAGATTGAAAACCAGTATGCCGACGCCACCGGGCATGCTCCTGTCATGCCCGAATGGGGTCTCGGTTTCTGGCAATGCAAATTGCGTTACTGGAATCAGGAGGAACTGCTGAACGTGGCGCGTACCTTCAGGAAGAAGCGCATTCCGATCGATCTGATCGTCATCGACTTCTTCCATTGGCCGCTTATGGGCGACTTCCGCTTCGACGAGGAATTCTGGCCCGATCCGAAGGCCATGGCCGACGAGCTGCACGAAATGGGCATCAGACTCATGGTCTCCATCTGGCCGCAGATCGACCTGCAATCCGAGAACTACGACGAGATGCGACACCACAACTACCTCGCCAAAACCCGCCAAGGCAAAGACGTGGGCATGTGGTGGCCGCGTGATAACCAGTTCTTCGACGCCACCAATCCGGCGGCACGTGACTTCGTATGGGAATTGTGCCGTAAGAACTATACCGATCTCGGCGTCGACGCCTTCTGGCTTGACGAGGCCGAACCGGAGTGGGGCGGTGACTATGATTACGCGCACTACCTGTATCACATCGGACCGGTGGGCAAGGTCGGCAACGTGTATCCGCAACTGTACAACAAGACCTTCTACGACGGACAGCGTTCCATCGGCCGCGAGGGCGACATCGTGAACCTCACGCGTGCCGGATGGGCGGGCTCGCAGCGTTACGGATCACTCATCTGGTCGGGTGACGTGCACTCCACCTTCGAGGACCTGAAGGCGCAGATCACCTGTGCGATCCACATGGGCGCGGCCGGCATTCCATGGTTCACCACCGACATGGGCGGCTTCAACTATGGCGGTCTGGACGACGAGGAATTCAAGGAGCTGTACGCACGTTGGTGCGAATTCTCCTGTTTCTCGCCAGTCATGCGAAACCACGGCAATCGCGTGCCCTACACCAAAATCGAAGGCAGGCCGACCGTCGACCGTATCGGCAATCCCATCGACCACATCACCACCGGTGCCGATAACGAACCGTGGAGCTATGGCGAAGACATCGAAAGGCTGATGGTCAAGTACATCAACCTGCGCGAGGCCATGCGTCCCTACACGCGCCAGTTGTTTGCGGCGGCGCATGAGAGCGGCCAGCCGCTTGTGCGTGGTCTGTTCTTCGATTTTCCAGGTGACGACGAGGCCGCAAACATCGCCGACGAATACCTGTTCGGGCCGGATCTCCTGATAGCGCCCGTCACCGAATCCGGTGTGCGCTCGCGTAAAGTGTATTTGCCGGGTGGACCGGAAACGACTTGGATGAACCTGCACGACGGCAACAGCCACGAAGGTGGGCGGACCGTCACCGTCGAAGCGCCGCTCGATGTGATTCCGGTATTCGCGCGCAACGGCGCCGATCATGGGCTGAACGGTATGATCTGACCATGACTACTTTGGATGATGTGGCCCGCCTTGCCGGGGTCTCCCGCATGACGGCCTCCAACGCGATGCGCGGCAAGGCGATTGTCAAACCTGAAACCGCGGCACGCGTGCGGGCGGCCGCGGCGCAACTCGGCTACCGACCGAATCTGGCGGCACGACAACTGAGTTCCGGCAAAAGCCACATCATCGGCGTCACCATCTCCGATTTCGATCTGATCTTTCCGGCCGAGCTGGCCGCATGCGTCTCCGACATCGCGCAGCGTCATGACTATCAGACCGTACTGCAGCAAACCCGCTTCTCCAGCGACTTCGAAAAACGTATGCTATCCAGTGCGGCCATGCAGGTGTGTGACGGTACCATCATCTGTTGGCCGAGTGGCACGGATGCGCCGATCGTCGAATTCGGCAAGACCCATCCGCTGGTGGTCATCGACGGATTCGGACTTCGGGGAAGTGTTGACTGTGTGTTCACGCCATGCTTCGAAGGATCCGCGGCAGCCATCCGGCATCTGCATGCGCATGGGCGCTCGCGGATCCTTCTTCTCGGCTTGTGGCCCAACGGGCTCGAGCGGCTTGAGACGGCGCCGAACTCCGCGGCGTTGCGATTGCAGGGCTCAATCGAGGCGCTGGACGAACTCTCGCTGGACTGTAATCTTGCGAAGAATGCGGTTCCATGTGCATGGAACCGGCAAGCCGGATACGAAACCATGCTTCGCGTACTCGGTGAGCGCAATGACTTCGACGCGGTGTTCTGCGCCACGGATCCAATCGCCATCGGTGCCATGCGCGCACTTGTCGAATGCGGCCTCAGCGTGCCGGACGATGTCGCCGTCATCGGCTTCGATGGTCTGGAGGATGGCGCCTACACTAACCCCGGATTGACCAGTGTGTCCGTCAGCCCGCAGGATATGGCGGCGGCAAGTCTGGATATGTTGTTCGGCAGGATCGAGTCCGATTCGGAAGTGATTATCGAGCCGCGATCGGTGACGGTCGATTTTCACATCATCGAACGAGGCAGTGCGGAGTAGATGCGGAAATCAGCCGCGTCGTAGCGATTTCCGCATGCTGTGCCGCTGAGAATATGTGTCACATAGTGGGCATGCAGGGGCGCCCGAATTGACTGCATGACTGTTGAAGGGGTTAGTCTGACTGCTGGAAACCATGACGGTCAAGAGGGGTATATGGAGAAGAATCTGACTAGCGGCAGCGTGTTCAAAACCATCGTCACGTTCGCCTTGCCGTACCTGCTGTCGTATTTTCTGCAGACGTTGTACGGTATGGCCGACCTGTTCATTGCGGGACAGTTCATCGGCGTGGATGGCATCACCGCCGTTGCGAATGGCAGTCAGGTGCTCTACATGCTCACCGTCGTCATCGTCGGGCTCGCCATGGGCGCCACCGTGACCATCGGTCGGACGGTAGGTGCGAACCGACTTGACGATGCCGCCGAGGCCATCGGCAACACCATCACGTTATTTGCCGGCGTCGCGCTTGTGCTCACCGCCGTGCTGCTGCTCAACGTGCAGGGCATAGTCACGCTTATCGGCACTCCCGCCGAAGCGGTCTGCGGCACCACGCAATACCTGGCAATCTGCTTCATCGGCATTCCGTTCATCGTCGCCTACAACATCATCAGTTCGATTTTCCGTGGTCTGGGCGACTCGAAAAGCCCCATGTACTTCATCGCGGTGGCCTGCGTCTGCAACATCGCGCTTGACTATCTGTTCATGGGCCATTTCCGGCTTGGACCGTCCGGCGCGGCGCTCGGCACCACACTCGCGCAGACCATCAGCGTGATCGTGGCGTTCGCCGCCATCCGGCACAAGCGAACGGGCATACGCCTGCATGCGGCGAATCTGCGTCCGCGGCGCGATGTGCTTGGCGGCATTCTCAAAATCGGCGTGCCGACCGCGGTGCAGGACGGCTGCATCCAGGTCGCGTTCATCATCATCACCATCATCGCCAATTATCGCGGTCTCAATGATGCCGCGGCCGTCGGCGTGGTCGAAAAGGTGATCAGCATGCTGTTCCTCGTACCATCCTCCATGCTTGCCACCGTTTCGGCGATATCCGCGCAGAACATCGGCGCAGGCAAACCGGAACGTGCAATACGAACGCTCAAATACGCCACGGCGATCACCGTGGCGTATGGCATCGCCATCTCCGTCGTCGTGGAATTGACCGCAAGCTCCATCATTGGTCTGTTCACCACCGATGCCACCGTGATCGTGCTGGGCGTCCAGTACATTCGCAGCTACATCGTCGACGCGATCTTCGCCGGCGTGCATTTCTGTTTCTCCGGTTTTTTCGCCGCCTGCGGACGTTCGTATATCGGCTTCATCCACAACATCATCGCCATCACGTTGGTGCGCGTGCCCGGTTCATACCTGGCGTCGAAGATGTTCCCGCACACCTTGTTCCCGATGGGTATCGCAGCGCCGGCCGGCTCGCTCCTGTCCGTGTTCATCTGCCTCGGCTTCTACGCATGGCTCAGGCGCCGAAGCGTACTTGAGGCGAAATAAAGGCCCGGAAAACGAAGACGGGTCTACTTGCGCTTCGGTGCGAGGGTGCCGGCCAAGGCGCGCTCGCCGGGGCGGGCCAGAGGGCCCACCAATTCGTGTGCGGTATATGGTTCCTCGATGTAGTCGATGTCCTCGGCGGTGAGTTGCAGGTCAAGCGCGGCGATGGCGTCATCCACGCGTTCCGGTTTCGAGCAGCCGACAATCGGTGCGGTCACGCCTTTGACCCAATGCCAGGCTAGGGCGACGCGGGCCATCGGCACGCCGATGCGCTCGGCGACTTCGTGGACCCGCCTGATAATCGGCAGATCCTGCTCCATGCCCCGATCATATTTGCTGCGCATCGTATTGTCCGTGATGCTTCTTTTGGAATCCGAATTCCATTTCGGTCTTGCCAAGTGGCCGGAAGCCATGGGGGAGTATGGGGTCAGGGCTACGCCGTACTGGCGGCAGACCGGAATCATCTCGCGTTCGTCCTCGCGGTAGAGCAGATTGTAGTGGCACTGCATGCTGGTGAACTTCGTCCAGCCATTCGCCTCCGCCGTAACCTGCATGTTGTGGAATTGGTAGGCGTACATCTCGCTGGCGCCGAGCGCACGTACCTTGCCGGCTTTGACGAGTGCGTCCAGCGCCTCCATGGTCTCCTCGATGGGTGTGCCATAGTCGAATCGATGAATGATGTACAGGTCCAGATAGTCGGTGCCAAGCCGCTTGAGGGTGCCGTCGATTTCATGATTGATGGCCTCTTGCGATAGATGCCCTTCGTTGAAATACACTTTGCTGGCCAAAACCACTCTGTCGCGACTGATGCCCAGACGTTTGAGCGCACGGCCGATGTACGTTTCGGAGGTGCCGAACGCATAGCAGTTGGCGGTGTCGATGAAATTGACGCCGCTGTCGATGGCATGGCCGATGACGCGTTCGGTGGCATCCTGGTCGATGGTCCACTGGTGGAAATCCGGGGATGCCTCGCCGAAGCTCATACCGCCGAGGCAGACCTTGGAGACCTGAATGCCGGACCATCCCAGAGGCGCATATCGCATGTCTACCATATCGTGCTCCTTCGCTTATGATCGAAACGGTATGATTCGAAGCTATCATGTTCGACCGGAGGAAACCAATACCCTGCTTATCATCGGTTTCCATGCAAAAAAACTATGGAAGAACATGTCGGACACTCATTGGACATTCTTTTTGCATGGGCGTTGAATACGTGGTATGAACAATCCAAGTGCATTTCCGATGGGCGATCCGAATGACGGTTTCGCACAGTATTTCGTTGGACAAAGTTATCTGGCGCCGGTGCTTGATGCCCCGGAAATCGCCATCCACAACGTAACCTTCGAGCCTGGATGCCGCAATCATTGGCATATCCATCATGGTGGCGCGCAGGTGCTCATCGCAGTAGGCGGACGTGGCTATTACCAGATCGACGGGCAGGAGCCGAAGGAGCTCAAGGCGGGTCAGGCCGTGTGCATTCCGGCCGATACCAAGCACTGGCACGGCGCCGCTCCTGGTGAGGCGTTCTCGCACCTCGCATTCATGGTGCCCGCCGGTGACCCTTCCGCCATGAGCAACGAGTGGCTCGAACCGGTCGACGCCGTGACATACGAGCGTCTCGACTGACCGTTTGGCCGCATGTTCGACCGTAATTCCTGACATCGTGGAGGCCGTTCGGGAAGGCGTGTTTCACACAAGGCGAAATCACCTTCCCGAACGACCTCCACGGATATGGCGGCGCATCATCTTCGGCGTTTCTCAGGATGGTTACTGAGTAACATTATGGATAAAGTTACTCAGTAACTACATGGGAAGGGGATGACATGGCTGGCTTTGGAACGAATGCCGAAGATGCACCGGTATTGCGATTTGCCGATGTGTCGCGAGTCCATGAAGCGGGTGCCAGCAGGGTGGTGTCGCTGGAGCATGCGGATCTCACCTTGCATGCCGGAGAATTCGTTGCCATCATGGGGCCGTCGGGCTCGGGAAAATCGACGTTGCTCAATCTCGCCGGCGGGCTCGATTTGCCTACGGAAGGGCGCGTGTTCGTCGACGGCGTCGATCTGACGAAACTCGATGCGGCGCAGCGGGCCATGTTGCGGCGGCGACTGATCGGCTATGTCTTTCAGGATTACAATCTTCTGCCGTCGCTTAGTGCAGTGGAGAACGTGTCGTTTCCGCTTGAGCTGGATGGATGGGCGCCGAGGAAGGCTCATGATGCGGCAATGGAGGCATTGCGCGAAGCGGGCGTTGAAGATCTCGCCGACCGCAGGCCGGAGGATATGTCGGGCGGTCAGGCTCAGCGCGTGGCCATCGCCCGTGCCTTGGTCGGTCCACGGCGGCTTCTGCTGGCCGACGAGCCGACCGGGGCTTTGGACTCCCATACCGGATTGAAGATTCTCGAAGTGCTGCGTGCACGTGCCGACGCCGGTGCCGCCGTGCTCATGGTCACCCATGAGCCACGCTATGCCGCTTGGTCCGATCGCACGGTGTTCATCCGAGACGGAAGAATCGTGGATGAGACCGGACCCACGGATTTCGATGCCATGCTTGAGTCCGATGATGCCGTGGAATCGGGGCGATAGACATGGCCCGTATCTTCGCCCTCCGATCCGTGCTGCGACTTGCCTGGCGTGATATGTGCCGCCATCGTGCTCGAACGACGTTCTCCACGCTGCTTATCGCCTTGCCTATGATGGCGTTGATCGTCGGCGCCACATTGATGACGGGTGCTCCGCCCATGCGGGAGCGGGCATTGCGAAGCATACCGGAAGGCGCTCAAGCCGTAATCACTGCAACCGCGGTAAAGCGCGACGGGAATCCGTTCGAACAACCCCCTGAGGGAGCGTCCATCTGGATGGATGAGATTACTCAGCAACCGGCGAGCGAAGACGAGCTCAAACGTATTGTGCCGTCCTCGGACAAGCTGCTGCCGTATTGGGATTCCGAACAGCTCATAGCCGCCACGGCAACCGGCCTGCAGCCGGGGCAGGTCGAGTCGGCGAAGAATTCGTCGATCGGCGGCACCTTGGCGCAATCCGGCACGGGCACCGCACGGCTATGCGAGGCCGGCGCGGAAGCGCTCGGTATGCTACTGCCGAAGCTGAGCGAAGGAACGGTTCCGAGCAATGCCGATGAAATCGTCGTCACCAGTGGACTGGCTTCGCGGATCGGAGCCGACATCGGCGATACGATTACACTGATAGCCCCGCCTTTTCAAGGATCGTATAGCACCAATGGCCGCATAGCCGCAGTCATACAGAATTCACAGCGTGCCTGGCGCATCAGTGGCATCGTTGCCGATGACGCCATCTCCAAAGCCTGGGCCCGGGACGGATGGATGTCTGGCATGGTCGCCCACGACGGTGGTGCCGGAGTGGACAGACATTACCTCGTGGTCGGCGATAAGCCGATCACCTGGCGGCAGGTCAAGAAGATGAATCTGCTTCAGACAGTGGCGGTATCACGGCATGTGCTCACCGATGGGTACCCGAATGCTTCCGAGCGATATCCCTCGCGTATCGATAGCCAGGCGCTACTGCAGTACGCCGTGGGATTCATAGTCGCCGTGGCCATGGGCGTCGCGCTCGTGCTATGCCTGGTTACGCCGGCATTCTCGATATCGGTCGATCAATCACGTCGCACGATGGGTCTCGCCTCAGCCTGCGGTGCCGGGCCACGCGATGTACGGAACATGTTCGGACTGCAAGGCGTCTGTTCGGGATTCGCCGGTGGTGTCATTGGCATGCTGGCCGGTATCGGAGGAATATATGCGATGGCTCCCTCCGTCATACATGTCGACGTTCATGAGATCCCGCAGGTGATTCCATGGGGGCTGCTCCCGCTGGTCGTCATGACGTCCACGTTGATCGGAGCCTTCGCCACATGGATGCCGGCACGCCGTGCAGGACGTATGAATGTGGTCGATGTGCTGCGGGACCGGCCCGATGGGCTGGAACGTGAGCGTTATGCAGGAAAAGGTGCCGGAAAGATTGCGCTGATATCGGGACCCATGCTTATGCTGGCGGCCTGCGGATGCGCCGTGACGAGCATGCGGGTGAAGGTTTCGGATGTCTCTTCGCCGGGAGTGTTGCCGGAAGGCTCAGGAACATCCCTGGTGCTGTTGGTCGCCGCCATCGTGCTGGCCATGATTGGCCTGTCGCGGCTGGTGAAAGGCCTTATCGTCATATATGGTGCGGTCGGTCGAAGTCTGCCCTTGTCCATACGAACGGGTTTGCGTGATTCGGCGGAACACCATCGCAGGTTCGTACCTGCCACCATCGCGGTCGTGCTGACCATGGCATTGGCCTCCTATGCCATGGTGCTAATCGGCTCGACTCTGGCCAACGATAGGAGCATGGAACTTGTGCACGGCCAATCCCATGTGATTCTGTCCGCGGAGGTGCCGGTGAACGACGATACCGATCGCATGGTGGTTGCCGACGGCATACGTAAGCTGGGTGATACCGCATCGTTCAAAGACCACCAGCCGATCTATGCCTTGGCTCAGCCGGATGCGGAATCCACGATGAACCTGACGGGCAAGGCATACGACGACATCTACGCACAATACCCTACCGTCAAGGCGCTTCTCGCCACCGAACTGCATTGCGAGGTGAACGAACGGCAGCAGTATGGGCAGGATATGGCATCCGCCTTCGACCCGAACGGTACGCCATACTGCGTGAACTGGTCCAAATCGTACGAGGCGGTCGGATACACAGGCCTTTCCATGATCAACATGGATCCCAGCGTGATCATCATGTCTGCCGATGCGATGCGCATGACGGGTTTCCCGAATGCCGAGCAGGCCGCACGCACCTTGGAGGAAGGCGGTGTGGTCGTCGGCAATGCGCGGCATTACGAGAGGACGACGGTGCCCTGCAGGCGAGCCACCGCACCCTTGATGATGACGGGAACAGCGGTTCGGAACATGTCGTAAGGCAATCCGTCCGCAAGGCGACATGGATGAAGGGCTTTTACCCGCTGGCCATGAGCGAGCGTACGGCACGTGAGCTCGGCATCGTCAATTTGCGCTATGTGGGTGACATCGCCGCATTGGACCATGTGCATGGATGGAGTGCCATCGAGCGGTTGCGCAAGGCGACGAGCGGCATGCCATTGGTGAACATGACCAGTCAACGGTACCAATACGAATGGGCGACGGATGCCGATGGTGCGAAAATCACGCTTGCCCCCGTCGTGGCGCTTGGCCTGCTTGCCCTGACGGCTACGGTGGTGTCGCTGCTATTATCCCGAACCCAGACCATCCGTGACATGACCACCATGCATGCGGTGGGAGCCTCACCGGGATTTTTATGTCGCCTCGGTCTTGTGCAGGCGATGACGATACTGTTGCCAGGGGTGCCGTTAGGCATGATCGCCGGCCTCGCCCTTGGCTGCTACCACATTGCGTGGTGCCGGCGTATCGGTATCGACGGTGCATGGCTGGAAACCGTACCTTGCTGGCAACTGCAGATTGCGCTTGCCATAACGGTCATTGCGGCGGGATCGCTATCGGCCTGGCTGGTAACCAGTCCTCCCCGCAATCTGACGCGACGTACCATCGATTAAAGGGAACAGGAGGACGATATGGCCATACGAGAGGCATTGCTGGCGTTGCTTGAACAGAGCCCATCCACCGCATATCAACTCAAGCAGGGATTCGAACGCACCACATCAAGGATTTGGCCATTGAACATGGGGCAGATCTCGACCACCCTGCAACGGTTGCATCGGGATGGGTTGATCGAGGAGGAGCCTAAACGACACGACGAGGCCGTGGTGTGGAAACTGACGGATGATGGACGTCGGGAAGCTGAGCAATGGTGGTTGACACCGGTCACGCTGGAACAGCGTGGCAGGGATGAGTTGGTCATGAAACTCGCCTTTGCCGCGGTCACGCCGGGGGTCGATCTTGATCAGTTGATCGAACGGCAACGTATCTGCCTGCAGCGGCTGTTGCATGACGTCACCCGCGCCAAACGACTCACCGACGCCGATAACATTGCGGCGCGCCTAGTGCTGGATCATCATATCTTCGCCACCGAAGCTGAATTGCACTGGCTGGATACGTTCGACGAAACCATGCTGCGCAATGCCGCGCGCCGCAACCAGACCAGTGTCGAAAATGCCGATGACAAGCAGGAGGCACCGTTCCGTTTCCCTGTGCCTGACCTGCATGTTCACAAGGGCTGAATCCCGGTCGTGGAAGTGACTATACTGGCGGGCATGTCACGACAACACATCATTCGATGGGATCTGATGGGCGTGGTGTTCGTCGGCGGATGCATCGGCACCGGCCTGCGGTATGCATGCTCGTTCATCGCCGATTACGGGGCGTTTCACTTCGGCACGTTCACGGCGAACATGATCGCCTGCTTCGCCTATGCGACGTTATCCGCATGGTTGGGCGGTTCCGCGCGTCTTACGGGCAATGCCAAGGAATACGTGAACCGTGGTTTCGGCATGGGCCTGTGCGGCGGGCTCTCCACCATGTCGACGCTCGCCTTGGAACAGTTTACGTTGCTGCATGGGGGAGATACTCTTGGCGCCGCCATCTACTGCGTCGTGACGTTCCTTGCCGGATTCGCGTTCGCCTATGCGGGCTCCCGTACCGGTTCGCATATCGCGAATACGAGGAAGGGGGCATGAAGTGAATGCATTCTTGCCGATTCTGGTGTGCCTGTGTGGTGGACTCGGCGCTTCCGCGCGTTATGTCTGTGATTCGTATATCAAGGCGTGCTGGCATAGGGCATTCCCGATGTCCACATTCGTCATCAATGTGATAGCCGGTTTTCTGGCGGGAATCGTCGCCGGCCTGTATGCGCGTTCCGTCGTGCCTCAGGCTGCTCGTCTGCTGCTCGCCACCGGTTTCCTCGGTGGATTCTCGACCTTCTCAACCATGATGAACGAAACCGTCACCTTGCTGCGCGGCGGTAGGATAGCGGCGTTCGTCGGATACTTCGTGGCGTCCGTCATCGTTCCGGTCATTGCCGTCGCCTGCGGCTATATGATCGTCGAATGATGCGGCGGGAGGGGCGGATGCATATCGTAGAGTGAATGGCTGACCCTACATCATGTCCATCAGCATGAAGGCGAGCAACAGCTGCAGCCTGCTGTCAAGCTTGGACAGGTCCATGCACAGGATTTCCGCGGCCTTGGAGATTTTGTAATTCACCGTGTTGCGATGTACGAACAGCTCGTCGGCGGTCTCTTTCACGCTGCCGTTGTGATTGAGATAGCACCGCAGTACGTCCAGCAGGTCGGAGTCGGATTCCTTGTCGTATTCGATCAGCGGCCCCAGAATCTGCGTGTGGTATTCCCGTGAGATTTCTGGATCCTCGATGCCGAGCAATACCCGGTATGCGCCGAGGTCGTCGAAGAAATTGATGCGGTCCTCCAGCTTTTTCCGTGATTGCAGTTTCAGGATGGAGGCCGCCTGACGGTGGCTTTTGCTGACGCAGCGTATGCTTTTGGTAAGTTTTCCCACGCCGATGGAGGCGGTCTCCTGCCGGCGTAGCGCGTGCTCGACGATCGTCAGTATGCCGCGCCCCCAGTTACGCAGCTGTTGCGGTTCGTCGCAGTGCATGACGACGATAATCTGTTTCCAGGCGCTGAATACGGTGCTGAAACGTACGTCCCTGTGCAGGTATCTCCTGATTTCCGCGGCGATGAGGTTCAGTCGCACATACGGGTCGCCCGCATAGTTCTCGACCTGCACGATTGCCACGGCATAACGCCATTCGATTTCGAAATGGAATTCCGAAAGCGTCGCCGTATACAGTTCCTGCTGGTCGGGGAAGGAGATGGCGTTCTGGAACGCGGCGCTCACCATGCGTTCCTTCGTCTCCTCCTCGATGAGGCGGCGACACAGCGGGCGGGCGATGTTTTCGAACGGCGCGCTTTTCGGAATGGTGAACAGTGGGAAGCCGTGCTCTTCGCAAAAGAGCACCACATCCTCGGGCGGCTCCATAAAGAAATGCCCGATGTCGAGGGCGATGCCCGCCGCGCGATGCTCGTACAGGGACTTGACGTGTTTAAGCAGAGCCCCATCCTCCTGCAAGGCGATGCCGGTGATGAGAATCAGTTCGTCGCCGGCCAGGTAATCGATCATCTGAGTGGACTCCAGCACATGTACCCAAGTGACGTGGTGACCGAGTCCGTCTTCGCCGGCGGCCGGATGAAGAGGAACGTCCGGACACCCTTCAATCAGCTCCCGTAATTCCAAAGTCATGTGTAATCTCCGCGAAATATAGCTTTTACAGTGTGTTTCGAGATGTCGTGGACATCGCGTTCGCATGGCTGCGGCCCAGCACCATCATATCGGCCCCATATTACCGTTCTTTACCGATCGTTCATCCGTTCTTCAGCGTCGTACGTATGTTACGACAAATCGATTGTGCTCAAGCACAACCAAATTTGGGCTTGGATGACTGGAGAAACGGTTTCGAGAGGAAACATAATGAGTCCCAGTTCCGGCCGGAAGAGACGACCGGGCAGGCCGTTTCAAGACCTTTCGTCACAAGAAGCAAGGAGAGTCGCATCATGAGGCTGCAGGACACCGGATTGACATTCGAAGACATCAAGAGCAAGGTCGACACCTATATGATCGAAACCTACGAGCGTTTCGATTTCCTTGCAGACCACGCCAAGGGCGTCTATATGTATGACGAGAACGACACCCCGTATCTCGACTTCTACGCGGGCATCGCCGTCAACTCCGTCGGCAACTGCAATGAAAAGGTCGTCAAGGCGGTGCAGGACCAAGCCGCCACCCTGATGCAGACCTTCAACTATCCGTACACCGTGCCGCAGGTGCTGCTCGCCGAAAAGATCTGCAAGGCCATCGGCATGGACAAGATCTTCTACCAGAACTCCGGCACCGAATCCAATGAGGCCATGATCAAGATGGCACGTAAGTACGGCGTCGAGAAGTACGGCCCGAACAAGTATCATATCGTCACCGCCCGTGAATCCTTCCACGGCCGCACCTTCGGCGCCATGTCCGCGACCGGTCAGCCGGACAACGCCTGTCAGGTCGGTTTCGGCCCGATGACCGACGGCTTCTCCTATGCTCCGTTCAACGACCTTGAAGCCTTCAAGGCGGCCTGTAACGAGAACACCATCGGCATCATGGTCGAGCCGGTCCAAGGCGAAGGCGGCGTGCATCCGGCGACCAAGGAATTCCTGCAGGGACTGCGCGAGTTCTGCGATGAGAAGGGCATTCTGCTGCTGCTTGATGAGGTGCAGTCCGGTTGGGGCCGTACCGGTGCGCTCATGTCGTACATGAACTATGGCATCAAGCCGGACATCGTCTCCATGGCCAAGGCCATGGGCGGCGGCATGCCGATCGGTGCGATCTGCGCCACGCAAGAGGTGGCCAAGGCCTTCACCATGGGCTCTCACGGCACCACTTTCGGCGGTCACCCGGTCTGCTGTGCGGCCTCGCTTGCCGCAGTCACCGAAATCATCGATCGTGACCTGCCGGGCAACGCCAAGAAGGTCGGTGCCTACTTCATCGATAAGCTGTCCAAGCTGCCGCACGTCAAGGAGGCCCGTGGCCAGGGTCTGTTCGTCGGCGTCGAATTCGACGGCACCATCAATGCCGTGGATGTCAAGCATGGCTGTCTCGACCGCAAACTGCTCATCACGGCCATCGGCAAGGACGTCATCCGCATGGTTCCGCCGCTGATCATCACCGAGGAGGATGCCGACAAGGCGACCTCCATCATCGCGGATACCATCGAGGCCCTGTCTGAGTGATCGGCCCGTTGGTTCCCGAATCGTGAACATACCTATGAAAGGAGGAGCAGTATGAAGCACATGGTCATCACCATCGGCTGCGAATACGGCGCCGGTGGTCCGGAAATCGGAAAGATGCTCGCCAAGGCGCTCGGCATCGAATATTACGACCGTGACCTCGTCGATAAGATCATCAACGATCTGGACGTGGACAAGGAGCTCGTGGAAAAGGCCGATAAGGGAACGAACGTCCCCTATACCTTCGAGACGACACTCGGTCCGCGTTACGCGAACCTGACGAACAAGGTCATCTCCCTGCAATACCAAGCCATGCACAAGATGGCCGATCAATCATCCTGCGTCATCATCGGCCGCAGCGCCAACTATCTGCTGCAGGATAGGGACGATCTGATCAACATCTTCATCTATGCGCCGGAGGAGGACCGCATCCGCGCGATCATGGAAAACCAATCCGTGAGCGAGAAGAAGGCGCGCGAGATCGTCAGCTACAACGACGAGAAGAACCGCAGCAGGCATCAGTACATCACCGGCACCAATCGTGGTGACCGGAGCCAGCGCGACCTGCTGATCAACAGCAGCCTGCTCGGCTGGGAGAAGACCTGCCAGTATCTGCTCATGCTCGTCGAAATGCTGAACGAATAACCGGACACAGGGGCCGTAACTCGAGGGGAGCGCGGCCTCTTTCCGCTTTTGTGAATCGCCATCGCAGAGCTTACGTGAGGAAGGAACTCTCGATGGAAACGCCAACTAAGAAAACTTCGGAATTCAAAAAGTCATTCAGTTCCCTTGACATCCTGATGATCGCCTTCGGCGCGATGATCGGCTGGGGATGGGTGGTCTCCACCGGCGACTGGATCGGAACGGCAGGCGTGATCGGCGCCATGCTCGGCTTCATCCTCGGCGGCGTGATGATCTTTTTCATCGGCATGACCTATGCCGAGCTGACGCCGGCAATGCCTGAATGCGGCGGTGAGCATGTGTTCAGCATGCGTGCCATGGGGCCGATCGGCTCATTCGTCTGTACCTGGGCCATCGTACTCGGTTACGTGAGCGTCGTCTGCTTCGAGGCGTGCGCCTTGCCGACCATCATCACGTATGTGTGGCCGGACTTCCTGCAGGGGTACCTATACTCCGTCGCAGGATTCGACATCTACGCCACATGGCTGGGCACTGCCGTGCTGTTCGCCGTCTTCATCACCGTCATCAATATCATGGGTGCGCAGATCGCGGCCAAGCTGCAGAACATTCTGACCCTGTGCATCGGCGCCGCCGGCATCCTGCTGATCGCGGCATCCGTGATCACCGGAGATGCTTCCAACCTGCAGGACCAGATGTTCGAAGGCTCGGGCATGGGCGGCATGATGGCCACCATCGTCAAGGTCGCCGCCGTCAGCCCGTTCTTCTTCATCGGCTTTGACGTGATTCCACAGGCCGCCGAAGAGATCAACGTGCCGCTTAAGAAGATCGGCAAGATCCTCATCCTCTCCATCGTTTTGGGCATCAGCTTCTATGCATTGGTGATTTTCTCCGTGGGCTACGTGATGACCGGCGATCAGATCGCCGCCTCCGCCAATGGCACCGGCTTGGTCACCGCCGACGCCATGGCCGCGGCCTTCCACAGCAACATCATGGCGAAGGTGCTGATTCTCGCCGGCATGTGCGGCATCCTCACCAGCTGGAACTCGTTCATGATCGGCGGCAGCCGCGCCATGTACTCCATGGCCGAGTCCTATATGATCCCGCGTTTCTTCACCAAGCTGCATTCCAAGGCCAAGACCCCGTACGTCGCCATCATCGTCGTCGGCATCCTGAGCGTGCTCGCACCGTTCGCCGGACGTAAGATGCTCGTGTGGGTTGTGGACGCAGGCAACTTCGGATGCATCCTCGCATACTGCATGGTATCGCTGTCCTTCATCATCCTGCATGTGAAGGAACCGGACATGGTTCGCCCGTATCGGGTGAAGCATTGGAAGCTCATCGGCGCCATGGCCGTGCTGATGTCCGGCATCATGATCATGCTGTACATCCTTCCGGGCACCGGTGTGACCCTGGCTCCGCAGGAATGGCTCATGGTCGCCGGCTGGTCCGCGCTCGGCGTCGTGTTCTTCATCTTCAGCAAGATGGTCTACAAGGACAAGTTCGGCTATTATGCGCAGCTGTACGTCAGCGAACTCGATAACGGCGACGAACAGGAAAAGACGGTTTCCGAATCCTCCGCGATCATCAACCTTGCAGCGTCCGAAGCCAGCGCCCCCGACGAGTGGGCGAACGGTTTCGGTTACTTCCTGCCGATCAATCTGGTGTTCGGCAAGGGCAAGGTGCGTGAGGTCGGTACGATCGCCTCCGCGCACGGTACCACCGCAATGATCGTCACCGGCGGCCATTCCGTGAAGAGCAGCGGCACCTACGACAAGGTCCGCGGCCTGCTCGAAGAAGCGGGCATGACCACGGTGCTCTTCGACAAGGTCACTCCGAACCCGCTGACCACCACGGTCGAGGAGGGTGCCCGACTCGCCAAGGACCGGCAGGTCGATGTCGTGATCGGTCTGGGCGGCGGCAGCACCATGGATGCGGCCAAGGGCATTGCGTTCATGGCCGAAAACGAGGGTGGCGTCAGCGAGTACATCTATGGCGAGCGTACCTCCGACAAGGCCCTGCCGCTCATCCTCGTGCCGACCACCTTCGGCACCGGATCCGAGGCCAACGGCTTCGCGGTCATGACCAACCCGGACAACGGCGACAAGAAGTCGTTGCGCAGCCCGGCGCTTGTGGCCACCGCGTCCATCGTTGATCCCGACCTGATGCGCACGATGCCGAGCGGCGTGATCGCCGCCAACGGTTGCGACATGCTATGTCACTGCATCGAGGCGTTCACCGCCAATAATGCACAGCCGTTCACCGATGCGCTCGCCCTGTATGCAATTCCGCTCATCGCCAACAACATCGTGAGCCTGTATCGAGGTGAGGGCACCGACGAACAGTGGGCCAAGGTCTGTCTCGCCGGCACCATCGGCGGCATGGTCATCAACACCGCCGGCATCACTCTGGCGCACGCCATGGAACATCCGGTCAGTGGTCTGAGGAACGTCACCCATGGCAAGGGCCTGGCTGCCATCGAGCCGACCGCCATCGAAGCGACCTATCAGTACAACCGCTTCAAGTACGGTCGTATCGCGAGGATTCTGGGCGGCTTCACCGCCGAGGATTGCGCGCCACGAGTGAAGAGACTGCTCGCGGATCTTGATCTCAACGTGACGCTACGCGATCTCGGCATCGAGAAGAAGGACATTCCATGGTTGGCGCAGAACGCCCAGAAGGTCTCTCCGGGCAATCTTGTGAACACGCCGGGCTCCCAGCTCGTCACCACCGAGGAATCGTTGGAGAAGCTGTACGAGTCGATGCTCTGAGTGCTCAGTCACATCGATTCGCCGATGGATGGCCGTTAGGAATCCCAAAGGCGAATGTGATATGAGGGCGTGATGTCCCACCGTGGATAGCGGCGGGACATCACGCTTTTTCATGTTTAGAGGCTTCTGCATAGGGGAAATGACCTTCCATGATGGCATAGTGGAATGCGTCACGCAATGGGAGGAACGACATGACGTACATGCAGGCGTTGCTGGGGTTCGCGGTGCTGGCCGGAGCCATGGCCATGGTGCCGGGTCTCGACATGGTGATGACCATGAACGAGGCAATCCACTATGGGCGACGCAACGGCATCATAGCGGGATTCGGCATCCAATGCGGCGTGCTGGTATGGGCCGTCGCCGCGTCATTGGGCCTGGCCGCACTGATTTCCGCATTCCCGCTGGCCTATGACATCATCCGCGTGATCGGAGGCATATATCTGTTCTATCTGGCATGGAGCATGTCCGGCATGTCCGATTGGGCGAAGCGCAAGCTTGGCATCGCAACGAAGCAAACCGAAATGCAACCTCGGGAAGCCGCCGATGACTCCACCGCATCCACGGAATCCGTTGCACGGTCCATGATCGCCCCGACCTCCAGGCCAAGCCTGTTCTCTTCATGGTGGCGCGGTTTCCTCACCGATTTCTTCAACCCGAAAATAGGCGTCTTCTACATCGCAGTCATCCCGCAGTTCCTCGTGTCCGGCGTCGGCAATCTCCAAATGGGTCTGTCGCTTGGACTGATCCACGCCATCGAAGGCGGTGTGATTCTCACCGTCGTGGCCTGTGCGGCCGCCACCTTCTCCGCCAAACTCACCAGTTCACGCGGCAAAAGCATCCTTTCCATCGTTACCGGTGGCGTCATGGCCCTGCTTGGAGGCGCAACCATCCTCGACGTGGTGCGAAGCCACACCGCCTGACGGAAGATCACGGTCTCGCCTTTGATCGTCAAGGGGGCAGCGTGTGATACCGTGCAGGTTATGGAGATTACATATACCGATGAGAAGAAGTTCACCAAAGAGCAGACGCAGCGGCTATTCCGTTCCGTCGGCTGGGTGTCAGGGGAGTATCCGGAACGCCTGTACAAGGCGTTGATGGGCTCGTCCACCGTGTTTTCGGCTTGGGATGGTGACCGTCTTGCCGGTTTGGTGCGCGTGCTTGACGATACCGAGATGGTGGCCTACATGCACTACGTGCTTGTAGATCCGGAATATCAGGGTCACGGCATCGCCGGGCATCTGGTCGGCATGGTCAAAGACCGATACCGTGATTACCTGTATATCGAGGTCATGCCGGAGGAGAGCAAGAACGCGTCGTTCTACCAGAAGCACGGCTTCCAGATCATGGAGGACGGCGTGGCCATGCAGATCTGCAATCCCGGCGAGAAGCGGTGAAACGGACGAATCCTACAATCTGAACGTTCGCCTGACGAATCGTTCGATCTTGCGCCAGTACACGTCCGGCGCCACCACCGAGCCCATCACATGATCGGCGCCTGGCACCAGCAACTTTTCACGGTCGAGACTTGAGCAGGCGTTGAAATTCATATCGAGGAAACGTGGGGATACGAAGGTGTCGGCGTCTCCGTGGACGAACAGCACCGGAATCGTCGCATGGCGGAGTTGCTCCATACTCGAGGCATCGTTGAAGTCGTAGCCGGCCTTGTACTTGCAGACAAGTCCCGCCGCGTCCACGCACATCGCCGCGAGCAGCTTTGGCAGATGGAACATCGCACGGGACGTATCGATGAATTGCAGTCTCACCGACGCGTAGCCGCTGTCTTCGATGGCGGAAACCACATTACGGGGCAACCTTGGGTCTCCGACGGTCATCATCACCGTTGCCGCGCCCATCGAATTGCCATGCAGCAGGATACGGGCTTCGGGATCGCTTTCGATGATCAGATGAATCCAATTGAGCAGGTCATTGCGTTCCAGCCATCCCATGCCGGTATAGCGCCCCTCGCTCATCTCATGCGCGCGCTGTGCCGGCACCAGCACCGTGAAACCGAGGCGTGCAAAGCGATGCGCCCATGTTGCCATCTCCGCGGGCTCACCCGTATACCCATGGCAGCAAATCGCGTAAAGATGCGGTTTCGGGCTTATGCAATCCGGGTCGAACAGCCAACCATGCAACGTAAGACCGTCGAAGCTCGTGATGGTGACCGGCTGCTTGGTCTCTTGAAACCATACGCCGGCTTCGCGTGCCTCGCCGGTATTCATCAGACGTTCGCGTTCCGGATCGTCCGGCGGGGACTGACGGAACATGGACTTCTTGTATTGCGAGTCCAAAGCGAATCTGAACAGCGAATTTGCGCAAATGGCCAGCGCTCCCGCAGATGCCACGGCCGCGGCTCCCGTTGCAATGCAGATGGTGCGGGCGATATCAGAATGGGTGCGCCTCATTGCTGCCTCGATTCTTTGATTTCGTGTATTCGTTCCCTGTTCATACATGATGACTGATGTGTTCGATTGTACGTGTGTTCCGCACCTTTGCGGCGTTGAACACGCATTGTCAGACCGATGTGTATACTTAAGGACTGTTGTCTTGGCGAGGGAAGCATGAGCTTCCGTAATCGACTCGGCGTGTGAGTGCACTCCTTGAGTGTCTTCGCGGCTCGTTGATGCGCCGAAACAGAAGAACGAATATCAAGGAGATATCGATTATGGCTACTACCATTACCCTCGAAGGCGCCGCTCGTACCGAGTTCGGCAAGGGCGCTGCCCGCCGTCTGCGCGTCGCCAAGCTGATTCCGGCCACCGTGTACGCCGGCGGTGAGGCTCCGGTCTTCGTGCAGCTGCCGATGAAGGAGACCACCCTGTCCCTGCGTCACACCAACGCTCTGTTCACCATCAAGTACGGCGACCAGACCAAGATGGCCATCGTCAAGGACGTGCAGCGCAATCCGGTGAAGCGCATCGTCGAGCATGTTGATTTCTATGAGGTCAAGGCCGGCGAGAAGATCGACGTCGAGGTGCCGGTGTTCGTCGAAGGCACTCCGAAGGGTGCCGCCGTCGCGTTCGTCGACATTCAGGAGCTCAAGGTCCGCGCCGACGTCGCCAACCTGCCCGAGAAGATCGTGGTCAACGTCGATGGCCTGACCGATGGCGCCAAGGTCTTCGCCAAGGACGTCGTGCTGCCGGAAGGCGTCGTGCTTGACGTTGAGGATCCGGAAGAGTCCGTCGTCACCGTCGAGGTGCCGGAAGATGCCGCTGAGGCAGCCCCGGCCGCCGACGCCGCCGAGACCGCCGACGCCGAGTGAGATAGCTCGTTTCCGCAAGCGTTCGATTACGGAGTCCGCGCATGTAGATTGCATGCGCGGACTCCTTTGTTTCCGCTACGTTTCATGCCATCTCATATCGCGAACGATGGTTATCGATTGAGATTATGGTGTGAGAAAGTACTAACCAGAGCCGGCGCCACAAGCGCTGGCATGTCAACATCCGCATGCCGCGAAAGCGGCTGATGCATAAGAAGAAGTTAAGAATGACTGAACAGAATCATCACGATCCGGCGGAGCTTGACAAGCTCACCGAGAAGTTCACCGTGCTCCCTAACGACAACCCGGCATCCGACGCCAAGCGCGCCGAGCTCATCGACAAGCCGGCCTTCGGTCAGGTGTTCTCCGATAATATGGCCCACATGACCTGGACCAAGGGCGAAGGCTGGGGCGATCGCCGCATCGAACCGTATGCGCCGCTGAAGATGGATCCGGGCGCATCCGTGTTGCATTACGCTCAGGAATGCTTCGAAGGCCTCAAGGCCTACCGTCACGCCGACGGCTCCACTTGGCTGTTCCGCCCGGATGCGAATGCCGAACGATTCCAGAATTCCGCCAAGCGTCTGTACCTTCCGGAACTGCCGATTGACGATTTCATCGGTTCCGTGGCTGCTCTCGTCAAGCGTGATGTGAACTGGGTGCCGTCCCGTCGTGAGTACACCCTGTACATGCGTCCGTTCATGTTCGCCTCCGAGCCGTTCCTTGGCGTGCGGGCACCGCATGAAGTGGACTATTGCGTGATTGCTTCCCCGTCTGGTCCGTACTTCCCGGGCGGTGTGAAGCCGGTCAGCATCTGGGTTGAAGACAAGTGGTTCCGTACCGGCCCTGGTGGCACCGGCTTCGCCAAGTGCGGTGGCAACTATGCGGCTTCCCTGCTCGGTGAATACACCGGCATTGACCACGGTTGCGAACAGGTCTGCTTCGTGGACGCCGCCACCAAGACCTACCTCGAGGAGCTTGGCGGCATGAACATGATGGTCGTGCACAAGGATGGCCACGTGGAGACTCCGTCCCTGACCGGCAACATCCTGCCGGGCGTGACCCGCCGTTCCCTGATTCAGCTCATCCAGGACAATGGCCACGACGTGGTCGAAACCATGATCGCCTTGGATCAGCTGCTCGAAGACATCAAGTCCGGCGAGGTCACCGAGGTGTTCGCCTGCGGTACCGCAGCCATCATCACCCCGATTGGCCGTTTCAAGTCCGAGAAGTTCGACGTGACCGTCGCGGATGGCGGCTCCGGCGAATTCACCGTCGCCCTGCGCAACCAGCTGCTCGGCATTCAGCTCGGCGAGATCGAGGATCCGCACAACTGGATGTGGAAGGTCTGCTGATCTCCGCTAAGACCGTTTCCTGACAGCGCGTAGACCGCCGGAGGGCGGTATATACGTCGTACGATCGTAAACTTGGCCTGAAGGCCGGACGTGTCGTACGATGCATATACCGCCCTCCGGCTCTTTTATGGTGATATGGCACCTGCGGGCTATGGTATTTTTGCAGTTGCATGAAGGAACCTTGTGAGGGAGGGGGAGAAGATATGGAAGTGGCCCTGGAAAGCAACGGGTTTTTCATGGGCATCGAATACCTGGCGACGTTCTGCTGCGGTATGGTCGGCGGACTTGCCGCCGTGCACAAGGGATATGATGTCTTTGCGATTCTCGTGACTACATGGCTCACCGCATTGGGAGGCGGCATCATTCGTGATGTGCTGCTCGGTGCGCTCCCTCCCGCAGGCGTCTCCGACAAGGGGCTGGTGATCACCGCGCTGCTGGCGGCCGTCACCGTGGCCGTCGCACATCCGGAAATCAACAAACTCAGATGGTCCATGCTGTCGTTGGATGCGCTGGCGCTGGGATTGTACGCCGTTAACGGTACCAGTAAGGCCATGATGTACCACATGTCCGGCACCACGGCGATTTTTCTGGGCATGTTTACCGCATTGGGCGGCGGACTGATCAGGGACATGCTCATCAATGAAGTTCCCATGGTGATTCGTGACAAACATTGGTATGCGGTGCCATCCGCCGTCGGATGCATACTCACCGTGTTGGTGTGCAAGGGTGTGAATGCCGGCATCATCGCTTTCCCGGCGGAGGTCGTGCTTGATGTGCTCATCGTCGTACTCATGGTCGGTATGCGATTGGCGTCGGTGATCTTCGATATTCAGTTGCCTGGCGCTCTTGCACGGCACAATACGTATCTACCGGGTGAATCAAAGTATCTGAAACGCCCTGTCATCCATCCCGACAAAGATGATGACGGCAAAGACGACAGGCATGAATAGCAGAAGCCCCGCAGGAGAATCTGCGGGGCTTCCATATAAACGGTGAGTTACGAAAACTCAGAGAGCGTTGATGGCCACGGCGAGACCGGACTTGCGGTTGGCAGCCTGGTTCTTGTGGATCACGCCGGCGCCAGCAGCCTTGTCGAGCTTCTGGGCCGCGACCTTGTAGGCGGCCTCGGCGGCGGCCTTATCGCCGGCGGCGATGGCTTCGCGGGTGGCGCGAACGGCGGTCTTCAGGCCGGACTTCACTGCCACGTTACGCTTGTGGGCCTTCTCGTTGGTGAGAACGCGCTTCTTCTGCGACTTAATGTTTGCCACTATTACTCCAAACGACGTTTTCTATAAGGACATACAAACGAAAATGATAACATGGCGCGCGGATAAATCGCCAGCGGGCCTAGGAGTGTCGCGGCGCACCCTGCCGATACCAGCGGTTAGAATCGTTTGCGTTACGTATTTCAGGAGGAGGATGGCGTGGGCCAGCAGCATAATCAGCCCGGTTTCACCGATCAGTCGTTGATCCGCAATTTCTGCATCATCGCGCATATCGATCACGGCAAATCGACGGTGGCGGACCGCATTCTGCAGCTCAGCGGCATCGTACCGGAACGAGAGATGCGTGACCGCTTCCTCGATCGCATGGATATCGAGCAGGAGCGTGGCATCACCATCAAATCGCAGGCCGTGCGCGTGCCGTGGACCTTTGATGGCACCGAATACACACTTGGCATGATCGATACTCCGGGCCACGTCGATTTCACCTACGAAGTCTCCCGTGCACTGGCCGCATGCGAAGGTGCCGTGCTGCTCGTCGACGCCACGCACGGCATCGAAGCGCAGACGCTGTCCAATCTGTACATGGCCATCGACCATGATCTGGCCATCATCCCGGTGCTGAACAAAATCGACCTGCCGAGCGCCGAACCCGACAAACACGCCGAGGAGATCGCCGGCCTGATCGGCTGCGATTCGTCTGACGTGCTACGCGTCTCCGGCAAGACCGGCGAAGGCGTGGCCGAACTGCTTGATCGCATCGTCACCGATATACCGGCTCCGAAAGGTGAGCCGGATGCTCCCGCCCGCGCGTTGATCTTCGATTCGGTCTATGACTCCTACCGAGGCATCGTCACCTATATCCGTATGGTCGACGGCGAACTGCGTTCCCGTGAGAAGCTGCACATGATGGGTATCGGCATGACCCATGATCCGATCGAAATCGGCGTGATCAGCCCCGACATGATGCCGACCAAGGCACTTGGAGCCGGTGAGGTCGGTTACGTGATCACCGGAGCCAAGGACGTCAGCCAATCCAAGGTCGGTGACACCATCACCTCCGCCGCGAATCCGGCCACTGAGCCGCTGGAAGGCTATCGCGACCCGCAACCGATGGTCTATGCCGGCCTGTTCCCGATCGATAACGCCCAATTCCCGGAATTACGTGAGGCGCTCGACAAGCTCAAACTCAACGACGCGGCCCTCATCTACGAGCCGGAGACTTCCGTGGCCTTGGGCTTCGGCTTCCGGTGCGGCTTCCTCGGCCTGCTCCACATGGAGATTGTGACCGAACGGTTGAGCCGCGAATTCAATCTCGATCTGATTTCCACCGCCCCAAACGTACCGTATGAGGTCACCGCCGAGGACGGTAGCGTGCATCGCGTGACCAATCCGAGTGAATTCCCCGACGGCAAGATCAAGAGGATCGTCGAGCCGATGGTCGCCGCCGATATCATCACACCGAAGGACTTCATCGGTGCCGTGATGGATCTGTGTCAGGATCACCGTGGACAGATGGGCACCATGGAATACATTTCCTCTGACCGTGTGGAGATGCACTACCGCATCCCTCTCGCCGAAATCGTGTTCGACTTCTTCGACCAGTTGAAGAGCCGCACCAAGGGCTATGCTTCGCTCGACTACCACGAGGACGGCGAGCAGGCCGCCGATCTGGTGAAGGTCGACATTCTCATCCAAGGCGAGAAGGTCGATGCCTTCAGCGCCATCGTGCATCGCGATAAGGCATATTCCTACGGTGTGATGATGACGAAGAAGCTACGTGAGCTCATTCCGCGCCAACAGTTCGAGATTCCGATCCAAGCGGCCATCGGCTCACGCATCATCGCCCGCGAGAACATTCGCGCCCTGCGCAAGGACGTGCTTGCGAAGTGCTATGGCGGCGACATCTCACGCAAGCGCAAACTGTTGGAGAAGCAGAAGGCCGGCAAGAAGCGCATGAAGATGCTCGGACATGTCGAGGTGCCGCAGGAGGCGTTCATCGCCGCCCTGTCCACCGGCGATGCCGGCAACGACCGTGACACGAAGGACAAGATCCGCGCCGCCCAGAAGACCGAAGGCTGATGTTCGAAGTCTACATTCATGTGCCGTTCTGCATGAGACGTTGCGGATATTGCGATTTCAACACGTATACCGCCATTGACATGGGTGCGGGCGCGTCCCGGGGCAACTATGCCAACATGGTGATTCGCGAGATGGCGATCGTGCGTGATTGGCAGGAACGTCACGGCATCGTCGAACCGCCGGCCGGCACTGTTTTCTTCGGCGGTGGCACGCCGACGATTCTCAAGGCCGCGGATCTGGTGGCCATGCTGGATGCCGTACGCGAGACATGGGGAATCGCGGACAACGCCGAGATCACCACCGAGGCGAACCCCGATACGGTGAACGCCGATTACGTGCGCGAGCTTGCCGACGGCGGCTTCAATCGTATTTCCTTCGGCATGCAGTCCGCGGTTCCGCACGTCCTGAAGACGCTTGACCGCACTCACACGCCGGAGAACGTCGAGGCTGGCATCTCGGCCGCGAATGCGGCCGGTATGCGTTCCAGCGTCGACCTGATCTATGGCGCGCCGGGGGAGAGCCTTGATGATTGGCGTACCTCCGTGAATACGGCCCTCGATCTGGGAGTCAACCATATTTCCGCATACGCATTGACCGTGGCTCCGAACACCACCATGGGTCGGCGAATCGCGGCCGGCGTGTTGCCGACCCCGGACGATGATGACGAGGCCGCCAAATACGAAATCGCCGATGCGCTACTGTCCGCGGCGGGACTTGAATGGTATGAAATCAGCAACTGGGCACGTCCAGGTTACGAATCACGGCATAACCTCGGCTACTGGCGCAACGTCGACTGGGCCGGACTCGGACCCGGGGCGCATTCCCATTACGATGCACCCGCCCTTTCCGAGCGAGGAACCGTCAGGAGAGGCCAGGCCGATGGAGAGGACAGCGCGACGGCCCTGCGTTCCTGGGACATCGCACATCCGCGCCTATGGGGTAGCACCATCAGCGAAGGCAGGATCCCGTGGGCTGGCAGCGAGAACATCACCGTCGAGGAGAATCTCGAAGAGACCATCATGCTTGGCCTGCGTATTCGAGGGGGCCTTGACATCGCACGGCTCGGCAATGCCATCGCCGAAACCACATGGCGTGAGCTGGAGCATGACGGCCTGATCACCGTTGAGCATCATCATGCCATCCCCACGCTTCGCGGGCGCCTGCTCAACGACACCATCATCGCCAAACTGCTGGAATCATTGGACTGACGATATTGCATAACGGCGATGCGAGGTCGTTTTCGCATGCTTGGCGAGAATCATTACGTGGGTATTGACAATGCCGTCGATTCGTTATATGGACACCTGAAACGCTATCGACATGGGGGCGCGGTATTCTAAACCACGCATTAAAGAACCGCAAGACTTTTCTTGCCCAAAAACATTGAAGGTGGTTTCGGTGACTTTCCACGCCCCGTTAGATCTGACGATCCATGATTCCCAAGGTATGTATGATCCCGGCGCCGAGCACGACGCCTGCGGCGTGGGTATGGTCACCACCCTCAACAAACGACCGGAGCGCAAGATCGTTGACGACGCCATCGAAGTGCTTGTCAACCTGAACCATCGTGGTGCGGTCGGCGCCGAAGAGAATACCGGTGATGGCGCGGGCATCCTCATGAGCATGCCCGACGAGTTCATGCGTGCCACCGTAGGTGCGGAACTGCCTGAGGAAGGCCACTATGCAGCCGGCATCGCATTCCTCGACCGTGACATCGCCACCTCCGGTCAGCAGGAGCAGGCCATCGCCCGAATCGTGCGTGAAGAGGGTCTCGAAGTACTCGCATGGCGCATCGTGCCAACCAACCCGGACGGACTCGGCCTGCAGGCTCTTGCCAGCATGCCGGCGTTCAAGACCCTCGTTGTGGCCGATCCGGACAATCAGCTCGCCGGCATCGAATTGGATCGCAGGACCTTCCGCATCCGCAAACGCGTGGAGCACGAGGTTGGCATCTACTTCGCGTCCCTGTCCGCGCGCACCATCACCTACAAGGGCATGCTGACCACCATGCAGCTCAAGCCCTTCTTCCTGGATCTGTCCGATGAGCGCATGAAGGCCAAAATCGCCATCGTGCACTCCCGCTTCTCCACGAACACGTTCCCGAGTTGGCCGCTGGCCCAGCCATTTCGTCAGCTGGCCCACAATGGCGAGATCAACACCATCCAGGGCAATCGCAACTGGTTGTCCGCCCGTGAAGGCCGACTGAGCTCCGAACTGCTCGGTGAGTTCAAGCCGCTGCTGCCGATCGCCACCCCGGGCTATTCCGATTCCGGTACCTTCGACGAGTGCCTTGAGCTGCTGCATCTCGCCGGCCGCTCCATGCCCCATGCCATCTCCATGATGCTGCCGCCGGCATGGGAGAAGAACGATCAGCTCGACCCGGATGTCAAGGCGTTCTACGAGTACAACAACACGTTGATCGAGCCGTGGGACGGTCCGGCGCATATCATCTTCACCGATGGCACCCAGGTCGGTGCGTTGCTCGACCGTAACGGCTTCCGACCGGGCCGTTGGCAGCTCACCGATGACGGCTACATCGTGCTCGCCTCCGAAACCGGCGTGCTGCCGGAGGTGGCTGAGGAGCATATCGTGTCCAAAGGCCGCCTCGAGCCGGGCAAGATGTTCCTCGTCGACACCAATGAAGGCCGTATCATTCCGGACGAGGAGATCAAGAAGGCTCTCGCTTCCCAGCACCCGTACCGTCAATGGGTGGAAGGCAACTCCGTCGAAATGAGCGAACTTCCCAAGCGCGAGCACGTCAACCACTCCGGTCAGTCCGTGCAACGTCGACAGCGCGCCTTCGGCTACACCGAGGAGGACCTGAAGCTCCTGCTTGCCCCGATGGCCAACACCGGCAAGGAACCTCTGGGTTCCATGGGCAACGACGCGCCTATGGCCGCGCTGTCCAACCGCAGTCGCATGCTGTTCGACTACTTCACGCAGAAGTTCGCACAGGTCACCAATCCGCCGCTCGATTGGGAACGCGAAAAGATCGTGACTTGCCTTGAATCCGCCATCGGTCCGGAACCGAACCTGCTGGCCGATTCCGAATTGCACGCCAAGAAGATTCTCATTCCGCTCCCGGTGCTTAACTCCGACGAGATGGCGCAGCTCAAGCGCCTCGACCGAGCCAAGTTGCTCGGCGGCTATTACAAGCCGTTCATCGTCAAGGGTCTCTATCAGGTCGCCGGTGGCGGCAAGGCGCTGAAAGAACGTCTGAACGAGATTTTCGAGGAAATCGACAAAGCCATCGAAAACGGCTCCAACTTCCTAGTGCTTTCCGACCGCGATTCCAACTACGCATGGGGTCCGATTCCGTCGTTACTGCTCACCTCAGCGGTGCAGCACCACCTGCTGCGCCGTCATACCCGCACGCAGATCTCCATGGTGGTCGAAGCCGGCGATGTGCGCGAAATCCATCATGTCGCGTTGCTGATCGCCTATGGCGCGGCGGCAGTGAACCCGTATCTGGCCTTCGAATCCGTTGAGGATCTGGCTCGCAAGGGCTACCTCAAGGTGGACGCCGAAACCGCCGTGAAGAACCTGACCGGCGCGCTATCCACCGGCGTACTCAAGATCATGGCCAAGATGGGCGTCTCCACCATCATGAGCTATCGTGGCGCCCAGCTGTTCGAAGCCATTGGTCTGAACAAGGATGTCATCGACGAGTATTTCGCCGGGACCACCTCCCGCGTGGGTGGCGTCGGCCTCGACGAACTCGCTGAAGAAGTGGCCATTCGCCACCGCGTGGCCTACCCGACCCAGTGGACCGCGCGCCCGCATCGTAATCTGCGTACCGGCGGCGAATACAAGTGGCGCCGCACCGGTGAGGATCACCTCAATGATCCGGAGGCCATCTTCCTGCTGCAGCAGTCGACCCAGCGTGGCGATTACGAAATGTTCAGGAAGTACTCGAACCACATCAACGACACCTCCAACCGTCTGATGACGCTACGAGGCCTGATGAAGTTCAAGTCCGATCGCAAGCCGATTGACATCTCCGAAGTCGAGCCGGCCAGCGAGATCGTCAAGCGTTTCTCCACGGGTGCCATGAGCTATGGCTCCATCTCCCAGGAGGCGCACGAAACCCTCGCCATCGCCATGAACACCATCGGTGCGCGTTCCAACTCCGGTGAGGGCGGCGAATCCGAGGACCGTATCAACGACCCGTTGCGCTACAGCAAGATCAAGCAGATCGCCTCGGCTCGCTTCGGCGTGACCAGCGACTATCTCGTGCATGCCACCGACCTGCAGATCAAGCTCGCCCAAGGCGCCAAGCCGGGCGAAGGCGGCCATCTGCCAGGTGCCAAGGTTCCGCCGTGGATCGCCAAGGTGCGTCATGCCACCCCAGGCGTGGAACTCATCTCCCCGCCGCCGCATCACGACATCTATTCCATCGAGGATCTGAAGCAGCTGATCAACGATGCGAAGATGGCCAATCCGAAGGCCCGCATTCACGTCAAGCTTGTCTCCGAGTTCGGTGTCGGCACCATTGCCGCAGGTGTGGCCAAGTGCCATGCCGACGTGGTACTGATCTCCGGCTATGACGGCGGTACCGGTGCGGCTCCGCTCAACGCCATCAAGCATGCCGGCACTCCGTGGGAGATCGGCCTGTCCGAAACCCAGCAGACGCTGGTACTGAACGGCTTGCGTTCCCGCATCACCGTGCAGTGCGACGGCGAGCTCAAGACCGGCCGCGACGTCATGATCGCAGCTTTGCTCGGCGCCGAGGAATTCGGTTTCGCCACGGCTGCGCTGATCGTCGAAGGCTGCGTCATGATGCGCGCCTGCCAGAAGAACACCTGCCCGCAGGGCATCGCAACGCAGGATCCGGAACTGCGCGCCCGCTTCAGAGGCAAGCCGGAGCATGTCGTCAACTTCTTCATGTTCATTGCCGAAGAGGTGCGCGAACTGCTCGCCCAACTTGGCTTCCGTACGCTGGAGGAGGCGGTCGGCCACGTCGAATGCCTTGATCAGAACGAAGTCATCAGGCGATGGAAGTCCGACGGCATCGATCTGAGCAATGTGCTCATGCAGCCGGGCCCGATTCCGGGAACCATCCTGCACAAGACCATCGATCAGAACCACGAGCTCGATAAGGCACTCGACAACAAGCTCATCGAACTTGCCCAACCGGCCCTCGACAAGAAAGAGCCAGTGCGCATTGAAATGCCGATTCGCAACGTGTACCGTACGCTTGGCACCATGGTCGGTTACGAGATCACCAAGCGCTATGGTGAGGAGGGCCTGCCGGATGACACCATCGACATGACGTTCCACGGCGCCGGCGGACAGTCCATCGGCGCGTTCATCCCGCGTGGCGAGACCATTCGTGTGTACGGCGAAGTCAATGATTACGCCGGCAAGGGTCTGTCCGGCGGCCGCATGGTGGTTCGCGCGGAATCGAATGTCTCATTCGACCCGCATGAGAACGTGATCGCAGGCAACGTCACCGGCTTCGGTGCGACCTCCGGACAGATGTTCGTGGCCGGACGCGCCGGCGAACGCTTCGGCGTACGTAACGGCGGCGCCACCTTCGTGGTGGAGGGCGTGGGCGACCACGGCTGCGAATACATGACCGGCGGCACGGTCGTCATCCTTGGCTCCACCGGCCGTAACCTCGGCGCAGGTTTCTCCGGTGGCAACGTGTACGTGCTCGATCTCGACATGAAGCAGGTCAATCCGGCGGCCGCCACCAATGGCGCGCTGCTGTTTGAGCCGCTCGACGCCGAAGCGAATGAACTGGTGCACGGTCTTGTCAAGCAGCATGCCGAGGAGACCGGCTCCGCCTTCGCGGAAGGCCTCCTCGCCGACTGGGAGAACAGCGCCAAGCGGTTCACCCACATCGTTCCGAAGCACTTCCTTGCCATGCAGAAGGCGATGAAGAACGCCGAGGAGAACAACATCGATTTCAATACGCCCGGCGTCTGGGAACAGGTGTACGAGCAGGTTATGGAAGGAGCGCGCTGACATGGGAGATCCTCGTGGATTCCTGAAGGTCCGTACCCGTCGCGAACTAGCCGAACGCCCCATTGAGGAGCGCATCAAGGACTGGTTCGACGTCCACGCCGAATCCGGCCTGCAGCCGTGGACCACCGAACAGGCGGCCCGCTGCATGGACTGTGGCACCCCGTTCTGCATGAGCGGCTGCCCGCTCGGCAACATCATCCCCGAATTCAATGATCTGGTGCGTCAGGAGAAGTGGGAGGACGCATACAATCGTCTGTCCGAAACCAACAACTTCCCGGAAGTCACCGGCCGCATCTGCCCGGCTCTGTGCGAAGCCGCCTGCGTGCTCGGTATCCACCAACCGGCCACGATGATCAGGAACGACGAATGCACGATCATCGACCAAGCGTGGGATCTGGACTATGTCAGGCCCCTGCCCCCGCAGCGACTGACCGACCAGACCGTTGCCGTGGTTGGTTCCGGCCCATCCGGCCTTGCATGCGCGCAACAGTTGACCCGCGCCGGCCATACCGTGGTCGTGTATGAACGTGATGACGCCATCGGTGGTCTGATGCGTTACGGCATTCCGAACTTCAAGCTCGACAAGCGACTCATTGACCGTCGTGTGGAGCAGATGGAGGCCGAAGGCACCGTGTTCCGCACCGGCGTGGAGATCGGCAAGGACATCTCCTGGGATGATCTGCGTTCCCGTTACGACGCCGTGGTGGTGGCCATCGGCTCCACCGTGCCACGCGATATGAAAATTCCCGGCCGCGAACTCAAGGGCATCCATTTCGCCATGGAGTTCTTGCCCGACGCCACCCGTCGCGTGTACGGCGTCAAACCGGTCAACGACATCACCGCCGAAGGCAAGCACGTGGTGATCATCGGCGGCGGCGACACCGGTTCCGACTGCCTGGGCACTTCCATCCGCCAGGGCGCAAAGGACGTCACCGTGCTGCAGATTATGCCACAGGAGCCGACCGAACGTCCGGACAACCAGCCGTGGCCCACCTTCGCGCGTCTGTACCAGAAGACCACTTCCATGGATGAAGGTTTCGAGACCCAGCGTGCCGAATACGTTTACAGCACCGATTCGGTGAATTTCGTCGGTACTGAGGAGGAACAGGCCAAGGTCAAGGTGGAGGACGCCACCGCCACCGAAGGTTTCGTGGCGGACGAGAACGGCCACGTGACCGGTTTGAAGGTCGTGAACGTCGCACCGGGCGAAAATGGTCCATTTACCCGTCAGCCGGGTACCGAACGCGTGATTCCGGCTGACTTGGTGCTTATCTCCGTGGGCTTCCTGCATCCGGATACCACCACGTTGGTGGACCAGTTGCCGGTCGACCTCGATGGCCGCGGCAACGTGGCGCGTAACGACAAGTTCGCCACCTCCCAGGACGGCGTCTTTGCCTGCGGCGACGCCGGTCGTGGCCAGAGCCTCGTGGTGTGGGCCATTTCCGAGGGCCGTTCCTGCGCGGCTGCCGTGGATGAGTACCTCACCGGATCCACCGAGCTGCCGGCTCCGATCGTCGCATCCAAGCGACCGATGATGCTTCCGCGCTGAGTGACAGCACGGTAGAAGACGAACGTAATCGCACGTGAGACGGCCTTTTCCGAATCAACGGGAAGGGCCGTCTTGCCGTATCCGACTCCGAGCCGTTCAACATCGACCATTTCAATATCGACCATATGACGTGCTGCGTTCATGAAAAGCGGAGGGCGTGCGGTAGAGTGGCATGCAGCAACACGTAACAAAGGAGTGCTTCAATGCCAAACCGTGCAGAACGCCGAGCCCAAGCCAAGCAGAATCGCAGGGGAGTGCCGCAACAGTACGACCAGACCCATGGCCGCGCACGTTCCGGAATGCTTGACGAATACCAACTGCAGGAGAAGTCCCGTAGGTTGCAGGAGGGCACAGACGGGCCGTGGAAGCCGACCGGTGGCACGGTCGAAGTGACCGAAAACCTGCTGACGACCAACCCGGACTATACGAATCCGAAGATGTTCAAGGCTCCGCATTCCACCCGCCAGTGGTTCCGTGTGGCCAGCTGGGTGCTGATCGCGCTGTCGGCCATCGCCTTTTTCGTGATCATGTGGCTGCCGCAGCATCCGATGTGGCTCATCGCCACGGTTTCCGCGGTCTTCGCGGTAGGTGTGATCAGTCTGTTCTTCACTGCGGGCAATCCGCGGCACAATCCGAACCTTGATCAGAACGGGACCGCCGTCTGATGCGGAGTCGTTGCAAACGTCTCTGAATATTTGCAGATGATATTGAATACAACGCACGATTGTCATGACACGAATGCAACAATCGTGCGTTTCGCATTGTCTTGGCCTAAAGTGGAACACGGAACGACTATCTGACTCGAAGAGGAGAGTGCAGTTATGAAGGTTGACATCCTTTCCCGGGAATACCCACCGAAGGTGTACGGCGGCGCAGGCGTACATGCGGAAGAGCTTTCCAAGGTGCTGGCGGAACGTGTCGACGTGACCGTCCGTGCGTTCGACGGCCCGCGCGCCGAAGCCGATGTTCCCGCCATTCCCGGCGATGCCCCGAAAGGCTCGCTCACAGTCGTCGGCTATGACGTTCCGAAGGAATTGGAAGGCGCCAATGGCGCGCTGAAGACCTTCGGCGTTGACTTGCAGATCGCCAACGACGTCGATGCCGACATCATCCACGCCCACACCTGGTATGCATGCCTGGCCGGCTATCTCGCCAAGATGCTGCATGGCACGCCGCTGGTCATCACCGCGCATTCGCTCGAACCGTTCCGCCCGTGGAAGCGTGAACAGCTCGGCGGCGGCTACAACCTGAGCTCCTGGGCCGAAAAGGACGCCTACGAGCATGCCGACCGTGTAATCGCCGTGTCCGCGGGCATGCGTGAGGACATCCTCACCGCCTATCCGAACCTCGACCCGGACAAGGTGGTCGTGGTACACAATGGCATCACCATGAGTCAGTTCGAAACCCCCGCCGACGACGATTCGGGTTGGAAGGTGTTCGAGCGCTATGACATTGACCGGAACAAGCCGACCCTGCTGTTCGTCGGCCGTATCACTAGGCAGAAGGGTTTGCCATACCTGCTTCAGGCGTTGCACTTCGTCGATCCGGGCATTCAGATCGTGCTGTGCGCAGGTGCGCCGGACACTCCGGAGATCATGGAGGAGGTCAAGACGGCCTTCGCCAAGCTTGACGAGGAACGCGGCAATATCATCTGGATCGAGGAGATGCTGCCGAAGCCGGAACTGAACGCCCTTGAGCATGGCTGTGACGCGTTCATCTGCCCATCCATCTACGAGCCGCTCGGCATCGTGAACCTGGAGGCCATGGCATGCGGGCTGCCGGTCGTCGCCTCCGCCACCGGCGGCATTCCGGAAGTCGTCGTCGACGGCGAGACAGGCTATCTCGTGCCGGTCGACCAGTTGCATGACGGCACCGGTACCCCGACCAATCCGGACAAGTTCGTACATGATATGGCCGACGCCATCAACAGGATCATGGCCGATCCGGAGAAGGCGAAGAAGATGGGACAGGCCGGCTATGAGCGTGCACGGGACCACTTCAGCTGGGAATCGATTGCCGACAAGACCGTCAAGGTCTACGAGGATGTGATTGCCGAACAGGAGTAGCCGCAAATCGCCGATCGGTCCATGACCGACAGGCAGACGCAGGCCATTCGACGCCTCCCGCCATGCATTATGCTGGCAGGAGGCGTTTCGCATATGCGATCATAGGATGATTATCATGGCGCAATCCTATGCAGAAGGAGAGGGAGAAAGCATGGTCGAGCAGGACACGGCACTGAAACTTACTGACGTGGAATTTCGCCGCAACAGGCGCGTGATCCTCACCAAAGTCAATCTGGAAATCAAAAAAGGTGAGAAATGGGTGCTGTTCGGACCCAATGGCATCGGCAAATCCAGTCTGGTACAGATGATGAGCACTCGCGGATTCCCGTCCTGCGGCACCGTCGACATCCTCGGCAACCGATTGGGCAAGGTCAACGTATTCTCCTACCGCAACCGCATCGGACTGAGCTCGGCCGAACTGGGGCGCGCGTTCCCTCCCCAGGAGGATCCGCTCGACGCTATCGTGACCGCGTTGACCGCCATCACCGGCCGTTGGCGTGACACCTACACTGATGAAGATTATGCCAAGGCGCGTTCCCTCATGCGCGAATTCGGTATCGAATACCTCGAAGGCAAGATGATGTTCAAGCTTTCGGAGGGCGAACGTACCCGTGTGCTCATCTGCCGTGCGCTGATGGCTGATCCGGATTTATTGATTCTGGACGAGCCGACCACCGGTCTCGATCTGGGCGGCCGTGAAATCGCGTTGCGCGCGTTGAGCCGTGTCGGCGCGGAGGAATCGGACCGTGCCGTGCTGCTGGTCACGCACCGGCTTGAAGAGATTCCGCAGGGTTTTGACCATGTGGCGATTATGGGTCGCATCACCGGCAACGAGGCGGACGCCTATGCGGACAATGTGGCTGGTAACGATCCGGCTCCGGGCACCATCGTGTATACGGGCGACCTGGAACATGGCTTCACTTCCGAGCGGCTGAGCCAGGTGTTCGGCCTTGATTTGAATGTGACCCATGCGAACAGACGATGGAACGCCTACGCCGTATGATGCCTTCGCCGTTGCGCGTGCGATAGCATGAGTAGTCGAAATCAGCTATGCATGAAGAACATGAAGGAGTGATTGATGCGTCGAGGACCGCTTGAGGCCGGAGAGAAAGTGCAGTTTACGGACCGCAGGTCCAACAAGATCACCGACCAGCTCGTGCCGGGCGGCGTGACGCAGACCTCGCACGGCATCATCCTGCATGATGAGGTGATCGGACGGACGGAAGGCTCCGTAATCGTGACGGTCAGCGCCAAACGTGAGGCGCAGATCAACCAGGACCATCCCGAACGCGACGCCAACAAGCCATGGAAGGGTACGCGTGCCATCGGCGGCTGGGAATTCGCCGTGATGCGTCCGCGGCTGGCCGATTATGTGCTATCCATGCCGCGCGGCGCGCAGATCATGTATCCGAAGGACATTGCGCAGGTAATTCAGCTCGGCGACATCCGTTCCGGCATGAACGTGCTCGAATCCGGTGCGGGCTCGGGCGCCATGAGCATCAATCTGTTGGATGCGGTGGGGGAGGGCGGCAGGCTCACCACCATCGAGATGCGTTCGGAATTCGCGCGTGTGGCCGAAGCCAATGCCACGATCTATTTCGGCGGCCGTCCTGCATGGTGGGATCTGAAAACCGGCGATTTCGATTCGGTTGCGGCCGGACTGCCGGAGCATTCCTTCGACCGCATCATGCTCGATATGCTCGACCCGTGGAACCGGCTCGAACAGGCATACCGCGTGATGGCACCAGGGGGTGTGCTCGTGGCATACGTGACCACCACTACGCAACTGAGCCGCATGGCCGAGGCGTTACGTGACGCGGGCTGTTGGACCGAACCGGACATTCAGGAGACGCTGGAACGCAACTGGAAGGCGCAGGGACTGGCGATTCGTCCCGACCATCAGATGATCGGACATACCGGTTTCCTGATGGTCTCGCGGGCCATGGCCCCTGGATTCCAAGCGTTGCGCAAACGTGACCGTGCCACGAAGGACACGACTACCGACATTGACTCACTGAGTGCCGAGGAACGCGCCGAACAGCTCGAGGATCTCGAGCTACGTGACATCTCCGACCGCAAGCTGCGTAAGGTGTTGCGTGACCTCGACGCGCAGGTGAACGCAATCGACGAATAATGCGCGGGTCTTGCCATGTGTTCTGCGACAATGGAAGATGCGACGGGTACCGTTGTAAGCCTGAACCGAAGATGGGGAGCATGCGACCATGGGAACAAGCCTGAAGAAGGTTGCCAAAAAGGCCAAGGATTACAAGTATGTGTTGATGGTGATGCGTCACGCCAAGACCGAGCCATTTGGCAACGGTGGAGATGCCGGCCGTGAGCTCACCGACAAGGGGCGCAAACAGGCGAAGTCGGTGGCCAAGGGATTGGCGTCCTTCAAGCTGGTTCCGGATCGCATAGCATGTTCCAGTGCGACCCGTGCACGCCAGACCTGCGACCGTATGCTCAAGGTGTTCGGCGATGACCCGAAGGCCGATTATCGGCAGAGTCTGTACGAAGGCGGCGTGCAATCCGTGTTCGACGAACTTGCGCAAACCAAGGAGAAACGCCGCGCACTGCTGATTCTCGGTCATGAACCGACCGTATCGATCGCATGCCAGTGGATTGCCAGCTCCGAATCCGATCCGACATTGCTCGACCTGTTGAATCTGGGCATGTCCCCAGCCTCGATCGCCGTGTTCGGTGCGGACGAGCCGTTCAACCAATGGCAGCTGCACAGCGGCGAACTCATCGCCCTGCTTACGGCCAAGGATTTCGACTAGGCCCGGGTTCATGGCGGGAGAACGACCATAACGGCTGGCGGGAACGGCTCCCTTACCGCTCTGCTTGGGCAGTGTTTCACGGCGGACACTGTTTTGCACGTGGCTTGTCTTTTCGGACAAGAGACTGGTAAACCGAGTTGGAAGAATCCGGGGTCTCCTGAACGCCATGGCTTCCGTGACATAGCAGTAGGAAGTCGAGCATGTTTGGCGGCAAAGCTGACATATAAGGCTGGCTTATAACGACATTCAAATTTTCCTAATGCCTTATAGCAGGGCATTCTGTGATAGCTTGGGCGGGTTGCATTGTTCATGTCAGATGGAGGATTCATGTCCGCTCTCACTTCCGTCTCCGGTTTTCCGCGCATCGGCCAAAACCGTGAGCTGAAGAAGATTATTGAAGCATATTGGAAGGGTAACGCCGCCCTTGATGAGGTGCGTGCCACCGCCAAGGAGCTGCGCGCCAAGCACTGGAAGTTGCAGCAGGCCGCAGGCGTCGATCTGATTCCCAGCAACGACTTCAGCTACTACGATCAGATGCTTGACACCGCCATTCTGCTGAACGTCATTCCGCAGCGCTACCAGCGTCTCGCCTTCGATAATCCGGAAGAGACCCTGTTCGCGATGGGTCGTGGCTACCAGGGCGACAAAGGCGACGTGACCGCCTTGCCGATGAAGAAGTGGTTTACCACCAACTATCACTATCTTGTGCCGGAAGTCGATGCGGCCACCGATATCAAGCTCAACGGCACCAAGCCGTTCGACGAATTCAATGAAGCCAAGGAGCTTGGCGTCATCACCAAGCCGGTACTTATCGGTCCGTACACCTTCCTTAAGCTCGCCCGCAACCCGCAGGCCGAAGAACTCGAATACGACAAGGGCCTCGTGAACGCGGTTGCCGCGGTCTACGCCGAAATCATCTCCAAGTTCGCGGAGCTTGGCGCGGAATGGGTTCAAATCGACGAACCGTACCTCGTACTCGACAAGGAACCGGGCGACGTGGAACTGTTCAAATCCCTGTATGCCAAGATCCTGCCCGCCCGCGAAGGCAAGATCAAGGTCCTGCTCAACACGTACTTCGGTCACATTGCCGATGTCTATGAAACCGTCAACCTGCTCGGCTTCGACGGCATCGGTCTTGACCTCAACGAAGGCAAGGACGAAAACCTCGCTGCCGTCGAACAGTACGGCGTAGCGGAAGACACCACTCTCTTCGCCGGCGTGGTCAATGGGCGCAACATCTGGCGCAACAACTATGCCGTGAGCCTCGGCCTGGTCGATGCCCTGAAGAAGGTCACCGACAACGTGGCCGTCTCCACCGCCAGTTCCTTGCTGCATGTGCCGTTCAGCACCGAAGGCGAGGACGGTCTCGCCGACGAGGTGCGCAGGCATTTCGCCTTCGCCGTCGAAAAACTTGATGAGCTGCACGAAGTTGCCGTGCTCGCCGACGCCGGCGAAGCGAAAAAAAGGCCTCCGCCGAGCTCAAGGCCAATCAGGCGCTTTTTGATGGCACCCGCGTCGCCGTCGATCAGGCCGTAGCCGATCGACTCGCCGCACTGAACGCCGACGATTTCGTTCGTCAGCCGGCCCGCGCCGAGCGTCAGAAGGAACAGCGTGAGGCCCTCGGCCTGCCGCTATTGCCGACCACCACCATCGGCTCCTTCCCACAGACCAAAGAAGTGCGTGCCGAACGTGCCAAGCTGCGTAAGGGCGAAATCACCAAGGCCGAATACGACGACTTCATGAAGTCACAGATCGACGCCTGCATCAGGCATCAGGAGGATCTCGGACTCGACGTGCTCGTCCACGGCGAATTCGAGCGTAACGACATGGTCGAATACTTCGGCCAGAACCTCAACGGATTCCTGTTCACCAAGAACGCCTGGGTGCAGTCCTATGGCACCCGTTGCGTCAAGCCTCCGATCGTGTGGGGCGATGTGTCCCGCGCCAACCCGATCACCGTGGAGTGGAGCTCCTACGCGCAATCCCGCACCGACCACGTGATGAAGGGTATGCTCACCGGCCCGGTGACCATCCTCAACTGGTCCTGGCCGCGCGAGGACATCACCCACGAACAGCAGACCCAGCAGCTCGCGCTCGCCATCCGTGACGAAGTGCTCGATCTTGAGGCTGCCGGTATCAAGGTCATCCAGATCGATGAGGCCGCGTTGCGCGAAAAGTTGCCGTTGCGTAAGACCGACTGGCATAAGAAATACCTCGACTGGGCCATTCCGGCATTCCGTCTGGTGCACTCCGCCGTCAAGCCGACCACACAGATCCACACCCACATGTGCTATTCGGAGTTCAACGACATCATCAAGGACATCGATGCCATGGACGCCGACGTAATCTCCTTCGAAGCCTCTCGAGGCGATCTTGTGGTGCTCGATGCCATTCACGACGCCAACTTCGAAACCGAAGCCGGTCCAGGCGTTTACGACATCCACTCGCCGCGCATCCCGTCCGAACAGGAGATCGAGGAACGAATCCATGAGATCCTCAAGAAGATGGATGTCGAAAAGGTGTGGATCAATCCGGACTGCGGCCTGAAGACCCGCGGCAACGCCGAAACCTGGCCGAGCCTCGAACATCTTGTGACCGCGGCCAAGGCCGTACGCGCCAAGCTCGCCAGGTAAGGTGCAAAGCGTCCCATGCATTCACCACTGTTTTCGCTTGAGGTATTCCCGCCGAAGCGAACCTCCCCTGTAGGCACCATCTACGACACATTGGATGGCCTGCAGGGGCTGGATCCCGATTTCATTTCCGTGACCTACGGTACCGGCAAATCATCCGACCGGACGCTCACCGCGCGCATTGCGCATACCGTGAGCGAATACGGCATACCCTGTGTGGCCCACCTGACCGCACAGTACCTCAATAAGGATGATGTCGATCAGGCACTCGACATGTTTGACGAAGCCAAGGTTTCCGGCGTGCTCGCCCTGCGTGGCGATCGCGTGGAAGGTGCCGAACCGGCCGGCGTCTTTGAGCACGCCAGCGATCTGGCTGCCTACATTCGCGAGGAACGTCCGAATCTCAAGATCTACGGAGCCTGCTATCCGGAGAAGCACCCGCAGTCGGCCACGCTGGAAGATGACATCGACAATCTCAAGAAAAAGGTCGATGCCGGCGTCACGCACCTTATCTCGCAGCTGTTCTACGACAATGAGGATTTTCTACGCTTTCTCGACAAGGTGCGTGCGGTCGGAATCGAGATACCGATCGAGGCCGGCATCATGCCGGTGATGAACGCCAAATCCGTGCGTCGCATGGCCGGAATCTGCCAGTCTCGCGTACCGGAGAAGCTGGAAGTCATGCTAGACAAGTGGGGCGGCGACAATGCCGTACTCAAGGAGGCCGGCATCGCCTACGCCTCCGAGCAAATCAGCGATCTGGTGGCGCGTGGCGTTGACGGTGTGCACCTGTATACGATGAACCACCCTTGCGTCAGCAGACGCATCTGGTCCAACGTCAAACCATTTTTCGTCTGACGCCAGACGATGCAACAAACACGAGGGGCGGTCGCGAGCATTTCGCGACCGCCCCTACGTCATTGCCGACGCTATATTAAATACCATGGGTTCTATGCAACATACGTTTGGAGTGCGCGAGCTGATTCGTGCCGGACTGCAGGATCTCGACAGAGCACGCGAGCTCCTGCAGGAACTGCAGGACAATGGCGTAAGCGACGATCGGCTGCAATCGTTGATGGCTACGTTGGAACATTCCTGCGACCCCGACGTGGCGCTACGTAATCTCATCGATATCATCAAAGCATTGCAGAGCCAAGGCAGAAGGTTCGACGACATCGTAACGAGCGGAGAGGGTCTTACCCGGCTTGTCACCGTGCTCGGCGTTTCCGACGAAATGGGCAAGCTCATGCGCTTCAGGCCCGAACTGGTCGCAGCCGCCGCCAATGACGCTTGCGAAAGCCACCTGTACAATCACGCACAACGGCGCGCGCATGTACTCGAAGCGGTAGGAGCCGACCCGCAGGAATCCGCCATGCCCAAGGCCAGTCTGCCCCTGTCGGAGGCGGCGACGGCATTGCGGCAAACCTATCGCAAGCAACTGGCGGCCATCATGGCACAGGATGCCATGGAAACCGATCCCACCACCATTCAGCCGCGTATCAGCCAGGAACTGTCCGACCTGGCCGACGCGGCGCTCGAAGGCGCGCTCGCCATCGCCCGTAACGAGATTGAGGGCAGCGAGCATGTACGTTTCACCATCATCGGCATGGGTAAGCTCGGCGCGCAGGAGTTGAACTACGTTTCCGATGTGGATCTCATTTACGTGGTCGAACCAGCCGATCCCGATACCAACGGCATGACGCTTAATCGTATCGGCACCAAACTGGCCACTACCCTACAGCGCGTATGCCAGTCGGTGATCATGGGCGTAGCCGAACCGACTCTGTGGCAGATCGACGGTGGATTGCGACCCGAAGGCAAGGACGGTCCGCTCGTTCGCAGACTCGAATCGCACGAGGCATACTACGAGCAGTGGGCGGAGAACTGGGAATTCCAGGCGTTGCTCAAGGCGCGACCCGTCGCGGGCGATCCCGAGCTCGGCAAGGCTTATATGGACATGACCCGGCCGTTCGTATGGACCGCATCCAAACGTGACAACTTCGTCTATGACTGTCAGCAAATGCGCAAACGAGTCGAAGACCTTATCCCGGCACCGCTCAAAGATCGTGAGATCAAGCTTGGTCGCGGAGGTCTGCGTGATGTGGAATTCACCGTGCAGATGCTCCAGCTCGTGCATGGTCGTTCCGACGAATCGCTGCGTACCCGCTCCACCTTGGAATCGTTGCAGGCGCTGGCCGATGGCGGGTACGTGTCGCGCAAGCAGGCAAAAAAACTTTCCTGGGACTATCGCTTCGAACGAGTGATGGAACACCGGCAGCAAATGTGGGCCCTGAAACGCACGCATCTGTTCCCGGATCTTGGCAACGCCGGTCTCGGCGGCATCGAGCGCAAGCGCGACGTCGATGTGGATGCGTTGAACCGGAATCTCGAATTGCGCAGGCTCGCGCGTGCCTTCCACCTGCATCCGGAAGAACTTGTCGACAAATACGACGAGACCCGCCGCGAAGTACGCCACCTGCACATGGACATCTACTATCGCCCGATGTTGCCGATCAATGCCGGCTTGGATGACGAGCAGGTCGAACTGTCGGAGAAGGCCGCACACGAGCGTTTCGAATCCATAGGATTCGCCGACGCCGACGCCGCCATGCGCCACGTCGTAGCGCTTACCGCCGGTATATCCCGTGCCGCAAAGATCAACCGGATCCTGCTCCCGGCTGTGCTGCAGTGGCTTGGAGAAGGGCAGAATCCCGACATGGGCCTGCTCAACTGGCGCAAGCTCGAAGAGAACTTCGGCACGGAAAGCGAATACCTCGGATTCCTGCGCGATTCGCCATCCGCGGCGCAACGCCTGTGCCATGTGCTTTCAAATTCCCGGTTTCTCGGCGACGCGCTCAACAAGTCGGTCGAATCGGTTACCTGGCTCGGCAACGATGAGGAACTCAAACCCCGTACGCGTGAAAGCCTTGACATTCAGACCAAGGCCGCACTGGAACGTAATGCGGGCAGCATCAACGATTTCGCGAATTCGGTACGTGTCATGCGCAGGCATGAGATCGAACGCATCGGCCTGGCTTGGATGAGCGGCGTGACCGACGACGCGACTTCGTTGGCCGGCATGACCGACGTGTATGACGCCATCATCGAGGCGTCGTTGCGGTGGGCTATCCGCCATCAGCTTGACGAAATGCGGTTTGATGAAGCGCCGGCCGCAATCGCCGTCATCGGCATGGGCCGTTACGGCGGCAGGGAGGTGAATTTCAGCTCCGACGCCGACGTGATCATCATCTACCGTCCGACCGAAGAGGCTGACGATGGTCAAGCCAACCTATTCGCGCGCAAGGTGCAAGAGGATTTGCGTGCCATCCTGCAAGGTCCTACCACCTTCGAGCCGAAGATCGAGCTCGACATGGACCTGCGCCCGGAAGGCAAGAACGGCCCATTGGTACGCTCCTACGCATCGTGCGAGGAGTACTACCGTTCATGGGCCAGCACGTGGGAGCATCAGGCGCTGTTGCGTGCCCGCCATGCCGCCGGTGACGTCGCACTGGCCGAGGATTTTCTTGGCAACATTGCCAATCCGCTGCGCTATCCGAAGACGGATCCGACCGAAACGCAAATCGCCGAAATCCGTAAGCTCAAGGCTCGCATGGAGGCTGAACGCCTACCGCGCGGCGTGCGTAGGGAGCGCCATCTGAAACTTGGCAAAGGCGGTCTGTCCGACGTGGAGTGGACCATTCAGCTATTGCAGCTGCAACATGCGGGGGAGAATGCGAACCTGTGCGTCAACGGCACGTTGGAAGCGCTTGACGAGCTGGAACGTCGCAGGTTGATTGACGCCGGAGATGCCGTCATATTACGCAAGGCGTGGCGCATGTGCACCGCGGCCCGCAACGGCAGTTATCTGTGGAGCGGGCGTGTCAATCAGGCCGACATTTTGCCTGATGACACATACTCACTCGGAGGCATTGCGGTCTATCTGGGCTACGACGCGAACCGCGGTCAGCATTTCGAGAACGATCTGCTTGCCGTAATGCGCAAGAGTCGCGACGTAATGGAGCGACTCTTTTATGGTCGCGCATGACATGCCAGCCACCCAATACCCCTAAATCGTTATCTGCCCGCCGTGTGAGCGGAAAAACGAGTGACCATATTAATCTGATTCGAGAAACGTCTGTTTTACGATCCTTTTCAAAATCGGACACTCGGATTATTCGTCGCAATGCTCACACGGCGGGCAGATAGCGATTTAAGGGGTATGTCGTAGTGTGTCGGAGGGTCAGTGCACGTACATCGACAGCACAATGGCCACCAATGCCACGAAAACCGCGGAGCAGACGGCGAGTATCGCATTGCCGTGTTTGCGTGTACCGAATACCGTTACCAGCGAGATGACGGCGAATACGATGGACACGTCTACGAAAATCGAACAGAAGAATTTGGCCAGTACCGGTTTGCCAAATGCCAGCGGAATGGAAATCACGGCGAATACGATTGCCGTGATTGCGCTTTTGGAAATGGGTTTCTTCGTTGAATTGCTTACGTTGCTCATAAGGACAATACTCCTGCTGCAGTTTGACATTCTATGTATAGGTTCATAGATAAAACATAGGCGCATGGTCATGCGAATACACTGGTGAGTGTCGCCATATTCGGACAGGGAAGATTGTGATGCTACCAGATTCTCGTGTGAAGAAGACCGTTGTTCCTCGCGTGCCCACGCTGAAGAAGCCGTCCGTATTGGCTGAGATGCGTATGGGCGCGGTCGAGCCGGAAGGCTCCTATGACACCATCCGCATTGAAGGGCAACATGCCGCCGATGCAATCTCGGATTGGACGTTGACCACCTTTCTGGACTGCTCTCTGGAAAACCTGACGTTCGAAACGGTGTTGTTCGACCATGCAGCCATCACCAGTACGAGGTTCGCCGGCTGCGGCATGGTGCACTCGTCGTTCGTGAACGCGTCCATATGCTCAAGCACCTTTGAACACTGTCGGTTCGGTGCCTGCGACGCTTGGGATTGTGAGACTCGATCCGTCATATTCACAGGCTGCCGGTTTGGCTATCTTAACTTGCGTGGCGCCAAGTGGCACGATGTGGTCTTTCAGGATTGCGTGATCGACGATTTCGATGCGGCTCATGCGGTGCTGGGACGCATCGCGTTCCCCGGTACCACGATTCATGCCATCAATCTGCAGCATGCCGTGGCCGATGACGTTGATCTACGTGGCGCAGAACTGCAGGAGATTCACGACGTCGCCGGCTTGCGCGGCACCACCATGCTTGTAGACCAGATCTCCCAACTTGCCCAGTCCTTCGCCGCCAGTCTTGGCATCCGACTGGAGGAGCCTGAGGGCTAGGAATCATGAACACGCGGTGAATGGGAGGGTCAGTGGTTCAGGCTATAGTTGGCTAGGTCACTTCGGGTGGCCACCTTCAACTACAAGTTGCATGAAAGGTGAGCCGTTGTCCTCAGTACTCGAACCGGCGATAGAGACGCCGATGGTCGGAAAAAGCGTCATCACTCTTGACGATCTTTCCATTCGTCAGATTCAGGAACTGCTGCACAAGGCGCAGTACATCGATTCCCATCGCAAGGAAGTGGCGCACACCTGTGAAGGCAGGGTGCTTGCCACTTTGTTTTATGAGCCGAGCACGCGTACCCGACTGAGCTTCGAAACCGCCATGTTGCGACTCGGTGGCAAGGTGATCGGTTTTGCCGGCGCCCAGCTCGCCTCCGTGACCAAGGGCGAGACCATTGCCGATACCCTGAAGACCGTTTCCAATTACGTTGATGTGGTCGCCATCCGCCATCCGAAGGAGGGCGCCGCGCTCGTGGCTTCTCGCGCAGCATCCGTGCCGGTCATCAATGCCGGCGATGGCGGGCACATGCACCCGACGCAGACCCTTGCCGACCTAGCCACCCTGCAGTCCCGTTTCGGACGCATCACCAACCTGACCGTCGGATTGTGCGGCGATTTGACGTTCGGGCGCACCGTACACTCCCTGATCGAAACGCTGTGCCGCTTCGGTAACGTGAACTTCGTACTTATCAGCCCTGACGAGCTCAAGACTCCGCGTTATGTGCTCGACCGTATCGATGCCACCGAATCCTGCTCCTACACGGAGGTCAAGGACCTGGCTTCCGTAATCGGCGACCTTGACGTGCTGTATATGACCCGTGTGCAGAAGGAACGCTTCTTCAACGAGGATGACTACCTGCGTCTGCGTGATACCTATATTCTCGACGAAGCCAAGATGAGCCTCGCCAAGAAGGACATGGCCGTGCTGCATCCGCTGCCGCGAGTCAATGAAATCGCAGTTGAAGTCGATGACGATCCCCGCGCCGCCTACTTCGAGCAGGTCAAGAACGGCATGCTTATGCGTATGGCATTGGAAAGCTCGGTGGTCGGCGACAGACTGCCGGGATACGAACCGCTTGAATCGGAGGAGGTTGCGGCCTGATGGAAGTCACTAGCATTCAGAATGGCATCATCATCGATCACGTGCCTGCCGGCACTGCGCTCAAGGTGCTCGAATACTTGAAAATCGACCCGTCCAAGACCAAACTCGCGTTGATCATGAACACCGACAGTCATATGTATGGTACGAAGGACATCATCAAGATCGAAGATGAGACCGAAGCCGTCAACCTGGATGTGCTTGGCCTCGTGGCCCGCACCGCAACCGTTGGCGTGGTGCGTGGCGGCAAGATCGTCGAAAAGAAGCAGCCGACGCTGCCGGAGCATGTCGTCAACATCATCAAATGCGTGAATCCACGTTGCGTGACCACCACCGAACCGGCCGTGCAGATGTTCCATCTGGTACACTCCGACCGTGCCGAATACCGTTGCGATTACTGCGATGAGGAAGCGAAGTTCTGACCCATGGCCCTCACCCTTCACGACATCAAGGTCTGGAATACCGGCGAAGTCATCGACCTGATCGTTCCTGCCGACACCGACGAGACCGTCGACGCCTCAGCCATGACCATCGCGCCGGGCTTCGAAGACCCGCATGTGCACTTCCGCGATCCCGGGCAGACCTACAAGGAATCGATGGTGTCCGGCTGCACCGCAGCCGCTTCAGGTGGTTACACGAACGTACTCATCATGCCGAACACCGTTCCCGCCATGGATGGCGTGAAGGTCAAGGCCGGTCAGCAGGGCGCTTCCGAGGTGCTTGATGCCGGTTACAACACCGTCATCGATTATCTGCAGCATTACGAAGCGGTCCATGATGTGAAACTGCCGGTCCGCTACGATTTGTGCGTATGTGCGTCCAAGGGTCGTGCCGGCAAGGAGGCTACCGATGTGGCCGACTGGATCGGCTACCTGCCGGGGCATGGCGATGATGGGAAGGACCCCTACCAGCTGGCCCATCCGGTGACCGCCATCAGCGACGACGGTTCCGCCGTCACCCCGGAGATTCTTGACCAGGTATTCACCAATGTCAAGGAGTCCGGTCTGTACCTGATCGAGCATTGCGAACATCACGACACCGGTGCGGTCAACGACGGCCCGGTCTCGCGCAAACTCGGTGTGCCCGGCATCCCGGAGGACACCGAATTGAGAATCGTCGAACGTGACATCGAGATGGCACGCAGAACCGGCGTGCACGTGCATTTCCAGCATGTGAGCACCGCAATCTCATTCGATGCGATTCGCAAAGCCAAGGCCGAGGGGCTGCCGATCACCTGCGAAACCGCGCCGCACTACATTGCACTGTGTGATGAAGCGTTGCTGGAATACGGCACGCTCGCCAAGATGAATCCGCCGCTTCGCTCCGAAGCCGATCGACAGGCCACCATTGCGGCCGTGGCCGACGGCACGGTCGATCTTTTGGCCACCGATCACGCGCCGCACACCATGGAAGAGAAGGAACTCGGCTTCCTCGACGCCCCCAACGGCATCATCGGCCTCGAGTGCGCCTATGGCGTGTGCCATAAGGTGCTCGTCGACGGCGGTCACATTTCCGATGAGCGACTCATCGAACTCATGGCGACCGGTCCGGCAACGCTCATGGGCCACGAGAACACCGACATGACCGTGTTGCTCGACGAGAACGCCGATGCGGTTCCCGGTGATTCCAACACCAAGCGAGTGCTTGACCTCGGTAAGGTCACGCACCCCGAAAATGTAGACTTGGTGGTGCTCGACACCACCGAGGAATGGATCGTCGACCCGGAGAAGTTCCATTCCTCGGCACGCAATACCCCATTTGGCGGATGGCATGTCACCGGCCGTCCGCTGGCTACCGTCATCGGCTCGAAGCTGGCCTTCAGCCGCATCAACAAGGAGGATTGATGGACCGTCTGATCGAAGCGATCGAATCCAAGCAGAATCCGAGCGTCGTCGGACTGGACCCGACCGAAGCCCTCGTGCCGGCACAGATTGTGTCGGACTTCGCCGACGAAATCGCCGAACAGGTCGAAGATCCCGCAGAGGCGCCCGCTGCTCAGCTGTCCGTCGCCTTCTTCGAATTCAACCGTGCCGTCATCGACGCCGTGGCCGACATCGTGCCGGCCGTCAAGCCGCAGATCGCCATGTATGAGGCTCTCGGTCCGGCAGGCATCGACGCCTACACCATGACTTGCGAGTATGCCAAGCAGCAGGGCCTGTACGTGCTCGGCGACGTCAAACGTGGCGACATCGGCTCCACTGCGGCTGCATACGCGCACCATCTGAGCGGCGTGGCGGAGCAGGGAACCGTCTTCGATCCATGGCATGAGGACGCCGTGACCGTGAACCCATATCTTGGCACCGACGGCATCACCCCATTCGTCGATGCGGCCGCCGCCACCGACAAGGACATCTTCGTACTGGTACGCACCTCCAACCCGTCCAGCAGCGAATTGCAGGAATTGGAGCTTGCCTCCGGCGAACGCGTGTACGAACACGTCGCCGACCTGGTCGAAGGCTGGGGTGCCGAAACCATCGGCAGGAACGGTTATTCCCGAGTCGGAGCCGTGGTCGGCGCCACGCATCCGGAGGAGGGCAAGGCGCTGCGCGCCCGCATGCCGCACACCTTCTTCCTGGTGCCGGGATATGGAGCCCAGGGCGGCACCGCACAGGGTGTGGCCGGCATGTTCGACAAGGACGGTTCCGGGGCACTGGTCAACTCGTCCCGTGGCATTATCGGCGCATGGATGAAGTCCGGCAAGTATTCCGACGGCATGAGCGCCGAATCCGCGCTTGAACTGGTCGCCGAATCGGCCCGCGAAGCCGCCAAGGACATGCGCGACAATCTGCGCGCGGTCCTACCATGAGTCCGGGCGAGCCGGGCCAAATATCGTAATTTTTCAAGCCAAATCACCGAACGCAACAGAGAGGGAGTCCATGACCACCGCAACAACGTTCGCTCCGACCGTCGCCGAGGCGACTGAGGCCGGCTTCTTTCCAAGCCGCCACGAGGTCGAGATCGTTGATAACCGGGAACTGACCGACGGCGTCTATCGCCTGACCTTCCGAGACGAATACATCGCCAGCCATGCCAAGCCGGCGCAGTTCGTCGATGTGTATTCCAATGATCCGACCAGGCTCATGCCGCGTCCGTTCGGCGTGGCCGAGGTCAACGGCGACGAAGTAAGCCTGATGTTTGCCGTGGTAGGCAAGGGCACCGCTGAATTCGCGAAGCTGCAAGCCGGAGACGCTGTGCGTGTGATGGGGCCCTTGGGCAACTCGTTCAAGACCAAGGAGCCGGCCAATTACGTATTGGTCGCCGGCGGTCTCGGCGTACCGCCGCTAGTACGGGCCGCACAGGCCATCGCCGGCATGCAGGGCGCGACAAGCACTGCCGTATTCGGCTACCGCAACGTGCATTTCGGCGACGAATACGTGGGCAGATATGCCGATTCGGTGTACAGCATCGATGAGTCCGAAGGCAACGTCATCACCTTGCTTGACCGAATTTCGGATGAACTCACGAACGGGGAACTGAAGCCGGTCATCCTTTCCTGCGGACCACTGCCGATGATGAAGGCCGTGGCGGCGTGGGCGGCCAAGCGCGGCATCGAATGCCAGCTGAGTCTCGAGCAGCGCATGGGCTGTGGATACGGTACGTGCGTGCTGTGCACGGTCGACACGTTGGACGGACGACTGAAAGTATGCTCCGATGGACCGGTGTTCACACGCGAACGTTTGGGATGGGGTGAGTGAAGGCATGACGACTGACAACATGCAGCACGGCAATCTGTACGAACGATACGAGTGGAAGCACCCCACCCAGGTGGCGGGCGTTCCATGGAAGAATCCGGTCGCCACCGCTTCCGGCACGTTCCAATACGCGGCTGTGCGTTGGTTCTATGATGTGAGCCAGCTTGGGGCGGTCACCACCAAGGGCGTCTCTCCGGTGCCATGGGAGGGCAATCCGGGCATCCGCACCGCCGAAGGCCCGTCCAGCAACATCAATGCGGTCGGTCTGCAGAATCCGGGCGTCGACCACTATCTGGAGGATGACCTGCCCAAACTGAAGGCCATCAACGCGAATGTCATTGCCAATGTGGCAGGCCACTGCGATGACGATTATGCCGAAGTCGTGGCCAAGCTCAACGATTCACCAGCCGACATGCTGGAAATCAACGTGAGTTGCCCGAACGTATCCGCCGGTGGCATGAGCGTGGGCACCGATCCGGTGGCGTTGAGTCGTCTGATCACTCGCCTGCGCAAGATCACCGATAAGAAGATGATCGTCAAGCTCACTCCGAACGTCACCGACATCACCGTTCCGGCACGTGCGGCCGTGGAAAGCGGTGCCGACGCGCTGAGCCTGATCAACACATTGCTCGGCATGCGTATCAACATTCGTACTGGCGAGCCGATCATCACGCATGTGACCGGCGGCGTGTCCGGTCCGGCCGTATTGCCGGTGGGTCTTGCCGCCGTGTGGCGCGTGCGCACTGCGTTGCCTGAGGTTCCGATTATCGGCATCGGTGGCATTGATTCCGGCGAAAAGGCGCTCGAATATCTGTATGCAGGCGCCAACGCCGTGGAAGTCGGTGCGGCCGCGTTGTTCGAGCCGACCGCGCCTCTGCGTGTGGCCCGCGAACTTGACGCCCTGCTTGACGCACGTCCGGAACTGGCTGACAAGCTCGCCAAGGGCGAAACCTGGCGCTAACGACCATTCATCGCATGAAGGAGTGACTATGGAATCCCTTGACCACCGTTTTACCGAATTCCTGCTGGAGTCGCAGGCGTTGAAGTTCGGTGAATTCACATTGAAGTCCGGCCGCAAGTCCCCGTACTTCATCAACGCCGGCGCCTTCAACGACGGCAGGAAAATCGCGACACTCGGCGCATTCTATGCTGAAAAGATCGCAGCCGAAATCGAAGCCGGCAACCTGCCGGAAGACATCGACACCGTATTCGGTCCGGCTTATAAGGGCATTCCGCTGGGCGTCTCCACCGCCATCGCCCTGACGGCCGGGTACGGCATGGAAGTCGGCTACACGTTCGACCGCAAAGAGAAGAAGGATCACGGCGACGGCGGCATGATGGTCGGCACCCAACTGACCGATGGCATGAAGGTGCTACTCGTCGATGACGTGATGACCGCAGGCACCGCCGTACGCGAGGTCATTCCGAAGCTTAAGTCCGAAGCGAACGTCGAAGTCGTGGGCTTGGTGCTGTCCGTGGACCGTATGGAGAAAACCAAGGATTCCGACACCTCCGCAGTGGAAGCCGTCGAAGCGGAATTCGGCTTCCCGGTGTTCGCCATCGCCAACGTGAAAGAGATCTTCGAAGCCGGCCAGCACATCGAGACCGCGGACGGCGCCCCGTATGTCACGCCGGAGATCAAGGCCGCCGCCGACTCCTATCTCGAACGGTATGGTGCCTGACCGCTCGATACTTGCCGAATATGGAAGATCCTCCTTCGCACAATGAAGGAGGATCTTTGTTAATCGATGAGATTGTATCCGTGGTCGGCGACGACCGACTTGAGCTTTTCAAGATAGTTTTCGGCCGCTTTCGACAGCTTCGCACGCTCGTTGGTGATCCAGCCGACCAGCATCGTCTCGTCGGTGTCGAGCGGCACGGTCACGATCTTCTCGTTGTTGAGGTCACCGTTGTCGATGCCGGTGCACACCGTGTAACCATTCAAACCGATGATGAAGTTCAGGATCGTGGCACGGTCGGTCACGTTGATCTGCTTGGGGGAGTATTCCGGCCAGACCGCTTCCTCGGCGAAGAAGAAGCTGCCTTCCTCGCCCTGCTCGTATTGAATGAACGGGAACGGCTTCAGGTCTTCCATCGTGACCTTCTTCTTGCCGGCCAGCGGATTGCTGCGTGAGATGAATACATGCAGCGGCGCGCGGAACAACGGATGGAATTCAAGATGCTTCTCGCGCAACATCTTGCCGATGACGTCCTTGTTGAAGTCGGACAGGTAGATGATGCCGATCTCCGACAGCATGTTGGCGACCTGGTTGATGATGTCCTTCGTGCGGGTCTCGCGGATCGTGAACTCGTATTCATCGGACTTAATGGAACTGATCATCTCCACGAACGCCTCGACGGCGAACATGTAATGCTGCGTGGATACGGAGCACAACTGCTTGCGCGGCTTCGCGTTCTTATAGCGCTCCTCCAGCAGGGAAGCCTGATCGAGCACCTGACGAGCGTAGGTGAGGAATTCCGCGCCATCCACGGTCAACGCGATTCCTTGGGACGAGCGGGTGAAGATCTCGATGCCCAGCTCGTTCTCGAGTTCCTTCACCGAGGAACTCAACGCCGGCTGCGACACGTACAGCTCGTGCGAGGCTTCGTTCATGGAGCCGCATTCGACGATTTTGACGATGTACTTCAACTGTAGGAGAGTCATAACACCCATTTATAGCAGCGGCCATTTACGAAAGAGCAGTTTATAACGTTCGGTTTCTGCATTGTGGACGGATGCATTCCGCCATCGGCATATCGCGACCATGGCGGAATGACTATGCCCGGACGATCAGATCCGCACTCCCAAAGATGCAAGGTCCTTGCGAGCCTGTTCGGCATCGACGAAGCGGAAGGCGTGGATGCCCACCTTGCCGGCTCCGTCCACGTTCTTCGCGGTGTCATCGAAGAATACCGACCTTTCGGCTTCGATGCCAAAACGTTGCAGTGCCAGCTCGTAGAAATCGGCGTTGGGCTTGAACATCTTCTCCTCGCCTGACACGACCGTGCCGTCGAGAATTTCCGTAAGCTGCGGAAACTTCTCGAAGGCGAAATGAATGGTCTCGTACGACCAGTTCGTAAGCCCCCATACGCCATAACCGGCGGCTTTCAGGTCGCGTAGCAGCCGTTCCGAGCCGGGCAGCAGGCGAACCAGGGAATCGTCGTAACGCGTGATGTAATCCTCGAAAATATCGGCGATCTCCTTGCCGTGGTCCTGCTCGACGCTTGGTAGCACCTCAGCCAGGGAAGCGCCATGGTCCATGCGGTCCTCATAGTCAAAGAAGCCGAACTCGTCGTCATCCGAGCAGATGCGATCCACCAGCTCCTGCGGGTAATGTCCTTCCAGCCCCGCGCGAGACTGCCAATCGACCACGACTCCGCAGAAATCGAAAATGACGTCGGTGATGGCGGGGACTGCATTGACCATGGGGAACCTTCCTCGTAAAGCGTGTATCTGCTGTTCGTCAGTGTAGCGTAACGGGGTGGCGTAAGCGGAATGCTGGAAGCAGGGGGTTATCGCCGTGCCGCATTGACGAACTCGGAGAAGATGGTACGGCTGCGCGCATCGACGTTGTGCAAAAATTCCGGATGCCACTGCACCGCCCACAGGAATCGGGATTCCGGCCGGTATACGGCTTCCGTGATGCCGTCCGTGGCCGTCGCCATGACCTTCAGCGTCGGTGCAACGGTCCGTACGGCCTGATGATGGTAACTGTTGACGGCGATCGACCAGTTGCCGTCGTCGTTGCGTTTCATGGTTGACTCGTCGACCTGCGATTGCGGCATGCCATTGAGCATATCGTCCAGCGGCGTGCCCGGTTCCACGGTCACGTCATGGCCGAATGCATCGTATGGGGGCTTCATCATATGATGCTTCACATCGCTCGGATGTTCGCTCGGCAGATCACGCCACAGCGTGCCTCCAAGGCAGGCGTTGATCAGCTGAATGCCGCGGCAGATCCCTAACACCGGTTTGTCGAGCCGGATCATCGTGTCAAGCAGCGGTGGCTCCATCGCATCACGTTCGGCGCTCAGTTCCGGCTTCGTCGCCTGATATTCGGGTGTGACCTTCTCGCCGTAGAGCGTTGGATTCACGTCCTGCCCGCCGGTGAACAGGATGCCGTCGCACATATCGGCCAACTGGCGGATTTCATGGTCATCGGAGGTTAGCGGCAGCATGATCGGCAGTCCGCCTGCCTCCTCGATGCCGTCCATGTATCCGGGTAACAGCCACAGGCTGTCCCGTTCGTAATCGAACAGGGGAGTGATGCCGATGATCGGACGGCTTTTCATGAATGCCACCTTTCCCGTAGTTGAACCCTACGACCCTACTGATGGAACGACAGCATAGTTTCCCGATATTTCACGATTGTGCGGTGTGCATTGCGGGGATGTCAAGTATTCAACCGACGGTTTCAACGCAGTATGTCCACGGGGGCGATGGATTTGCTGCGTTCGATGATGCCTGAGATGGTTTCCGGCGATTCCTGGCAGCCGCGGCGTAGCCACAACCACAATATGGACGAAGTGGATGAGACGAGGATCTCCATGGCGTATTCCCCGGGGATGCCCGGTGTGTCATCCGGTGCCTTTCGCAGTCGTGACACCTGCCCGAGCAGCAGTTGCTTGATGACGTCCTTGACGCGCTCGTACAGCTGCATGTCGTTGCCGCTGCTGGAGATGGCGTCGAAGAACGCATAGTCTCGTTTGAGATAGCGCATGGCGGATACGAGGTTGCGGGATTTAATGATGTCTTCGACATCGAGCGGCTCGTTGTCATCGTCTGATTCCGGGATGAGTATTGCGGCCAGATCTGCGATGACGTCGTCGAGCAGCTGGTCGCGCAGGTCGAATTTGTCGACATAGTGCATGTAGAAGGTGCCGCGATTGATGTCCGCCTCGCGAGCCAGGTCGCTGACGGTCATCGCGTCGAAGCCTTTGTTCTTGACGAGCGTGGTGAACGCCGCTTTGATTTTCGCTTCCGTTTTGGTTTGTCGTTGTCGTACCATGCCTGCCAGTTTAAATCAACATGTTGTGCATTCCAGTGGTAATCAACAGTTTTCCATAAAGCGTCTAAACTGAACGGTTTCAGGGGAAATGATCATTGTTCTGTTCATGTCGGGAAAGATACAATCATGCGGAAATTAAATCAACATGTTGTCTATTGATGGAGGCGATACGTCAATGGCGTATATCGAGATGGTGCATAGCTCCAAGCGTTATCAGATGGGTTCCACGACCATCGTTGCGAACGATGATGTGAGTTTCGGCATCGAGAAGGGTGAGCTGGCGATCATTCTGGGCGCTTC
>ENA-OQIJ01000009-OQIJ01000009.1-human-gut-metagenome-genome-assembly--contig:-NODE-9-length-98770-cov-5.945835_pt1 | contig 98770 bp, 99 predicted proteins | sample MGYA00242582_ERZ504747 | MGnify/ENA primary metagenome ERZ504747 (study PRJEB26092, sample SAMD00036435) | human gut metagenome | host: Homo sapiens | study: EMG produced TPA metagenomics assembly of the...
GAGCAGCAACTGGCAAATTACCCGGATGTACTGACCGTTGCGCAAAGTCTGACGAGGTGACAGGCTACCAACGCCACACAATCCTGAAATGGTAGCAGCAAGGGCTTGCTGAAAACCATCTTAGCAAACACCCAAATACATGATTCCCAAAGTATGGCTGCTGGAATTTGTGACATCCGATTTTTTCAACGAGATCAGCCGAAAATGTGGAAAACACTACACCGCAATCAGAGAAATTAGCAACTTACGCAAAGCCAGATGACGCGCTTAGTCACCCTCGTGGGAGTGCCAGCGCTTTAGGACTTCCTCCACCTGCTTGATAAGCTGCTCCTTATTCGGCATATACAGGACATACCGAGAAGCAAAAATTTGATTAGACAAGCCGCCCAGCGCATACTCAGCCGCTACACTGTCCTTACCGGCTTCAGCGCGTGGAAATCCGGCGGCAGCTCTCCGGAGCGCTGGGCGGAGTGGATCGAAATGAAAGAATAGTTTATCCAGTATGAGTTATTAGGCTGCGCGCTTTGTGGCGGCGGGATGAAAAAGCGGGTAGGGGGTATGCGCGCTCGAGAGAGGAAAAATGAACTCCCCCCACCGGTCTCCTGATGCAGTCGATTGCTTCGGAACAAGGGGGCGGCTGGAGATCCTTGCATCCACCCCCCCCATCAAAAAAGAACGGCTCTTTTTCATTCGGCTTTATCGTGTGGGTGCAAGACATTTCAAAAAGTGTAATTGTACGCAAGGTGTAGTGCGTGCAAAGCGAATACAAAAAGCGGGCAGCGTAAAAGTTGCCCGCTTTGCCTTATTTTATTGCATCGATCAGCTCCGTAAGCCACGCTGGACGGTGTTCCCCTACGGGAAGAACCTCTCCGTTTCGATATTCTGCGACTAGCACAAAGCCGTTATCGTTATCAAAGAAACGCGCTTCGTCGCAATACGGAAGAATCTTCGCGATATCTTCAAATCGGCGCTTGAAACGGTTTTCAACGTCACGCCGTGGAATATCGTGCCCGCCTTTGCGCACACGGTTTTCGATTCGCAGCAGGCTTTCCTGTGCGGTGTCCAAGCCGATGTAATACAAGCGAATATAATACCCGGCATCCTTGGCGCGGCGCGCCAGTTTGCGCGTATATCCTCCGGAGAGCGTCGTCTCCTGCGTGAAGCTGACACCGTCAGTCAGTGCGCGCTCCAGCTTATCAACGGCCAATTTTCCGCCCTCGTATTCGTCTCCGCCCATTTCGGCGGTGAGTTTGTCCGGATCAACGATAATGCCGAGGTCGGTGCGTTCCGCTTTGAGCGAGCCGGTGAGGCTGGATTTTCCGCAGCCGTTCACGCCGCCAATGATGGTGAAGATCTTCATTGCTCGGCCTCACTTTCATCTTTCTTGGTGTCCCTCTCCATTGCTTCATCTATGGCGCGGTTTATGAAGCCGTTCACGCTTTCGCCCCTCTGTTCTGCGTGGGCCTTGATGTCGGCTTTGTGTCCTTTTGGAACGACAAGGGAAATGCGTTCAACGGTTTCTGCTTCATATTTTGCATTAGCAGTTTTCCTTGCTTGCGTATAACCGGAATATGCGCCCGGTTTTTTCTTTCTGACAACATGTTCACCTCTTTTTGACGAGCTTTTATATTAAGCCTTTTTCCACTGTTTATATTATAGCACAAGCTGATACATTATACAATGTAAGGCGCGTGATGGCGCCCGCGATGTCAGCTGGCGTGGTCATCGCCGGTCCCAAGCACCGCTTCGCGCAATTCGGTCAGCCCGTTTTCGGGGTCTTTGCGCGCCACCACGACCTTGGACGCCGAGGCCATGATCTCGCCGGTCTTCGCCTCCGGCGCCGAGACGATCACCTGGAACCCAAGACCGGGCAGCACGCTCAACGCGCGACGCGTGTACTGGCCGTCGGCCTTGATGAGCGCTTCGTCCAGGAACACGGTGGCGTACGAGGGCTCGGTGGCGTTGTCGTTCGCCAGCAGATACATCAATGCAGCGCCGTAGGCGAACGACGTGAGTTCCTGCAGGTAGCCGCCCGAGCCGCCGCCGGTCGAATTGATGCGCTCCACGGTGCCGTCGGGGTCGGTGACCTCGCCGAAGAACCGCGAGCGGCGGCGCGGATCGAGGTTCGCGTTGCCCCGCTTGTTGGCCGCGAACTCGTCGAAGCCCTCCTTGACGAGCTCCACGAAGGGCGCACATGCCGCGAACAGCTGCTTGCACCGTTCGATGTCTTTGCGTCCCTGCTGCTGGTAGGCGTTGAGGTCCGCGAGCCGCGCGCGCAACGCGGCGAGGAACTGCGGGTCTGACTTGCTCACCTGCGGCACGATCGAGAGCCGGCCGCGCCGCGCGCCGAACGGATAGCGTTCGAGCAGGCGGTTGATCTTGCCGATCTGTTCGATGATCTTCGACCGGTCGGCGTCCAACGCCGTGTTGAGCTGCATGAGGTCCTGATGGATCTTCTCGAGGCTGTGGAAGTATTCCTCGTCCGCGGATGCGCGGATCGTGCTCGCGTTGAGTTCGCGCAGATCATGCTCGAACACCTGGAAATTCTCCACATCCGCGCTCACACGGTCATCGTTGGGCATGAACTGTTCGATGTACCCGGCCATGGCCGCCTCGCACTCGCTTTTGCGCGCCTCGCACATACCGCGCAATTCCTCGAGCCGCGCGTGCACCGCTTTCTCGGCGTGTTTGCCGAGCGCGCGCAGCGTCGCGTTCACCCCTGTGCCGTCTGTTGCGCCATGCCCGGGGACACGCGAACCAGCATCGAGGCCGAGCATGCGCGTGGCGCGCTCCTCGTCGCTGGTCCCCGCCCCGAAATACCCGTCGAACGTCTGCTCGAGCAGCTCCACGCATGCCTCGTTCAGTGCCGTCGGCTGTTCGTCGCCGTGCGCGTCGAGCCATGCGCGCGCGGCCCTGTTCGCGCGCTTCCGCCCCCGCAAGCTCGTCCTCGGCGCGCGCGAGGCGTTTTGCGCGCGTCGGCGAGCCTGACCTTGCACTCCCGCTCGCGCGCCTCGAGTTCGGCGAGGGCCGGGTCGGCGAGGATGCGTTCGATTTCGTCATGCAGCATCGCGATGCCAGCGTCCGCCGACTGCACGTCGATGTCGGTCCAATCCACGCCCAACACCGCCTGCGCAAGGTCACGCTGCGCCTCAAGCTCGGCTTTGCGTGCACCGATGCGCTCGATCTCTTGGTTCGTGCGGTCCATCTCCTGCTCAAGCTGTTCAAGCTCATCGGCGAGTTCGCGCAGGTAGCCTTCCGTCACAAAACCGATGACCTGGTTGATATTCTTGGTGCCGTGGCTGCCGTGCGCGCCGTCCTTGATCTGGCCGTCCTCCTGCACTTGGCGCGTGCGCACGTCGCTGTCGTCGATGTGCGCCACGCACCGTGCGTCCGACCGCGCATCCGCCACGCGCGCCCTCACCCAGTCGGCGAACGGCGATTCCTCATTGAACGTGAGCTTGCCGGACATCCAGCCTTCGCGTGGCTCGCCATGGTAGTCCTGCTGCACATCCACGAACTGCCAGTTGCGGCGTGCCATCGACGCATGCGGAATCTGGCTGATCGCGCGCGCGAATCCGTGTTCATACCGCTTGTCCACAAGGATGACGGGTGCGAGCGACGCGTAGACGACGTTCATCGCCGTGCGCCACCGCTCCTCGCCGCCCTGCACATCCATGAGTTCGGCCACAAACGGCAGTTGTTCCGGTTCGAGCCCGGCCGCCTGCGCCATCATCGCGCGCGCGTCCGCCATCTCCTTGGTGATGCGTGTGCGCGACCGGCGTTTGCGCTCGATGTCCGCCTGCAGGTCTTTCGCCTCGCGGCGCATCGCACTGCACCGCTCCTGCAGCGGGTACGCCAGCGCGTCGATCTCCTTGCGCCGCTCATCGTATGCGTCCCTGACCTCCACGGCCTCCTCGGCGAGCGCCTGCCATGCGCTCGCCGTCCCCGGCACCGTGCGTCCGGCCTTGGTGAACTGCGGCACGAGGCGTTCGATGCGCGCAGCCATGCGCTCGCGCTCGCGCTCGGCGTCGCGCAGCTGTTCCTGCAACCGCTGCAGGCGGTCGCCGCCGTGGCCGTTCTTCTGTTCGCGGATCGTCTCGAGTTCGGCGTCGAGCCTGTCCACATCGCGCTGCGCGGATGCGACCTTGGTCTGGTTTTCGGCGATCCCACGCTCATACGTGGGTGCGACGCGCGCGATGCATTCGTGCACGCGCGCGCCGAGCCACGCGTCACGCGTCTCGGCACCGCCCTCGCGCCCGGGGTCCACGGCGCGCAAGGTCTCCATGCGCTTGCGTTCATCGATGTAGCGGATGTGCTTGTCCGCCATGCGTTCGAGCAGGTCCACTCGGTGCAGGTTGCGCTCGATCGCGGTGAAGTTCTCGCTGAACTGCGTGTAGTCGCCGATGAGTGCGCGGCCGCGGTTGAGCGCGGACGGCTCGTCGAGCACGCCTTTGCGGAAGATGTCGTCGAGCTGGCTTGGCGCGTCGGACGCCTGCATGCGGTGCAGCAGGCGGCATGCGGATTCGGTCAGTCCGAACCGGCTCCACACGTCTTCGTGGAACAGGTTCGCCTGCCGGTAGACGGTGGCGGTGCGGTAGACGCGTTTGAACAGCGGCACCGAGAACACGTCGTCGCGGTAGTCGTCCATGAGGCGCGGGTCGATCGGGTCGCGGCTCACAAGGAAGAACTTGTCGACGTCCTCGCTCCTGCCGCCGGCGGGCAGCGTCATGAACTTCGCGATCGACAGCGTGCCGCCGCCGGTCGTGTCCTCATACCGGTCCACGATGGCGCCCCACACCGCATAGGGCTCGCCGTCGTCGGTCATGCCGCGCAGGAACACCGGCTCGTCATGGCCGTTGTCGTTGCGGATGCCGCGCTGGCCGCGCAGATACGAGTAATCGCTGCGGTCGGAACGGCCGGCGTTCGAGGCCTTGTTGAATGCGGCGCCCGTGGGGTACAGCAGCGAGACCTGCGCGTCGACGAGCGTGGATTTGCCCGATTCGCTCTGCCCGGTGAGCAGGGTGACGGTGCCGTCAAACATCGTGGAGGGATCGAAGGTGTGGTAGCCGCCGTACGACCCCCAGTTGACAAGCTGACGTTCCTGCAGCACCCAGTGCGGCGGGTTGAGTTCGATCTGCCCGTAGAGGCCTTCCGTCATGCGCGCGTTCACCATAGCTCCTCCTGCTTCACGTCTTGTGCATCGTCGTCAGGGGTGGTGGCGGGTTCGTTCTGGTCCGTTGGCGTGGATCCGGGTTCGTCAGCCGCAGCCATCCAGTCGCCGATGCGCTGTGTGCTGAGCACGACCGGCACCAGAGTGGTGATGCGGTAGATGCCCTCCTCGTCTTCCACTTCTTCAAGGAACTGGTTCGTGCGCATCGCGTTGATGAGCGGCTCCACCTGCCGGTTCACCGACTCCTCGCTGTTGCGGCCTGCGAGCGGCCCGGCGCCGGTCGACATGAGCTGCACGATCTCCTCTTTCGAGATCACCCACTGGCTCGCCTCCAAACCCACGTTCTCGTATTCGAGCACCTTGCGGCGCAATGCGGTGAGCAGCACCGCCTCACGCGCGCTCAGCGACGCGCGGTTCTTCAATGAACGGATGCGCACTTGGCTGGGTGCGGCAGGTTCGGCGTACATCACCTTGTAGAACGTGTCGACGACCGGCACGAGCATGTCGTTGTTGAGCGAACGCTTCACATGGCCGAAGTAGTCCATCGCCTGCCGGAACATCTCGCCGGTGATTGCACGGTTGCGTTTGAGCGCGATGGCCGCCTCGCGTGCAGGCTCGGGCATGTCGCCGTCGTCGCCGTCGAACAGCGCGAACGGGTTCGAGACGTCCGCCACGCCCATCTCGTCGACAGTCTGTTCGACCACATGGCCATCCCTCGCGGTGACCGATGCGGAGACGATCCCCTGATCGTCATTCGTCGTCTGCGTCATGCCGTGTCCTTTCCCGATGTGGTGCTCCACCTTGCCCAGTGTGCGTCGACTCCTGCAGGAACTCGTTGAGCTCCCCTGGGCTCACCAGCACGCTACGCGTGACCCATGCGCGATCGGCGCCATCGGGCGCCGCGCAATGCCAGATGCTTTCGCCGGATCCACCGCCGCCGAGATAGCTCAAAAAGCCCACGATCTCGCTCTCACGGCGCTCAGCCCTAGGCAATCGGTTGAAACTGGCCGCCATGTCGACCGCGCCTTCGCGCATGACCGGATGCTCGGCGATGAGGGCGACCATGTGGGCGATGCGGGGTCCGCCCGTGGCGACGATGCCATGCAGGTCGAGTGCGGATGCATCGGCGTCCGTGTGTGTCTGCAACGCGGGAGCTGTGGTTTTCACGGGTGTTTCACGGGCGCGTGTGGCGAGCGTCGGCATCGTGGCGGTGGACAGCCCGATGCCATACTTCGCATGGTCCTTGGCTGCGGCACGCCCGGACAGCGTGGTGAACAGCGCGGCGAGCTGGCGTGACATGGTGCGGAACTGCATGTCAGTGTGCTGGCGCACGAGCAGTTTGACGCTTTCGCGGTCAGGCGGATTTGGTCGCGCACCGCGTCGATGCCACTGTAGACTGTCGTCGAGCTCGCGGCCCACCACGGCCATGAGGTCGTCCGCCGAGTCATGCAGCCATGCACTGCCGGCGATGTCGGCGAGCGCCCCGTCGAGCTGCGCGCGCCTGTCGGTGGCGAACATGACCTGGAACGCGTCATTGAACCGCCGCCCTTCGTCGCTCTGATGGTAGGTGCGCTCGTATTCCTCGTGGTAGTAGGCGAGCATGTCGTCGCTGCTCATCGACCCGTTGTCCATCTGCCGACGCAGCGCGTCGCCGCTGTCGCGTTCGGCGATCACGAGTTCACGCAAATCCACCGGCACACCGCGCAAGGTGTTGTAGACGACGTTGATGATGTCGGAGACCTGTTCGGGGTCGGGCGTTCCTGCACACCGTCGCGCTCCAGTTGAGCGATCTGCGCACGGCGCTCCGCGATCTCCTGCTCAAGCAGTTCGATGCGCTCGTGCACATTGACGGTGAGCTCCTTGCGCGCGTTCTCGATCTCCATGATGATCGAGTTGACCTGTGCGCCGGACAGCGACACCGTGCGCTGCTGCAGCGCGGCGAGCGCCTCGATCGCACGGTGCGCGCGCTGCGTCAGGCGGCACATCCAGCGGTGTTGGCGACGGTCGAGTGAATCGGCGATCCACGCATAGTCGCCTTCGTTTTCCGCTTTGAGCTCTTTGAGGATCCGCCGCGCGGCCTCGAGGTCGGTCTCACCATCGCGCATGCGGTAGGATCCGTCAGCCACGAGTTCGCCCACACAGCGGGTCATCGCGGCAAGCAGGCGCTCCTGCGGAACTTCCGCGGTCAGCGGGTCGAAGCACGCGCGCAGGATGGCGATGTAGATGTCGGAGTATTTGTGCAGCAGCATGCGCAACACGCCGGTCTCGTAGACAGGCTGCAGCTCGGCGAGCTCCGTGCGCACATCTGCCATGCGAATCCTTCCCACGCAATGCCCCGCATGGGCACGGAGCCGCCGCTCATTCTACCAAACCGGCGGCCGCTAGCGCTCCTCGCCGCACGTGCGCTCCATGCCATTGGCTGCGATTGCCGCCTCTTTGCTGTACATGCGCAAGCCGGATTCCACTGTGCGCACCGCCAGCGCGTACGCCGCATGGTAATGGCGGTATGCGCGCTCGCGCACCACATGGCACGCGTCGGCATTCAGACTTCCCGCGCGCCGCAGGTCGGCGAGCTCCCATTCGGCCGCCTGCCCCATGCGCAGGTGGATCAACGCGATGATGGGCCGGTCATACGCGTTGTCTAGGTCCATCTGCTCCTTGCACAGTTCATAGGCGCGCTCATAACAGTCCGCCGCGGCGTCGTGGTCGGGCGGCCAGCCACGGCCATCGCGGTGCATGTCACCCAGATAGCATGCGCTTTCCGCGCTGCCGAGCTGCTCGCCGCGTTCAAAGCAGGCGGCTGCGGCAAAGTTCGGGTCCTGTGCGGGCACATGCCCATACAGATACATCACGCCCAGATTCGTCGCACACTGCGCGTCGCCGAGCTCCACGCCCGAAGCGAACCAGCGCGCGGCCTCACCGAACAGCGCCTCACGCCGCTCCGGATCGGCCTGCAGCAGCGCGGCACGGCAGCGGTCGTCGCCGAAATCGCGGGCGGATTGCGCGGTGAGCGCCTCCGGGCCACCGAGTGCCGAACCCGCAAGCTCGGCATCCCAATCCTCCACGTCGAGTGGCGCCCCACACACCACGGCGGCGATGATGCGCCAGCCGCGCAGCGCATCGTCCCATTCGCCGGGGATGCCGCGGCCGTCGCGCTCTTCGCGCTCATCCTCGAACCCGTACACCATGCCGGCGAGTGCGCCCGCCACGGCCGCGGTCGTGTCGGCGTCGCCGCCCAGATTGACGGCGGTGAGCACACAGTCGCGGTATGAGTCGGTTGTGGTCAGGCACCAGAGCGCGGCGCGCAGCGTGTGCAGCACGTACCCGCTCGACTCGATCTGGTCGCGCGGCACAAGCCACACGCCATCCTCGCCGGCGACCGCGGCCGCCTCACGCGTGCTGGCGCCGCAGATCAGCGCGCGCGCCGCCCGCACGTAGCGCACGCACGCATCCATGCTCGTCTCATGCGCGTGGGTGACGGCGCTCATCGCACGCACATCGTCGTCCGACACACCGAAGAACGCGAGCGGGATGCTGCGCATGAGCGCGCCGTTGCCGTTGTCGCGCTCGCCATCCAGACCGTGGTCGGTGTGCAGGGCCTGGTATGTGGTGCGCCCCACACCGAACGCTGCGCCGTCGGCCGTGTATTTGCCGTCGAACAGCCAATCGCGGTAGCGTTCGCGCAGGTCGTCGGGATCCACCACGCCGTCGCGGTGCATCAGGGAATCCAGTGTGGCCAACGCCATTGAGGTGTCGTCGGAAAACGTGCCGGCGGGTATGCCGGCGCCTCACTGCCGGTCATCGTGATGCATGTGAATGTGTCGCGTGCGCGCCCTTCGTATGGCACGCCGAGCGCGTCGCCGATCGCCTCGCCGTACATGGCGCTTTGCAGCAGCCGCAGCATTGTCTCGTCGCTGATGTCCATGTCCGTCTCCGTCTCTTCCGCGGTCGCCGGGGCACGCCGGCGAACCGCATATGTGCTGTGCACAAACAATCACCATAGCGCCTGTGCTGTTCAGGCGTTGCCATGTGCGTCTAGGATACCGCCATTCCCCTCGTTGTGCCTAGTGCATGAGTGCCACGCGCGCCGCGGATTCAACGATTGCGCGTGACGGCGTTGAGCATGAGGTCCACGCTTTCGATGCGCCGCGCCACCTTGGCGGTGATGTGCGGCAAGAGGGCGATGACCGCGCGTGTCTTGTTCGTGCGCACACGGCAGAACGCGGCCACCGATTCGCAGTCGAGCGCGCCGTTCGCGCGGTCTGTGCACAGCGCTTTCAGTTCGCTGGCGCGGAATGCGCCGCTGTGCTCGAGCGCCTGCAACGTGCGCTCGGCGCCCAGCGCGCGCACATATTCGCCTTCCAAGTCGGGCTGTGAGACCCACACATGCTCGGCGGCCAGCTGGTCGGCGCGCACATGGTATTGCCCGGCGATCTCCGGCACGGCGTCGGCGTCGATGAGCTGCGCGAGCGGCACCTGGAACCCGTGTTCGCCGAACATGCGGCGCCACGCGGGCATGTCGCCACAGCCGCCCGCCTCGAGCAGCACGATGCCGTAGGCGTCCAGGTTGCGTTTCGTCACGTCTGCGCAATGCTCCACAAGCACGCGGTCGGTGATGCCCTCGACGACGATCACGCGGTCGGCGGTCAATGGCTCGAGCCGGTCGCGCACCCACATGTGCAGCAGCAGTTTGTCGTCTTCGCTCAGAAAATCACGCTGCGGCTGCACCACTTGGCCACCGGAGTGCATCACCACGATCTGGTCGGGTTCGAACTCGCCGATGATGTCCGGCGAATGCGTGGCGATGATCTTCTGGCTGTCGCCGCGCGCGAGCAGACGCGCGAGATTGCGCTGGCTCGTGGGGTGCAGATGCGCTTCCGGCTCATCCAGGCCGATGATGCGCGTGCGTTCGTCGAGGTCGTCGACGAGCGCGAGCGCATACACCGCCCGCAAGCCGCCCGATTGGTCGTCCAAGTCGCGCTGTTCGCCGTTCTTGCGCAGTTGCAGGCGCAGGCCGGCGAGCGGCGAGGACGAGTCGCGCGCGGCGGGCACGAAGACGAGGTTGTTCTGCTGGTAGTCCCCCGGTAGCGCGGCGGTCAGTTGCGCGGCGATGCGCCGGCGTAGTTCGAGCAGCGGCTGCGATTCCTCGAGCACGCGCGCATAGGCGCGGTCGACTTCGGCGAGCGCCTTGCGTTCCTGTTGCAGGTCCTGTGCGGCGAGCAGGCCGTCGATGAACGACCCGTGCGTGCTGCCGAACGATTGATCGTCGGCGATGTACGTCCAGCCGATTGCGTCGATCTGCGATTGCAGCAGGTCGGTTTCGTGCCATGCGCCGGCCGCGTACCGGCGGATGACGAGCGATTCGCCGTCCGCTTCGACACGCGCCTCGAGCCGCAGTGTCAGCGTGGACGCGCCGCCGGATTGGCGCACGGCCCTGCCGAAGTGCGGGTCGTTGGCGGCGCATTCGAGTTGCGCCTCGATGACGAACGGCCGGGCGCGGTCGCGCACGTCGTCGGCGGTGATCGACGTGTAGAGCGCGCCTTGGCTGGCGCCGAGCAGCAGGTCGAGGCAGCGCAGAATCGAGGTCTTGCCCGAGTCGTTGGTGCCCACGAGCACGAGATGCCGGCGTACCTCAATGTACAGGTCGGCCACACGGGTGTGGTTGCGGATCGCGACCGAAGTGAGTCTCACGGCTGGCTGGATGGGTGGTCGGCCACGTACTGCAGGAACTCGTTCGTCTTCGACCAGTATTTGACGCCCCAGTTCTCGAAGTTCCACTCGTCCATGTAGTCGTTGCATTCGAAGTCGATGTAGTGGATCAGACCGTCCTGCACCACGAAATTCGTGGGGAAATAGTCGATGTTGATGCGGTGGCGGGCCAGCTGGTCGGCCATGAACCGCACCTGTTCGAGGTATTCAGGGCGCATCTCGTCCTGCAACACGAGCTCGTAGATGGTGGGGCCGTCCACGTACTCCTTGAGGATGCGCTCTTTGTCGATGTCCACGTCGAGCATCATGGGCAGGCGCACTCCCAGTTCGCGCAGCCGACGGTAGTCGCGGATCTCGGATTGGATCTTGTCGCCGAACTGATAGTACGAGCAGGGCTCGTGGTGGATCTGCTTGAGTACGTATTGGGTGTGTGGCATGCTCTGGGAACAGACAAGGAAGGAATAGCCTCCCTTGCCTTTGCCCAGTAGGCGAAGTACATCGAAGGGCATCCCATTGACCGTCAATTGCTTCATGTTGGCATCGTACCATGCTGCCGAAGGCCGGAAAGCCAAAGACCTGCCATGTGGCACCTCACGTTGGCGGCCACCTGCGGCAGTGCGTGACTGACCTTAGACACCAACAGCCGCCGCATGACACCAGTATCGACTGGCGGGACACTTGTTGTCGCTTGATTCCCGCTGTGTTTCGTGGGTTGGTATTGGGTTGGTTCAGAGTAGAAGAAAACCCTTGGAATCGTTGTGATTCCAAGGGTTGTAGGTCGTACCCCCTGAGAGAGTCGAACTCTCGTTGTCAGATTGAAAGTCTGGTGTCCTAACCGTTAGACGAAGGGGGCCTGACAACTCGATTAATAATACACGAGACGTCAATGCACGCAAATCACGGCGTGTCGCACACAATCACCGCGTGCGGTAGGTGAAATCGTGGATCACACGACCTGCGGCGAGGCCCTTTTTCTCGAAGTTCGTCAGCACGCGCCCCTCGAAACGTTCGGATTCGGTGAAGTCGGCGTGCGGCAGCCCGGCCGCGTCCGCCGCATTGCCTTTGCCCACGTGTTCGGTCGGCAGGCTCACCGTGAGCGCGCCGGCGTTGGCGAAGTCGTCACGGCCGTCCATCACCTCATGCACATGGAGCGCGTAATCCTCAATGTCGGTGGCGATGCGCCACACGCCGCCGTCCGCAAGCGCACGCCGCACATCCGCGGCGAGCTCCGGCTGCACGATGCGGCGCTTGTGGTGCTTCATCTTGGGCCACGGGTCAGGGAAGAACGTCCACACTTCGCTCACCACGCCCGGCGCCACCGCCTTCATGAGCTCAGGCGCGTTGACCTGCGCGATGCGCAGATTGCGCAGGCCGCGCTTGCCGGCGAGCAGCAGGGTGTGCGCCACGCCCGGATCGTAGACCTCGAGCGCCAGGAAGTTGAGTTCGGGGTGCGCCTCGGCCGCGGCTGCCACGTTTTCGCCCTGCCCGCTGCCGATTTCGATGACGAGCGGGTTCGCATTGCCCCACACGCGCTGCACATACGCCGTGTCGAGCGTGAGGTCGGCGCGCGGGTCGAGCGACCCCTCCCCCGCATTGATCCCACTGAGCAGATAGTTGTGCGCATAGGTATCCCACGCACGCTGCAGCCGGTCATCGAGGCGCGGCGAGCGGCGGACGAACGAGAGCACCTTGCGCCCATAGAGTGGCGGGCGCGTGGGTTCGCCTGCGGCTGAGACCACGGTTGTGTCTGATGCTGCGGTGAGGTCTGCTGTGCTGTTCTCGGCTGTCATAGCCTCCTTTATATCCGGTCCTCTACCCGTGGGAGAGGATGGTGGCGCCTGTTGTTTTCCTCGCGGCGTATGTTGAGACACGATACTACGAGCGACCCGCGCGAACCTGTAGTATACTGAAATTGTTACAAAAGGTAACATAAAACAGCAAAAGAGAACACACTCTCTGTTGCTTTTGTGGAAAGGACCAACATGACCGTTCTTGTAACAGGCGGCTGTGGCTACATTGGCGCCCATGTGGTGCATGCCCTGCACGAAGCCGGGCAGGACGTGGTGGTTGTGGACGATCTGAGCTATGGCAAGCCCGATCGCATTGGAGACGCGCGTCTGTACGGCATGGACATCTCCGCTCCGGGGGCCGGCGAGCGCCTTGCCGAGATCATGAAGGCGGAGAACGTCGACTCCGTCATCCACTTCGCCGCGCGCAAGCAGGTCGGCGAATCGGTCGAAAAGCCGCTGTGGTACTACCAGCAGAACATCAACGGCATGCTCAACGTGCTCGAAGGCATGCGTGAGGCCGGCGTGAAGAAGCTCGTCTTCTCGTCGAGCGCCGCCACCTACGGCGTGCCGCCGGTCGACGTGGTGCCCGAAGACGTGCAGCCGATGGTGCCAATCAACCCATACGGCCAGACCAAGCTGTTCGGCGAGTGGATGGCCCGCGCGTGCGAGGAGCCGTACGGCATCCGCTTCTGCGGCCTGCGCTACTTCAACGTGGCCGGCTGCGGCCCGGTGGAGCTCGAGGACCCGGCGATCCTGAACCTGATTCCCATGCTGTTCGACCGCCTCAAGCAGGGCAAGGCGCCGGCGATCTTCGGCGACGACTACCCGACGCCCGACGGCACGTGCGTGCGCGACTACATCCACGTCTCCGACCTGGCGGACGCCCACCTAGCCGCGCTCAAGTACCTGGACCGCGACGAGCGCAAGTACGACGTCTTCAACGTCGGCACCGGCGAAGGCACCTCGGTGCGCCAGATCGTGGATGAGGTCAAGAAGGTGACCGGCCTGCCGTTCACCGAGACCGTCATGCCGCGCCGCGCAGGCGACCCGCCGCACCTGATCGGCTCGCCGAAGCGCATCAATGAGGAGATGGGCTGGCACGCCAAGTACGACGTCGAAGACATCGTCGAGTCCGCGTGGAACGCATGGCAGGCCAATCCGGATCACCACATTGACGTGGAGACCTGGAAGCAGACCGACTGATTCGCTCAATCAGTGCTCACCAACGGCGGGGGCCGTGGAACACTCCACGGGCCCCCGCCGTTTCCTTCCCCTTCAAACTCCCCATGGCTGCCGCGGACGCTACCCTACGACTCGATTGTTCAGACGAGCCGGCACCACGCCGTCGCCCTGCGGCAACAACGCGTTGGTGACGCATCCACCGTCGATCGACGCCAACGCCCGCTCAAGTGGCACGCTCAGGTGGCCGTTGGCCGCCATCCACTCCGTATACCCACGCACCATGCCCATATCAGCGGTGCCCCAGTCACCGTCGGCGTCGAGCCACGATGGGGCCACGGCGGCAAGTGACGCGGCGAGCACATCGGGGTCGATGTGGCACAGCGCCGGTTGCAGCGCTTCGACGGCGGCCTGCGGATCATCAATCGCCATACGGTACCCCTGCGCAGTGGCCGCGAGAAAATCACGCACCATCTGCGGATTGCGCTCAATCAGGTCATGGCGTGCGGAAACGTAATAGGAGTGGTGCGGCGCCACCTCAACGTCGTCGAACGGCAGCACGACGAGGTCGTTGAAATCACCTGATCCCTGATACGGCTCCCACCATGCCACATTGATGAACGCATCGCATTTGCCGCGTTCGACACTGCGGATATCGGGCTCCCACTGCCCTGGATCGATGGTGCTCAACGTAGAGAAGTCGCCGCCATCTTTCTCCACCGCCTGCTGCAGCTCCGTGTACAGCCGGGCGACGCCCATCGGAATGCACACGCGTTTGCCCTCCAGATCGCGGAATCGACGGATACCGCTGGCCTTGTTCGTGATGATGCCGCCGATCTGACATTGGTTCATCACCGCACACGACGTGAGCGACGATTCGCCCTGCTGGTGGAACAGCAGCTGGTTGAGCCGCACCAGGGCGATGTCCACTTCGCCGCGCTCCACCAGACAAGCTGGATCGCCACGGTAGAAGTCGCCGCTGATGAAGTCCACGTCCAGGCCACGCTCCGCATACAGGCCACGCGCGCGGGCCAGGTAGAATCCAGCGTGGTTCGTCCATGGATGGACATATTCGAGCCGAACTTTCAGCATGGTCCCCAATTCTCCTTCTTATCTTGGTTATCTTGTTCTTCCTTCGTTGCTCCGTTGCGCTACAGCGCGCGACGCACGTCGTCGAGGAACCGACGCCCGTCCGGTGTGCCAAACCATGCGGCATGGGCGTTGAACGCGGTGTCATAGCACCAGTCGGCATCCTCATCCCGCATCGGTCCGTCCACGAAATAAGCAATCCAGTTGAGCGACGCCTCGGCCTGCGCGAGCGGTAGCATCCACGGCAACACATCGCGCTCGACGTCAGACAGCGGACGCAGGCGCTCATAGCCCTCGATGATGGCGCGGGCGACGTCAGAGCGGCAGGCGTCCGTCTGCCCATCCATGATCTGAACGAACTGGATGGCGTTGCGTTCGATGGCCTCGACCAGATCGAACAACGCCGTATTACGGTCGGCCAGCCCAAAATCGATGACAGAACTCGGCGCATGCCCCTTCCACAGCATGTTCGAGACGTGTGGGTCGCCATGCGTCCATGATTCCGGGAGTTCACCATAACGGGGCGCGACATGGCGCATATAGGCGCGGTATGGTTCCAGATCGCGACGCCAGTCGCGCCCTGTGCGCTCGAGATAGCGGCGCACGGACGGCCGGGCATCCAGCCAGCCATCGAATTCCTCATCGAAATCACCCGCGGCAAACAGACCGAAACGGTTCTGGTACGGATCGGGGCGTGCGACACGGGGCTCGTCGAAACCGCGGGACGCCAGCGCGATGCGCGCCACCGTCTCACCCAACCCGCGTGCTTCATCGAGTGTGGCGGGTGGATCCCACGTCAGCGCATGGGCATAGCGGTCTTCCCCCGGCGCCTGCACGCAGACCTCGTAGACGTATGAGCCCACCGTGAATGTACAGCCATCGGCCCCACGATGGCGCGCGGCATCAAACGGGAGGAACGGCATCACGTTCATCCCATGCCCCGCCAGCCATGCCACGTAGCGTTGGTATGGGTGGATGGCGCACGCATCGCGCACGGACGCATGGTACCGCTTGATGTACACGTTGCCACAATCGGTGGCCACCATTGCGCCTGCAGCGGTCGGCCGTGCGCTGCGAGAGATCATGGCAGACGCGCTCAGCGGCTCGGCAAGCGCCAAAAGCACCCTTCTCGCTTCGGGCAATGTGATATCGCGCCAGCGTTGCTGCACAATATCCAGCTGCGCATTATTCTCAGGGTTATCCATAGCACATGCTCCACATGAGATCGGCTTGCGCCAATCAGGCTTCCGGATCGGCAACGACCGGCGCCGCGGCCTTGACCGCAGCCCGTCCGCCCGCAAGACGCTCCAACGCGCCAGTACCGGCAAGCCCTCGATATAGCACCCACATGAGCACGCCGGCGACCACAGCCCCCGACAGCACATTGCACACGATGCCCACGGTGAGCACAAGTCCGCTTTTGCCCATTCCATACAGCATCCAGGAGGCCGTGAAACCGCCGAGGGCCGACAGTGCGCCGGACAGCGCGGTGACGGCCATGTTCCACACCCCGTAGGCACACAGCGCGAACGCGAGTTCGGCACCCAACCCCTGCAACAGGCCAGGCAGCACGGTTCCTGCACCACCCCACTGGCTTCCAAGCAGTGCTTCAAGCACGGACGCAACCATCTCCGCGAACAGCGCGGCACCAGGTTTACGCACAATGATCATCGCGAGAGGGCCGGCAATGTAGTAGAAGCCATTGAGCAAATCCGAAGCGCCCGGCACGATGTCGAGCACACTGCCGATAGGCGCATAGATGAACCCGATCGCCCAGAACACAATGCCCGAGGCGACGGCGATAACTGCGGTTACGGTGATGTCGGCCACAGACCAGCGGAAACGGTGGCGCGACGGCATGACTGATTGATTCATGGGTTCTCCCTGCTCGCTCGTTCGTCGGTCAAGCAGGGGCACCGATATCAAAACTTCGTTCGCCAGCATTATCTGGAAATCACGTTCAACGGTCAGGATTCACATCCTTCTCAGCTCGACTGAGCTCCCGTGCTTGATGGCGCCCATCCTATACGGGGCCCATGAACAAGCCGCCCCATCCCGGACCCCATTGTCCGGGATATGGACACCTATATGTGTTGGGCGGTGTTTGCATGCAAACACCGCCCAACACGGCAAAACGACACTGGATCAACCGCGCGCTTCGAGCTGTTGCTCCACATAATCGGCGATGTAGGGGGCGACCGCCTCTATCTGGTCGATCGCCGTTTCGAACTCGCGCGGACCGCCGTACCACGGGTCGACGAGGTCGATTTCGCTTTCGTACCCCGGCTGCGGGTCGGGCAGGTCGGGGTCGAAGCTGCGGTACATATGCACATCGCTGCGCTTGCTCAACGGCAGCATGTGCAATAGCGCGTTCATATGCGAAGCGGTCATCGGCAGGAACAGATCGGTATCGGCAATCTCGTTGCGTGTGATGCGGTGGGCGAAATGCTTGGCCGGAATCGCATAACCGCGTTCCCTGAGCACCTTCACCGCGCGCGGATCGATCGGATTGCCGTACTCCTCGTCGCTGACGCCGCTCGACTCCACGCGCACCGCGTCACCCAGCCCACGCTGCTCGAATTCATGGCGCAGAATGATTTCACCCATCGGCGACCGGCAGATGTTGCCGGTGCACACGGTCATCACAGTGTATGGGTGAGTCTCATGCTTCTTCACTGCTCTTCCACTTCCCTTCGGTATGCGGGGCGCTGCCCCGCGCATGTCTATTCCTGCGCGCCTTCGTGTTGGTGGCTCAAGGTCACGTAACGGTAGCGCGCAATGCCTTCCGCCTTGCTCGGCACCATCCAGTCGGTGCGCTCATCGACCTTCCATGCGCCTTTGTTTATCGCATCGCTCAAGTCCGGTGCATAGGTGTCTGCATCCACATTCGCGTCGATCTGCGTAATGAACACCTTGGACGCCAATGGCAGCATCTGGTTGAACAGCTGCGCTCCACCGATCACCCAGATCTCACTGCGGTCGAGGCCGTCGTCCGGAATCGCCTCCTGACGGGCCAAGTCGAGCGCCTCCTCTACATCACAGGCCACGGTGGCCCCCGGTGCACGGAACGAACGGTCGTGCGAGATCACGATGTTGTCTCGGTTCGCGAGCGGGCGGAACTTAGGGTTCAGCGACTCCCATGTCTTGCGCCCCATGATCACCGGGTGCGAGACCGTGAGTTCCTTGAACCGCCGCAGATCTTCGGACAGATGCCACGGCATGCCTCCATCGAAGCCGATTGCGCCCGGACGACCCTCTTTGTCGTTCGCTTGCGCCCAAATCAGGTTGATGGAGAATGTCTTGGCGTAGTCGTCACCCCAGTCGTCTTCCAGCAGATTCTCAGGCCCGGCAATCCCGGGCTCGGATTCGTGATAGCCGGTGCGGCTACTATCGTGCTCCATTTCATCTCTCCTTGAACGAGGTAATCGGGTCACAGTTTATGCAAAGCCGCAGACCGTGGCGTTCGTGGAGACGGGCGCGTCTCAGACCGCGATCGGCGCCTTGATGGTGGGATGGTACTGGTAGTCCACGATCTCGAAATCGCCGTAGTCGTACTCGAAGAGCGAATCCGCCTTGTGGATCTTCATCGTCGGGTACGGGTAGGGTTCGCGCGAGAGCTGTTCGAGAACCTGGTCCACATGGTTGTCGTAGATGTGGCAGTCGCCGCCCGTCCACACGAACTCGCCCGGCTCCAGGCCGGCCTGCTGCGCCATCATCATCGTAAGCAGCGAATACGAGGCTATGTTGAACGGCACGCCCAGGAACATGTCACATGACCGCTGGTACAGCTGGCAGCTGAGTTTGCCGTTGGCCACGTAGAACTGGAACAGCGCGTGGCATGGCGGCAGCGCCATGTGCTCGACCTCTGCCGGGTTCCAAGCGGTGACCACCATGCGGCGTGAATCCGGCTGCGTGCGAATCAGTTCGAGTACGTTCGAGATCTGGTCGATTGTGCGGTTCGGGTCGTCTGGGGTCGGTGCCGGCCAGCTGCGCCACTGCACGCCGTAGACGGGGCCGAGGTCGCCGTTTTCGTCGGCCCATTCGTCCCAGATGTGCACGTTGTGCTCCTGCAGCCAGCGCACGTTGCCCGAGCCCTTGAGGAACCACAGCAGCTCGTACGCGACGCCCTTGAAGAACACGCGCTTGGTGGTCAGCAGCGGGAACCCTTCGCTCAGGTCGAACCGCATCTGCTGGCCAAACAGCGAAATGGTGCCGGTGCCGGTGCGATCCGATTTGAGGTTGCCCTCCATGAGGATCTTGCGCAGCAGGTCCTCATACGGCATGGGGATGGTGGTCTGCGGGCGTGCCGGCACTTGGGCGCGGATCGATGCGAGGTCTGCTTGAGTCAAAGGCATAACAGTCCATACTAAGGGCGCTTTTGGACGGCGTATCGCTCTGCGCGTGGGCGCGCCCCTAGCCAAGCGCGGGGGCCTTGAGTACGATGGGTGGGGCATATCAGCCATGCACAACAAAGGAGCATAAGTATGGGCAAGCGACTGTGGGTCGAGCGCAACAAAGACGGTTCCTGGGATGCTTTCAGCGATGACGGCGCCCATCTCAAGTTCGGCAAGGGCAAGGGCCAGTTCACTCCCGGCGACCTGATGAAGATCGCACTGGCGGCATGCGCGGCGCTGTCGAGCCGCATGGCCGTGGAAAACGCCGTGGGCGAAGGCAAAGGCGCCAAGATCATCGTGGACGGCACGTACGACGCCGACAACGACTCCTACATCAACTTCAACGAACAGGTGGTCATCGACGCCTCAGACGCCAATCTGACCGACGACGAGGTGGAGAAGCTCAAGAAGCGCACCAAGGCGCACATCGAAAAGGGCTGCACCGTGATGCACACCTACGCGCAGGAGACGCCGGTGCGCATGGACATCGAAGTGCGCCGCTGAGCGCACTCTCACTGAGCGTAATCGAGGGGCCCGTACGGAGTCGTCATAGTGACGACTCCGTACGGGCCCCTCGATTACGCTCAGGCGCGCGCAGGCGCACCGGGCGCGTCAGTCGTTGCGGCGGTCGCGGTAGGCGGCGGCCTGCGGGTCGATGTTGCTCTCGATCTCACGCTCCACGTCTTCGCCGGCGCGGTTGACCGGCACCTCCTTGACCAGTTCGTCAATCGACGCGGCCTGCACGGTCTCGGCCGGCGTCGCTTCGGCGCGCGCGGCCTCGGTTTCCACGAACTTGCGCGGCACCACATAGACCGGCGAGACGGAATGCTGCAGCAGTCCCTGGCTCGTGGAGTTGAACAGCAGGCCGGTGAATCCACCACGGCCGCACGAGCCGACGACGACCATGTCATGGTCGCGGCTCGCGCGCGTGAGCGTCTCCACCGCATTGCCCGCCACAATCGTCTTGCGGATCTTCAGGTCCGGGTACTTTGCGGCGATCGGGGCGAGACGCTCGTCGAGCGCCTCTTCGAACTGGTGGCGCACATCGGCGTCTTCCAGGTTCGTGTTCGACGGCACCACAGTGATCACGTCGAGTTCGGCGCCCCAGCTGTTGGTGAAGTCGGCGGCGAGCTGCAGCGCGCGGATGCCCCACTTCGTGTCGTCGGAGCCGACGGCCACGCGCGTGATCACGTTGTTAAGGTGCATCAGGTTGCCCTTGTCGTCGGTGTACGGCACCACCACGATCGGGCAGTACGCGTAGGCCGGCAGGCTCGAGCTGGTGGTGCCGAGCAGGCGTTCGGCGAGACCTCCCTTGCCGCGGTTGCCGATGACGATGAGGTTGTAGTTGCGCGACAGCTCCACGAACACCGACGACGGGTCACCGGTCACGATCAGCGTCTGCGCGTCCACGCCCTGCTCGTCCGCGATCGCCTTGGCCTTCGACAGTATCTCCTGAGCGTCGGCGTGTGCCGCGTTGTCGTCCCCCATCGCGGTGTACGTGGCGTCGAACGAGACAGCGGCGTAGCTCGGCAGCGAATACGCGCAGACGATCTGCAGCGAAAGCCCGACGTGCTTGGCGTAGTTCGCGGCCCACCATGTGGCCTTGTAGCTCGCGTGCGAGCCGTCGACGCCAACCAGAATCGTCTTGTCGTTCACCATGTCATTCACCATGAGGGACCTCCTTGCCCAACACAACGCATGTCTTCAACCCCTACAATACCGCATGCAAAAGCAGGGTGCAGACTCCATGTGGAGCCTGCACCCTGAGAAAAGGTGAAAAGGCGAAGGAATCTACAACACGCGGCGGATCGAATAGCCGCCGTAGAAGACGGACGTATCCGTGATCTGCGTGCCCTGTGCCGGATTCAGTGCGTTGATGACCATGCCGTTGCCAATGTAGATGGCGGCGTGCATGCCGTTGGCGAGGATATCGCCGGGCTGTGCCTGCGCGAGGCTCGGCACGGCCACGCCGACGCCCGCCTGCGCACCGGAGGTGCGGGGCAGGTTGATGCCGAACTGGGCGAACACATACTGGACGAAGCCAGAGCAATCCCAGCCGGCCGGCGTGGTGCCACCGGCGACGTACGGCGCGCCGATGAACTTCTGCGCGTACGCAGCGATTGATGCACCGTTCTTGCTGGCGGGCACTTCCGGAGCGGCGGCGGTCTGCTGCTGCTCGGCGGGTGCCGCTTCCTGCTGCTGAATCGGTTCGCGTTCCTGGCTGCGGCTTGCGGCCTCAGCCTGTTCGCGTTCGAGGCGCGCAGCAGCTTCGGCGGCTGCCGCCGCCTCGGCGTCCTTGCGGGCCTGTTCTTCTTCTTGTGCTTTCTTCTCGGCGTCCTTCTCCGCCTGAGACTTGGTCTGAGGAACATCCATGCTTCCCAGCCCACCCCAGTTGGAGTCATCTTCGACGTCGGTGGAAGTGGCCTCCGCAAAGAAATCGGTCTTTGCGGTGTTCACCTTGGGGAATGAGCGGGTCGAGACGATATAGTCCGAACTCGACGCTGCATCATCTGCGACAGCGGCGGGCACACCCATGAACAACATGGGGATGGCGAGCGCTGCAGCGGCAGTAATCGATATAGAACGTTTCATCTTTTTCATCACCCTTTAGAGTAGCACGCCCATGGCGCAACGGCTATGGATCGCGGGTATTGGCAATACGCGCCCGGTGAACACCACGCCAAACAGGCGCATCGGGCGCGGGTATCCGCGTATGGAAAAACAGATCAGTAGTGCACGAATGTGAAGCCGGAGACCTTGTCCGCCGAGAACTCACGCTCGGAGATGACGCCGGCGCCCTGCACGTTGGATTCCGAGATCTTGATGGAGCCATCGGGGTTGATCGCCTCGACGATGGCCACATGGCCGTAATAGCCGTCGGCGCCTTCCTGGCCCGGTGCGAACACGAGCACGTCGCCCACGGCGCGCGGCGTGTTGTCGACCCAGTAGCCGAGCGCCTGCGCGGAAGCGCCCCAGCTGCGTGCGTCGCCGAAGAACGAGCCGGTGTTCAGTCCCAGCTGGTGGCGGCGCTCATACGACCACCATGTGCACTGGCCCCACGGGTACTGGTTGCCCGTGTCGCCGGTGGGATGGTTCGGATTGAAGCCATCGGGCAGGTTCGCCTCGTCCTTGTCTACGCGCTCGGCGACCTTGCTGTTGTTCGCCTTCGCCTTGGTGAGCGCGTTGACATCGGCGATGGCGTTGGAATCACCGAGGTCCCAGCCGCCTTCGTTCGTCGTGGAGGTGGTCGTAGCCCCCACGGCGCCCTGATTCTGTGTGCCCTGCAGCCCGTCGGTCAGCGCCTCACGCGTGTCGGAACGCGAAGCGGCGCCGTCGTTGACGCGCGTGATGTTCATGGTCTGCGTGGTTTCGGCACCTGCAGCGGGGAACATCGTCGTCGTGTCGTCCTGCGACTTCATGAAGGCCATTGAGGTGGCCGCCGTGCCCACCAACGCGGCAAGTGACGCCGATGTGAGCACCGTATTGCGGCGTTGCGCCGCCTTGGCTGATTCACGGATCGACCGGCGCGTCAGAGGCGCCACTTCGTTGAGTTTCGCCGCTAAATCCTCATCGATGCCGAGGGCCTCGGCATTGCCGGCCGCGGCCTTCTCGGCATAGACGGCCTGACGGGGAATGGGATCCGTGATGGGTTGTGAACAGGTTGGTCAGTGACTTGGCGCCAGCCGCCTTATGGGCTTTGGGGGCAGCATGCCTCATACCTACAACACTCCTTGTGCACATGAAGAAAAATCACGCACAGGCGCCCATGGGCATGCCATAGGTATCCCGCGCTCGTACTCGCTGGTTCAACAGATTACATCAAGTCAGGGCCAAGTAAAACCGCACGCTTGCGCAGCGCGGGCCGTGGAAGAAGCTAACAATGTGCACGATAGCACCGTTTTGCGGCCTCTATAGGGGCTTTGATTCGCTGAGCAAAAAACTACAAATCTTCACAAACTCGTGCTATTTGCACAACGCCGCACGTCCTGGCACACACTTCGCACACAGCTCCCCGACGCGCAGGGCACGCGTTGTGGTTCTCTATCCGAAACACGCCCGCTGTTGTTCCTCAACACTGGCTACTCTTGGACACCATGGACACTATTACGATTCCGCAGTCAATGCTGCCTGAAGACGCCCGCTTCGGCTCCGGCCCCAGCAAGATTCGCCCCGAACAGGTCGAGGCCCTCGACCGTGCCGCGCGCACGCTCCTCGGCACATCGCATCGTCAGGCGCCGGTCAAGGACCTCGTCGAGTCCATCCGCACGGGCATCGCACGGTTCTTCTCACTGCCCGACGGCTACGAGGTGGTGCTCGGCAACGGCGGTGCGAGCGCGTTCTGGGATGTGATGTGCGCGTCGCTCATCACGCGCCAGGCCGCCTGCGGCGTGTATGGGTCGTTCAGCAAGAAGGTCGCGGCGTCGGTGGCCTCGGCGCCGTTCCTGGAAGATCCGATCGTCTTCGAAAGCGAACCCGGAACGTATTGCGTGCCTGAGCGCGCCGAATACGTCGACACGTATTGCTGGGCGCAGAACGAGACGTCGACCGGCGTGCAGGCGCCCGTCTACCGCATCGACGGCAGCCGCGAACAGGGCGCGCTCATCGCGATCGACGCGACGAGCGCCGCCGGCGCGATCCCTGTGGACATCTCGCAGACCGACGTCTATTACTTCTCACCGCAGAAGGCCTTTGGTTCCGAAGGCGGCCTGTGGATCGCGACCCTCTCCCCCGCCGCGATCCAGCGCGCGGAAGGCATCAAGCGCAGCTGTGCGCTTGAGGGTGCACGCCGGTGGATCCCGCCGTTCCTGTCGCTGACCTCGGCGATTGACAATTCCTTGAAGAACCAGACGCTCAACACGCCGTCGATCAGCACGCTCGTGCTGCTCGGCGAGCAGGTGAAGTGGCTCAACGAAAACGGCGGCATGGCATGGTCGGCCGCCCGCTGCAAGCGTTCCTCGGACATCGTGTACGCGTGGGCCGAACGCAGCGCGTACGCGCGCCCGTTCGTGACCGATGTGGACGCGCGGTCGCAGTCGGTCGTCACGATCGACCTCGACGACTCGGTGCCGCAGGCGTATGTGACGGCGGCGCTGCGTGACAATGGCATCGTCGACGTCAACGGCTACCGCAAGCTGGGCCGCAACCAGCTGCGCATCGGGGTGTTCCCCTCGGTGGAGCCTTCCGACGTGGAGGCGCTGCTCGCGTGCATCGACTACGTGGTCGAGCACATGTGACCCACACGTTTCACCCCTGTGATGGCCTCCACGCTCAGAACGGCGTGGAGGCCATCAGGTATTGGCCCCGCGGTGCGGCTTCGCCCGTCACCACCGGGTCGATGCGGGCCCAGCCATCCGCCGCCGGCACGAACACCGCCTCACCCTGCCGCAACACGCGCTCGTCATGGTCGGTGACGCAACGCACGGCGCCCTGTGTGCACAACACGATGCGCGGGCCCAGATGCGGCACTACCGCCTTGCCGCCCATCTGCTGCACAAGCGCATCGTAGCGCACAGCGAGCCGGTTCATCACCGGCCACGGCTCATGGGCCGCGTCCACATGCCCATAGCAGAGCATGAACTCGTTGACGGGCGGTTTGTAGAACACCACGTCGCGCATGAGCAGCGTGCCCAACCGCGCGTCGGACGGGTCGACCGGGCTGGATGTGCGGCAATCCAAGCACTGCAGCAGATTGTCGATGTCTTTGTGCTTGACGGTCATGCCGGCGCGCAGCACGTTATCTGAATTGGTCATGATCTCGGCGCCAGTGCCATATAGTATAGGCGTGCGGGCAGCCGGTGGGCAAGAACACCGATTCGCCCTCCTCGAGCCGCACCGGGTTCATCATCAGCAGCGCCAGCACGCTCGGATCGCCAGGGAACGCGCGTGTACCGCGCACCGCGTGGTCGAAGGCCATGCGGTTGCGTTCCGCGGTGCAGCGTGCACGCGCCTGCAGCAGGTCGCGCTCCAGTTCTTGCGCGTCGAGCGGCGGCGCGGTAATCGCCGCGTGGAACGCGCGGAACATGCGCCGGCGTGACTCCGGCCACACGCTCGCCGCAATCGGCATGCGCGCGTCGGCCGGAGCGAACTCGCCCGCACCGACCGAGCGCGAGAACGCGCGCACCATCATCTGTGCGACGGGCGATTCGAGCAGGCTGAGATTGTGCAGCGCGAACGACTTCGGCGCGAACCCGACCGACGCATGGAACGGCTCGAGCGCCACGACCATCTCGCTTTTCGCGTTCATGTCGCGGAACGAGCGTTCAGGTGCGTCCAATGCGATCGCCTCGCGGTTCTCCATGTTGAACCCAGCGCGCGCCTGGAAATCGACCGGGTGCACCTGCAACGACAGCGGCACGCGCGCCGAAATCACCTTGAACAGGAACGGCAACACCGGCCCGAATTCACTCGATCCGCGCGAGCCCACCATGTATTCGGGGTGGGCGGCGATCACATCGGTCAGCGCGACCGGCGCCCCACCGGGCTGTTCGATCAACGAGGGTGACTGTGGGTGCCCACTGAACCACATTTCGGCGAGCGGCGAACGCCACTGTTCGCCCGTCAGATGGAACATGGATTGCAGGCGTTCGCCGGAACCCCACGCATAGCGCTTGGGCACAGGGCGAATCGTGAACACGGGCAATCCTTTCGCGAAGGCCGTCAAAGGGGCAATGGACCTCCCCATTGTACGCGATGGCCGGCGCTTGCCGCCCCTTCGCGTTAGGGTGGAGGGCATGAAAATTGCCCCGATCGTCGACCCCCACGTACGCCGTCCCTCCCCCAAACCCATGCAGGTGGACCTGCGCAAGGCGTTCATCCTGGGCACTGTGCTGTGGACGATCGCACTCGTGGTCTGCATCTGCTGCTGGCAGTTCGGGCACAACCTGTGGTTCCGCACCTCCACGGTCATCTGCGCGTCTGGCGTGGTGATCGGCCTGCTCCTGCTCGTCTGGGAGTTCTTCGACCGTTCCGACTACCGCCGCTTGGGCAAATGACACTCAGTCCGCCTGTGTGGGGTCGAGCGGCAACACGAGCGTGAACGTGCTGCCCTGCCCAGGCCGGCTCCACACATGCACGCTGCCTTGGTGCGTCAACGCCACATGCTTGACGATCGCCAGACCCAGGCCGACGCCGTCCGCCGTGTGCTCGTTCTGGTTCGCGCCCCGGTAGAACCGCTCGAAGATGCGCTGCTGCTCGCCGAGCGGAATGCCCGTGCCGCGGTCGATCACACGCACCACCGCATGCCGGCCCGCGCGGTCCGGTTTCACATCCACGCTCACCACCGCACCGTCGGGCGAATACTCCAGCGCGTTCTCAATCAGCTTGTCGATCGCCGCGCGAATCTGCCCCGACTCGCCATGCACCACAAGCTCGTCACTGCCGCTCACCGCGATCCGCTGCCCACGCTCCTGCGCGAGTGGCTGCGCCACCTCGGCCGCCGCACGCGCCTCACTGAGCACATTGAGCCGGTTCCCGTCGGTCGGCGTGACCTGCTCCTGCGCTTTGATCAACAGCAGCAGATCCTTGACCATATGGTCGATGTACGCAATCGTCCGGCGCACATTGCGCGCGTCCTGCGCGATGCGCGCGTCCTTCAGCCCCGCCCGCTCGAGCGAAGCGGCGAGCCGCTGCAGTTCGGCGCTCGGTTTGACGAGCTGTTCCGAGACATTCGCGATGAAATCGTCGCGCACCTGGGCGAAACGCACGCGCTCGCTGACATCGTCAAGCAGCACGATCACAAAGCGCTCGCTGATGCGGCCCACCGTGACGCGCAGCCAGTTCGGCCGGCTCACCGCGACCGGCGTGGCGTGCGCGTCCGCCGATTCGGCGTTTTCCTGAGCGTCGTCGTCTGCGCCTGCCATGTGCAGGAACCGCTGCGGGGTCATCGTGGTGAGTTCGAACATGGTTTTGCCGCCCTGTTCGCGCACGGTGCGCACCGCCTGCGCGATACGCGGCTCCACGATGACGTCGTCGTCGACGACGCCGAGCCGGTAAGCGGCGGGACTCGCACGCACCACTTCGTCGGATTCGTCGACGACGACCGGCGCGCCGGGCAGCATCGACAGCAGCGCGGCCGTGGATTCCTCCAGGTCGTCGGCGTCCTCGTCGTCATCGTCCTCGTCGTCATGGCGTTTGCGCAGACGCGCGAACCGCTCCGAGAAGCGGTCGCGCAGCGATTCGCCGTGCGTGGCGGACTGCACGAGCGGCATGACCATGTCTGCGATGAGCAGGCCGACACCGATCACGGCGCCAATGGCCAGCAGCACGAACGCAACGGCGATGATGGTCGTGGTGGTGATGTGCGGCATACCGCCCATTGTGGCATAGATGAGCGATGTGCGCGGCGGCGAACGCCTCAACACGCGCGCAAAGTGAACAACACGTGAACCGTAGGCGATTGGCATGACGGCGCACTTCCTCTACACTGGGACAAGAATGCACGGCATGGACCGCCAACCGCCACGCCCGATGGACCCAATGGAAGGGAATCAAATGCGCGTAATTTTCAACGAAAGCCTCAAAGCCGTAGCCGACGACCTTGACCACATGGCACGCAATGTGCGCGACGCCATCCACGGCGCGGGGCAGGCACTGCTTAACGCCGACCTCGACGCCGCGCAGACGGTGATCGACAACGACGCGGAAACCGACGCGCTTTCGACGAGCATCGTCGACCAGTGCGTGGAGCTGCTCGCCCGCCAGAACCCGGTGGCCACTGATCTGCGCGTCGTGGTCTCCACCATGCGCTTGGCGATTACGTTTGAACGCATGGGCGACCTGGCACGCCACATCGCCGAATCCGCGCGCCGCACCTACCCTGATTCGCCGCTGCCGCAGGAGATTGTGGACACCTTCGCACAGATGCAGCAGTTCCTCGATGTGACCGCCGACCGCCTCGTCACGATGCTCGCCGACCGCGACACGAAGGTGGCCGACCAGATCATCCATGACGACGACGTGCTCGACGACCTGCACAAGAAGACGCTCGAGTTCGCCCAGTCCGAAGACTTCCCGGGCACGAACCCGCAGCTCATCAACGTGGTGCTGATCGGCCGCTTCATGGAGCGCCTCGGCGACCATGCCGTCTCCGCCGCGCGCCGTGTGGTCTTCATCGTCTCCGGATTCGACCCGTCGAAGGAACCGGACCGCGACGAAGGCACCGACATCGACTGACGGGCGCCGCACACCGCCCACACTATGCACGTGGTCCCCGGCACCGGTGAGGCGCCGGGGACCACGTGTACGCAGTCAGTCAGCCGTTTCAGGCGTCGAAGTCGACGACGAGCTTGCCGGTGACCTTGTGCTCGGCGAGCGAACGCAGCCCTTCGACGAGATCCGAGAACGGCAGCACGCCGGTGATGAGCGGGTCGAGCTGGCCTTGCGAGACCATTGACAGGACGTCAGAGGCCATCGTGCCTAGATCGTGCTGCTCCATCGGGTTGCCGGACGCGTGCGCGCCGCCGAGGTTGACGACGTCGATGCTCATCGCACCACCGAACATCTGGGCGGCAGACACCGGCGGCACATCGACGATTGTGACGAGCTGCCCGTTGTATGCGAGGCGCCCCAGGTCACGCTCGGCCTCCTCCCCGCTCACCGTGTCGACGATGAGGTCGGCGCCGCGTCCATCGGTCAGCTCGCGCACACGTTCATCGACGTCTTGCGTGCGGTAGTCGATGATGGCGTCCGGGCGCACGTGTTCGCGCACATAGTCGACGTTGCGCGTCGAGCATGTGGTGAACACGGTGATGCCGTGCATCTTCGCGAGCTGCACCGCCACGCCGCCGACCGCGCCGGACCCCCCGTGCACAAGCGCGGTGCGCACGAGGTTGAGGTTCGGTTTCCTGTTGATCGTCTGGTACGCGGTGAGCGCGCTGCACAGCAGGCCCGCTGCCGTGGTGTACTCCACGTCGTCGGGAATGAGCGCGAGCTCGTACGCCGGCACATTCACATACTCGGCGAAGCAGCCGTTGTACCGCAGATTACCATGGCCCGCGACGCGCATGCCGACTTTCCATGTGTCTTCGACGCCTTCGCCAATCTCCACGATCTCGCCGGCGACGTCCAGACCGAGGATGTGTGGATACGTCCAGTTCTCATTACCGCCCTCGGCGAGCTTGTAGTCGACCGGATTGAGGCCCACCGCGTGCACCTTGATCAGCACATGACCGGGCGTGGGGGCCGGCGTGGGCATGTCCGCGAGCTCGATCGCATCGAGTCCGCGGGCATGCTCATTGGGAATCACATAGGCTTTCACTTGGTGACCTCCGGCTTGTCGAGATGTTCTTCGGGTTCGGGCTTGTCGGAGCCTGCGGGCTGCGCGTCCACGCTTGCCTCGGCCGGAGTAATGGCCGCGGCCGCGGCGTCGGCCTGCCTGTTCGGGAACGCGGCCGCTTCGGCGTCCTTCGCATGCTGCATGAGCCGTGCCTCGTCGGCCTCGCTGAACGACGCATCGAACCGCATGCCCGGCTTCATGTCGACCGGGTGGTCCGGATCGGCGATCGCGCCGAAGGTCTTGAGCATCTCGTAGATGTAGGTGCCCTTCGTGCGGTTGAGCGCGATCTCGATGGCCTTGTGCTCGAGCCCATTGCGGCCGAACGTGGTGAGCGGTTCGCCGTCGCGCAGCTTGACCGCCGCATTGAGCATGTCGCGCACATCGTATTCGCTGTTCCACACCTCCGGCACACCGCGGTCCACGTCGCACAGCGTGTACACGGCCTCCATGCCGGTGCGCATCGAGTACTCGGTCGTGAAGATCGTATCGCGCGGCTCTTCGGCGAACTGGCCGATGAACGCGAAGTTGACGGCGCCGTCCGGCACCACGTCCGGCCGGTCTCCGAGTTCGCGCGGCATGAAGAACGCGTCGACGTACGGCATCATGACCGGGATCGTATTGCAGTGGTTGGAGGCGAGCTCGTGGATCCTGTCGGTCGGCACACCCATGTGGTAGAGCCATTCCTCGCAGATCTCCTCACCCGTGCAGTCCTGCATCTTCTTGCGGATGTAGTTGCCCGGGTTGTCGGGCAGCAGCGCGTCGATCCACACGCTGATCTGGTCGGCCGGCTGGTCGCGGAACTGCTGCTGGCGGTTGATCGTCCAGCTCATGAGCCAGTTCGAGTCCTCGACGCTCACGATGCCGCCGGTCACGGTGTGGCCGCCGAACGGTGAGCGCCCGGTGATCCTCTCGATGTACGGGATGATCTCGTCGTCAAGCGTGGTGGCGGTCGCGCTCATCCACTTCGTCAGGTTCGGGTCGTAGATGAACTTCTGTGGGTGGCCGAAGCTCGGGTCGACGGCGGCGATGCGGTTCCACGTGTCCCAGCCACTACCCTTCTTGAGTGCGGGGTTGAAGCCGGCCGGCATGTTCTGGTTGCCTTCGGTCGTCGATTCGACGAGGCCGCCGTTCGTGATGAACACGAAATCATCGTCGGTCAGTTTGATCGTCTTCGTCTCGTTGTTCTTGAGGTCGGTGATGACGAGCGTCTTCGCGGTCTTCCTGTTCGGCGTCGAATACGGGTTGCGCGGGAACGCGCCGTTTTCGGCCTGCGCGCGCAGGATCTCGTCCATCGCGACGTGCGTGTATTCGCGCTTGGGGCCCATCTCGCTGTCGCTGACCTCGAACGTCACGTCATCCACCGAGGTCTGCATGTGGAACTGCACGCCATGCGCCTTGAGATAGTTCACCAACGGCAGGATCATCGACTCGTACTGGTTGTAGCGCGTGAAGCGCAGCGCGGAGAAGTCCGGCAGGCCGCCGATGTGGTGGATGAAACGGTGGATGTACCGGCGCATCTCGAGCGCCGACTGCCAGTTTTCGAACGCGAACATGGTGCGCCAGTACAGCCAGAAGTTCGAATCGAGCACCTCATCGTCGAAGTAGTCGGTGATCTTCTTGTTCGCGAGCTCCTCTTCGGGTGCCAGGTAGAGCTTGAGGATCTCCATGACGGCCTTGTCGGAGAGGTTGAACTTCCTGTCGGTGTGCGCGTCCTGGCCACGGCCCTTCGTGGCGCGGCACTTCGAGTAGTTCGGGTCTTCCTTGTTAAGCCAGTAGTAGTAGTCGAGCATGGAGACGTTCTCGTCCTCGATGCTCGGCACGTCGCGGTAGACGTCCCACATGACCTCGAAATGGTTGTCCATCTCGCGGCCGCCGCGCATCACATAGCCTTCGCCCTTGATGAACGCGCCGTCGAGCGCACCACCCGGCAGCACGTCTTTCTCGAACACATGGATGTTCCCGCCTGGCATCTGCGCGTCGCGCACCAAGTAGAACGCGGACGTGAGCGCCGCCAGACCCGTGCCAATGATGTACGCGCTCTTGTTCTCGATGCCCTCCGGCTTCCTGGGATGCGCGAACGCTTCGAAATTGCCTGCCGAATAGTACATGGTTCCTCCTCTTGCGCGGGCTCGTTCCCGCGAAGATGTGCTCACGCCGACCTTCGGCGCTCTAGGGCCCATTGTGTGCCCGTCCGCGCGCGAGCGCGCGGGACTTCACTAAGAGCTTGCGAACGCAGGCATCTTGCAGCTTGATGCGGTATAGGGATGTACTTGCGACACATATAACAATGTGGCTGCCACCATCACTGGGATGGTGGCAGCCACATTGGTTCAGCGTATGCCTACAGGCTCATCACTTCTGGCCCTGGGCCGCGACAGCGGCGGCGCCGGCGGCGGCGGCCTCGGGATCGAGGTACTCGCCACCCTTCTTGATCGGCTTGAAGTCGTCGTCAAGCTCGTACACGAGCGGCATGGCCGTCGGGATGTTGACCTTGGCGATCTCTTCTTCGGTCAGGCCGTCGAGCATCTTGACGATCGCGCGCAGCGAGTTGCCGTGGGCGGCGATCAGCACGGTCTTGCCGGTCTTGAGCTCGGGGATGATGTCCGACTCCCAGTACGGCTCGACGCGGGCCACCACGTCGGCCAGGCACTCGGCTTCAGGAACCGGATCGCCGGCGTAGCGCGGGTCGTTGTTCTGCGCGTACTCGTCGTTCGGGTCAATCTCGGGCGGCGGGGTGCCATAGGAGCGGCGCCACAGCATGAACTTCTCGTCACCGTACTCTTCGCGGATCTGGCTCTTGTTCTTGCCCTGCAGCGCACCGTAGTGGCGCTCGTTGAGGCGCCAGTCGCGCTTGACGGGGATCCACAGGCGGTCGGCCTCGTCGAGGGCGATGTTCGCCGTGTTGATCGCGCGGCGCAGCAGCGAGGTGAAGACGATGTCCGGAAGGACACCCTTCTCCTTGAGCAGGCGGCCGCCGTTCTTGGCTTCCTCGACGCCCTGCTCGGTCAGCGGGACGTCAACCCAGCCGGTGAACTGATTTGTCTTGTTCCATGCGCTCTGACCATGTCGGAGCAGTACCAATTTATAAGTCATGGTTGCCAGTGTACCGTTGCGCCCTGTCATTTTCGCCGCATACGGCACGCGCACAGCTCACAGCGCCATCGCGAATCCGGTGAACGCGAGCGCGAGCCACAGCGCAAGCAGCGACAGCGACCACATGGCGCGCATGTATTCGCCGCGCGCGACCTCAAAACATGTGAAATACCCGGTGAGCAGCACACACACCATGCCGAGCACCGCGCAGAACCCCCACCCCACCGTCAGATGGGGCAGGTCGCCGCCGTGCACGCCCACGAACACGCCGGCGGCGAGCGCGGCGAGCATGACGAGCGCGATGGCCACAATGATGCAGACGGTTGTGGCGCGCGCGCCGAGCCTCACCGCCCACGTGCGCTTGCCCGCCTGGGCGTCAGTGCGGATATCGCGCAGATTGTTCACTGAGAGCACGGCGAGCGCCACCAGCCCGACCGCCACAGACGCGCACACCGCGATCCAGTCCACCGCGCCCGCCATCGTGACCGTCGTGCCGAGCGTGGCCACCGGCCCGAAGAACACGAACGCGGCGATCTCACCCCATCCGCGGTAGCCGTACGGGTGCGCGCCACCCACGTAGAACCAGCCGGCGAGCAGGCACAGCGCACCCACCGCAAGGAGCCACCAGTAGCCTGTGATCACCACGGCCGCGAGGCCGCACGCACATGCGAGCGCCGCGTTCACCGCCGCCGCCGTGAGCACGGCGCGCGTGGGCACGCCCGAGGCGACGAGCCGCGTGGGCGCGTGCAGCTCCTCGTAGTCGAGCGTCTCCTCGCGCTCAACGTCGCCCGGGCCGGTGACGCGCGTCACGTATTCCACGCGGTTGGCCACCGCTGCGGCTGCACGGTGCGCGTCGGTGCCGCGGATGCCGTCGGAGTAGTCGTTCGCGAAGTTCGCGGCGATCTGCAGAAAGACCGCCACGCCCAGGCACAGCAGCATGAGCGTGGTCATGCGCGCGGGCGAGGAGGCACAGTGCGCGCCGCCAGCGACCCACGCGCATTGCGGCAGTGTGTGCTCACGGCCGCGCATGAGGGCCCATGCGCCGGCCGCGCCGATCCATACGGGCGCCACGCCAAGCGCGAGTGTGCGCGGGCGTGCGCCGGAGATGAGTTGAGACAGTTGCATACCGCGCATTGTCTCACCGGCGCCACCCAACGCGCATGCATATGGCCCCGGCTCTCCCTGATGGAAAGCCGGGGCCATATGCATGCGCGTTGGATGGCGCTAGCGGGTCGGTGTGCCGCTACGCATTCGGATGCTGCATGTTGGTCGGCGCAGTCGGCGTTGCAGGAGCGGCCGGCGCGGGCGGCATGGTTGGCGTCTGCACAGGCTGCACGAACGGTTCGTGCATCTGCGCTGCAGGCGCCGCCGGGGCCGCAGGGGCCGGCGGGTTGGGCGCGCCGAACTGCCAGTTGCTGGTGTCGGTCGACGACGGCTGCTGCGGTGCGGGCACACCGAACTGCCAGCCGTTGTTCTGGAACGGGTCGGGGCCGGCCGGGGCAGCGGGAGTGGCCGGAGTGGTGCGCTTGTGCGCCTGCACCTGGTTGTAGTACGCCACGATGGTGCCGACGAGCATGACAATCACGCCGATGATCGCGAGCCACATGCCCGCTCCGTACTGCACGCGCATGGCCTGCTGGCCCATGTAGCCTTCGAGCACGCCCGAGAGCACAGAGCCCTGCTGCATCTGCTGGGCGCCCGCGGCGATCACGAAGATCACAAGCAGGGTGTCAAGGCCGGTCAGCACGAGTGCGGTGAACCGCTTCTCCAGGACCGCGCATGCGCCAATCGCCAGGAGCATGACGAGCATGTACCAGCCGACGGCGCCCTGCTGGAACAGGCTGCTGGAGACCTTCTCGCCGAACATCGAGACGCTCGTGAATGACAGGAACAGGGCGATGATGGAGATCACCGCGCCGACGAGCGTCACAATCGCCGCGTAATCGATCTTCTTGCCACCGATCTGGATATGCTGCGAGCCGAGCGATTCGGCCAAATTCGCGCCCTTGCGCGCAGCTGCGGCCGTCTGCTGCGGCGCATGCTGCTGCGGCGGCACATGCGGTGCCTGCGGTGTGGCCTGCTGCTGCGGCTGGGTGTACGCCGGCGCCGCGTACGGGGTTTCGTTGTGCTGGGGCTGGCCCGGCCCCTGGGTTTCGTTTGGATTCATGGTTCCAATCCTTTCTGGGTTGGTTGTGCGTAGATGCACGGGCGCCGCCGTGCGCGGTTGCCGACGGCGGCGCCTGAAGTATCAGCCGTTGAGCGGCTTGACGAGCGGGAAGGTGATCGTTTCGCGAATCGTGGCCCCGGTCAACGCGATGAGCAGGCGGTCGATGCCCATGCCCATGCCGCCGGCCGGTGGCATGCCGACGCCGAGCGCCTCGAGGAAGTCCTCGTCGATGTCGCACGCCTCTTCGTCGCCGGCGAGCGCGTCCTTGGCCTGCGCCACGAAGCGTTCGCGCTGCACGATCGGGTCGTTGAGCTCGGAGTAGCCGGTGGCCAGCTCGAACCCGCGCACGTAGAGGTCCCACTTCTCCACGACGCCCGGCTTGCTGCGGTGCGCCTTGACGAGCGGCGAGGTCTCCACCGGGAAATCGCGCACGAAGGTCGGCTCATAGAGCTTGTCTTCGTAGAAGTGCTCCCACAGGTGCTCCACGAGCTTGCCATGGTTCTCTACGTCGTCACGTTCCACACCGAGTTTGTCGGCGATGCGGCCGAGTTCCTCGACGGACGTGCCCGGGTGGTCGGGACCACCGTTCGGCACGATCTCCTGGCCGAGCGCTTCGGACAGCGAGTCGTACATGCTCATCGTCTTCCACTCGCCGCCCAGGTCGTATTCCGTGCCGTCGAGCAGTGTGACGGTCGTGCTGCCGAACACGTCTTTCGCGGTCTTCTGCACGAGTTCCTTGACGAGCGCGGCAATCGTGTCGTAGTTGCCGTAGGCCTCATACGCCTCGACCATCGTGAATTCGGGCGCGTGTGTGCCGTCGACGCCTTCGTTGCGGAAGTCGCGGTTGATTTCGAACACGCGGTCGATGCCGCCCACGAGGCAGCGCTTGAGGAAGAGCTCAGGTGCGATGCGCAGGTAGAGGTCCAGGTCGAAGGCGTTCATGTGCGTGGTGAAGGGGCGTGCGGCCGCACCGCCGTGCACGGTCTGCAGCATCGGCGTCTCCACCTCGAGGAAGTCGTGGTCGTCGAACGTGCGGCGCAGCGACGAGACCGCCTTGGAGCGGTTGCGCACCATGTTGCGGATCTTCTCGTCGGCGATCATGCCGATGTACGGCTTGCGCGTGCGCGTGTCTTCGTTGAGTTCCTTGTGCAGGGTGGGCAGCGGCTGCAGCGCCTTGGCTGCGATGGCCCATTCGTCGGCGAAGATCGACAACTCGCCGGTCTTCGAGGCGATCACACGGCCTTTGACGAACAGGTGGTCGCCGAGGTCGACGAGCTGCTTGAAGAGCTTGAGGGAATCGGCACCGATCTGCTTCTTCGAGAGCATCGCCTGGATCGTCGTGCCGTCGCCCGCCGCGAGCTGCACGAAGCACAGGCCGCCGGCATTGCGGATGAACAGCACGCGGCCGGCCACGCCCACCACGTCGTCGGTCTCCTGCCCCGCTTCGAGCGTGCCGTCGTACTTAGCGCGCACCGCTTCGATCGTGCTGGTCACATCGAGCGTGACCGGGTACGGGTTGAGACCCTCCTTGAGCATCATCGCGCGTTTCGCCACACGCATCTGCACCTGTTCGGGGTGCGCCTGCGGGCCGAATTCCTTGTTCGACGGGTCCACGGCCTCGTCAAGCGTGGCGCCTTCCTGGATGCGCGCCGTGATCGCGGCGTCCTGGTCGAGCAGCAGTTGGGCGCGTTCCACGGTCGTCATGGCAGGCACGCCGTTGGCGTCTTCCTCCACGGTGATTTCTTCGGTTGCAATCGGTTCAGTCATAGCGACCCAGTGTAACCACCAGCCACTACAGCCGATTCCTATGTATATGGCGCCGTCGCGCACAGCTTGACGAGCATGCGCGCATTGGCGGATCGAAGCGCAACACGCCGAATTTGCGTATTTGTGATTTGTGCGTAAACTGTCATCTGTTGTCAAAAACGGGCTGTGGCGCAGCTTGGTAGCGCGCTTCGTTCGGGACGAAGAGGCCGCGAGTTCAAATCTCGCCAGCCCGACCCAAAGAAAAACCCCACCGCAAGGTGGGGTTTTTCGTTTTCCACAGGCTATCCGCGCCGGATCAGCCTTCCACAATCAGGTACGACTTGATCGTCTTGCGCTGGTCCATGACCTCATACGCCTGCTGGATCTGGTCGAGGCCGAAGGTCTGCGTGAACACCTTGCCGGGGTTGATCTGCGCGTCGTGCACGGCGTCCGCGCCGCCATCGCTCAGCTCAAGCAGCTTCGCCACGCCTTCGTCGCCGCGCTCGGCCACGTTGTCGGTCGCGCCGAACTCCTGGACGAGCGCACGGCGGTCCTCGTGGCGGCTTGTGGAGATGATGCGCTTGGCGCCCATCATCTTCGCGGCGATGATGCCGCACTGCCCCACCGCACCGTCGCCGAGCACGATCACCGTGTCGCCCGGCTGCACGCGTGCGGCGCGCGCCGCATGGTAGCCGGTGGCCATCACGTCAGACAACGTGAGCAGGCTCTTGAGCATGCCTTCGCTGTAGTCCTCGGGCTTGCCCGGGATCTTCACCAACGCCCACTGGGCGTGCTGGAATCGGATGAACTGGCCTTGCGCGCCCATCGTGAAGTTGTCGTTGTGCGCCATGCACGATCCGTCATATACGCTCCCATCTATCTGCGCACGCGCACCGTGCACATGCGCTTGCGCCTTCATCGTAGGAGCAAGTGCACGGCTGCGCGTAGAGCACAAGTGGGAGCGCCGCCTTACGCGTAGGCGTCCGCGATCGCCGCCACGTCGGTGACCTCAGTGGACGGGCATGAGGTACCGGTCGTACGAGATGAAGCAGCGCTTGTAGACGAGGGCGAGGATGATCGCGCCGGCGAGCAGGGTGAGCGCGGAGAACGACGTGAGGATCACGAACTGGTACCTCGCGGCGTCGAGCGGATTGCCGCCGGCGATGATCTGGCCCGACATCATGCCCGGGATCGTCACGATGCCGGCCGAGGCGAGGTTCGCGATCGTGGGCAGCATGCCGAGGCGGATCGACGACATGATCGACAGGCGGGCCGCCTCCCACGGCGTGGCGCCGAGTGCGAGCAAGGTGCCCACCTCCTCATAGCGTTCGCGCATCGATTCGAAGAACCGCGACATGGCCAAGGCGAGCGCGGAGACCGTGTTGCCGAGCATCATGCCGGTCAGCGGAATCACGACCTGCGGCGCGTACCACGGGTGCGGGCGCACGATCAGTTCGGCCACGATCGAGATCATGATGAGCATGGTGACCACAAGGCTGAGCAGCACGATCGGCACGAGTCCTTTCGGCACGCCTTTCGCGCGCGACATCGTGATCTGCACGGCCGCGATGAGCATGACGGCGATGAGCCCCACGACGAGCCACACGTTCTGCTGGCGGATCACATATTCGAGCACGATGCCCATGATCAGCAGCTGCACGAACGAGCGCACCATCGACCAGATGAGTGATTTCGCCACGCCGAGCTTCATGAGCACGGAGATGCCGGCGGCGATGACGACCATGCCGGCCGCGATGAGCAGGCCTATGTTGTCGATCGTGAAATAGCTGTGGTCGTTCATGCGCGCCGCCCCTCCCGTTCCGCGGCGGCCGCCGTGTTCGCGGGTGCCGGCGCCTGCTGTTCGTTCAATTCGCCGTCGCTGAGCACCATGATCCGGCTCGCGCGGCCGTCGGGCGCACGGTGGCGGATGCGCACCACGCCGGCGCCCTGCCCGGCCGCGCGTTTGAGCAGGTCGGCCACTTTGTCCGCGTTCTCCTCGTCGAGCCCCGCGTCCACTTCGTCGGCGAGCAGCACGCGCGGCTTCGTCAGGATCGTGCGGGCCAGGCTCACGCGCGCCGCCTGCCCGCCCGACAGGTCGCGCGGATTGCGGTCGAGCTGGATGTCGGCGCAGCCCATCGCGTCGAGCAACTGGCGGATGTGCGCGTCCGCGAGCATGTCCGCGGGCTCCTGTTTGCGTTCGCCCTGCCGTACGGCGAGCGTCCACGGCAGGCGGATCACGTCGGCCACGGTGTCGCCGATGAGCGTGGAAGTCTGCGGCAGGTACGACACGCGCACACGCCACTGTTGCGGCGTGAACGAGTCCGAATCCTTGCCGTCGAGTGTGAATATGCCGGTCGTGTGCGCGTTGAGGCGCGCGAAGGCGGTGAGCAGTGTGGATTTGCCGGCGCCCGACGGCCCGGTGATGTCGACGACCTCGCCGGCGTCCACATGGAAACTCAGATCGTGGAAGACGGTGTGGTCGCCGCCCTGCTGCGGCATGACGGCGGTGACATGGGTGGCTTCGAACAAGTGTGGTGCTGGGGGTGTGGGATTCGGGCTCATACCAGCCACTGTACAAACGGGCGGCGCGTGCCGCGCGGCACTTCGCCCGCGGCGAGGCATGGAAAAACGCCGCGTATGGGGTAGCAGGAAAAGCAGGGTGCATACGCGGCGCGCGAGTAAGAGTCAGAAGGAATTATCGGTCGATACGCGCTCCTTTCGACTCGTGGATGGGGGAAGTCTGTTCACGGCGGCGCTTGCCGATGGCCGAGGCGATCGCCCAGACCACGGCGAGCACACACAGCAGGCCGCCGACGCCGGCGAAGAGGTATGCGGCGAAATGCTGCATGTTCGGGAAGAACACGAACGTGGCCGAGCTCATGGAGACGCCGACGGCGATCGTCAGCACGCCGCACAGCAGCACGATCACGCCGAGCACGATCGTGCCTGCGCTCGGTCCTTTCGGGCGCACGGGTTGCGGGGGTTGCGGCGCGGATTGGGGCGAGCTGTACAGCGGGACCGCGTTGGCGGGAGGCACTGTGCCGGTTGGGGCCTGAGGCGCTCCGGGCGCATCGGCCCCCTCGGCGGCAGCGCCCGCCTCCGGGGATTCTGGTTCGTCCGTGGGTGCGTCTGCGGGCAGTTCGGTCGTCGCCTCGTCGAATTCGGCGAAACGTTCGCTCATCGGCATGTTCAGTTCGGTGATCTCGGCCGTCTCGATGACCTGGGTGTCGTCATCGCGTTCCGGCCGCTGTGGGTTGGTGGTGTTCATGATCGTGTTCCGTTTCATCTGGTAGAGGTCAGCGTTGCGAGGCGTAGCGCACGGTGATGTTGCCACCGATCACCACGTTGGGTTGGATCACTAGTTCGGGCATGACCGGCGCGGCGTCCGCCAGCACGGCGCATGGCCAGTAGTATCCATCCTTGACGAGCTGGCGCATCTGGCTGTTGGCTCCGGACTCGAATTCGACCTTGCCGTCGACGACACTCACGCCATCGCACAGTCGTGCCATGCGCTGCGATCGGAAGTTCTCGCTTGTCACGAAGACGTGCGCTGGCTCACGGTCGCCGTCACCGTCCGTCAGGTCATCGATGGATTCGTCGAGGTCACCATCGTCCATGACCCGCACGTCGATGCCGGGGATGTGCACCTGCGTCGAGTTCTCGTCCACGGTCACGCGGATGTTGGACCAGTCACCGTTGCCACTGAGCACATCGAAGGGGTCGCCGCTCGTCATCGCCGAATACCGGTTGCCGAACGAGTCGACCGTGCCGTCATGCAGCGACGAATCGAATCCCCACGAACAGCCATCCGGGATTGTGATGACCACGCGGGCGTCCTCGACGGTCATCGGGATCGTGCCGACCGGGCACGTTGTCTCCTTGGTCTTGCCGTCGCGCAGTTCGATGGTGTGCTTGCCGTTCGTCTTCGCGTAGTCGCTCAGATCGATGTCGAGCGTGCTGCGCGTCATGCCCTGGCCGCTCACGGCGATGCCCTTGGTGATCTCGTCCATGTCTTTCGCGGTCAACGAGGTGTCTACGCTGTCGGGTCCGATGCCGATCCGGGTGTAGTCGCGGCTCACCGCGTTTTTGTATTGGTCCATGACCGACCATGCGCCGCCGACCGCCATGAAGCACGCGGCCAAGAACATGAGGGTCCACACAAAGGGGTGCAGGCCTCCGGTGCGCCGCCCACAACAGCCGAGGACCACGATGATCGCGCCCAGCACCGCCACGATGGCACCGACGTAGATGATCAGCGGCTGCACCTCTCCGATGAACGTGGTGCGGTCGTCGAGCACGATCGCCAGAATGCCGGCGGAGGCGAGGATGAGGCCGAAGAACAGCAGCACGACCATGGGGCCTGCGCCCTTGCGGCGTGCACGCCTCGGTTCACGCGGCGTGGCGGGCATCGGCACCGCGGCAGCGGCCGGCTGCGCGGTGTATGCAGGGGTCTGTTGGGCGGCCGGAGCCGCGCCCATCGGCATGGCGGACTGCGCATACGGCTGGGCCGCGGGCGGCACGGCGGCCGACGAGGCGGTCTGCGGGTATGCCTGCGACCACGCCTGCTGCTGCGGATTGGGGGCTGCCGCCATCGACTGCGGCGGTACCGGCCGCTGCGGCCTGACCGGCTGCTGTGTAACCGGCTGTGCGGGTGCGCTCGGCTGTGGCATGGGGTGCACCGGTGCACCACCGCTCGTGTAGGCGTTCGGCTGCGGCGGGTATGGCGTGCCGGATGGCGCAGGTGGTGCGACCGGCGCGCGGAACCTGCGGCGGCCATTGTCGACAAGCAGGTAGAACACGAGCATCGCCAACAGCAGCGGCATCACGTTGATGCCCCAGTGCAGACCGAAGCCGTAGTCCCGGTCGAAGCCTACCCCGAAGCCGAAGCCGCCGGCGATCACGATCGCCAGGATCACGCCCACGAACGCCCAATCCCATTGCCCCGCGATGATCTCCTCAAGCAGGATGCGGTGGTCGAGCTCGTCGGGCAGCAGCAGCCAGGCGATGCCGTACAGCAGACCGCCGAAGCCGCCGAAGAACACGGAGACGACCATGAGGACGCGCACGAGGGTGACGTTCCACCCCAGTTCGCGGGCGATGGCACCGCACACGCCGGCGATCACGCGGTCGTTGGTGCGTTCCACGCGGCTTTCGCGGATCCAGCGGAAGAACGAGGCTTCGGGCTTAGCCATGGGCTGCGTGGGCTGGTGTGGCGAGGAAGAAGCAGGGGCCTGTGTGTATGCCGGACCACCTTGCCCCTGTGGCTCCGGATTGTGCTGTGGATTGCTCATAGCTCCATTACAGCAGGCCGCCAGCGTGAAACACCTCGGGGAACACCCTGAATCACACCCTGAATCTGGGCGTGAGGCCCTGACATTCTCCCTGAACCACGGCACAATGGAACCATGACTTCCGCACCTGCACCCCCTGCGAACGGCATGGCCGCAGCCCAGCCGCCAGCGCTGTTCCCCGCCAAACTGCCATTGCTGCGCCCCAAACACGGGCGTTGGATCGCCGGCGTGGCCCGTGGCATCGGCATGCATTTGGGCGTCCATGTGGCCTGGGTGCGACTGGCGTTCGCGCTCTCGTGCTTCGCGTACGGCGCAGGCGCAATCGCCTACGTGGCGCTGTGGGTGTTGGTACCACCGGGCGACCCGGTGGCCGAGGCCGCCCGCCGTGTGCGGCTCGCGCAATCCGCCGGCGCCGCGAATGCGCCGCTGTCGCGCGGTAATACGCCCTACGGAACACCCCGAAGCCCCGAACCGGTGCCAGACAATCCTTATGATTACACAGGTCTGAACGAAGAGACAGGCAGCCGTCCCGTCAGCATGGAGAGCATGCGACAAGTGATCGACGAAGCCTCCAAACCCGCGCTGTTCGCGTGCGCAGGCGTTGTACTGATCGCGATCGCCCTGCTCATCAACCAACTGCAGACGGCCAACGGCCTGATGCTGCCGGTGTTGCTCGCCGCGACCGGCGTGGGCCTCCCCTGGCTGCGCTTCAACGCGCGCACGGGGCAGACATGGACCACAGTGGTCGGCGTGCTGCTCGTCTTTGCCGCCTACGCGCTGCTCGTCACGCAGACCGCGATCGAAGACGGATCCGTGCCGTTCCTCTACAGCCTGTGCGCCGGGTTCGCGTTGCTCGCAGGCGTATTGTGCGCGCTCGTGCCGCAGCTCGTCTCCCTGATGCGCACCTCGGGCCGCGAGCGCGCGCTCAAGGAACGCGAAGAGGAGCGCGCCGACATGGCGGCGCATCTGCATGACGGCGTATTGCAGACGCTCGCGCTGATCCAGCTGCATGCGGCCGAGCCGCAGCAGGTGTTCGCGCTCGCCCGTTCGCAGGAGCGCGAACTGCGCAGCTGGCTGTATCAGGAACGCACCACGAGCGACCGTTCGGTCAAGGCGGGACTTGAGGAGATCGCCGCACAGGTCGAAGACACGCATGGCAAACCGATCGACGTGGTGACGGTGGGCGACGCGCGGCCGAGCGCGCAGACCGACGCGCTGCTCGACGCGGCGGCGCAGGCGATGGTCAACGCCGTGACACACGGCGGCGAGCCGGTCTCGGTGTATTGCGAGGCCGGCGAACGCCAGGTGGAGGTGTTTGTGCGCGACCACGGCGAGGGCTTCGACGTCGACGCGATCCCCGAGGGCCGCCTGGGGATCCGTGAATCGATCATGGGGCGTGTTCGTAGGCGTGGCGGCACGGTGGAGATCGTGTCGCGCCCGCACTGGGGCACCGAGGTGCGCATGCACATGCCGATCGTGGCCGGCACATCCGCGGCACAGACGGCCGCGCCGGCCAAACCGTCCGCCGGAGCGGAGGACCATGGCGCGGCCGGCGGCGGCGCACTATGATGCTGCACGGGGGCGCGCATGGCATGGACCAGGCGCAGCCCAACGGACCAATGGAGGACGCATGGAAGACACCACCCACACTCAGGCACGCATCGCGGTCGTCGATGACCACGAGATGTTCCGCGCGGGCGTGATCGCCACATTGCAACCGTATTTCGACATTGTTGGGCAGGCGGCGGATGTCGAATCGTCCATTGACATGATCGTGACCACGCAGCCCGACGTGGTGCTGCTCGACGTGCATGTGCCGGGCGGTGCGGGCGGTGGCGGTGCGGAGATCCTGGCCAAATCGCACCCGCACGCCCCGCGCACCGCGTTCCTGGCGCTTTCGGTCTCCGATTCCGCGCAGGACGTGGGGTCGGTCATCCGCGCCGGCGCGCGCGGCTATGTGACGAAGACGATCACCGGGCACGACCTGATTCACTCAATCGAGCAGGTGAGCGAGGGGTATGCCGTGTTCTCGCCCAAACTCGCCGGCTTCGTGCTCTCCGCGTTCCAGGGCGCGCCGCCGGACGCGCCGGCCACCGACGAGCCGGTGCACGACGAGGAGCTCGACCGGCTTTCGGCGCGCGAGCAGGAGGTGATGCGCCTCATCGCGCGCGGCTACACCTACAAAGAAGTGGCGTCCGAGCTGTTCATCTCCATCAAGACCGTGGAGACGCACGTCAGTTCGGTCTTGCGCAAACTGCAGCTGTCGAACCGCAACGAACTGACGCTGTGGGCCTCCGACCGGCATATCGTCTGAACGTGCGCCAAGCGGTGCGGTATCGTGGACGCATGACCGCCACAACCACCACCGAAGATTCCACAACCCCGGACGCTTCCGACGCCTCCACGTTTGACGTCAACGAGTTCCTGAACCGCCTCGACGCCGTGTTCGCCAGCCACAGCGCCGCCACCAAAGCCGAGCCATTGCTGCTCGACGCCATGACCGACGCCGAAAACGCCGGCGACTTCGCCGGCCTGCTCACCGTGCTCAACGAGACGATGGGATTCTACCGGTCGCAAGGCCGCCACCAAGACAACCAGTGGATCATCCAGCGCGCGATCGAACTCGCCCTGCGACTGGGCCTCGAAGGCACCGAAGCGTGGACCACCACACTCATCAACGCCGCCACGTCACAGCGCGCCGCCGGCAACATGGAACAGGCCGAAGACCTCTACGAGCAGGCGCTCGCCTCCGCGCACACCACCCTCGCGCCCACCGACCGCCGTCTCGCCGCCCTGCACAACAACTATTCGATGCTCCTGAGCGAAACCGACCGCCCCGCCAAGGCGCGCGCCGAACTCGAAGAGGCGCTGCACATCCTCGAATCGTCGAGCCCCGACCCCACGCACGACGTCGACATTGCCTCCACATGCACCAACCTCGCGCTGCTCACGCTGCAGAACGGCAGTGGCGGCGAGCAGGCGCTTAGCGAGGCGCGCACACTCGCGGACCGTGCGCTCGCGATCTACCGCGACGCGCACGCCGAACACAGCGCGCATTTCGCGTCCGCGCTCGCCGGCGCCGCGCAGGTGAGCTTCGCCGCCGGCGACGCCGTGGCCGCGGTCAGGGACTATGAGCGGGCGCTCGCGATCATCGCCGAATGCTACGGCGAGCATACCGAGTATTACGCGGTGACCGCGCAGAACCTGGCCGAGGCGCGTGCGGCGCTGGCTGCGCAGGGCACGCCGGATTCCACCAGAACACCCGAGGGGCCGCAGCCCTCGCCTGCACAGCCGTCCGCGCCGCACCGGCACGTGGAACCGGCCGCGCACACCGCGCAGATGAGCGGCCTGCAGCTCGCGCGCGACTATTGGCTCGCCTATGGCAAACCGATGCTCGCCGAACGCTACGCCGAATTCGCCCCGCGCATCGCCGTCGGCCTCGTGGGGCACGGGTCGGAATGCTACGGCTTCGACGACGCCCTTTCGCACGACCACGACTTCGGGCCACGCTTCTGCATGTGGCTCACCGCAAGCGACTATGCGCGCATCGGCGAGCAACTGCAGGCCGACTACGAATCCCTACCCGCGCAGTTCAATGGCTTCGCGCGCACCGGTGCCACACCCCGCGCGCAGGGCACGGGGCGGCGTAGCGGCGTGTTCGAGATCGGCGAGTTCTTCACATCGGTGACCGGTTACCCCACCGCGCCGGGCGAGGATGAGCCGCATCTGTGGATGATGCTCGACGAGGCCACGCTCGCCGCCGCCACGAACGGCCGCGTGTTCGCCGACGCGCTCGGCGCGTTCTCCAAGACACGCCAATCGTTCAAGCTCATGCCCGACGACGTGCGCCTGGCGTTGGTTTCCAAACGCCTCGGCATGATCGCACAGGCGGGCCAATACAATCTGCCGCGCATGCTGCAGCGGGGCGACGGCGCCGCCGCATGGCTGTGCGTGAGCGAATTCGCCGACGCCGTCTCGTCGCTCGTCTTCCTGATCAACAATCCCGTGACGGTGGGCTATGCGCCGTACTACAAATGGCGTTTCGCGGCGCTGCGCGCGTTGAGCGCACGCGCCGGCATACGGCTGACGGGCGTGTGCGCGCAGCTCGAACAGGTGCTGCGCCTTGCCTCGGCGGCGTGTTTCGGGGGCGCAGGATTCGGCGAGGGCGGCGCGGGGGCGGCGCCAAATGTGCGCGAAGTGCAGCGGATTGTGGGCGATATCTGCGCGCAGATCGTGCAGACCTTGCAGGGCCTCGGCCTGACGCCGAGCGACGAGGACTTCCTCGAATGGCAGCGCCCATACATCGAAGCGCACATCACAAGCGACGCCGCGTGTCTGCACAGTCTGTGAGGGAAAGGGAAACCATGAGTGCGACCACGAGTGAGGGCGCCACGGGCGCGCAGGAACGCCAGCGGCTTATCGCCACAATCATCGACCTGGAATGGGGCCAGTTCCAGCGCACCACGAACCAAGGCGGGCGCGCGGCATGCCAAGGCAACCGGCCGATGTTCGAACAGATGCGGTTCAGCCAGTTCACGCCATGGCCCTGCGAACTGCTCGCCAGCTACCGTGCGGACCTCGAAGACGCGAACCGCGAGGGCCGCAATCTCGTGACCGAAAAATACGCACGCATGATGGAGTCGACCGACCCCGAGACCTACGCGCATGAGCTCGCGCCGTACTTGCCCGAGCTCAGCGCCGCGCGTACAGCACAGCAGGAGCGCATCATCGCGCAGCAGGTGGCATGGGCGCGCGCGTTCATGCAACGCTGGCCCAAGCTTGGCGCGGCGATGCGCGTGCTCACCACTGCGCAGGACACGCCGGAACAGACGTCGTTCGAGACCTATCTGCGCGGCGAACTGGGCACGTACAGCATCCGCACGCTCGCGCTGTACGGGGGTTTTGTGGACGCACTGGCGAGCGCGGGGCGCAACCTCACCGAGGAGACCGTCGGCGTGACAGTGCGTCTGGCTGGATTCGACGGCCTCGAAAAGGCCGAACGCGCGCAAGCGTAACGGCGCCGCGGCCGTATCCGCACGACGTCCACGCCCGCGGCGGAAATGCGCCGGCACAGGAACATGGTTGGCATTGCGCGCATTACAGTGGGGAAACGTGCAGCATTTCTGGAAGCAACTCGCGTGGACATTGGGTGCGTCGGTGGTATTGTGCGCCCTGCTCATGGGCCTGGGCGTATGGATGACACCGCCATGGAAAGTGGAACCGCTCGACGAGCACATCTCGCTGTCCTCGTCGAACACAGCCATTGAAGCCAAGGGCATCCACACCACGACCGAAGGCAAATACAAGGTCAGGGAAACCCACCGCACCCTCACCGTGAGCGGCGGCAGGCAAGTGGACGCGATCCTGCGCGAGCCCATCGGCGCCCCCGGCAAACTGCCGGCGGTGCAGTTCATCCACGGGGCCGGCACCGGCGACGCCACCACCAACAGCGACATCGCGCACGCGCTCGCCTCAGCGGGCATTGTGACGCTTGTGCAGAGCAAGCGTCTCGACGACTATTCGATGCTGCACCGCGATTACGAGGCTTCCGCAACCGATTACCTGACGGGCATCAACACCCTGCGGTCCCTGCCGAACGTGGACGCGAACAAAGTGGGCATCTACGCGGAATCGGAAGGCACGTGGATCACCACGTTGATCACCAAGCGCGACCCCTCGATCGCGTTCACCGTGCTCGTCTCGGCGCCTGTGTTCTCCGCACGCCAGCAGATGGCCGTCGGCGCCACCGAATACCTGCACATCATCGGCGCGCCGGAAGGCGTGGAAGGCATTGTGCCGAAGATGCTCAGCTTGAACCCGGGCATGCTTGGACTGGAATACGCGTCGTTCAATGCGGCCGCTTACCGAAACACGCTCACCATGCCACTGCTCGTGGTGTATGGCACGCTCGACCGGTCGATGCCGGTCGAACAGGGCGCGCAACAATTGCTGCAGGACGCGAACAGCGTGGGCAACACCAACACGATGGTGCGCTACTACCCCACCAACCACCAGATCCGCTTGGGTTCGTCGCTGTCCAAGCCCGGCCTACCCCTGCCCGACCAGTACACGCACGACATCGAATCATGGGTCAGCGCGGTGGCCGCCGGCGCCACAGCCGGTGACTGGACGACGCCCAAAATCGCGGGGTCGCAGCCATTCCAACAGTTCGCGGTGCCCACCGACATCCGTCCGGGCCTCATCACATCGTTCAACGTGCTCGTGGCGATGTTCGTGTTCATTGTGCTGATGTGGGTCGTCACGGTCGTGCTGTGCATCGCGTCGCACCTGGGGCGCAAGAAGCGCGCACACGTGTCCACAGACGCCAACGGGCGCACGCTCATGCACCGCTTCACCAAGCAGACGCAGACACTGATCGTCACGAACATCGTGCTCGCGCCGATCATCACCCTCGGGTTCCTCGCGTACTTCGTGTTCACCGCGGTCTCCGCACTCAATCTGCAGGATCACGCGACCGCGCTGTCGATCGGCTGGGTGGGCCTGCGCGTGGCCACGGTGATCTCGGTTGCGCTGCTGTGCTGGCTGTGGGTGCGCATGTTCTTCTTCTACGGGCCGGGGCGGTTAGACGCCGACGAGCCCGAGCCCGAAGCGCGCATGGCACGCGGGCACTGCGCGATCGTCGCGTGCCTTTCGGTGTGCGTGCTTGTGGCGCTCGCGCTCGGCGTGTTCTTCAATCTCATCAGCTGAACGCTAGTCGAGCGTAAGTGCGCGGATCTGCGCCGCGCTCTCGAAACGCACGGCCTGCAGGCCCGCGGCGCGCGCGGTGAGCACATTGCACGCATTGTCATCCACGAACAGCGTCTGCGCGGGATCGAGATGGAAACGGCCGATCGCGATGTTGTAGATGCGCGGATCCGGCTTGGCGACGCCCTCCTGCGCTGAAATGACCGTGCCGCCGAGCAGCCCCAGCCACGGGTATTTGCCGTACATCTCGCGCACGCCGCGCACGGTGAAATTGGTCAGTCCCCACAGGCGCACGCCGCGCGCGTGCAAGTCGCGCATGAGCGTGGGAATGCCCTCGATCATGTCGTAAAACCCGAGCCGTTGGAACTCGAAATACAGGCGCATGATCCACGCCACGGCCGGCCCGTGTTCACGCTCGTAGTCGGCGATGATGCGCTCCTCACTCCAGCCCAGGTCGGCGAGGTCGTCGTAGTACGCCACGCCGTGCGGATCGGCCGGGTCGAAGAACATGTCGACGACGCCCGGCGGATACAATCCCTCGATCGTGCGGCGGGCGCGCCAGTCGATAAGCACCCCGCAGTAGTCGAATATGACGTCGGTGTAGCGCGGGGTGGTGTGTGCGGTATGCTCCATGGCTTTCATCGTACGGCGCTGAATGGCCAAACGACCGTGCCTCCCAGACGAAAGTCATGTTTTGCCGCCCGCATCATGCCAACCCTCTGCGGTTTGGCCACGCTGCGACGGACAACGACACGCTTCCGCCGCTACGGACACAATACTTTTTTGCTACGGGTAGTGCACAACGGGTCACAACATGTCGTTGTTCGATAAATACACACTACCCGTAGCAGAATGATTACACTGGTCAGGACCGCTCGCCGAGCCCATCTGCCATTGCGCGGCACCTGCAGATGGCGCCGCTACGCGAGCAAAAGAACAACCCGCTGTTTCAGCGAGTTTCCTATCTGTGGCGGCCATGCGGCCATGAGGTGATTCCTCCTCGGCATCGCACCGCCAAGTACATAGATATATAGATATTCAGTTTTACCTACCAGCCGTCTACCGCTGTTCGGGCACCATGCCCTGCGCCTCGGCGTCCATCTCGGCCATCAGCCTATCCAGGGCGACAAACGTCGACTCCCATTGGTCGCGCATCGCGTACCCCTCCTTTCTTCATCTCGTCTTCACAAAACATCCACATATCGTAACGGCACTCACGAACTTGGTTCCGCTGCGAGCGATGACAGCCCTAAGCCTTTAGGCCTGTCGGCGGAGCATCTGTCTGTAAGTGTCCGAAAAAATCACGCAGAGCGGCCATGATGCCAAGACAGAGGGCATGAAAAAGGGTTTTGAACCGAAGTCCAAAACCCTGTAGGCGGATAGGGCGAGATTCGAACTCGCGGATGGTTGCCCATCAACGGTTTTCAAGACCGTCTCCTTAGACCGCTCGGACACCTATCCAATGTGCATGACGCACGGTGTATCAGTGTAGCACGGCATGCGGTCCATGCCCCACCGAACACCGGACGTCACACAAAATCCAATAATCCAGCGAATCAGGCCTCCCACTTGGTGGGTTCGATCACTTCTTTGCCACCCATGTACGGGCGCATGGCCTGCGGAATCACGATTGAACCGTCCTTCTGTTGGTGGTTCTCCATGATCGCCACAAGCCAGCGCGTGGTGGCCAGCGTGCCGTTGAGCGTGGCGACCGGCTCGGTGCCGTTCTCCACACGCTCGCGGATATTGAGGCGACGCGCCTGGTACTGCGTGCAGTTCGAAGTGGACGTCAGCTCGCGGTAACGGCCCTGCGTAGGCACCCATGCCTCGCAGTCGAACTTGCGTGCGGCGGACGAGCCAAGGTCGCCCGCGGCCGTGTCGATCACACGGTACGGCACCTCGACCTTGCCGAGCATCTCCTCTTCCATCGCCAGCAGGTGCTTATGCTGCTCGTAGGAATCCTTGGGCCTGCAGTAGACGAACATCTCCACCTTGTCGAACTGGTGCACGCGGATGATGCCGCTCGTGTCCTTGCCTGCGGCGCCGGCCTCGCGGCGGTAGCACGAGCTCCAACCGCAATAGCGCAGCGGGCCGTTGCTCAGATCGAGGATCTCATCCTCATGCATGCCGGCGAGCGCCACTTCCGAGGTGCCCACGAGGTAATCCTCATCCGGTTCGCGCAGACGGTAGATCTCGTCGGCGTGCGAATTGAGGAAGCCGGTGCCACGCATCACTTCCGGGCGCACGAGCGTCGGCGTGATCGCGAGCACGAAGTCATGCTCCTGCGCCTGGTCCACGGCCATCGTGAGCATGGCGATCTGCAGGCGCGCGATGTCGCCGCGCAGGAAGTAGAAGCGCGAACCGCTCACCTTCACACCGCGCTTCATGTCGATGCCCGCGACCTCTTCGCCGAGCGTCAAGTGGTCCTTCGGTTCGAAGCCCTCGGCCGCGAAATCGCGGATCGTGCCGACCTTCTTGACCACCACATAGTCGTCCTCACCGCCTTCGGGGGCCTCAGGCTCCACGATGTTCGACAGCTTCCACATGGCGGTGGTGTATTCCTCGTTCGCGCTGTCCGCGTCCGCCTTATACGCCGAGACCTGCTCGGAAAGCTCCTTCGTCTTGGCGATCAGCGCGGCCTTCTCGTCGGCCGGGGCCTTGGCGACTTGCTTGCCGATCTCTTTCTGCTGGGCGCGCGCCTCCTCGAACTTCTTGAGCGAGGAGCGGCGCACTTCGTCGGAACGCAGTACCTCATCCACCAGTTCCACGGACTCGCCACGCTTGCGCTGCGATTCCTTGACGACCTCGGGATGTTCGCGAATGAATTGAATATCAAGCATGAGCACCAGAGTAATGCGCTTAGCAGACAGATCACCGCCCGTTTTCCGCGGCTTTTCCAAGCGCGCACACCGCACCGCCATGCGCATCTGACCCCGCGCGAACCACGGGTTGCTAAGATTGTGCTTTGACCGATTGCGCAGGCGCTCCGGCGCAGCGAGAGAGCGAGGACACGAAGTCATGAATCAACAGACGATCATACTGCTCACCGTCATGCTCGTACTCATCGCCTCAATCATCGCCCTCATCGCGTTCCTGCGCATGCGCATGCACCGCCGGCGCGTGGCGTTGCTGCAGCAGCGCCGCGACGACCAGGTGCATTACGCGTTCATCATCAACCCGTCCAAACCCACCGCCGCACAGACCCGCCGGCGGATCGAGGCATACTGCAAGGCGAAAGGGCTGACCGAAGTCGTGTTCATCGAGACGATGCTCGACAAAGACGGCCGCGTCTGCGCGCGCAAGGCGCTCGACGGCGGCGCCGACGTGGTGATCGCCGTGGGCGGCGACGGCACGGTGCGCACGGTGGCGAGCGCGCTCGCCGGCACCGAGCACGCGATGGGCATTGTGCCGATCGGCACCGGCAATCTCTTCGCGCGCAACATGGGCATTCCGCTCGACGACATTGAGGCTGCGCTGACGATCGCCGTCTCGCACGGGTCGCGGCGTGTGGACCTGGGCCGTGTCAATCTGCTCGACGACCCGAACGAGGACCATGGGCACGCGTTCCTGATCATTGCGGGCATTGGGTTCGACGCGGTGATGATCGACGACACCGACCCCAACCTCAAGCGCAACTTCAGCTGGCTTGCCTACTTCCTTTCCGGGGCGAAGCACCTGTTCGCCCCCAAATACCGTGCCGACGTGCGCATCGAAGCCGCCGACCACACCGTGCACACCGACCGCGGGCTCGAATTGCGCACGTTCATGGCGGGCAATTGCGGTGAGATCCCCGTGTTTTCGCTCATGCCCGACGCGTCGTTCAACGACGGCCTGCTCGACTTCGAGGTGATCGACACGACCGGCGGCCTGCTCGGCTGGGCGAATCTGTTCGGTGATGTGGTGCACCAGACGATTACGAAGAAGGCGAAGCAGAGCCCGCTGTCCATGCATTCGAAACTCGAGCAGATGCAGGGCTACAGCGCCGAGGTGCGCCTCGACCGGCCCGTGCTCGCGCAGGTCGACGGCGACATGCTGCCGAGCACGCAGCATCTGCGGTTCTCTGTGGAGCCTGAGGCGTTGATTGTGCGCGTGCCGCTGCCCGACCCGGAGCAGCTGAGCGCGACCGCGCAGATGCCGGCTGTGCGTGCCTGAATCAGCCGGCCATGCTGCCCCATACATGACAAGAGCGGCCGCCACGATTGTGGCGGCCGCTCTATTGGTTGAGCTCAGTCTTGCTCAGCGCACTCAGTGCTCGATGTCGATGACGACATCGCCCGGCTGCACGTCTTGATCCACATGGGGCGTGACGCGGGTGAGAGCGGCGGTGTTGAGCACGGTCATCAGTGTGGTGGTGCTGTAGCCGGCGGCCGTGACCTTGCTGAAGTCCACGTCCACGAGCTTGTCGCCCACGTTCACACGCTGGCCCTGCTTGACGGCAACGGTGAAGCCGTCGCCGTTCATCTTGACGGTGTCGATGCCGACATGCACCAGCACTTCAACACCGTCATCGGTCTTGATGCCGAACGCATGGCCGGTCTCGGCCACCGTGCTGAGCACACCGGCGAGCGGCGCGTACACGGTGCCACCAGTCGGCTGAATGCCCACACCTTCGCCCAGCGCACGCGACGCGAACACCGGGTCGCCGCACTCGTCGAGCGAGATCACATGGCCGGCGAGCGGCGAATAGACATGGTCGGTAGGCTGGGCCGGGGCGTCCTCGCGGGCCGCGGCGGCACCCGCGGCCGACGTCTTGTCGGCGGGCAGCAGATTGTCGTCCTCGTGCGTTTCGGCGTTCTCGACCGCAGCGCGGTTCGCCGGGGTCTCGGTGGCCTGGTCGGCCTGCACGGCCTGCACGCGGGCGAGCACCTCGGCCTTTTCCTCAGGTGTGCGGTAGTCGAACGTGACGACCATGAACATCGAGACGAAGAACGCGATCGCAATGGCGATGCCGTAGACCCACATCTGGTTGAACACCGGGATCGTGAGCAGCGACGTGAACGCGAATGCGGTCGTCGTCACACCGTGCACGACTTCACCGTTCTCCAGCGTGGACGGGAAGAGCCAGCCGAGCACGGCGATGGAGATGCCGCCGGCAGCGCAGCCCACAAGCATGCGGCTGTACATCTTCTTGAAACGCAGATGGATGCCGTAGAGCGAAGGCTCGGAGACGCCGCCGAGCAGACCAGCGGCGAGCGCGCCGATCGAGGTCTGGCGCATTTCGGTGTCATGGTCACGCAGCGCCAGGATCAGCACGCCGGCGGTGGCACCGAAGCAGGCGAAGTTCCACGCGCCCATCGGGCCCTGGATGAAGTCGTAGCCCATCGTGTCGATGTTGATGAGCATGAGGGCGTTGAGCGGCCAGTGCAGGCCGAGCGGCACGAGGAACGGATAGATCATCGGAATCAGCAGCGCGAAGATGAATGGCGCATGCGAGTTGAGCCATGCGAGGCCCACGCCGAGCCAGTTGCCGACCCACACGCCGAGCGGGCCGACGAGGAACGCGGTGAGCGCGCCGACGATGACCATGCACAGGAACGGCACGAACACGAGCTGCACCGAATCCGGGATGATCTTCTTGAGCCCGTGGTAGACGAGCGCGAGCACGGCGGCCATGAGCAGCGGCACGAACACGTTGCCGCTGTAGTCACTGAGCTGCATCGGCATGCCGAAGACGGTGGTGGTGCACTGCTGGGTGCCCACGACGCTCTGCGAGCAGTGGGTCTCGGCCCAGTCGGTGCTCATGAGGCTCATGAACGAAGGCGTCATGAGGGCGGCCATGATCGCGCCGCCAAGCCACGGGTCAACGTTGAGCTTCTTGGCCGCGTTGTAGGCGATCATGATTGGCAGGAAGTAGAACACGCCCTTGTACAGCGCCTGCACAAAGACCCATGTCGGCGACTGCGTCTCGCTCTGGATCCAGCCGCACGCGATGCACACGTTGATGATCGCGATGATGAGCGATGCGCCGAGCAGCACACCCAGAATCGGACGGAACGAATCGGACAGGTACTCGAAGAACGAGTCGAGCCATGCCACCTTGCCGCGTGCCTTGGAGCGGGCGGCGGCCTTGACGTCGGCGTTCGACATGCCTTCGGTGGAGCCGCCGGCGGCCTTGGCCGGGGCGCCGGATGCCACACGCTGCATCTCGGGCAGGTTCATGATCTGGTTGTAGACATTGGCGACACCGCCGCCGATGACCACCTGATAGCGGTCGCCGCTCTGCGGGACCGCGCCTAGCACACCTTTCATGTGCTGGAGCTCGTTCTGGTTGACCTTTCCTCCATCAACCAGTTCGAAACGAAGGCGAGTGGCACAGTGTGTCAGGCTTTTGACGTTATCTGGGCCACCGATCGCAGAGATGATCTGCGAAGGTAACGAGTCAGCCATCGTTCATCCTTTCCTCTTGTGATGTGGTCACCAACGAAGCCCCATTGCTGTTCGCCGAACCACCCGAAACGGCACAGTACGCCTCAGCGTCGCATCAGAAATTCGGACCGGACGTTCCAGCAACCAGCCTCGTGGAATCGTTTCCAGTGTACTCGTTTCGGCTCGGACGCCCGCCGCCACAAGCAAAGCGGCACAAGGGCCGAGCACGACAATCAGGAAATTTCGAGGTTTTTGTGAGATGCGAAGCCGATGCAATCGATTTCATCTCTTCGCCATCGGCTAAACTTTGGTAGTACTGCCTGCAGCGCATACGCACTGTAGGCTGGAGCAGTCCATCGTTACAGATTGATTGAAGGTTGTATGGTTGCACAGAACGCGGGCATGCCCGCCACTCCAGCAGATCTTATCGACGTCGATGAAGTCATCGGCAAGTACTACGACGTGGTGCCGGACCCATCCGTGCCCGAGCAGCGCGTCATCTTCGGCACCTCGGGCCACCGCGGCTCGTCGCTGAAGACCTCGTTCAATGAGGCGCACATCGTGGCGATCACGCAGGCCATCGCGGAATACCGCAAGGCCGCCGGCGTGACCGGTCCGCTCTACATCGGCCGCGACACCCACGCGCTGAGCCTGCCGGCGTGGAAGACCGCGATCGAGGTGCTCGTGGCGAACGGCGTGCGTGTGCGCGTCGACTCCCGCGACGACTACACCCCCACCCCGGTCGTCTCCCAGGCGATTCTGACGCACAACCGCGCGGCGGACGGCACCCAGCGCTTCGAAGGCGCCGACCTGGCCGACGGCATCGTCGTGACGCCTTCGCACAACCCGCCCACCGACGGCGGTTTCAAGTACGATCCGGTCACCGGCGGCCCGGCACCGTCCGAGGTGACGAACGCGATCGCGAACCGCGCGAATGAGCTGCTCGGCGACTTCAAGAGCGTCAAGCGCGTGCCGTTCGAGCAGGCCATCAAGTCCGACCTCGTGGAGCGCTTCGACTTCCGCGAGCACTACGTGGACGACCTCAAGAACGTCATCGACTTCGACGTGATCCGCAACTCCGGCGTGCGTCTGGGCATCGACCCGCTCGGCGGCGCCTCGGTGAACTACTGGCCGCTCATCAACGAGAAGTACGGCCTGAACATCGGCGTCATCCGCCCCGAGGTCGACCCGACGTGGCGTTTCATGACGATCGACCATGACGGCAAGATCCGCATGGATCCCTCGTCGCAGTACGCGATGAAGGGTCTCGTGGACGAGCTCAACGCCGGCGCATGGGACAAGTACGACCTGGTGGGCGGCACCGACCCGGACGCCGACCGCCACGGCATCGTCTGCCCGAACTGGGGCGTGATGAACCCGAACCACTACCTGGCCGTGTGCGTCGAATACCTGTTCGGCGGCAACCGCCCCGACTGGCCGGCAGGTGCCGGCGTGGGCAAGACGCTCGTCTCCTCCTCGCTCATCGACCGCGTGGCCGCGGCGATCGACGCGCATGTCGTCGAGGTGCCGGTCGGCTTCAAGTGGTTCGTCGACCCGCTGTTCACCGGTGAGGTCGCGTTCGGCGGCGAAGAGAGCTCCGGCATGAGCTTCCTGCGCTTCAACGGCCGCGTGTGGACGACCGACAAGGACGGTCTGATCCCCGACCTGCTCGCCGCGGAGATCACCGGCAAGACCGGCAAGAACCCGGCGCAGCTGCACCAGGAGCAGGTGGAGCGCTTCGGCGAAAGCTGGTACAGCCGCATCGACACGCCCACCACCCTTGAGCAGAAGCAGAAGTTCGCGAATCTCAATGCGGACGATGTGACCGCCACCACGCTCGGCGGCGAGGACATCACCGCGATCCTGACTAAGGCCCCGGGCAACGATGCGCCGATCGGCGGCATCAAGGTCGTGACCGAGGACAACTGGTTCGCGGCCCGCCCGTCCGGCACCGAGAACATCTACAAGGTCTACGCCGAGTCGTTCGTCTCCCCCGAGACGCTCGACTCCGTGCTCGACGAAGCCACGCAGGTCGTGGACAACGCCCTCGGCGAGTGATCCACCGCGCACGGCACCACCGCGCACGGCACCGCCGCGCAACGCACTGAAGCAACGCCCAGACCCGGCCATCGGCGCCGCGCGTCTGGGCGTTGCCGTTGGTGCGGGCAGTGCCTGGCCGTACAGTGGAGGGCATGACAATCACTGTTTCCACTGACGGATCCGCACTCGGCAATCCCAACGGGCCGATGGGCTGGGCGTGGGCCGACCACTCAAGCCAAGGCGATCACGCGCACACCGGCGATTGCGACGCCGGCGGCGCAACGAACGGCACGAACCAGATCGGTGAACTGTGCGCGGTGTTGATGGCGTTGCGCGCGCACCCGGGCAGCGAGCCGCTCGTCATCGAAACCGACTCGCAGTACGCGATCAACTGCTCCACCAAGTGGGTGCACGGATGGAAGAAGAACGGCTGGAAGAACTCGAAGAAAGAGCCTGTGAAGAACGCGGCGGTGATCAAGGCGATCGACGCGGAGCTGCGCGCGCGCGAAGGCTCGGTGCGCTTCCAGTGGGTCAAGGGGCATGCGGGCAACGCCGGCAATGAGAGGGTCGACGAGCTCGCGCGCACCTACGCCGAGGACTGCAGATCAGGCGTGCGCGACGGCTACCTGCCGCGCGAAGGCTGGCAGTCGCTGCTCGATTCGCCGTACGCGCGTGGCACCGACGTGCCGATGGACGCGCAACTGCTGCTCGACGGCGAGCTCGACCGCGCCAAGTATGTGGCCGGCCGATGCATCGGCGGCGCGGCAAGCGAGACGGAGGCGCCGAGCGAACCGCATGATGCGAACGAGCAGCCGGCCGCGCCCGTGCAATCCGCGCAGCCGCAGAGCGCTGACTCCACGCCCGTCGACCCTGTGCGCGACACCGACCCCGCACAGCCTGCCAAACCCGCACAATCTGCACAGCCAGCCGAATCTGCGCCATCCGTGCAGCCCGCCGAACCACTACTGCGGCACAGCGGGCTGCATGTGAGCGGCGAGGTGCGCTTCACTCCCCCGCCTCAGTCGAGCCCGCATTTCGACGGCCGTCCGCGCCGTGTGCGCGGCTATATCGAGGTCGACGGACTGGTGAATGGCGACGGCACGTTGACGCTCGAAGGCGCGCCGTTCCTCGTCTACCAGTCGTGACGTGCACGCGGCAATCCGCCACCCACATATGAAACCAAGCGTGAAACACGGGGAGCCTGCGCGTTCTGTTGGCTCGGTTAGTATGGGAGGCAGTGCGCGGGGCGATTCCGCGCCATGATTCGCATAAAGGAGCATTATGGACAAGGCACAACAGGATGCGATGAAGAAGGAAGCCGGCATCGAAGCCGCAAAGCTCATCACCGACGGCATGATCGCGGGTCTGGGCACCGGTTCGACCGTGCGGTTCCTCGTGGACGAACTCGGCCGCCGCGTGCAGGAGGAGGGCCTCGACTTCACTGGCGTGACCACTTCCCGCCGCACGCAGGAGCAGGCTGAAGGTTACGGCATCAAGATCGTGAACATCGACGACGTGGACCACATCGACCTCACGATCGACGGCGCCGACGAAGTGGATGCCAACTTCAACGGCATCAAGGGCGGCGGCGCGGCCCTCCTGTGGGAGAAGATCGTGGCCGTCAATTCCAACAAGATCGTGTGGATCGTGGACGAATCCAAGGTCGTGGACGTCATCGGCAAGTTCCCGCTGCCGGTCGAGGTAATCCCATTCGGCTGGTCGCACGTGTTCAAGCGCCTCGACGAGCGCGGCTACAAGCCGGTGCTCCGCCTCGACGCCGAAGGCAAGCCGGTGCGCACCGACGAGAACAACTACGTGATCGACCTGCACCTCGAGCGCATCGACGACCCGCAGGCGCTGGCCGAGGACCTCATCAACATCGTGGGCGTTGTGGAGCACGGCCTGTTCCTCAACATGGTCAACGAAGTGATCGTGGGCAGCCCAGACGGCCCGCGCGTGCTGACCAACCCGAACAAGTGAGCCGGTCCAGGCACTGACCGACGGCGACACAGAACGCAGGAGGCCCCCAAATCATTGGGGGCCTCCTGCCATATACGCTTACATCAGCTGGTAAAGACTACTTGCGCTGGTGGCGAGTCTTACGCAGCAGTTTGCGGTGCTTCTTCTTGCTCATCCGCTTGCGGCGCTTCTTGATGACCGAGCCCATCTCAAGCCTCCGTTCCATATACTCGAAAAGTTTGCAACTTGACACACTCTACACGGCTGAGCCGACTTTGCGCTTCAGCCACGCCCGGCTAGACCGGGAACAGCTTGTAGACCGCCTCCACGCTTGCCTGCGGTCCGGTGACGCGGAACACCACGGTGTCGTTGCGCCACAACGCAGTGGCTGTGCCGTCGCCACCCTTGCCGCCCACCACAACATAGCTGCCGGTGTTCTGCCCGGAGACCTTGATGTTGCCCGCGGCCAGCTGCTCGCCATCGAGCGCCTTGGCGAGTTTCTCGTACTGTGTTTCGGCCTCTTCGGCGTCGGCCCACTGGCCCATCAGCACGCGCACGTCCTTGGCTTGGTCGCCGTTGCCGTATGTGACCGCATATGCCTCGACCGGCGCGGCCGACTGCCATTCGTCGCTTGACTCGACCGCCCCGCGCACATAGTTCGACACATGCTCGGGCAGGATCTTGACGAGTTCGGACGCGTCGGACGGCAAAGGCTGCGCCGCGATCGTCGGCGTGGCCGAGGCGACCGCCGAGGGCACTTCGACCGGCGCGGGCGGCGTGCGCACCGCCCAGCCGGGCCAGCCGAACGCGCTGACGAGCGCAAGCACCACAATGATCGCGGCGGCGCACACGACCGCACGCGCCCTGCGTGCGGTCCCCGACGTCTGCGGCGCCGGCTGTTGCGCGGTCCGTGCCGTGGTCTTCGCCGTGGCCCGTGCGCCCGTGCGCCGCGCAGGGGTTCCCGAAGTCTTTGCCATAGCCATCATCTTGGCACAGCCGCCTGACGCCTCTTGCGCATGACGCGGGCAGGCGCTACGTTTCGAATATGGCAAAGAGCAATGTGAGCTACGTGTGCACCGAGTGCGGCTGGACCGGGTCGAAATGGTACGGCCGCTGCCCCGAATGCGGCCAGTGGGGCACGATCGAGGAGTTCCGTGAGGCGAAGCCGAATCCGTCCACCACGCGCACGGCTGCTCCGGGCCGTACCGCGCGCACCACGGCGAGCGCGGTCGTCTCGAGCGCCGCGCAGCCGATCACGCAGATCGACACGGCGTCGGTGACGCGCATCCCCACCGGCTTCGGCGAATTCGACCGTGTGCTCGGTGGCGGCATTGTGCCCGGGTCTGTTGTACTGATCGCCGGCGAGCCGGGTATCGGCAAGTCGACATTACTGCTCGAGACCGCGGGCAACATCGCCAAAGCGAGCAGTGGCGCCGCGCAACGCAACACCGTGCTCTATATTTCCGGTGAGGAATCGCAGGCGCAGGTGCGGTTGCGCGCCTCGCGCATCGGCGCGGTCGAAGAGAACCTGCTGCTCGCCTCCACGACCGATCTGGCGACCGCGCTCGGCCTGATTGAGCAGCACAAGCCGGCCCTGGCGATCGTCGATTCGGCGCAGACGATCGTCTCGCAGGACGTGGATGGCATTTCGGGCGGCTCCACGCAGGTGCGCGAGGTGGCGAGCGCGCTGATCGACACGGCCAAATCGCTCGACGTGCCGGTACTGCTGGTGGGCCATGTGACCAAGGACGGTTCGATCGCCGGCCCGCGCACGCTTGAGCATCTGGTGGATGTGGTGTGCCAATTCGAGGGTGACTCGCAGACCGCGTTGCGCATGTTGCGCGCGGTGAAGAACCGGTTCGGCCCCACTGACGAAGTGGGCTGCTTCGACATGAGCGGCGTCGGCATCGAAGAGGTGACCGATCCGGCCGGCCTGTTCCTCTCGTCCACCGACGCGCCCGTCGAAGGCACGTGCGTCACGTTCACGCTCGACGGCCACCGTTCGCTGCCGGTGGAGGTGCAGGCGCTCGTGACGAAATCGGTGCTGCCCACACCGCGCCGCGCCGTCAACGGCGTGGACACGAACCGCATCGCGATGCTTGTGGCGGTGCTGTACCGGCATGGTGGCCTTGCGCTGCTGACGAACGACCTGTACATCTCCACAATCGCCGGCGGCGTGGCCAAGGAACCGGCGTGCGACCTGGCGATCTGCGCGGCGTTGGCGAGCGCCGCGACGAATGTGCCAATCGCCAAGACCACGTGCGCGATCGGCGAGATTTCGCTCACCGGTCAGGTGCGCCCGGTGCCGCGACTGGAATACCGCCTGCGTGAGGCGGCCCGTTTGGGATTCACCATGGCCATCGTGCCGCCGTTGCGCACATCGGTGCACGTCGACGGCCTGACGATTGTGCCGGTGCAGTCGCTCAAGGACGCACTGGAGGCCATGCGGCTCACGAAGCGCGCGAAGTGAGCTCCCTCGTCTCGTCCGCATTGCGCTTGAGTTCGGCCGCCAAATCGTCCGCCGAGTCGAATTTGATCTGCGGGCGCAGGAATCCCACGAATTCGCAGCGCACACGGTGCCCATACAGTTCGAGCCAGTCGTCGGTGAGCGCATAGGCTTCGAGCACGCGCTCGTCATGCCCGCTCTGCTCGTTGAACGTGGGTTTGCGGCCGATCGAGATCGCCGCCGGCCAGCGGTACGGCGAATGTTCGGCGAGCCGGTTCTCCACGCCGCCCGACGTGTACTGCTGCGAGATCGGCTCGGCGCCGGCTTCGGGCGCCTCGCTGTATGCACGCTGCGACTCTTCGTATTCATCGGCGGGGCCTAGGTCGATGAGCCAGCCGGCGTACACGCCGTCAACGGGCAGATAACCATCGATTGGCGTCTCCACGTTCGCCGTGGGGAATCCGATTGTGCGCCCGCGTTCCTCACCGTGCACCACGGTGCCTTCCACGCCGTGCGTGTGCCCGAGCACGTCATTGGCCGCCATGATGCGCCCCTGCCCCAGCAGCCACCGCACGTTCGTGGAGCTCAGCACGCGCACCTTCTTCGAGTTCAGCCGCTTCGTCAATGCGCGCTGTTCGGCTTTGTTCAGGCCCTCAAACGGGTCAGCGGGCTCGCCGCGGCCTTCGGGCATGCGCGGCGCGGCCTGCTGCGGCACGAACACGTGGCCGCCATGGTCGGGCACCACCACGAGTTCGAACACGCCGGTGCCTTCGGCGAGCTGGCCGATTGATTCCACCGTGCCTTCCAGATTGGCGCCCATGCGCGCGTCCTCGCCCAGCACGAGCGTGCGCATGCCGAGTTTGCCCACGAGCTGGCCCAGGAAGAAGCGGAACGACTTCGCCGCGAACTCCAGGTCGTAGCGCACGATCAACACGTAATCCACGTGCAGCGCGTTCATCATGCGCAGGCGTTCGTCCACGCCGGTGATCTTCTGCGTGTCCTGCACGTCGGACGTCGGCTCCATGCCGCCGTTCTTCGCGGCGTACGCATGCACGAAAGCCGGGCGCGGATCGAACATGATCACCACCGAAAAGCACTTCTCGCGTTTAGCGATGCGCACGGTCTCCTTGATCACCGACTGATGCCCGCGGTGCACGCCGTCGAACACTCCCACCGTGACGACCGATTTCTTCGACGCGCTCAGTGTGGGCCAAGCCACGGTGCCGGTGATGTCCGGCTGCAAACGAATGATGTTCAATTCATCTCACCTCTGGTAATGTGTGCCAATTGCTCAAGGTTGTCAGTCCCTGCCGGCTGGCGCGGGGAACACGGTCAGCGGCTTCAGCTCGCGCGCATTGGCGCGTTCCGCGATTGCCACGACGTCGCGCGTTGCCGGCACGACGGCCGCGCACGGCACGCCGCCCGGCAGCTGCGCCGGGCATGCGATGCGCCGGCCGAAGCGCAGGTCGCGGGCCTCGCCTTCGTCCACCTCCACGATGGGCAGCGCGCCGCGCACCGCGTCGATCATCGGCAGCGCGCGGCTGAGCAGCGCATGGCCAGTTTCGTCGAGCACCGCGCGGTTGCGCGTCACCGTCACGCCTTCGCGGTTCGTGAACGTGCGTGATTCCACATGCGCATACACTGCGCGCGGATCGTCGGCGCGGAATGCGCCGATCGCTTCGCGCCGCAGCCGTGTCAGATGCGCGCCGCAGCCGAACAGGTCGCCCAGATCGCGTGCCAAGGCGCGGATGTATGTGCCGGCGGAGCATTCCACCTCGATGTTCACGTCGAGCACCGGCGTGCCATCGGCCGCCGTGGCGGCGTGTGCGTCGAGCACATCGAAACGCCTGATGGTCACCTCACGCGCCTTGAGCTCCACCTCGGCTCCTGCACGCGCCAGATCGTAGGCGCGCCGGCCGTTGACCTTGATCGCCGAATACGCGTTCGGCACCTGTTCGATGCGCCCGGTGAACGACTGTGCCACGGCCTCTCGCACGGCGCCGAGGTCCGGCAGCGGCGCGCCGGCCTCGCCGGGCATGATCTCACCGTCGGCGTCGTCGGTCGTGGTGTGCTGGCCAAAGCGCACGGTGGCGCTATAGGTTTTGCTGTGCTCCACAATGATGTTGAGCAGGCGCGTCGCATTGCCGAAGCCGACCACGAGCACGCCGGTGGCCATCGGGTCGAGCGTGCCGGCGTGGCCCACCTTGCGCATGTGCAACGCACCGCGCACGGCCGCCACCAGGTCGTGGCTCGTCACGCCCTGCGGTTTGTCGATGATCAGCAGGCCGGATTGTCCGGCTGTCGTTGCCGCCACGCGGGTCAGTCCTGCGCGCCGTCGATCGTGGACTGCGGGTCGAGTTCGGCCGGGTCCACCGGGTCGTCGTCGCTGCCGTCCACCGCGTCCTCGTCGTCGTCGAAGTCCTCGAGCTCCTCCACGGTCACCACGTCGCCGTCGTACTCGTTGTACTCGTCCTTGTCTTCGTGCTTCAGGCGCTCGATCTTGTCCTCGGTCTCGTCTTCGTCGTCGTGCTTGTATGGGTCGGCTTCGCCCGCGTACTGCGCGTTCGCGCGCATGCGTGCGAGCTCCTCGTCGCGGCGGCGTGCGGCCACGATGATGTCGTCGATCTCGTGCGCCTCGCCCGGCACCTCGTCGAAGATGAACTGCAGCTGCGGGGTCAGGCGCAGGCCGGCCTTCGCGCCGACCATCGTGCGCAGGCGGCCGCGCGCCTGGTTGAGCGCGGTCTGCGCGCGCTTGCGTTCGCCCTCGTCGTTGCCGGTGTGCGAGATCGTGGTCCAATACACTTTGGCGAGCTGCAGGTCGTTCGTCACCTTCACGTCGGTGATCGTGACGTTCTTGAGCCGCTTGTCGTGCAGCGTGGACTCCATGTTCGAAGCGATGACGCGTTGGATCAGCGCCGCGATGCGCGCGGCGCGAGGATTCGTTCCCTGCATGATGTTCCTTTTCATATGGTCGTGTGTTCCAGTCTGGTACTGCTCACTAAGCGTAGTCGAAAACCGGCGGCGCGTGTGTCAGCCTGTTGCAAAACGTGTGCGCGCGAAAAAGGCGGGGCAGATCAGGAGTGATCTGCCCCGCCCATTCGCGTTGCGCTCACCGCGCGCGGCGGTTACTTGCGCTCGATCTCGCGCATCTCGAAGGTCTCGATGATGTCGCCGATCTCGATGTCGTTGAACGTGCCCAGATTGATGCCCGCCTCGTAGCCTTCCGAGACCGACTTGACGTCGTCCTTGAAACGGCGCAGCGAGCTGATCTCCAGGTCGTTGACCGTGGCCACGCCGTCGCGCAGAATGCGCGCCTTGGTGCCACGCTTGACTTCGCCGTCGAGCACCATGACGCCGGCGATGTTGCCGAACTTGGACGAGCGGAAGATCTCGCGGATTTCGGAGTGCGAGGTGGTGACCTCTTCGAATTCCGGCTTGAGCATGCCCTTGAGCGAGGCCTCGATGTCTTCGATCGCCTTGTAGATGACCGAGTAGTACTTGATCTCCACGCCTTCGCGCTCCGCCAGATCGGCGACCTGACGGTTCGGACGCACGTTGAAGCCGATGATCACGGCCTTGTCCACGGAGGCGAGGTTCACGTCGTTCTGCGTGATCGCGCCGACGCCGCGGTGGATGACCTGGATGCCGACCTCGTCGGAGACCTCGATCTTCATGAGCGAATCCTCGAGCGCTTCCACAGAACCGGACGAATCGCCCTTGATCACGATGTTGAGCATGTCGATCTCGGACTTCGCGAACTGTTCCTTGAGGCTCTCGAGCGAAACGACCTTGCGGCGCTTCGCCAGCTGGGCAGCGCGCTCGGTGGCCTGCCGCTTCTCGGCGATCTGGCGTGCGGTGCGGTCGTCCGGCGCCACCAGGAACAGGTCGCCTGCGGTCGGCACCGAGGTCAGGCCAAGCACCTGCACCGGGGTCGACGGCAGCGCCGCTTCCATGTTCTTGCCGTTCTCGTCGAGCATTGCGCGCACACGGCCGTACGACGTGCCCGCCACGATCGAATCGCCGATGTGCAGGGTGCCGGACTGGACGAGCACGCTCGCCACGGCGCCGCGGCCCTTGTCGAGGCGCGCCTCGATCGTGGCGCCACGGGCGTCCATGTCGGGGTTCGCGCGCAGGTCGAGCTCCGCGTCGGCCGTCAGCAGCACCGCTTCGAGCAGCTTGTCGACGTTCGTGCCGTACTTCGCCGAGATGTCGACGAACATCGTGTTGCCGCCGTACTCCTCGGGCACAAGGCCGAATTCGGTGAGCTGGCCGCGCACCTTGTCGGGGTTCGCACCCTCGACGTCGATCTTGTTCACGGCCACCACGATCGGCACATGCGCGGACTGCGCGTGGTTGATCGCCTCGACGGTCTGTGGCATCACGCCGTCGTCGGCCGCCACGATCAGGATCGCGATGTCGGTCAGCTCGGCGCCGCGGGCACGCATGGCGGTGAACGCCTCGTGGCCCGGGGTGTCGAGGAACGTGATCTTGCGCTCTTCGCCATCCATGTCCACGGTCACCTGGTAGGCGCCGATGCGCTGCGTGATGCCGCCGGCCTCGCGTGCGATGACGTTCGTCTGGCGGATCGTGTCGAGCAGTCGGGTCTTGCCGTGGTCCACGTGGCCCATCACGGTCACGACCGGCGGACGCGGCTTGAGGTCCTCGTCCTCCTGCAGTTCCTCGGACTCGAGGTCGATGTCGAACTGCTGGAGCAGCTCCTTGTCTTCCTCTTCCGCGGACACGACCTTGATGTTCCAGCCGATTTCGTCGCCCAGGATCTGGAACGTCGCCTCATCGAGCGACTGCGTGGCCGTGGCCATCTCGCCCAAGTGGAACAGCACGGTCACGAGGGCCGCCGGATTGACGTTGATCTTCTCGGCGAGGTCCGCGAGCGACGAGCCCTGGCGCAGCTTGATTGTCTGGCCATTGCCCTTGGGGATGCGCACGCCGCCGATGACGGGTGCTTTCATCTCCTCGTATTCATGGCGCTTCGCCAGGCGGTTCTTACGTGCCTTCGAGGATTTGCCGCCTTGGCGGCCGAACGCGCCGGCTGCGCCACCGCGACCACGGCCGCCGCCACGCGACGGGCCATTGTTGTTGTTCTGGAAGCCGCCGGAATTGCCGCCGCCGAAACGGTTGCCGCCCGGACGCCCGCTGTTGGCGCCGCCGCCTTGGTTCTGGCGGTGCTGGCCCCACTGGCCCGGACGTGCTCCGGTGCCCGGCCCCGGGCGGCCGTTGCGGGCGCCGCCACGTGCACCGGGGCGGCCGCCGCGGCGGCTGTCGTTCACGGTCGGGCGCGCCATCGGATGCGGGCGCGGAATGTCACCCGGCGTGGGCGTATGCATGCCCTGCTTGCGGCTGAACGGGTTGTTGCCCGGGCGTGGCGCATGCTGCTGCGGTGCGCCCGGCTTGGCGCCGCCGCCCTGCTGGCCGTTGCCTTGGGGGCCGCGGGGTGTGCGGGGGCCCGGCGTAGGTGCGTTGGGACGTGCGTTCGAACGCTCGTTGCGGTTGGTGTTCTGCGGACCAGGGCGAGGGCCGCCGTTCGCGCGGGGCGAAGCGGAGCGCTGACCGCCACGTGGCGCTTCGGACTGGGCGTTGCGGCGTGGGCCGGGACGTTGGCCGGGCTTGGCCGCCGTGGGGCGCGCCCCGGACGGCTTGGGGGCCGCCGGCTTGGCTGAAGTCTCTGATGCATGGGTTGCGGGGGCCGCAGGCTTCTTGGGCTGCGGCTTGGCTGCGGAGGCGTTGTTCTTGGCGGCGGGTGCTGCCGCGGAATCGGCGTTCGCTTTGGGGAACGCTTCCTTGAGTCGGCGGGCGACCGGGGTCTCCACTGTCGAAGACGCCGATTTGACGAATTCGCCCATGTCCTTGAGCTTTTCAAGGACGGTCTTGCTGTCTACGCCAAGTTCCTTGGCGAGTTCATATACGCGTGCTTTCGGCACTCAATTTCTCCTATTTCCCAGCCGCGCATACACACCAGCGCAGCTGCTTATCTTTTCACGGCGAGCATGCTGTATCTCATCGTGTGACCATGGTTGTTCTACCTCGCTCTGTTTTTCGGGCATTCCGAGAGCGCCCGACGTACAGATTTCGTGTTCAGCATACTCCCGCCGGTGGATACACGGCGGGAGTATTGCGCCGCGAGAAATATGCCTATTTCCCGCTGTTTTCGCCGCTCTGCGCAGCTTCCTGCTGCGCCTTGAGCGCGGCCTGTTTCTTTGCGAACGTCTCTTCGGATTCGATGCCGATCTTCCAACCGGTCAGCTTGGCCGCCAGACGCGCGTTCTGCCCTTCCTTGCCGATGGCGAGCGAGAGCTGGTCATCGTGGATGAACGCGATCGCGGTCTGGTTCTTCTCGCTGATCACCTGCACGCCCGAGACGACGGCCGGCGAGAGCGCGGCCGCGACGAACGTGGCTGGGTCGTTCGACCAATCGACGATGTCGATCTTCTCCGGGCCCAGGTTCTCCATCACCGCGCGCACACGCGAACCACCAGGTCCGATCAGCGCACCCTTCGGATTGACGCCCGGCGTGTTGGCGCGCACGGCGATCTTGGTGCGGGCACCGGCCTCGCGCGCGATCGCCATGATCGAAACGGCGCCCGAAACGAGTTCCGGCACCTCGCGTTCGAACAGGCGGCGCACCAGTTCCGGGTGCGAGCGCGACACGATGATCTCCGGGCCCTTGAGGCCGCGCGAGACGTTCACCACGTACACGCGGATGCGCTCACCATGGCGGTAACGCTCCCCCGGCACCTGTTCGCGCCGCGGCAGGATCGCCTCCACGTCGCCCACGGCCACGTGCACGTTCGCGGTGTCCTTCGCGTCCTGCTGCACCACGCCGGTGATCAGCTTGCCGCGCTGGCCTGAGAACGCGCCGAAGATCTTGTCGTCCTCGGCCTTGCGGAACAGCTGCTGGATCACCTGGCGCGCGGTCGCCGCGGCCAGGCGCCCGAAGTCGTTCGGGGTGTCGTCATACTCCTCGCCGAGCTTCGGCGCGGGGTGCGGATCGTCTTCAGTGGGCTCCTGCGGGATCTCGTCCTGCGCCCAGATGGTGAATGTGCCGGCACGCGGGTCCAGTTCGACGCGCGCGTGCTTCGCTGCATGAGGTGTTTTCAGATACGCGAGACGCAATGCTTCAGACAGCGCCTCGTCCACGGTTTCGGTATCGATTTCCTGCTCGCGAGCGAGCTGGTAAATGCCGTTCAGGTCCAGTTCCATGATGTAGACCTCCTATTTTGAGTTATATACACGAGCGCTCTGCCCCTGTGGTCACAGTCCATAACTACTGTAGTGATTCATGCCGACACGCCCACATCTGTTGTATGCACACCGCGCCCGCCATTCGCGACTCGCAGCCGCTCTGAGCTGCCTGCTCGCCGTGTGCATGCTCGCCGGCTGCGCCGCGCCGCGGATTGCGGGGCGCGCGGAGTCGGAGCAGCGGCTCAGCCCGTGCGAATCCGCGGTTGAGGCGGCTTCGGCGGGCACCGAGCGCGCCATGAGCGCGGACTCGCCGGTCACGATGCGGTATGTGGCGGCGAAGCAGGCGCAGCACGACTGGCTCGACGTGGCGGTGCAGTGCCCGCTGCGCTTTGCCGAAGGCACGATGCGCAGCGCGCAGATGCAGTACCGCACGCAACAGCTCGCACGTGTGCTGGGAGCGAATAGCAAAACACTGACCGTCACGCGGCTCGACAGTGTGGCCAGCGTGCCGATCGGCGGCGATGCACTGGCACAGGCCGCGCTCGCCGACGACCGCGCGGGATTCGCCACCGAAGTGCTTGCGGGGCGGTTTGTGAGCGGTGTGGCGCGCGACGCGCGGACCACCCCGCTCGCTGAAGACGGCACACTGCTCGCGATGAGCGAGAACCACAAGCAAGCGGCCTCGCAGATGATGCAGTTGTCCAACGGCGCGCGCGACCTGCGGCAGAAGCTGTACGGCACCGACGAGCTGCTCGCGCACAGCGCCAACGTGACCGACCCGGTGAACGGATTGCGCGCCAACACCGTGGCCGTTGTGGAGATGTCATGCGCGCGTGAGGAGATGCAGGCGATCGCGCAGTCCACGCGCACGATGGAGCTGCCGGATGACGCGAACGCCGTGCAGCAGGCACAGCAGGGGCTATTGCAGCTTTCGCTACTCGCCGCCACGCACGCCTATACCGCGTTCAATCTGGGGTATCCGAGCAGTGACTATGCGGTGTTCGCCGCGGATGATGATGAGTGATGAGCGGCTGGCTTGGGTGTGGTTACAACACGCGACATGCCCATGGATTTGACGTGGGTGCAGCTTGTGGCATAATGAACAAGTTGCTTGATTGCAGCAAAGGATGAGTGTCCGAGCGGTCTAAGGAGCACGCCTCGAAAGCGTGTGAGGGCAACCCCTCCGCGAGTTCGAATCTCGCCTCATCCGCCCCTAGGGTTTTTGGTTCGCGCCAAAAACCCTTTTTTCATGCCCATCCCAGAGGTTTGTCATACTCAGGCGTATCCAGCATGACTTTCGTCAGAAAATGGGGCCAGAGGATTGCAGAGAGTCGTCGCGGAAGGATCCATCCACACCTAGGGATGTGGATATGTGGAATGGATTGCGCGGCCGTCCACATATCCACCGGGATTGTGCATGGGCGGCGCAGGCCATCCACCGGCTTATGCGGCAGGTTGCTCGGGCAGCGTGCGGCGCGCACGGATCTTCTCGGCGCGTTCTGCAAGCTCGCCATCCTCCGGATATTCGATGTGCTCGAGCGTCAGGCCCTCCGGCGCGATCGGCCCGGTCGACCCTTCGCGCAGCGGCGTGGCGATCTTCTCCGCGAACCAATCCACGGTGCGCTTGCCCAACCCCACCTGCACGCAGCCGTTGACGAGCGAACGCACCATGTTGCGCGCGAACGCGTCTGCCACGATCGTAAAGCAGAGCAGCCCGGATTCCATCGCCGGCGTACGGTAGCGCTCCCCTCGCGGGTCCGCGATGAGCGGACGCGCGGGCACGCGGCTCCAGTACGCGGTCTTGACGTCGCGGATCGTGGTGCCGCCGGGATTCGCGATGGCGAACGAGCCGAAATCGTGCAGTCCGATCGCACAGGCGGCGGCTTCATTCATCACCGACTCGTCGAGCCGCTGGTCCGTGAGCCACACGTAACTCTGTTGGCGCGGATCCCAAGCGGCCGGGTCGTCGCAGATGCGGTAGACATACGTGCGTTCGAGTGCGGAGAAGCGCGCGTCGAAGCCTTCGGGCGCGACGGAGACACGGTGGATCGCGATGTCGCCGGGCATCATGCGCTGCAAGCGCAGTTCGAGCGCCTGCACCGGTGTGGCGTCCATGTGGCCGACGCAGCGCGCGAGCTGCGCCTCGGTCACATCGAGATGGCACACCTGATGCGCGGCATGCACACCCGCATCGGTGCGCCCGGCCACCACGAGATGCGGCAGCGGCGTGCGGCCATCCGCATGCGCGGCATCGGCCGGCCGCACGCCGCACAGCACACGCTCCAATGCGGCCTCGACCTCACCCTGCACGGTGCGCATGCCGGGCTGCGCGGCCCAGCCGTTGAACGAAAACCCGTCATACCCCAGATCAATACGCAGACGAACCATGGGGCACGAGTCTAGCAACGGCGCGCTACTGCAGCGCCTGACGTTCTGCGGAGAAACGAACAGGGCTGGAACCCTCGCGGATTCCAGCCCTGCGCAGTCTGTAGTCAGACTCACTCAGCCTTTTCGGCTTCGTTGGCTTCAGCCTCGACCGGAGCCTGGTCTGCGGCAACCTTGGTGGCTGCCTCTGCTTCCTTGACGACGGCCTTCTTGGGGCTCACCGGCTCGGTGACGAGCTCGATGATCGCCGCAGGCGCCGAATCGCCCTTGCGCGGAGCAATCTTGACGATGCGGGTGTAGCCGCCTTCGCGCTGCTCCATCTGCTCTGCGATCTGCGTGAACAGCTTGTGCACCACGGACTTGTTGCGGATCACGCGCATCACGCGGCGGCGGGAGTGCAGATCACCGCGCTTGGCGAAGGTGATCAGACGCTCGGCCAGCGGGCGAAGGCGCTTGGCCTTCGGCAGCGTGGTGGTGATGCGGCCGTGCATGAACAGGCTCGTGGCCATATTCGCGAGCATCAGGCGCTCATGTGCCGGGCTGGAAGCCAGACGTGGGCCTTTCTTAGGTGTTGGCATTGGTTTCTCCTTGATTGCCCCGCCGGCTCAGGTGGGCATGAGCCCGAACATCCGAGACCGTCGAAGCGGTTGTGTCGAAGGTGGTTTACTCGTCTTCCGGCGAGAAGAACGTGCCGCCCTCGAGATTGGTGGCGTCGAAGCCGAGCGGCGAGGCCTTGAGGGACAGTCCGAGGGACTGCAGCTTCTCTTTGACCTCATCGATGGACTTCATGCCGAAATTACGGATGTCGAGCAGATCCTGCTCCGTGTGGTTGACCAGCTCGCCGACTGTGTGGATGCCCTCGCGCTTGAGGCAGTTGTAGCTGCGCTGCGTAAGGTTGAGGTCCTCAATCGGTACAGACATCTCCGGATCGGCCTCTTCGACAACTGGTGCCGGGCCGACTTCGACGCCTTCTGCCTGGGTGTTGAGCTCGCGGCACAGGCCGAAGAGCTCGACAAGCGTCGATCCTGCGGACGCCACGGCGTCACGCGGGGAGATAGCGGGCTTGGTCTCCACGTCCAGAATGAGCCGATCGAAGTCGGTGCGCTGTTCCACGCGCGTGGCTTCGACCTTGTAGCTCACCTTGAGCACTGGGGAATAGATGGAATCGACCGGGATGCGGCCGATCTCATCGCCATCCTGCTTGTTCATCTGGGCAGGCACATAACCGCGGCCGCGCTCAACGGTGAACTCGATCTCGAGTTCGCCGTCATCGGCGAGCGTTGCGATATGCATCTGCGGGTTGGCGATGGTCACGCCGGCCGCGGGGTGATGTCCCCCGCGGTGGCCTCACCCTTGCCGCTCTTGCGCAGATACATGACAACCGGCTCATCGTATTCGCTGGTGAGCACGATGCCCTTGATGTTCAGCAGAATCTCGGTGACGTCTTCTTCCACACCCGGCAGAGTGGTGAACTCATGCAGGGCGCCGGAGATACGCACCGAAGTCACAGCCGCTCCCGGAATCGAGCTCAGGAGGGTGCGGCGCAGCGAGTTGCCAAGCGTATAGCCGAACCCAGGTTCGAGAGGCTCGATGATGAAACGGGAACGCTGAGGGTTCAGGGATTCCTCGGTAAGTGTCGGACGCTGTGCGATAAGCACTGTGGTTATCCTTTCAGCTTCGGCCGGTGGTGCACTCACCGGTCTCAAGCGGCTTTGGATGGATGGGGTTGTCTAGTGCTCAGACGCGACGACGCTTCGGAGGACGAACGCCGTTGAACGCTTGCGGGGTCACATCGGTGATGGAACCGACTTCGAGGCCCGCGGACTGCAGGGAACGGATGGCGGTTTCACGACCGGAACCCGGGCCCTTGACGAAGACGTCGACCTTCTTGACGCCGTGTTCCATGGCCTTGCGGGCCGCGGATTCAGCTGCCATGCCAGCAGCGTACGGCGTGGACTTGCGGGAGCCCTTGAAACCGACGTCGCCACCGGAAGCCCAGGACACGACTGCGCCCGAGGGATCGGTGATCGAGATGATGGTGTTGTTAAACGTTGACTTGATGTGCGCCTGACCGACCGGGATCGACTTGCGATCGCGGCGACGAGTCTTGCGTGCGGCCTGCTTTTGAGCTGCCATTGACCCTCGTTTCCTTGTAACGAACTCTTGTTTGTTGCTGCGGCGATGGTGGTCGCCGTGGCCGCAGCTGAGGACTCACCTATTACTTGGTGGCCTTCTTCTTTCCAGCGACCGTACGCTTCGGTCCCTTGCGGGTACGCGCGTTGGTCTTGGTGCGCTGTCCGCGCACTGGGAGTCCCTTACGGTGACGCATGCCCTGGTAGCAGTTGATCTGAATCTTACGACGAATGTCAGCGTCGATTTCACGACGCAGGTCGCCCTCGATCTTGTAGTTGGACTCGAGGTAATCACGCAGCGTGATGAGCTGCTCATCCGTCAGATCCTTGACGCGGGTGTCCGGGTTGATGCCGGTGGCTTCAAGGGTTTCCTTCGCACGAGTGCGGCCTACACCGAAGATGTAGGTGAGCGCGATCTCGATGCGCTTGTCATTGGGGATGTCGACTCCGGCAAGACGTGCCATTGCGATTCCTTCTGTTTCACACAGGTCTTGCACCGAGTCTCCCGGTTTCCCGGCCCGGGCCTGTGTTCCCGGGGTTCAGCCCCATGCGGGGTTGTGACTTAGTGCCTGGATTGTTGTGCCGCTGGTATCTGCTCAGCCCTGACGCTGCTTGTGACGCGGGTTGGTGCAGATCACCATGACGCGGCCGTGACGACGGATCACGCGGCAGTTTTCGCAGATCCTCTTCACACTTGGGCTAACCTTCATGGTTGTTCCTTACTTTGGTTGTACCTTACTTGTATCGGTACGTAATACGACCACGGTTGAGATCGTACGGGCTCATCTCGAGCACCACGCGGTCCTGCGGCAAGATACGGATGTAGTTCTTGCGCATTTTGCCGGAAATGGTGGCAAGCACGATATGCTTGTTCTCAAGTTCGACTCGGAACATTGCGTTTGGCAATGCCTCGACTACTCGTCCTTCGACTTCAATCACACCGTCTTTTGCCATAGGTTCTGATTCCGTTCCTCGGTTGTATTACTGCTGTGTCCGAAGACACACCAAATTGCAAGAATACACGAAATCGTTCCCAAACAAAACTCGGCGTGTCGCAGTACGCGCCTGACATGCATAACCGCGCCGCGCGCGTCCCTATTCCCCATGCGTCGGGCCGGCGCACCCCGTGGGGACGCGCCGGCCCGAACTGGCAGACGATGCCTATGCGCAGATCAGCGAGCCTGCACGTTGGCGTCGAGCTCGGCGATGATCGCATTGCTGATCTCGTCGATCTCGCCCACGCCGTTCACGCTGATGAGCAGTCCGCGCTGCTTGTAGATGTCGAGCAGCGGAGCGGTCTCCTTCTCGTAGGTCTCCAGGCGCTTGGCGATCACTTCCGGCGTGTCGTCGGAACGGCCCTGCTCCTTGGCGCGCTTGGCCATGCGCTCCAGCAGCACGTCGCGGCTCGCCTCGAGCGCCACCACGGCGTCGAGCTTCTGGCCGAGCTCGGCGAGCATCGCGTCGAGAGCCTCGACCTGCGCGGCGTTGCGCGGGTAGCCGTCCAGGATCCAGCCGTTGGCGGCGTCGTCCTGCGCAAGGCGGTCCTTGACGATCGAGTTCGTCAGCTCGTCGGGCACGAGTTCGCCCTTGTCGGTGTACGAGAGCGCCTCAAGGCCGAGCGGGGTCTTGTTCTTGATGTTGAAGCGGAAGATGTCGCCGGTCGAGATGGCCGGAATGTCGTAGTGCGTGCTCAGCAGAGCAGCCTGCGTGCCTTTGCCCACACCTTGGGGGCCCATGATCAGCAGTCGCATGGATCGTCCTTTCATACTTGGTTCAATACCGGCGCGGATGCCCGGTGCTGGGTGAATATGCAACCGTGGCCGGTGGTGTGCACCACCGGCCACGGTATACTCACTTGCCTTCGATGTGGCTCGTGTTGTCGAACAGGAAGCCAGCGTACTGGTACTGCTCGGTCTGAGCCTTCGCCTGACGCAGCGTGTCGAGGCCGACGCCGGCGATGATCAGGATCGTGGTGCCACCGAACGGCAGGTTCGCGTTCAGGTTGAGCGCCATGATGAGCACGGTCGGCAGCAGCGCCACGAAGAGCAGGTAGACGGCGCCAACGGTGTTCAAGCGGTTGATGACGTACTTCAGGTAGCGTGCGGTGGCGTTGCCGGCGCGGATGCCCGGGATGAAGCCGCCGTACTGCTTCATGTTGTCCGCCGTCTCATCGGTGTTGAACGTGATCTCGGTGTAGAAGAACGTGAAGAACACGATCATGAGAGCGTACAGGCAGATGTACCACACGGACGTGGTGTTGGCCAGATTCGTGTTGATCCACTGCACCCAGCCGGCTTCGGCGTTGCCGAACTGCGAGATCAGCGTGGGGATCGCCAGGATCGACGAAGCGAAGATCGGCGGGATGACACCGCTCATGTTGATCTTGAGCGGCAGGTAGGTGGACGATCCGCCGTACATCTTGCGCCCGATCATGCGGCGGGTGTACTGCACTGGAATACGGCGCTGGGAGAGTTCCACGTAGTTGACGAAGATCATGATGGCGAGCAGCACACCGGTGACGATGCCGAACTTGGTCCAGTCGCCGTCGGTGCCGTTGGTGCCCCAACCGATGTTCCACAGCTGCGGCAGGAAGCCCGAGCAGATGGAGAGGAAGATGAGGATCGACATGCCCTGGCCGATGCCCTTTTCGGTGATGAGCTCGGCCATCCACATGATCAGGCCGGTGCCGCCGGTCATGACGAGCACCATGACGATCAGGGTCCACACGTCGTCGTTCGGGATGATGCCCGAGCACTGGTAGTTGAACAGCGCGCCCGACTTGGCGGTCACCACGATCGTGGACGACTGCAGCAGCGCCAGGCCGATGGTGAGGTAACGCGTGTACTGGGTGAGCTTCGCTTCACCGGACTGGCCTTCCTTGTGCAGGGCCTCGAAACGCGGGATCACCACGCGCAGCAGCTGGATCACGATGGATGCGGTGATGTACGGCATCACACCGAGTGCGAAGATCGACAGCTGCAGCATGGCGCCACCGGAGAACAGGTTTACCAGACCGATGAAGTTCTCGGAGTTGCCGCTCATCTGCGTCACGCAGTTGTTGACGACAGTTTCGTCGACGCCTGGCGCCGGAATATACGAGCCGATTCGGTAAATGATGATCATGCCAAGGACAAAGAGGATTTTGTTCCTCAGCTCCTTGGTCCGAAAGGCCTGGATAAGTGTCCTCACCTTGGGTTCCCTCCCATAATTAACTGATTCGCATGCATTACACGGGTAACAAACACACTCTAATCGTTGAGTTTAGCCCATCGTGTCTACCATGCGCACCGTTGCATGGCAAATCTATAGAATTTCCGCACATTTTCCGCGAGTCATCACGGGGCGTGAGGCGATGGGTACGGAACTATGAAAAAAGACCCCCTCCACGTTGCATGACGGAGGGGGTCTGATTGGGCCGGCGGCGGCTTGGCGTCAAGCCGCCGGTGTTCCGGCCTTCACTGCATATCAGTCTTCGCTGATGGAGCCGCCGGCCGCTTCGATCTTCGTCTTGGCGGACGCCGAAGCCTTCACACCCTTGAGGGTGAACGCAACGGTGGTCTCGCCTTCGCCGAGGACCTTGACCGGGCGGTTGGCGCGCACAGCACCCTTGGCCACCAGATCAGCGACCGAGATCTCGCCGCCCTGCGGGAACAGCTCGGCGAGGGTCGCGATGTTGACGACCTGGTATTCCTTCTTGAAGGGGCTGCGGAAGCCACGGAGCTTCGGAAGGCGCATGTACAGCGGGAGCTGACCGCCTTCGAAGCCCGGGCGAACCTGGTAGCGCTTCTTGGTGCCCTTGTCGCCACGGCCCGAGGTCTTGCCCTTGGAGCCTTCACCGCGGCCAACGCGGATGCGGTCCTTCTTGGCGCCAGGTGCCGGGCGGAGATCATGCATCTGCAGGATCGTGGTCTCTTCTTCTGCCATGATCACTCAGCCTCCTCAACCTTGACCAGGTGACGCACGACATTGATCATGCCGCGGGTCGTCGAATTGTCTTCACGCTCAACCGTCTGGCCGATCTTGCGAAGGCCAAGCGACTGTGCGGTAGCGCGCTGCTTCTGATTGGTACGGCACATGCCGTGCACAAGCGTAATCTTCAGATTAGCCATCACTCACCATCCTTTGCGGCGGCCTTGGCCTGAGCCTCTTCGCGAGCCTTGCGGGCCTCGGCGATTCCTGCGGCGCGGGCGCGCAGCAGGGCGTCCGGAGTGACTTCCTGGACGGAGAGGCCACGGCGAGCCGCGATCTCCTCAGGGTCCTCGAGCTGCTTGAGCGCATCGACGGTGGCGCGAACCACGTTGACGGCGGTCGCGGAGCCCATCGACTTGGTCAGGACGTCGGTAATGCCAGCGCACTCCATGACGGCGCGGACCGCACCGCCGGCGATAACGCCGGTGCCGGGAGCGGCCGGACGCAGCAGGACGGTGCCTGCGTGGTCGTGGCCGATGACCGGGTGAGTCACGGTGCCGCGGATGCGCGGAACGTTGAACAGGTGCTTCTTGGCGTCCAGCTGGCCCTTGGCGATTGCCGCCGGGACCTCACGGGACTTGCCATAGCCCACGCCGACGGTGCCGTTGCCGTCACCGACCACAACGAGAGCTGCGAAGCTGAACGTACGGCCGCCCTTGTGGGTCTTGGACACGCGGTTGATGGTCACCACGCGGTCGAGCATCTCATCGCCGCGGTTCTCCTCACGACGGTTGCGACGCTCGCCACGGCGGCCTTCGCCACGCTGGCCACGACGGTTGTTCTTGCGGTCCTCGTTGTTGGACTCGGCGGTAGCCTGAGTGTTCTGAGTCTCTTCAGCCACTTGGGTTTCCTTTTCGTTGTCGCTCACAGTGCAAGACCTCCCTCGCGGGCGCCATCAGCAACAGCTGCGACGCGACCATGGTACTGGTTGCCACCACGATCGAAGACAACGGCGGTGATGCCCGCTTCCTGCGCCTTCTTGGCGATCAGGAGGCCGACCTGCTTGGCCGCTTCGGTCTTGGTGCCCTGGAAGTCGGCGAAGTCGCTCATCAGCGTGGATTCGCTCACCAAGGTCTTGCCGACGGTGTCGTCGACAATCTGGGCAACCATATGACGGTTGGAACGGGTGACCACCAGACGCGGGAGCTCTGCGGTGCCGTTGATGCGCTTACGGATACGAGCGTGGCGACGCTTCAGCGCAACCTTCTTGCCTTTACCGAAAATCTTAACGCTCATATCACTTACCAGCCTTTCCAGCCTTGCGGCGGATCTGCTCATCCGTGTACTTGATGCCCTTGCCCTTGTAGGGTTCCGGAGCGCGGAGCTTGCGGATGTTCGCGGCAGCCTGGCCAACGGCCTGCTTGTCGGTGCCCTTGACGATTACCTGATTCGGGTTCGGCAGTTCGAACTCGATGCCTTCCGGCGGTTCCACAGTGATCGTGTGGGAGTAACCGAGCGAGAACTCGATGCCCTTGCCCTTCATCTGGGCGCGGTAACCGGTGCCCACGATGTCGAGGCTCTTGGCATAGCCCTCGTGCACGCCCTTGACCATGGAAGCCATGATCGAGCGGGCCAGGCCGTGCTTCGCGCGCGTCGGACGCAGGTCGTCGTTGGCGCTCACGATGAGCTCGTTGCCTTCGACCTTGGCGGTGATGCCCTCGGGGATGGTGTAGGAATCAGTGCCCTTCGGTCCCTTGACCGAGAACTCCTGACCATTGATTGTGACTTCGACGCCCGCCGGAATGGTGATCGGGAGCTTACCAATATGCGATGCCATGTTCAGCTCTCCTTTCTCACCAAACGTAGGCGACGATTTCGCCACCGATGCCCCGGTCGAGGCATTCCTTCTGGGTCATCAGTCCCGAGCTGGTCGAGATGATGGCGATGCCGAGGCCGCCAAGCGGCATCGGAAGCGCGTCGGACTTCGCGTAACGGCGCAGGCCGGGCTTCGAGATGCGCTTGATGCCCTGAATGGAACGCTCGCCGTTCGGGCCGTACTTGAGGGTGACCTCAAGGGTCTGGCCGACGCGGGCTTCCTTGGCGGTGTAGTCGGCGATGTAGCCTTCGCGCTTCAGGATCTCAGCGATGTTCTTCTTGAATTTGGAGTACGGCATATCCACGGTCTCGTGCTTTGCCGCGCTCGCATTACGCAGACGCGTAAGCATATCTGCGATTGGATCTGTCATTGTCATTTGGGCTAACGCCCTTTCTCGCCGTGGTTTCCGCCGCCCTGTGGAACCTGGTTCCACACGAGCCGCGGACCTTCAGCGTCGATATTTACCAACTGGACTTCGTAACGCCTGGCAGCTCGCCGCGGTGCGCCTTCTCACGAAGGCAGATGCGGCACAGACCGAACTTGCGGTACACGGAATGAGGACGGCCGCAGACCATGCAACGGGTGTATGCGCGCACCTTGAACTTCGGCTTGCGCAGCGCCTTGACCTTAAGACACGTTTTTGCCATTTCAGTTCTCCTTGAATGGGAATCCGAGGGCCTTGAGCAGAGCGTAGGCCTCATCGTCATCCTTGGTGCTGGTCACAACGGTGATGTCCATACCGCGCTGGTGATCGATCGAATCCGGATCGATCTCGTGGAACATGGACTGTTCGGTCAGACCGAAGTTGTAGTTGCCCTGACCGTCGAACTGGTGGCCGTTGATGCCGCGGAAATCGCGGATACGCGGCAGCGCCAGCGTCAGAAGACGATCGAGGAACTCCCACATGCGGTCGCCACGCAGGGTGACGTACGCGCCGATGGCCTGGCCTTCACGCAGGTGGAACTGCGCGACGGACTTCTTCGCCTTGGTGATCTTCGGCTTCTGGCCGGTGATGGCGGTCAGATCGCGCACTGCGCCTTCGATGAGCTTCGAGTCGCGGGCCGCGGCGCCGACGCCCATGGAGACGACGACCTTCTCGATGCGGGGAATCTGCATCGGGTTGTCGTGCTTGAATTCCTTCTCGAGCTCAGGGATGATGACATCCTTGTACTCTTGCTTCAGGCGCGGAGTCTGAGGTGCTTCGACGACGAGCTCTTCGCTCACGATTTCTTCGCTCATGCCAGCTCCTTTCCAGACTTCTTGGCCACGCGCACGCGCACGGTCTTCACCTTGCCGTCGCGGGCCTCTTCCTTGATCACAACGCCAACGCGAGTCGGCTGCTTGGTCTCCGGGTCGATCAGCATCACGTTGGAGCGATGGATCGGGGCCTCGACGGAGACGATGCCGGACTGCTGGCCCTGCTGCGTCGCACGCACATGCTTCTTGACCATCTGCACGCCCTCGACGATCAGGCGATCGTCCTTGAGCACGCGCTTGACGGTGCCTTCCTTACCGCGATCCTTGCCGCGAATGACCTTGACCAGGTCGCCGCTTTTGATCTTGGCTACCATCTCAGATCACCTCCGGGGCGAGGGACACGATACGCATGAAGCGCTTGTCGCGCAGTTCACGACCAACCGGTCCGAAGATACGAGTGCCCTTCGGTTCACGGCCGGAGCCGAGAATAACCGCAGCGTTCTCGTCGAACTTGATGTAGGAACCGTCTGCACGACGGCGTTCCTTGACTGTACGGACGACGACGGCCTTGACGACGTCGCCTTTCTTGACCGACCCGTTAGGGATTGCGTCCTTAACGGAGGCGACGATCACGTCGCCAATGCCGGCATAGCGTCGCTTCGATCCGCCGAGCACTCGGATGCAGAGGAGTTCCTTGGCACCCGTGTTGTCGGCGACATGAAGCCGCGTTTCCTGCTGAATCATTGATTCTCCTTAGCCGAGCCGGTTCTCCCTGATCACCCGGTACGTCCCGTTCGCGGGACGTACCGGGTGAGCCAGCGAGCCTTGCCGAACTTAATTACTTAGCGCGCTCGATGATGGTATCGAGACGCCAACGCTTGGTCTTGCTCAGTGGACGAGTCTCCATGATACTCACGAGGTCGCCAACGTGAGCGTCATTGTGTTCGTCATGAGCCTTGACCGTGCGGGTTGAACGAACGACCTTGCCATACAGCGGGTGGGTCGTACGAAGTTCGAGTTCCACGGAAATGGTCTTGTCCATCTTATCGGACACCACATAACCGCGACGAACCTTGCGGGAGTTACGCTCTTGCGCCATTACTTCTCCTCAGCTTTCGTTTCGGTTGCCGCCGGAGCCTGGCTGATGCCGAGCTCGCGTTCACGCAGAACAGTGTACATCCTGGCGATGTCACGCTTGACTGCCTTGAGGCGGGCCGTGTTGTCAAGCTGACCGGTCGCATGCTGGAAGCGCAGGTTGAACAGCTCTTCCTTGGACTTCTTGAGGAAACCCTCGATCTCTTCGTTGGTCTTCTCGTTGAGGTTCTGGATGGTGTATTCAGTAGATCCGACTGCCATCAGATGTCACCGCCTTCACGTGCAATAACACGGCACTTCATAGGGAGTTTGTCGATTGCGCGGCGCAGGGCCTCACGAGCGACATCCTCAGACACGCCACCGATTTCGAACATCACGCGGCCCGGATGCACATTGGCGATCCAGAATTCCGGGGTGCCCTTACCGGAACCCATTCGGGTGCCCAGCGGCTTCTTGGTCAGCGGACGATCCGGGAAGATCGTGATCCACACCTTACCGCCACGCTTGATGTAACGGGTCATGGCGATACGGGCGGCCTCGATCTGACGGTTGGTCACATACGCCGGGGCCATGGCCTGGATGGCGAAATCACCGAAGTTGATCTCGTTGCCGCCCTTGGACATGCCGTGGCGGTCCGGACGGTGCTGCTTACGATATTTTGTCCTCTTTGGGATAAGCATCTTCAGCTCACTCCTTAGTTTCCGAAGACGGTGCAGCGGTGGCGTCGGAAGCGACCTCGGCCTCGATCGGCTGGTCGGCACCGGTCTTCACCTGGTTCTGCTGGTTGCCGCGCTGAGCACCGCGCTGGCCACGGCGCGGACGGCGATCACCGCGGCGGCCGCCACGGTTGTTGCCCTGCTGCGCCTGAAGCTCTTCGAACTCGCGCTCGGTCATGTCGCCCTTGTAGATCCACACCTTGACACCGATGCGACCGTAGGTGGTCTTGGCCTCGAAGAAGCCGTAATCGATGAGTGCACGAAGGGTTTGCAGCGGCACGCGGCCTTCGCGGTAGAACTCGGAGCGGCTCATCTCGGCGCCGCCAAGACGGCCGGAGAGCTTGATGCGGATACCCTTGGCGCCTGCGCGCATGGCATCCTGCTGAGCCTTACGCATCGCGCGGCGGAAGGTCACGCGGTTCGTAAGCTGCTCGGCGATGCCCTGAGCGACGAGCTGGGCGTCGATCGCCGGGTTCTTGACTTCGAAGATGTTGAGCTGGACCTGCTTGCCGGTGAGCTTCTCGAGCTTTGCGCGAACACGCTCGGCTTCGGCGCCACGGCGGCCGATCACGATGCCCGGGCGGGCGGTGTGGATGTCCACACGCACGCGGTCACGGGTACGCTCAATGATGATGCGGGACACGCCTGCACGCTCGAGGTCCTTCGTCATCTCCTTACGGATGGCGTCGTCTTCAAGCACGAAATCGCGGTAGCGTTCGCCGGCCTTGTTGGAATCGGAGAACCACTTCGAACGATGGTCCTCAGTAATGCCCAGGCGATAGCCAAAGGGATTAATCTTCTGACCCATCTTTAGCGGGCTCCTTCCTTGGTGGCGACAACGACCGTGATGTGGCTCGTACGCTTGTTGATACGAGCGGCACGGCCCTGTGCACGAGCGCGGAAACGCTTGAGCGTCACGCCCTCATCCACATAGGTCTCCTTGATGTACAGGTCGTTCTCGCGGAACGGCTCGCCGGCCTTGTCGGCCTTGACGCGCTCGTTGGCGATGGCGCTCTCCAGGACCTTGAGCACAGGCAGTGCAGCGGCCTGAGGGGCGAACTTGAGGATGGTGATTGCATCGGTCGCCTTCTTGCCTCGGATGAGGTCGACCATGCGGCGAGCCTTGCGCGGCGTCACGCGGACGTGACGTGCGATTGCTTTAGCTTCCATGTGTCTTTACTCTCCTACTATTAACGGCGCGACTTCTTGTCGTCCTTCACGTGACCCTTGAAGGTGCGCGTGGGGGCGAACTCACCGAGCTTGTGACCGACCATGGCTTCGGTGACGAACACCGGCACATGCTTGCGGCCATCGTGGACTGCGAAGGTGTGTCCGATGAAGTCAGGGGTGATCATCGAACGGCGCGACCACGTCTTGATGACGTTGTGCGTACCCTTCTCGTTCTGCTCGTCGACTTTCTTCTGCAGGTGGGCGTCGACGAAGGGGCCCTTCTTGATGCTACGAGTCATCTACTCGACACTCCCTTACTTGCGGTTCTTGCCATTAGGACGGCGGCGAACAATCATCTTGTTCGAAGCCTTCTTCGGACGACGAGTACGAACTTCGCCCTTGCCCCACGGGGAGACCGGCGGCTTGCCACCGCGGGTACGACCGCCGTGCGGGTGGTCGACCGGGTTCATGGACTCACCACGGGTAATCGGGCGCTTGCCGAGCCAGCGTGCACGACCGGCCTTGCCAAGCGAGATGTTGGCGTGGTCGGAGTTGCCGACCTCACCGATCGTCGCGCGGCAGCGGGCGTCCACGTTGCGGATTTCGCCGGACGGCATGCGCAGCTGGGCGTAGGCGCCGTCCTTCGCGACGAGCTGCACGGCCGCACCAGCGGAGCGGGCGATCTTCGCGCCGCCGAGCGGGCGGAGTTCGATCGCGTGCACCACGGTACCGGTCGGGATGTTGCGCAGCGGCAGGTTGTTGCCCGGCTTGATGTCGGCCTTCGGGCCGGTCTCAATCAGGTCGCCCTGCTTGATGCCTTCCGGGGCGATGATGTAGCGCTTCTCACCGTCTGCGTAGTTGAGCAGGGCGATGCGTGCGGAACGGTTCGGATCGTATTCGATCTCGGCGACGCGCGCCGGCACGCCGTCCTTGTCCCAACGACGGAAGTCGATGAGACGGTACTGGCGCTTATGGCCACCGCCGCGATGGCGGGAGGTCATACGGCCGTAAGAGTTGCGGCCGCCAGTCTTGCTTTTCTTGCGTACGAGCGACTTCTCAGGCGTGGAGCGCGTGAGGTCGGAGAAATCCGACACGGACGCGTTACGGCGGCCCGGAGTCGTCGGCTTATAAACGCGGATAGCCATAATCTAGTTCTTCCTTTAACTTTTCTCGGCTAACCTTCAGTTACCGAAGATGTCGATCGACTGGCCCTCGGCCACGGTCACGATTGCGCGCTTCTCGTTGGCGCGGCGGCCGTAACCGGTGCGGGTGCGCGTGCGCTTGCCTGCACGGTTGAGGGTGTTGACGTTCGTCACCTTGACATTGAAGATCTCTTCGATTGCCTGCTTGATCTGCACCTTGTTCGCGTTCGGAGCCACCACGAAGGTGTACTGGCCCATATCGGACAGGGCGTAGCTCTTCTCAGAGACAACGGGCTTGAGGATGATGTCATGAGCTGGCTTGTGAACTGCGACCATGAAAATCAGGCCTCCTTTTCTGCCGGCTTCTTCGCCTCGAGGAACGCTTCGTAGCCTTCCTTCGAGAACACCACGTACTGCGCGGTAACCACGTCGTAGGTGTTGAGCTGATCGGCGAAGATCGGGTGAACAGTCGGAATGTTGCGGACCGAGAGCCATTCGTTGATGTTGTCGCGGGACAGCACAACGGTGGTGAAGTTGTCGGCCACGATCGGGTTCAGAGCGGCGAGGGCGGCCTTGGTCGAAGGTTCGGTGATGCCGAAGTCGACCACTGCCACGCGACCGTTGTTCACGCGATCGGAGAGCACATACTTGAGTGCCGCAGCCTTCATCTTCTTGGGGGTGCGCTGGCTGTAGTCACGCGGGACCGGGCCGTGCACAACGCCGCCGTGGTACCACTGCGGAGCGCGGATCGAGCCCTGACGAGCGCGACCGGTGCCCTTCTGCTTCCACGGCTTGCGGCCGCCGCCGGAGACCTTGGCGCGGTTCTTGACCGCGTGGGTGCCCTGACGAGCTGCAGCGAGCTGAGCCACAACCACCTGGTGGATCATCGGCACGTGGGCCTGCACCTCTTCGGCGGAGAAGCCGAAGAAATCAGCCGGCGCTTCAATGGAGCCAGCGGCCTGGCCCTTGTTGTCGGTGACGTTCAGAGTAACGTTTGCCATGATTTATCAGGCTCCCTTCACTGCAGAACGGACGAGCACAATACCGCCCTTGGGGCCGGGAATGGCGCCCTTGATGGCGATGACGCCGTTCTCAACGTCGGAGGAAACGACGGTGAGGTTCAGCACGGTGTTGGTGGCGTGGCCCATGCGGCCAGCCATGCGCTTGCCCTTGAGGATACGGCTCGGAGTCGCGCATGCGCCGACCGAACCGGGACGGCGTTCGTTCTTGTGAGAACCGTGGGTGCGGCGGTAGGACTTGAAGCCCCAGCGCTTGATGGTACCAGCGAAGCCCTTGCCCTTGGTGGTGCCGGTCACGTCGACCTGAGCGCCTTCGGGGAACAGCTCAGCGGTCAGTTCCTGACCCGGCTGGAAATCCTCAACGTTCTCGGTGCGCACTTCAGCGAGGTGACGGCGCGGGGTCACGCCGGCCTTGGCGAAGTGGCCCTGCATCGGCTTGGTGACCTTGCGCGGGTCCACCTGGCCGTAGCCGAGCTGCACGGCCTTGTAGCCGTCGGTTTCCTCGTTCTTCACAGCGGTGACCACGTTGGTGGACACGTCGACGAGGGTGACGGGGACGAAGAAGCCGTTTTCATCCCACACCTGCGACATGCCGAGCTTCTTGCCGAGCAAAGCGGTGCGATTCGTGTTCTGTGACATAGCGGTCTCCTCCTCCCTTACAGCTTGATCTCGATGTTGACATCTGCGGGCAGATCAATATGCATCAGGGAGTCCACAGCCTTGGGGGTGGGGTCCACAATGTCGATGAGGCGCTTGTGAGTGCGCATCTCGAAATGCTCGCGAGAATCCTTGTACTTGTGAGGAGAGCGGATAACGCAGTATACGTTCTTCTCAGTCGGGAGCGGAACCGGGCCAACCACAGTTGCGCCCGCGTTCGTCACCGTTTCGACGATCTTCTTCGCCGATTGGTCGATGACCTCATGGTCATAGGACTTAAGCCTGATGCGGATTTTCTGTCCCGCCATTGCCTTCCGCCCTTTCTAGCGATTCGTTGACTTGTAACTTAACCTGCTAATGGGCACCGGCACAGAACGCCGCGAAAGGCACAGGCCTCCCGGCTTTCCACATCAGTGCGCGGCCATGCGGCGTGCCACTTGCGTGGCCTGCCGTGCCGCGCTCGCTTTTTTGATTCCAATATGCGAGCCCTTTTCAGGCAACTGTTATATTTAAGCACTCCCCCGGTACAGCTGAACTTCGGGCGTGTCGCCATGCAGAATGGCCATCTACACATGCACCTCTGCCACCGCTTTCGGCACGCCTGCTTCAGCCAGCTTGCGGTCGAGCCGCTCGGCGTGGAGCACATCGCCGAACGTGAACCACACGATCACACTCACGACCGCCCGCCGCAGACCGTCCTCGCGTTGCTTCTCTTCGTTGACCACAATCTGCATGGAACGGCCGTTGGTCATGCCCGGATTGGTGTATTTCTCCATGCCGTCGAGTTCCGCCACGATGATGGTCCCATCGGCGAGACGCCAACAATAGTCCACACGGTACGTGCGCCCGGTGAGCGGGTCGACGAACACCACCTGCTGCTGTGGCTTGGCGAATCCAAGGCGCATGGTCATCACCGCCCTGGCGTAGGATTCGCCGCCGTTCTCGCTGCGCTGATCAGCATGCGGCAACAGGTGGAACACGACGGCGCAATCGGTGTGCTGCCGGTTGCACTCCGCATACAGCTCCTGTTTTGTCAGACCTCTGCGGATTGCGGAGTCCAATACCGCCACCGCGCCGCATGGATCCATCACACACGCACAGTCTATGACGGTGCGGGCCAGCCCGGTCACCTTGATGCCCTCGACGCAGTGGGGCTGTATGCCATAGGCGTGAATCCGCTGCAGCTGATCGCAGTCGGATGCGCTCGCCGCACACGGCCCGATGACGTACACCATGTGCCGCATAGCGACCCAAGGCACCTCCAATCCATACACGCATGCCGCGCACTCGCCGGCAAACACCCATTCCGGATGCTTGTGCGCCAGTGAGCGTACGAGGTGGCACACGCGTTCCGTGGGCGTCAGCCCATTCCAGTACTCGGGTCTCATATACATGCCCGGATATACGCGCATGAGGTCACCGGCCCCGTACCGCCGCGAAAGCATCCGTGCCTGCCGTGGGCTTTCCGCTGCGATGCATCTGCGCCCTTGCTGGGCCTGACTGTGCATTCGGAGCAACTCGTGGTTCGTTCTCATACGCAGACCGTAACCATCACCGCCCTCTTTTTGCCAACCCATCCGGGCCCCTGTGGTCGGACGCCCCGTATCCACATTTTCCCCGACCGTCCGCCAGATACGCATACTACGTATCTCAAGGCCTTACGTCCGAAAAATCGTATTCCCACCGTGATTTCGGACAGTTACTCACCCCTCGCGACCGAAAAATCGTTGCCCCGCCGATAAAACGGACAGTTACAACCTCTAACTGTCCGAAAACACGGAGGCACACAGATATTTCGGACGCTACATGACGGTGGAGGCTGGGCGGTTGGGCAGGACAGAGGTAGTATGCGGGATTGTGGGGGCCTGAGACCGGATAGGTAGGGATTGCACATATTCATATATAAGGTCTGGCGGTTCACGCGAAAATTTCCTACCCTTGGGCAGCATGACCACAGCAGACAGCATGAGACCACGCACGCAGCCTACGCCACACCCCACTTCCCCGCAGAGGGCGGCCACACGCACCGCACCACGGTTCAAGTCACGCCGCGACTGGCTTTCCAACGAACCCGGCGCATGGGCGATTGTGCTGATGCCCACACTGTCCGCGCTGTTCGTATGCGGCCCCACACTGGCGTTGTGCTGGGTGACCGTGGCATGGGCATGCTGTTACTGCGTGCAGTTCAGCGCCGCACGCTGGTTCAAATCGCGCTTCCGCACACGCTACGCAGCCCCCACACTCACCTACTTGGGCGCGCTCGCGGTCATCGGCGTGCCGTTCGTGGTGCTGCATCCCGGCGTACTGCGTTGGGCGCCGCTGTATATTGTGCTCACCGCCGGCTCGATGCTCGGCGCATGGATGCGTCGTGAGCATTCGCTGTGGGCCAATGCCTGCGCGGTGCTGGCGTCGAGCGCGATGCCGCTCGTCATGCAGCCGTACGGCGCACACGCCATCCCCGCCATGCAGCTCGCCGGCAATACGCTGCCGTCGACGCACAACTGGTTCCCTGCGGGCACATTCGCACAGCCGGCGCTCACCTTGAGCCTCGCGTATGCCGCCATGCTCGGCGGATCTGTGCTGTTCGTCAAAACGATGATCCGCGAACGCGGCAACCGCGCGTACTTGGCGGCGTCGTGGATTTGGCACATCGTGATCTGCGCAGTTGGATTTGCCGTAAGCCCATGGCTCGGTGCGGCCGGCGCGCTGTTGCTGCTGCGCGCCATCGGCCTGCCGTTGATCGCCCGCATGCGCCGTGTGCCCGCGAAATACACCGGCATCACCGAATGCGTGGCGAGCACGCTGTGCTTTGTGCTGATCACCTGTGCCGCCATCTGATATATGACCTATATATGAGTGGAGCCCCGGAGATGAATCCGGGGCCCCACTTGTTAACGCTCAGATGGCACTACCTCAGACGCGCTGCGACGCCTCTTCGGTGGCGGCCAGGCCTTCGCGTTCCACGCGCATCTTGTGGCCTTCCTCCTGCGACACGCCGTAGTAGGCGGCGATGGCGATGTCCATCATGTCCTGGATCTGCGGGATACGCGGATTCGCCGGTGCGCACTGGTCTTCGTAGGCGCGCATGCCGATCTGCTCGAGGATGGACCAGAAGTAATCCTCGTCCACACCGCAATCCTGGAAGCTCTTGTTCATACCGAGCTTGTTGTCGCGGTAATCCTCAACGGCGGCGGCCAGGTTCTCCACGCCTTCGGCTGGGGTCTTGCCGGGGTCAAGGCCGAGGTTCTTGGCCAGCTCCTGATAGCGTTCCGGCGCGATGTACTTGCTGTACTTCGGCCACGAGGTGGGCTCCTGCGGCACCTGGCCGTTGTAGCGGATCACGTACGGCAGCAGGATCGAGTTGGTGCGGCCGTGCGCGATGTGGCACAGGGCGCCGATGGTGTGCGCCATCGCGTGGCACATGCCCAGGAACGCGGAGCCGAACGCCATGCCCGCCATGGTGGCGGCGTTATGCATCTTCTCCTGCGCCTTGGTCTTGACGGTGCCAGGCTCGCTGTTCACGGACTCCGCGAGGTTGTCCCAGATCAGCTTGGCCGCATGCAGCGCCATGCCGTCGGTGAAGTCGTTCGCGTACACCGAGACATAGGCTTCCATCGAGTGGGTCAGGGCGTCGAAGCCGGCGTCGGACGCCAGACGGCGCGGCTGCGTGCGGGCGAGCACCGGGTCGACGATCGCGACCGAAGGCGTGAGCGCGTAATCGGTGATCGGGTACTTGTAGCCGGTCTTGTGGTCGGTGATCACGGCGAACGGCGTGACTTCCGAGCCCGTGCCCGACGAGGTCGGGATGCACACGAGCTTGGCCTTCTGGCCGAGCGGCGGAATCTTGAACGCGCGCTTGCGGATGTCGAAGAACTTCTCGCGCACGTCGGAGAACGAGATTTCCGGGTGCTCGTAGAGCAGCCACATGATCTTCGCGGCGTCCATCGGCGAACCGCCGCCGACCGCGATGATCGTGTCGGGCTCGAACTCGTCGCGCATCATGGCGGCGCCGCGCTCAACGGTCTCGACGCTCGGCTCGGGCTCGACGTAGTCGACGATGCGGAAGGTGACGCGGTTGGAACGCGCGCGCAGCTGGTCGATGACCTTGTCGACGATGCCGAGCTGCTCCATGACCTTGTCGCACACGATCACGGCACGCTCGATGCCGTACATGTCGCGCAGATACTTGATGGCGTTCGGCTCGAAGTAGGTCTTTGCCGGGATCTTGAACCACTGCATGTTGTTGTTCCTCCGAGCGATGCGCTTGATGTTGAGCAGGTTGACGGCCTGGACGTTGCCAGACACCGAGTTGCCGCCGTACGAGCCGCAGCCCAAGGTGAGCGACGGGGCGATCGAGTTGTAGATGTCACCAATGCCGCCCAGCGAGCTCGGCTGGTTCCAGATGATGCGGCAGGCGTGCATGCGCAGGCCGTATTCACGCACCAGGTCGTCGTTGTTGGTGTGGATGGCGGCGGTGTGGCCCGCGCCATGCTTGAGCATCTCTTCGCACATCTCGAAGCCCTGCTCCTGGTCGTTGAACTTGAGCACGGCGTGCACCGGCGCGAGCTTCTCCATGGTCAGCGGCTCGTTCTCACCCACCTCGGCGCATTCCGCGGCCAGGATCGTGGCGTCTTCGGGAATCTCGAAACCGGCTTCGTGCGCGATGTACTGCGGGGACTTGCCCGGCACGACGGCGTTGAGCTTCGGGGTCTGGCCCGAGTACGCGGTGCAGCCGAACATGTACTGCTCAAGCTTGGCCTTCTCTTCGTCGTTGACGAAGTAGGCCTTGCGGCGCTTGAGCTCCTTGACGAGCGGCGCGTAGATGTCCTTATGCGCGATGATCGCCTGCTCGGTGGCGCAGATCATGCCGTAATCGAAGTGCTTGGAAAGGATGAGGTCGTTGGCCACGCGCTGCACGTCCACATTGGCGTCCACGTAGGCCGGCGCGTTGCCCGCACCCACACCGAGGGCCGGCTTGCCGGACGAGTAGGCCGCCTTGACCATGCCCGGGCCACCGGTCGCGAGGATCGTGGCGACGCCCGGGTGCTTCATCAGCGCGCCGGTCGCCTCGATCGACGGGTGCTCGATCCACTGGATGCAGTCCGCCGGGGCGCCTGCCTCAACGGCGGCGTCACGCACGATGCGCGCCGCTTCCGCGGAGCACTTCTGCGCGAACGGGTGGAAGCCGAAGATGATGGGGCAACGGGTCTTCAGCGAGATGAGCGACTTGAAGATCGCCGTGGAGGTGGGGTTGGTGACGGGCGTGACGCCGGCGACCACACCGACCGGCTCGGCGACTTCGTCGATGCCGAGCACGTCGTCTTCGCGGATGATGCCCACGGTCTTCTGGCCGGCCATGTAGTTGGTCACGTGCTCGCACGCGAAGATGTTCTTGGTGGCCTTGTCTTCCACGAGGCCACGGCCGGTCTCGTCCACGGCCATCTTGGCGAGCACCAGGTGCTTGTTCAGCGCGGCGACCGAGGCTTTGGCCACAATGCGGTCCACGGTCTCCTGGTCGAGCTTCTCGAATTCCTCCAACGCCTTGCGGGCCTTGACCACAAGGGCATCCACCTCGGCAGCCGCCGCGGCCTCTTTGTCCACAACAGGGGCTGCTTCGGGTGCGTTCTGGGCAGGGGCCTTCTTCGCCTGAGCATCGTCCTTGCGTGCTTCTGCCATGCGATCCTCCTCGAATCCATGTTCGTCGCGTATGGGTACGCAGTTGTACTTCTGGACTTCATCACGCGCGCCCCGCATGCCGCGGGGTCACATATCGCGTGAGCCACACCACAATCTACCGTAAAGTCGCACGTCTGTCAGCCTCTGCCAGTGTCGCCCCGAAATGTTCGATTCTGTGCGTTTCGCGAGCATTTTGGTAGCCTTTATGGCACCTTTGCTGGCGATAATCGTCCATTTGAAACATTTTGTGCATTTTCACCACAACATGCACACCATCCGAGCGCAGCCGACGCGAGAACTTTTAGCAAACTCTATTACAAAAGTTTCAAATCTCGCCAAAGTTTTGAAAACTTATTTTACAAAAGCGCCCGTATCCGCTACGCTCAACACCATGACGAGCCCACTGCCGAGCCCCAACACAACGCCACTGCCAAGCCCCAATATGACCTCACCGACCAATCCCAACACCGCTGCACCGGCGAGCCACACCCAGCTGCGTGTACTGCGCCAGCTCTACACACACTCGCCCCTGACGAAGCAAGACATCGCCACGCAGCTTGGCCTGAGCCTGCCCACCGTGACCGCCGCCCTGCGCGCGCTCGATCACAACGGCACCGTGGTGCGCACCACCCCGCGCGCCTCGACCGGCGGCCGCCGCCCCGCCACCTACAGCTTCAACATGCGCAGACATGTGGCGCTCGGCGTCACCATCCGATCCACCGAGATCGTCTGCATAGCCGTCGACCTCTCCGGCGACATTGTGGACCAACGTCACACCACAATCGCCGCGCGCGCCGAAGCCATCTTCTACCAGCGCGCCGCGCACATCATCGAAGACTTCGCACACTCCCTTTCCGCCAACGGCCTGACACCCCTCGGCACGGGCCTGACCGTGCCCGCGCACGTCAACGCCGCCAATAGCCTCGACTACGAGCGCATCGGCGCCAACATCACCCCGCCTGTCACCTTCACCGAGCGATACTGTGCCTACGCGCTCGCCGAACATTGGGCGCGCCCGCACCTGCACGACGCCGTCTGCCTATTCCTCGGCAACCACATCGGCAGCGCAGTGATCGTGAACGGCATGCCGCACACCGGCGCGATCGAACACATGCAGCTCGTGCCGGGCGGCCCGCAGTGCGAATGCGGCTCCACCGGCTGCCTGAACGTCTACTGCGCGTCCAACCGCCTCGCCGAAGAGGGCGAAAGCCTGCCCGGATTCTTCGGCGTGCTCGAGCAGGGCGAGATCCACCACCGCGAGCGCATGCGCGCATGGCTGCAATCGCTCGGACACGCCATCGCGAACGTGCACACGGTGTTCGACGCGGACGTGGTGTTGTGCGGGCCAATCGCGGGCTATCTCGATGACGCGGAGATCGCGCAGCTGCAGCAGATGAGCGCCGCGCGCCCCACCGCCGCACGGCGCATACCGGACTACAGCGGTTCGCCGCGCATCATCCGCGGTCTGTGCGACAAATACCAGGACGCAACGGGCGCGGCGCTCGCCGTGGTAAAGGCGTACCTCGCCTCGCTCGGCTGCGTCTGAACAGCAGGACGCGCCGTATTGCCGGCCAATACGGGCGTTGTCTGCCCCGGCCCGCGCTCTTACAATGGTGGGCATGCAGTTACCTCAGTTACATCGTTACGCCACACGCCCGGGCCTGTTTTTCACCGAAGACGGCGGCGCCGACGTGGTGGCGCGCTCAGAGACCGCCGAACAGCTTTGGTTCTGTGTATTGGAGTCGCTCGACGTGCCGAGCGCGTTCTACAACGACGCCGTGCGGATCCACGATGATGCCGACAGCGCGGAGTTCATTCAGGCGATGCAGCAGCACAGGATCTGCACGCGTGTGGTGCGCGGATTGCGCATGCGCGAGACCCTGTTCCGTATGGACGGTCCGAATTACGGCCTGTGGTATTTGCACCTGCCGAAGGCGTGGAACGGCATGCATTACGGCTACCGTGCTCAAGGCGCGTGGGACCCGAAACATGGGCTGCGGTTCAACCCGTATAAGTTTTTGATCGACCCGTATGCGAAGGGCGTGGAGGGCCGGATGCGCCTGGACCCGGCCGCGTTCGCGTACGAGTGTGAGATCGACGCCGAAGGCCATGTGAAGGGATCGGCGTGGGGTGCGATGAACCGGCTGGATTCGCTGGGCAAAGTGCCGATGTCGATCGCGATCGACGACCGTGATGTGACCAAGCACGACGCCGACCCCTCGCACCCGCATGTGCCATGGAGCAAGACGGTGATCTACGAGCTGCATGTGAAGGGGTTCACCGCGAACGCGCCGTGGCTGCCCGAGGAATTGCGCGGCACATACGCGGGCTTGGCGCACCCCGCCACGCTTTCGTACCTGCAGGGTCTGGGCGTCACGTCGATCGAGCTGCTGCCGATCATGGCCAAACAGCCCGAGGTCTTTTTGCAGGAGCACGGCCGGCCGAACTACTGGGGTTACTCGACGCTCAGTTTCTTCGCACCCGAACCGAGCTACGCCACACGCACCGCGCAGGAACAGGGCGCGGACGCCGTGCGCGACGAAGTGATCATGATGGTGCGCGCGCTGCACGAAGCCGGGTTCGAAGTGATCATGGACGTGGTGTTCAACCACACGTGCGAAGGCGGCAACGCGGGCCCGAGCGTGTGTTGGCGCGGGCTCGACAACCTTTCGTTCTACCGCCGCCAGCAGCAGAACGCCGGTGAATTGGAAGACACGACCGGCTGCGGCAACACGATCGACTTCACGTACACGCACAACATCACGTTTGCGGTGGACGCGTTGAGCTACTGGGCCAAGCGCATTGGCATCGACGGCTTCCGCTTCGATCTGGCGGTGAGCCTGGCGCGCCTCAACGGCGCGTTTACGCCCTACCATCCGTTCTTGTACGCGCTGCGTTCCGACCCGATGCTCGGCAATCTGAAGCTCATCATGGAGCCGTGGGACTTGGGCAACCAAGGCTGGCGCACGGGCCAGTTCCTTTCGCCGTTCGCCGAGTGGAACGACCGATTCCGCGACACCGCACGCCGCTTCTGGGTGACCGAAGTCGACCATGGGGACAACGAGGGCGTGGGCATGCAGGAGATGGCCACGCGACTGTGCGGTTCGGCCGACCTGTTCGCCACCGATCCGGGGCGCGGCGCCACGTCGTCGATCAACTTCATCACCGCGCACGACGGCTTCACGCTCGCCGACCTGACGCAATACGCGCACAAGCACAACGAGGCGAACGGCGAGCACAACAACGACGGCGCGAACATCAACTATTGCGCGAATTTCGGGGAGAAGGGCCCACCGACGATCGCAGGGTGCAGATGATCCGCGAACGGACGCGCATGAACATGCTCGGCACGTTGCTGCTTTCGCTCGGCACGCCGATGATGCTGGCGGGCGACGAGTTCAACAATTCGCAGTACGGCAACAACAACGCCTACTGCCAGGACAACGACATCACGTGGCTCAACTGGGATTGGCTCGTCTCCGACAAGAAGACGCCGGAGTTCCACCGCATGGAGGCGATTTCGAAACTCATCGCGATCCGCAAGTCGCTCGACATCTACCATCACGAGGACTTCTTCACGCGACTGAGCCAGCTGGGTCTGCTCAAGCCGTCGAGCCGCGTGCAGTGGCTGCTGCCCGACGGCACCACGCCGATGGAACGCGACTGGTTCGACACGTCAATCCGCTCGTTCACCATGCGTCTGCTCGCGAGCGACGAGCTCGACGTGGTGATTGTGGTCAATGGTGACGGCGAGCCGCGCCAGTTCCACATGCCGCCCGACGCGCGTTGGCATCTACTGTGGAGTTCGGCGGAAACGACGTGCGAGCGGCCGCAGCAGGGGGCGGTGACCGAGCATTTCACGCCTGAGCCCGAGCTGTCGTTCTGGGCGTCGCTGTTGCCGAAGGAGCAAGACCATCTGCACGGCAACATCTACGCGCAGCTCCGCGCGGACGAGCCTGCGCACGCGCCGAGGCACGCGGCGCCGACCGCAGCGTCGGCGCCGTCTGCCGTTGAATCGACCACAGCCCAGCAGATCGGCGCCGACGCCGATTTTGTGGATTCGTGGATCATGCCGCCGCTGCCGCGCGTGCACAACGCAATTGTGGCGCATGTGGCGAAATCGGCCAGGCCATTCACGCCGGTGCGTGCGCGCGACGAGATGCTGCTGCTCGAGGAACCGGTGCCGCGTGCGGCAGCCGGCGCGACCGACGCGCACATCTGGACCTTCCCCGCGCTGAGCATCAGCATCCTCATGCAGGATGCGAAAGACGGACCGCTGCAGTAGCCGGGCCGGACTCGCGGATAGGCGCAACTAACGGGAAAGGCTCCCCATCGTGGTGATGGGGAGCCTTTCGTAACGCTTGCGCGGCGAAAATCAACGCTTCGAGAACTGCGGTGCGCGGCGAGCCTTGTGCAGACCGGCCTTCTTGCGCTCCACGACGCGGGCGTCGCGGGTCAGGAAGCCAGCCTTCTTCAGGGCTGCGCGGTTGGCGTCGCGGTCGATCGCGTTCAGTGCACGGGCAACGCCCAGGCGGATTGCGCCGGCCTGACCGGTGGTGCCGCCACCGTCGACGAGCACGACCACGTCGAACTTGCCTTCGAGCTTGAGCAGCACGATCGGCGAGTTGACTTCACGCTGCTGGAGCTTCGACGGGAAGTACTCCTCGAGCGTGCGGCCGTTGATCTTCCATTCGCCGGTGCCCGGGATCAGGCGCACGCGGGCAACGGCTTCCTTACGACGGCCGGTGCCGTAGCCCGGGGCGATCGTGGAGGTGCCGGTGCCTGCACCGGAGTTGGTCTCGGTGGTGAAAGCGGCGGTGTTCTCAGCCTCGGTTTCCTGAACCGGGGAGTTGTTGGTGTTCTCAGCCATGGTATCTATCTCCTAACGGTTCACTTTGCCTGCTGCGAGACCTGTTCGATCTCGAAGACCTGCGGCTGCTGGGCGGTGTGCGGGTGCTCCGCACCTGCGAAGACGCGCAGACGGGTCAGCTGGACCTTGGCGAGCTTGTTCTTCGGCAGCATGCCCTTGACGGCGTGCATGATGATGCGCTCCGGCTTGTTCTTGAGCAGCTCGGCATAGCTGTCGCGACGCAGACCGCCGGGACGGCCGGAATGGGAGTAGAGCTCCTTGTCCATCTTGTCACCAGTCAGTGCAATCTTATCGGCATTGATGATGATCACGTAGTTGCCGGAGTCGGCGTGAGGAGCGAAGGACGGCTTGTTCTTGCCGCGCAGCAGATTGGCTGCAGCAACGGAGAGGCGGCCGAGCACAACGTCGGTGGCGTCGATGATGTACCAGTCATGAGTCAGGTCAGCTGGTTTCGGTGTGAAAGTTTTCACGATATACCTTTTCCACTATTGTGTTCCGGATCTTCACCCAGATGGCGTGGTCAGCGCACATCCGCGTTCCGATCTCATTACCGTGGGCTCCCTGAAAGTCCTTATGGCGAGTGGGAAAGCGCTTTGAAGGACCCCGTAGGGAAACACAACAATCTACTAGTATATCGACTGGCTTGACAACACGGAACACGCGTGGCGCGTGTACAGATTCATCGGCCGATTAAGCAACATCCTGCGCCAGAACACTCCCGATACGATGCGGAATTCCGGTCACCAACGCGTTGCCCATGCAGAATGCGCGGTGCCCGTCGCTCATCAAACCATCGCCCGTCCAGCCAACTGGGAATTCCTGTAACGCATCCAATTCATCAGGAACTAGACGGCGAAGGCGACCGTTCTGTTCCACCACATGTTTCGTGCGGGATGCACCGCTACCACCTTCACCGGTCAGAATCGTGCGGCTGGGCTGATTGAGCGGATCGGGGAAAGCGACAGGACCTTCTGAGTATGTGTATGAGTAGCCCGTACGGGAGATTCGTTCCTCACGCTTTCCACCCTTGAGATACTGCCAGGATGGCAACTTGGCATCATCAATCCAGAAGGCTTCCGGCACTTGTTCCGCGGGAACAAGAATCTCGCCCAAGGTTTGGCGAGTACCATCGTACACGGCGTCCACACGACGCGTCAGAACGTGCCCATACTGCATCACACCGGCATTCTGGAACTTTGACACGGAATCACCGACGCCAAAGTGCTTCGTGACCTCATAAGGGTCATCCGAAATGGTGAAGTCATATTCAACGTTCTTGTCGCTGGCAACAATCGGGAATGCACGCGCCATCACACCACTGCTCATAAGACGATCTTCCAGATTCCACTCCGGAGCATCATGCTCGGCAAAGATATACACGCGACGCCGACGCTGTGGCATGCCATACTCCGCTGCATTGATCACATGCCATTCGACCGAATACCCAAGTCGCATCAAGCAGGAAAGAATGATGGCAAAATCACGCCCTCGCTGTGAAGCCGGGGACTTCAGCAAACGGTCAACGTTTTCCAGCAGCACATACTTGGGATGCCGCATCTCCAGCAACCGGTTGATGCTCCACCACAAAACGCCCTTCTTGCCGTCAATGCCGGAAGCGAGCGCCAAAGGCTTTGCCACTGAATAGTCTTGGCAGGGGAAACCGCCAACCAACATATCGAATTCGGGAATCGTGCGGCTGCCTTCCTCGACTTGGTCGAGCACCTTGGCGATGTCCTCATTGACACACGAGCCTTCTCCGAAACGATTCTCATAGCAACGCCATGCGAATTGTTTGGATTCTTGCCCCATCGGTTCCCACTGGTTCGCCCAGACCGTTTCAAAGGGACCTGCCGGCTCGCGGTGGAATTGGGGATACCGTTCGTCATCGTAGCCTTCGAGACCCAAGCGGAATCCGCCCACTCCTGCGAACAGTTCTGCAACACGTATAGACGTGGCCACGGCTCCTCCTTCCACGGTTCGCGAAATAAAACAACACACGAGGGATATGATTGATCCGAACGCGTGTTCGGATCAATCATATCCCAAGGTGTGTCAAAATCAAGTCATCCACTGTATCGCGGCGTGTTGATTTAGACCGTCCATCATTCGATGAAGGACAGGAGCCACAAGCGTTTTCAGCGTGAGGTTTCTTTTTTCAGGATATGATCAGTAACGTAATGGTTCGTAATCCAGAACGACCGCCGGGTCTCCATACCGCCTTGCGGCGTAGGAATCATGTCCTTCCCATCCCGCCCGTGCGTACGCACATGGAAGATGGAACCAGTGCCATCGAAACCTGTAATACGAAC